>Ga0308157_10004635_pt1 | contig 18051 bp, 18 predicted proteins | sample PhyBR1_FD_201035 | JGI IMG/M metagenome (GOLD analysis project Ga0308157, IMG submission 201035) | Phyllosphere microbial communities from UC Gill Tract Community Farm, Albany, California, United States - DLSLB.R1 | ecosystem: Host-associated > Plants > Phyllosphere > Unclassified | place: USA...
TGAAGGGTGCGATCCATGTCGTCCTCTCCGACGAATCCGAAAAAAGCCCCCATATACGCGATCATGCCCTTCGTTAGAAGTTGCTGCAATAGCTTTTATATTGATTTCACTCTATTTTTCCCGCTCATTCTTTGTAACTGGATGAATTGACAGTGCGTGCCCTGCCTTTTCCTTTTGCGTCCGAGCTCTCTCTGTTATGCATGGAAGCGCTCTGAAACGCGGTTGGGATCCTGCATGAGAAAACTTCGCTATCAACGCCGACAGTCTCGCTCAGCCATTTGGGCTTTGCGTTTTGGCGTATTTGCGGCCGTGCTTTCAGCGCTGGGTCTTATCCTGCACAGGTTCGGCAAGCTGGAAACGCCGGATTTTGTTCTGGTCGCTATCCTCGGTGGTGGGCTTGCGATACTCGCGCTGTTATGTGCCGCAAAAGGACTACGTAATTTGTGGGTCAATGGCGACAAGGGTGGAGCACGCTCTTTCTGCGGCAGCTTTCTGGCTTTTGCAGTTCTGCTGCCGCTCTGTTTTGTAGGCTCTCTATGGTATGGCTCGCCACAGCTTTATGATCTGACAACTGATTTTGAGACGCCGCCACAGTTTCCATCGACAATGCCAGCCCGCTTGCCGGGCATGAACGCGCTCTCAGTTGATGTTGCCGCGGATATGATAGGGCAAATGTCAGCCTATCCGGATGTAATGGGGCGCCGTTATCCCGCAGCTCCAGATCGGGTTGCGCAAGGGGTAGAAAATACCCTCAAGGCCTTTGGCTGGACGCAGATTAGTCGCGACATTCCTTTGCCAGAGCAGAATGCTACGCGTTTTGCTGCGACGGCCCACAGCACTTTTCTTGGCTTGAAGAGCGATGTGGTTATCCGTCTGCTTGATGAAGGCGAAACCACCTATGTCGATATGCGATCCTTGTCGCGTTACGGCAAGCGGGACATGGGGCTGAATGCCGCCTTTATAACCGAGTTTTTGTCGGCACTCGAAGGCGAGGTCAACAAGGCTCCAGCCGATGTTGAATGATCAGCGCGGCTGATAGATCCCATTCAGGGATGGATAGCCATCAGTGATGATTTCCCCGCGTCCGACGAGATCTTCGAGATGCGCCAGTACCGAGAGTGCTGCAGCACCATGCAGACGTGGGTCGGTTTCGCGATAGATCGCTTTGACCATATCCGGGATCGTGCGATCGCCTTGAACGATCCGCTCCAGTATTGCGCGTTCTCGCATTTTACGATGTGCACGCAATCCCCGCACAAACGCCGCCGGCTTTGTGACTGCACCTCCATGGCCAGGCAGATAGATATCATCATCGCGTTCAAGCAGCTTCTCAAGCGAAGCCATGTAATCGCTCATTGAACCGTCTGGTGGCGCAACGATAGACGTCGCCCATGCCATCACATGATCGGCAGAAAACAGGATGCCTGTGCCTTCGAGGCCGAAGGCCATGTGGTTGGCTGCATGGCCGGGGGTGTGTATGCCGCGCAGCGCCCAACCGTCGCCGTCGATCTTTGCACCATCGGACAGGACCAGATCGGGCGCGAAATCGGTATCGGCACTTGCCTCAAGAAAGTTCACTTCGCCGCTATAATAAGGACGGGCGGGGCGATGTGGACCCTCGGCAACAACAAGCGCACCAGTCTGTTCCTTCAGCTGCCTTGCGAGGGGGGAATGGTCGCGATGGGTATGGCTTACAAAAATATGACTCACAGGGCGCTTGGCGATTGCAGCGAGAAGAGCCTGAAAATGCGCTTCGTCCTCTGGACCTGGATCGATAACGGCGAGCGTATCTGTCCCTATGATATAGCTGTTTGTGCCATGAAATGTAAAAGCGCTCGGATTATTCGCAGTCAGGCGGAGCAGGTCTTTACGCAAGGCAACCGGCGCCCCATATTCCGGGGAGAAGCTGCCGTCGAAATCAAGCGCCATTGAATAATCCAACTCGTTTTGGTTTGTCGGTTTGTATTGTTGCAATTCTTCGAACGGCTTAGGACGAATATAGTCCGGTTTCAAATGATTATCTGGTGAAGCGATACTCACAGCGCCGATTATAGGAGTGAGACAAAGATGCGTCAGAGAAATAAATCAAAAATTGCCGTGGCGTCTCTTCCCGCTGGCTACTTGCAAACCAAGCAACTGACACGGGCTTTCCGGTTTGTTGTGCTGGCAATTCTTGGTAGCGCGGTTCTCACGCTCTCGGCAAATATCAAGGTTGATCTTCTCTACGTCAATGTGACGATGCAGACTGCAGCACTGTTTGCAATTTCTGCGCTTTATGGTTCACGTCTGGCTGTTGCCACTGTCGCGCTTTATCTGCTTGAGGGTGTGCTCGGCATGCCTGTTTTCACAGGAACACCCGAAAAGGGCGTGGGCCTTGCCTATATGATGGGGCCTACTGGTGGCTATCTGCTTTCTTATCTCGTTGCCGCATGGATGATTGGTCGAGCTGCGGATAAGGGGCTCGCACACAAGCCGCTTGCGCTTGGCGGTGTCATGCTGCTTGCAGAAGCCGTCGTGCTCGTCATGGGCGCGGGCTGGATGGCTTATTTGTATGGCATTGAAAAAGGTATCGCCTTTGGCTTTGGTGCCTTCATCATCGCCGATCTGGTCAAGCTTGCACTTGCGGCCTGTAGTGTCCCGGCAATGTTGGCACTATTCAAGCGTTGATCAGCACAATCCATTGATAAATCTCAAGGTCCGAGTTCGTTGCGCGGCCTTTTTCATGACTTTGTTGAAACTGCTTTGCGATTGACAATTAGTCGGCGGCAAAGCTTTGTTAGACTGCATAAAATCAGGTTTGTGGGGGAGAAAAGTGTGAAGTTTGAAGTGCTGGAAGTTGAGCCGCTGACAAAGGCGGCTTTTGCCCCTTTTGGGGATGTTATCGAGGTGAACGGTGCCGAGCGACGTCTCATCAATAATGGCACGACGGAACGCTTCCACGATCTTGCCCGCGTCGAGGTCGTTGGCACTGACGCACGTGTTCTGATCAATATTTTTCGCGGACAGTCTTTCTCAGCACCAATCGACATCGTGATGATGGAGCGCCATCCTTTCGGATCTCAGGCCTTCATACCCTTAAACGGCAGGCCGTTTCTGGTGGTGGTGGCAGAAGATGCTGAAGGCAAACCCGCGCGACCGAGAGCGTTTTTGGCGCGAGGTGATCAGGGCGTCAACTATTGGCGCAATGTCTGGCATCATCCGCTTGTATCCCTTGAGCAGACGTCAGATTTTCTTATTGTTGACCGCGCAGGCAACGAGGATAATCTGGAGGAGTATTTCCTTCCGGATGTCGCCTATCGCATCGAGACAATCCCGGCTTTTGAAACGCAAATCTGAGGATCAAAATGGGCAAGCTATCTACACATGTTCTCGACACTGCGCATGGTAGTCCGGCGGCAGCGATGCGGATTGAGCTTTATAGGCTTGGAGCCTTGGGAAAAACGGAGCTGATTAAGCGTACTGTCACCAATCTCGATGGTCGCACAGATGAGCCGCTGCTGAGCGGGAGTGAAATGCAGGAAGGCACTTATGAGCTGCAATTTCATGTCGCTGAATATTTTGAAGCACGCGGCGCAGACGTTGCCAATCCTCCGTTCCTTGATCTCATCCCAATCCGTTTCGCGATCGCGGATGAAGACGGCAATTACCATGTGCCACTTCTGGTCAGCCCCTGGTCTTATTCGACCTATCGCGGAAGCTGACTTATCCCCCTCTACCTGAGAGCCATTAAGCTCCCCGCATTACCAACGCGAGGAGCTTTTTATGGATCAAACACCAAATCTGAAACTTCCCTATATCATGCCCAGTCAGGCGCAGAAGCATGTCACGCATAATGAGGCGCTGCGGTTGCTTGATGCCGTCGTGCATCTCAGTGTGAAATCGCGCATACAAACGGGCGCGCCCATCGCACCGCTCTCAGGTGAGCGGCATATAGTTGCAAGCCCTGCAACCGGCCTGTGGGTTGGAAAAGACGGAATGATTGCCTTCTTCATCGATGACGGCTGGTCTTTTGTTACGGTCGCAAAAGGCTGGCTTGCCTATGTCGAGGATGAAGGCAGATTGTTGGTGTTCAACGGCACTGAGTGGGAGGTCACAGGCTCGATGCCCGATAGCCTGTCGCTCTCGATGCTTGGTGTGCAGGCCACAGCGGATGCAATCAACCGTTTTGCAATCTCGTCGGAAGCAAGCCTCTTTAACAATGCGGGTGCCGGCCATCAGATCAAAGTGAACAAACAGGCGGCAACAAATACAGCAAGCCTGTTGTTCCAATCAAACTGGACGGGCCATGCAGAGATGGGCCTGAATGGCGATAATAATTTCAGCATCAAGGTTGGCGACGATGTGGGCAATTGGCGCGAAGCTGTTAAGGTTGATCGAGCAACCGGCAATGTCGCAGTCGGCTCCATATGGCCGGAAACTCGCCTGCATGTCGACGGCCCGATACGTCCTGCATCTTTTGCGATAGCAGATTTGCCATCGGCAGCAGCGCATGGGGCAGGGGCGATGGTTTTTGTCAATAATGCAAGTACCGGCCCCCAAATGGTCTATTCAAACGGTTCTGGCTGGCTCAGCATGCGAACGGGCGCAGCAATCACCTGACGCACTATCGATTGGACGCAACGGTTTAGCTGCGTCCTCTGATCGCAATCTGCCGCATTTACAGCGGTTCCAGTTAATATTGAATCGTTGGAACCGCTGTAACTATTTGTTTTTACGCATTTCCGAACGCAAAGCCGGTTCCCACTTTTGCTGGAAATGCTTTAATTTTGGAGAATACCGGCCTTTTTGGCCTGTAAGGACAGATGCTCATGAATAGTCAGAGTTCCACCGTCTCCCTGTAGTGGTATGGGATCTTGAGCTTCGCGCGCTTCCTTCGGTGTAAGCCCGAAACGGGCTTTGAAAGCCTTCGTGAGCTGCGTTCCATCGTGAAATCCGCAGCGATAAGCGACCTCCTTCAAGGAAATTGCCTTACCCTTCTTGTCGATAACAATCCGGTACGCGAGATCCAATCTTTTATCGCGAATAACCTTTGCCACGCCTTCATCCGGCTCAAAGGCGCGATAAAGATGCGACCGTGACATGCGGAAATGCTGCTGTATCGAATGTGGTCCCAGCAGCGGATTTGTGATGTTCTTGTCGATGTAAGCAAGGATACGGTTGCGTATGGGCAGGTTGATCGGGGCATTCTCAACTGAACCTTTGTCGGCACCCTTGATGCATGAAGCAAGCAGCACCAACAAAGCATCCTTGGCGGCAATAGATTCCATCGCCGAAAGCTCCTGAACAACATCATTCAAGCCACGCAGATATTCAAACAAAAGCTGTGTCGTGGGAGCCTCGGCTTTAAGAATCATCCCATGCAGATTGCGCCAGCCAACAAGCTTCTCAAGTTCTTGACGAGGCATGATGACGGTCAGACGCGCGCCTGATTCAGCTTGACTGGATATGACTTGGGCCATGTCGAGAATGAAAATATCACCGGGCTTCGCAGAGACAGCAACACCATTGAAGTCGCCGCTCAAAGTACCAGCCAGCATGGCCTGAAGGACATAATGATCAAGACCACTCTGGGCGATGATACTCGTTGTGCGCTCATAATGTTGACTGTTGAACGTTGTAGAACCGACCAACATATTGCCGAAGGGGTAAGAACGTAATGTTCCTATAAAGCCTCTTTTATTTTCATCATCGAGCGACGACACTTCGTAAAACAGCTTTACGGCGTCACGCCAGAAATCGTCACGAATTTCGGCATCGACCATATCTGTCGATAAAAACAGCTCTTTTGTCATTCCTACCCCGTCGCGGGAAGCTATTATCATGTTTCCCGCGCAAGGGTATTCGATAAAAGCAATCAATTAGTCGTTAAAATTCAATATAATAAGAAAAATAGTGATCAATATTTCGAGAAGCCGAAGTTTATCTGCCAATATTGTGTCGTAAATATAATGTAAGACGACAGATACAAAAGCCCTGACAATATTAGTGATTGCTAATATTGTCAGGGCTTTGCAGTTTCAACTAAAATAAACTTTTAGTAAGGGCTGTCGACCTTGCCCATTTCTACATAGACGGTCTTGATCTGGCTGTAATGCGTCAGGGCTGCGATGCCGTTTTCACGCCCTATGCCGGATTGCTTGTAGCCACCGAATGGCACTTCCACAGGTGTCAGATTATAGGCATTGATCCAGCAAGTCCCGGCCTTGATTTGGCTGATCACGCGATGGCCACGTGCGATGTCAGCCGTAAACACACCAGCGGCCAAACCAAATTCAGTATCGTTGGCGCGTGCAATCACCTCATCTTCGTCTGTGAACTCCAGAACGCTCATGACAGGGCCAAAGATTTCTTCACGGGCGATCATCATGTTGTCGGTTACGTCTGTGAAGATGGTCGGCTCGATGAAACAGCCCTTATCGAAACCCTGCAGCTTTGGAACGCCGCCACCATAGGCGAGGGTCGCGCCTTCGGCTTTGCCTTTTTCGATATAGGAGAGAACCTTGTCGCGCTGCGCACCATTGACGAGCGGTCCCATCTGGGTCGCTTCATCAAGCGGATCGCCAATACGAATCTTGCGCGTACGTTCGACGAGACGTTCAACAAATCGTTCACGTACATTCCTATGAACGAACACGCGGGTGCCGTTTGAACAGACCTGACCGGTTGAATAGAAGTTGCCGAGCATCGCGCCGCCAATGGCACTTTCAAGATCTGCATCGTCAAAAACGATAATTGGCGATTTGCCACCAAGTTCCATCGTGACATGCTTCAAATGCTCGCCAGCCTGCGACATGATCCGCTTGCCTGTCGGAACCGATCCGGTCAGGGAAACCTTGGCAGTCAGGCGGTGATTGACGAGTGCAGCACCCACATCACCAAAGCCCTGAACGATGTTGAACAGACCATCCGGCAGGCCCGCTTCCTTATAGGCTTCAGCCAGCGCGAGCGCGGAGAGGGGCGTGTTTTCTGATGGCTTGAAGATGAATGCATTGCCCATGGCGAGCGCCGGGGCAGATTTCCATGCGGCGATCTGAATCGGATAATTCCATGCGCCAATACCGACGCAGATGCCGAGCGCTTCACGACGCGTATAGGCAAACGATCCACCAAGCTCCACGAACTCGCCATTGAAACCGGAGATGATGCCGCCGAAGAATTCGAGAGCATCTGCGGCGGACGCTGCATCTGCAACAAGGGTTTCCTGAAGCGCCTTGCCGGTGTCGAGTGTCTCAAGCTTTGACAGTTTCTTGTTTTTCTCGCGTAAAATTTCCGCCGTGCGGCGCAGAATGCGGCCGCGCTCGACAGGCTTGAGTGCCGCCCATTCGCCCTGTGCTTTGAGGGCTGCCGCATAGGCGGCCTCAATCACATCAGGGGTTGCCGAATAGAGCTTGGCGATTTCTTCACCAGTTGCCGGATAGAAAACGGGAAGCGGCTTTCCCGCTTTGTCTTCGACGAATGCGCCGCCGATGAAATGCGAGGCTTTGGGTTGTACTTTCATTTTATTCTCCTCGAGTTTCATCCTTGCATTTGAGCCAAAATTGTAAGGCGGTTTTGCGTGGGATAATACGTAAAAACAAATAGTTAGAGTAGCTTCGGTAATCCGGCTTCAACAGAGTCGCTTTAACGATCGGAAACTTGCCAACGTGGGTTAATCCAGGGCTCCTGATTGGAGCGTGCTAGGGGCGTGCGGCCAAGAATGTGATCGGAAGCCTTTTCACCGGTCATAATCGACGGCCCATTGAGATTGCCGTTGGTTATACGCGGGAAAATAGACGAATCTGCAACACGCAGGCCATCAATGCCGATAACACGACATTCAGGGTCAACGACGGCCATCGGATCGTCAACTGCACCCATCTTACAGGTTCCGCAAGGATGGAATGCGCTTTCCACATGTTCGCGGAGGAAGTTGTCGATCTCATCATCCGATTGCACATTTGCGCCGGGCTGAATTTCGGCGCCACTAAAGGGCGCGAAGGCATTCTTGCCGAATATTTCTCGGGTTAGCCGCACGCAATGGCGGAAGTCTGCCCAGTCATCCTCGTGCGACATATAGTTGAACTGAATCCGTGGCTTGTCTCGTGGGTTGGCCGAGCGAAGCGTCACACTGCCGCGCGATTTGGATCGCATTGGCCCGACATGTGCCTGAAATCCGTGAGACTCTGCTGCTGCCTTGCCGTCGTAACGAATGGCGACTGGGAGGAAGTGATATTGAATATCGGGATATTCCACCCCTGCTTTCGAGCGCACAAAAGCGGCAGATTCAAAATGGTTGGTGGCGCCATCTCCTGATTTGAAGAACAGCCATTGCGCGCCGATCATCGCTTTCGAGAAAAGGTTGAGCTTGGAGTAGAGCGTGATGGGCTGCGTGCATTCCTGCTGGATATAGACTTCAAGATGATCTTGCAGATTTTGGCCTACACCGGGGCGGTCTGCCACTACATCAATTCCATGCTCTTTCAGCTGCACCGCAGGGCCAATGCCCGACAGCATCAGAAGCTTTGGTGAGTTGATAGACGAAGCCGCTATAATGACTTCGCGTCGTGCACGAATGGTTGAGAAGGTGCGACCTGCTTCGATTTCGACGCCCACGGCGCGTTTGCCCTCAAGCACGATCTTGCGTGCGAGGCCTTTGACGAGTTTGACATTCGGGCGCTTTAAAGCCGGTTTCAGATAGGCATTAGCCGCAGACCAGCGGCGTCCATTATGGATCGTCTGCTCCATCGGGCCGAAGCCTTCCTGCTTTTGGCCATTATAGTCTTCCGTGACTTCAAAACCCGCTTGATGTCCCGCATCCACAAAGGCCTTGAATAGCGGATTATCGCGTCTGCCACGCTGAATATGCAACGGACCATCCGTACCGCGCCATCCGTCTTGTCCGCCATGCGAATTTTCCATCCGCTTGAAATAGGGCAACACATCGGCATAGGACCAGCCCCGCGCGCCACTTTCTGACCAATGGTCGTAATCGCGGGCATGACCACGCACGTAAACCATGCCGTTGATCGAAGAGGAGCCGCCAACCACTTTGCCACGCGGCGTGACCAGGCTGCGTCCACCAATATGTGGTTCAGGTTCGGTAGAAAACCCCCAGTCGTACGTTTCCATATTCATGGGGAAGGAGAGGGCGGCAGGCATCTGGATCAGCGGTCCGATGTCCGGTCCGCCAAATTCGATCACGATAACCGAATGTCTGCCGTCTTCGGAGAGGCGGTAGGCCATAGCTGAACCGGCAGAGCCGGAGCCGATGATAACGAAGTCCGCTTCCATGCTCATTTCTCCACCGACAGCTGAATGGCAATGTAATCTTCCACGAGAGTGATCGCAGATGCTGCATTTGGTGCGTCGGCACCCAACGCATGCCGGATATAAAGTCCGTCAATCAACGCACCTGCACCTTCGGCAATGCGATTTGCACGGTCGCGGCTGGTCAGTTGTTCAAGTGCAAAGACGAAATTTGAATGCAGGCGGCGCGCATAAATGCGTAAGAGCCGTTTGGTGTCTTCCGACTGCTGCGCGTGGACATAGAAGGTCAGCCAGGCGGCAATCGTTTCCTGTGCGAACTGCGAAGCGGAAAAGTTCACCGCAATAATCGCTGCAATGCGTTCTTGCGGCGTTTCAGCAAGCTTCATTGCGGTGTTCAAGTCACTTCCAAGCTCGCGAAGCAGATGACGCATGGTGGCGAGGATGAGTTTGTCCTTGCCGCCAAAATAATGATGCGCGAGCGCAGGCGATACACCTGCTTCATGAGCAATCTGCGCAACAGTTACGTCCAGTGAACCGCGCTGGCCGATTGTGCGGATGGCAGCATCGATCAGTTCGCGCCGCCGTAAAGGTTCCATCCCGATCTTGGGCATAATCGTTGTTCCGTTTTGAGGCCTTTGATCTCTATTTTATATTTGATTGACTGATCAATCAATAAAAACTCTGACAAATGAAGGTCAGAGTTTGTGGCAATGGAAACGTCCGCGAATAAGGTTGCGGGCTTGCGCGTATTGTCCGCTCTGCATACATTTAAGAGATGAGCAGAGCTTTTACCAAGGAACAGGATGACGCTCCGACTGATCTCGGTGAGCGTCCCATTAGCCCGCATCGTAATCTCGTCACGCCGGATGGCATGAAGCTGATTGAGGACGAACTTGCGCGGCTGCACCGCGAATTGGCTGAGGCCAATGTCGCGGGAGAACGCTCCACAATTGCGCGTCTTTCACGCGATTTACGCTACTGGACAGCGCGGCGCGAAACGGCTGAGCTGTCCGTGCCGGAGCGCGATAGCAACGTTGTGCGTTTTGGAATGACGGTCGAACTCGAAGATCTCGACGGAACGGCCCGCACATGGACCATCGTCGGCGAAGACGAAGCTGATCCGGCCAAGGGTAAAATATCTCACATGGCCCCGGTCGCCATCATGCTTTTTGGTAAACCGGTAGGTGACGTCGTCATGATCAACGGCAAGGAGTGGGAGATCGTGGCTGTTAGTGGTTGAACTACAACCACCCCTTCCTGCGGAAATAGAAAAGCGGAAGCAGGGCAGAGGCAACCATCAGGCCAAGCGCCATTGGATATCCCCACGGCGAATTCAATTCCGGCATGAAAGAGAAGTTCATGCCGTAAATGGACGCAACCAGTGTCGGCGGCATGAAGCCCACAGCCGCAACGGAGAAAATCTTGATGATGGCGTTCTGCTCGACGGAGATGAGTCCAACAATTGTATCGAGTAGGAATGTGACCTTATTGGATAAAAAGTCCACGTAAGCGACGAGTGATTGCGCGTCGCGTTCGAGCGACTTGATCCATGATCGGGTGTCTTTCTTGGTGGCGACAGGACTGTTGATTGCAGAAAGATAAACCAGCATGCGGCTGACACCAGCCAGGCTTTCACGCATTCTGGACAGGAATGTTCCTTGTCCACCGATCTGTGTGAGGATGTGCCGGAAATCCTCAGTCGTCATTGGTCTCGCCTTCGGCTGGCGGCGATAGATGGAATGCGAAGCTGCATCGATCTTACCAGCCACACCTTCCAGAATATCCGCGAGCCTATTGGTGGTAGCCTCGATAATGCCCAGCATGATGGACAGGCCAGAGCACTTGGCCGGGATCAATCCGTTACCTGGCTTTATTGCGCGCGCAATGTAGATGCTGACGGATTTGGGATTCGCGTACCGCACGGTGACGAGCCGCGAGCCGTGCAGGATGAAGGTGACCGGCGCCAGTTCGCGGTGATCGAGATCAACAGCATGTAGAATCGGAACGGTCAGATATTGTGCGCCGCTTTCCATGTAGAAGCGGCTCGATTCTTCAATTTCCGTCATATCTTCGCGTGTAGGAATGGAGATGCCGGTCCATGCTTCGACGATGTGATCTTCATTGACGCCCGGCGCGAGCAGGTCGATCCATATGACATTGTCGGGCAAGGGGTTCCCCGGTTCCACCTCGACGCTTTCGAGATGATCTCCGTTAAGGCAGTAAAGCGTAATCATGCGGCACCCGGTCAAACAGTCTCAATTTTAGCCTGCTACATTGCGCGATAATTGTTAACGGAATGCGGCAAGCACGGTTAAAGCAGATTGGGCGCATCGCGAAAAGTGTGAAACGGTTTTCGGGATACGCGTTATGCGCCCATGTAATCCACATTGACATGAGAGATTGTGACATATAAATGATCAAATCATCTGATGACTTTGGTGAATTATGGAAGCATTATCGAGAAAAAGCCTGGCGGAAGCAGCCGAGCAATCCATTCGGTCTGAAATTACAGCCGGCAATTGGCGCGTGGGCGAGCAATTGCCCAATGAAGCGAGCCTCTCTGCCAGACTTGGTGTCAGCCGTGGAACTGTACGTGAAGCTGTGCGAGCGCTGGTCGCTCAAGGCATGCTGGAAACACGACAGGGGTCTGGAACCTATGTGTTATCCGCATCCGACACGAGTCGCAGCTTTGATCGCATTCGCCATACCAGTCTGCGTGATCGTTTTGAAACCCGGGCTGCCCTTGAAGTTGAAGCGGCGCGTCTTGCCGCGCAACGCGCAACATCGGAAACGATCCGCCATCTTGAACTGAAGCTGGAGCAGCGCAATAAACGCGCTGACGAGAACAGAACCGATTTTGTTTTGCGGGATTTTGCCTTTCATGAAGCCATTGTTGCAGCATCGGGCAATAGCGCGCTGGTTGCGGTCTATGCGTTCTTTTCCCAGTCCATCCGGGAATCGATAGAAGCCACACTCGACGGAGAGTTGCCGGAACCAGATCATGAAGAACATCGCGCCATTATAGAAGCCATAGCAACCGGCAATCCCGATTTGGCGGGCGCTGCGGTGCGTCGATTTATGACGCCTCTGATTGAAGAACTTGAAAGGCTGTTGGCATCATGAGCCACACAAATGAAGTTCCGTCGCGTCCCGTGGCGGAGGAAGAACTGGCGCAACATGCAGAGCCATTTGTCGATGCGGAAGCCGATAGTGTGCCGCAGCCTGCCGCACAGCGCCTGCCAAGTCCTGCTTTGCGTGTGCTGCTTGGTCTGAGCCTCGTGCTGATTGCAGCTAACTTGCGCCCTGTCTTTTCAAGTGTTTCCGTCCTTCTGCCCGAAATCATAGAAGCCACCGGCATGTCGGCAACTGCTGCAGGTCTTTTGACGACCTTGCCGGTTGTCTGTCTCGGTGTATTTGCACCTTTTGCACCTCGTCTCGCACAGCGGTTCGGTGCTGAGCGTGTATTGCTTTTTGTGCTGATTGTTTTGACCATAGGCACCGCAATCCGCGGCATCGGCAATTCGGCTTCCCTCTATATTGGCGCAATATTAGCTGGCGCTGCTATTGCGACCGGCAATGTTTTGCTGCCCGGCGTGGTGAAGCGAGACTTCCCGAAAACGGCTGCGATTATGACTGGCTTTTATACGATGGCGCTGTGTGGTGGCGCTGCTGCAGCTGCGGGCTTTACCATTCCGATTGAACATATGCTCGGCGGTTCATGGAATTTGGCGCTGGCCTTCTGGGCTATTCCGGCAGCTCTCGTGCTTGCTCTGTGGTTGCCGCAGGCGCTGCGGGCAAAGCACAATGTTGCGCATTCCGGATTTAAAGTCATCGGGCTGTGGAAAGATAAGCTTGCCTGGCAGGTCACACTCTTTATGGGGTTGCAATCCTCCATGGCCTACGTGGTTTTCGGCTGGCTTGCTCCGATCTTACGCGAGCAGGGCTTGAGCGCGACCGCAGCCGGAGGCCTGGTCTCGTTCTCGATCATGGTGCAGGTCGTTACCTGTCTTGCTATCCCGTCGATTGCTGTTCGACAGAAAAGCCAGAGCCTGCTCAATGCAGTGCTTTGCATCAGCGCGGCCCTTCCGCTGATAGGCTTTCTTTATCTGCCGCAATGGAGTTTCTGGATACTTGCAGCCATTCAAGGAATTGGGCAGGGCGGTCTGATTGCTGCTGCGATGATGGTGATTGTGCTGCGTTCGCCAGATTCCCATACAGCCGCGCACCTCTCAGGCATGGCGCAATGCGTAGGTTATACGCTGGCCTCCATCGGGCCACTGGTCGTGGGAATGATCCACGGTGCTACAGGCAGTTTCGAAGCTTGTGGTATCTTCTTCGCACTGCTGGGCGTGGGCGCTGCAATCAATGGCTGGGGTGCTGGACGGGCGCAGCATGTTGGCGTGAAAGTTATAAAAGAAGCATAAGAAAAGCCCCGGTTCTCCGGGGCTTTTCTTCATAATGTGAACTCAGATAAACTGTCCGAGGCCTGGGATCGAGCCGACCACTGCATCGACGGGTTCGTCGCCAGCCTTTTCCTTGGCAAAGCGGATGGTTTCTTTGGCAACGCCAGAGATTTCACCCATGCCAAGACCTGCACCCATCAACTGAGTACCAAGGCCCATTACGCCACCCATAAGTCCGGAAAGCAGACCGCCACCCTTCACTTGTGAAATGGCTTCTTCGGCACCCGGAAATGCTGCGAGTAGCTGCTGTACTTTGTCAGCTGGCCCTTCCTTCTGCAGAAACGCCAAAATCATGCCAACAGCTTTCTGTGCTGTTGCCGCATCGATGCCGACATTCGAGGTGATACGCGCGATCAGTTCATCCATCAGAGTCTCCCAAATTTCTTACGTTTACGTAATATGCATTCTCGTTAGCGCTTTGCAAGCTTTCCTAATTCAAAATATTGGGAAATTTCTGCATTCCTATGACGGCAAATAAAGTATCCAAGCCAGAATTCGGCTTTATCGTTGTTGCGCGACGGTGGTGCTAGTATATCGTAAAGGAAGCAAACCTTTTACGGAGCGACCTGCCTAATGACCGCCGACGATGCAATTTTCCTTGGTGCAAGCCGCAAACCAGATGATTCCTACCAGCAGCCGGAATATCTGGCACTGAAATACGGGAACAGGCACGGGCTTGTAACCGGTGCAACGGGTACCGGTAAGACGGTGACATTGCAGGTTCTGGCTGAGAGCTTTTCAGCAGTCGGTGTTCCGGTTTTTTGCGCCGACATCAAGGGTGATCTTTCGGGGATCGCGGCGAAAGGTATCGTTAATGATAACCTGACCAAGCGCGCAACAGAGATTCACCTTGACCCTTATGAAATGCGGGCTTCTCCAGTTATTTTCTGGGATATTTTCGGTGAGCAGGGCCATCCGGTTCGCGCGACCATTTCCGAAATGGGACCACTGCTGCTTTCGCGCCTGATGAACCTCACGGATGCGCAGGAAGGCGTGCTTAATGTTGCTTTCCGTCTCGCTGACGAAGAAGGCCTGCTTCTGCTGGATTTGAAAGATCTGCAGGCAATGCTTACAGAAATGGCAGAGCGCTCCGCTGAACTCTCTGCAAAATACGGCAACGTCAACAAGGCGTCTGTCGGTGCAATCCAGCGTTCATTGCTTGTGCTTGATCAGCAGGGCGGTTCCAAGTTCTTCGGCGAACCGGCGCTGCGCATTGCTGATCTGATGCGCACCACGACCGACGGACGTGGCGTGATAAGCGTGCTTGCGGCTGATAAGCTGATGATGAGCCCACGTCTTTATTCGACATTCTTGTTGTGGCTTATGTCGGAATTGTTCGAGGAACTGCCGGAAGTCGGCGATCCGGACAAGCCGAAGCTCGTATTCTTCTTCGATGAAGCGCATTTGCTGTTTGATGAAGCGCCAAAGGCGCTGGTCGATCGTGTGGAGCAAGTGGTGCGTCTGATCCGCTCTAAGGGCGTCGGCGTTTATTTCGTGACGCAGAACCCGCTTGATGTGCCGGAAACTGTTCTTGCCCAGCTTGGTAATCGTGTGCAGCACGCGCTGCGTGCCTATACGCCGCGCGAAACAAATGCAGTGAAGACGGCAGCCGATACGTTCCGTCCAAATCCTGATTTCAAGACTTTTGAGGCAATCACCAATCTTTCGACCGGTGAAGCACTGATTTCAACATTGCAGGCCAAGGGTGTACCTTCAATGGTGCAGCGCACGTTGATCCGCCCGCCATCGTCGCAGATTGGTCCGTTGACGCCAGAAGAGCGTGCAAAGATTATATCAGCGAGCCCTGTTTCTGGTCAGTACGATCAGACCGTCGATCGCGATTCAGCATTTGAAATGCTGGCCAGAAAGGCACAGGCCGCAGCTGTGGCACAGCAGAAAACCAAGGAAGAAGAATCCGGGCAAGGTGGCAGCATTCTTGGTGATCTGGTGGGAACCGCACTCGGAACTGGTCGCCGTTCAGGGCGTCAGACCGTTGCCGAAACAGCAATGAAGTCTGTGGTTCGCTCGGTCAGCAACTCACTCGGCCGTGCGCTGGTTCGCGGTATTCTGGGTAGTTTCAAGCGCTGATTTATGCTGGTTTGAAATGAAAAAAGCCCCGGAAATCCGGGGCTTTTTTTAATGCATTTCGCGAGTTCCAGATTACATAACCAAAATAGGCGACTTAGCTGGTACGCGATTATAAAGATCGATGATGTCCTGGTTCATCAAGCGTACGCAGCCTGACGAAACGGCCTTACCGATCGACCACCATTCTGGATTGCCGTGCAGACGATAAATCGTGTCCTTGCCATCCTTGAAGATGTAAAGAGCGCGTGCACCGAGCGGGTTTTTGAGACCTGGGGCCATGCCGCCATTGCGTGAGCTATATGGCTCGAGTTCCGGCTGACGGGCGACCATCTCATCCGGTGGTGTCCAACGTGGCCATTCGCGCTTGTACTGAATAACGGCGCGCCCCGACCATGCAAAGCCGTCGCGACCAATGCCGACGCCGTAACGCATTGCCTGGCCATTGCCCAGTACCAGATAGAGGAAGCGGTTGGTGGTATCGACAACGATCGTTCCCGGCATTTCGCCTGTCGGATCCTGAACGACCTGACGCAAATAGCGCTTATCCATTTTCTGGATCGGAATAGCAGGCAGCTGAAAGCCATTGTCTTCCACTGCGGCATACATTGATGCCCAGCTGCCGTACGAGGCGTCTACATTCGCCTGCGGGGTCCTGTTAATAGGATTGCCTGAAGCATCCACATCGACAATTGGAACATTCTGCCCCAACTGAGCACAACCGGCGAGGCCGGCCGCCGCTGTTGCTGTCATGGCCGTAAGAAAAGAACGGCGGGTAAGGGTGGTGTGCATATGAAAACCAGATTAGTGACGGGAGGAGCTACAGATACAACGGTTAGGGTTAATGAAGTGCGACCAACCCGTTGTTTTGATCACAAGTTGCGGTGTTATAGGGATGCCAAACGCTTTTGTTCGGCGATTTGTGGGAGCAAAACGCCCCATAATTATGGCTACCAGCCGTTCGTAATAAGGCCTAAACGTGGCTAAAAGCCCGGGATAGGCCTCGTGTTGCCGTTGCGACACAATTTTGGTCACAACAGACGGTTGTTGCACAAAGTTGCCCGTTCAAGTTTTAGTGAGATTCAATCAAGGAGCTGAAGGCTCGGCAAAATCAAAGCGGGCGGATACTGTTTATATTCGTCGGGCTGGTTGGATCGATTGATCCAGACGGAGCGCATGCCGAATCGCGCGGCCCCTGCAACATCCCATCTATTGGACGATTGAAACGAAATTGCAGACGGGTAAAGCCGCCACTGCGTAGTAACCAGTTCATAGACCGCAGGTGCGGTTTTGTAGCGCTGCACAGTGTCTACAGAGATCACATCGTCGAGCAGGGCATCAAGCGCCGCTGATTTAACCGCAGCCTCCAACATGGCTGGAGAGCCATTGGAGAGAATGGCTAACCGCGCGCCGCGGCTCTTGAGGTTTTTGAGTGCTGCTGGCACTTCAGGATAGCAATCGAGTTTCCAGTAAGCATCAAGAAGATCGTTGCGAAGGGTAGGGTCTACGGAAGGGTATCTTGCAAAAGCAAAATCCAGAGCGTCTTCCGTCAGAGCCCAGAAATCTTTGTAGGCTCCCATCAGGCTTAAAATCCACGAATATTCCAGTTGCTTGGCGCGCCAAAGTTCCGAGAATAAACGTCCATCAGGTCCTGCTTTATCCTCATGTTTACGCACGGCTGAGTGCACATCAAACAATGTGCCATAAGCGTCGAAAACATAGGAACTATAAGACACCGATTTTCTCCTTTCGTGCATCAATCTTAAAAAAAGTAAAGTGGACCTTATCCTTATGCAATTTCAATAAAAATTCATTGCGTTGAGCAGCAAATTTAGAATATGCGCCATTGCCGCCCGAAGCGTTGCGGCCTATGTAAGTTGCGCACGCAAGTTTTCGGGTATGTATCCGCTCTGCCCGCCGCAAGCTGAAAGACAAAGAGGAGAGTTCCAATGGCTTTTGAACTGCCCGCCCTTCCGTACGATTATGACGCACTTGCCCCGTTCATGTCGCGCGAAACGCTCGAATTCCACCACGACAAACACCATCAGGCTTACGTTACCAACGGTAATAAACTGCTTGAAGGTTCAGGTCTTGAAGGCAAGAGCCTCGAAGAAATCGTCAAGGAAAGCTTTGGCAAGAACCAGGCGCTCTTCAACAATGCTGGCCAGCACTACAACCATCTCCATTTCTGGAAGTGGCTGAAGAAGGACGGCGGCGGCAAGAAGCTGCCAGGCAAGCTGGAAAAGGCGATTGAATC
>Ga0308157_10004636_pt1 | contig 18047 bp, 15 predicted proteins | sample PhyBR1_FD_201035 | JGI IMG/M metagenome (GOLD analysis project Ga0308157, IMG submission 201035) | Phyllosphere microbial communities from UC Gill Tract Community Farm, Albany, California, United States - DLSLB.R1 | ecosystem: Host-associated > Plants > Phyllosphere > Unclassified | place: USA...
CTTCGGGCCGCGCGTGATGTGCCTTCCAGAGCTGCGACAGGCGCGCGAAGTAGAGATAGGGATCGGGCGTGACGATGCACGCGCCCCGCGCCGTGGCGGCATCCTGCATGGCCGGGGACACGATCACGCATCCGGCCCGGGAAGCCGCCAGTTCCTTCTGGTACTTGGGATGGCTCAGGAAGGAGATGTCATCGGCCGATGCGTGCTGCAGCGAAGCGAGTCGCTCCACCACCGACGACGCATCGCCATGCAGCTGGCCTCCCAGAGCATCGACGATGGCGCCCAGCCGCAGTGCCACTCGACGATCCGCCGCTATCCCGCTTTCACTTGCCGCCGTTGGTGGCGGCAGTGGAAGGTACGGAATTGTTGAGGGCCTTGATCACCTTCTCGGTGATGTCGTGCTTGGGGTTGATGTAGATCGCTTCCTGCAGGATGGCATCGTACTTCTCGGCCTCGGCGACCTGCTTGACCACGCGATTGGCACGGTCGTAGACCTGCTGCAATTCCTCGTTCTTGCGCGCGTTCAGGTCTTCCTGGAATTCACGCCGCTTGCGCTGGAACTCGCGATCCTGATCGACCAGCGCACGCTGTCGCGTGGCGCGCTGGCTCTCCGACAATGTCGGCGCCTCGCGCTCGAACTTCTCGGAAGCCACCTTGAGCGCTTCTCCCTGGCTGGCCACATCGCGTTCGCGCTTCAGGAATTCGGATTCGAGTTTGGCCTGGGCCAGCTTGGCCGGCTGTGCCTCGCGCAATACCCGATCGGGATTGACGAATCCGATGCGGAACGTCTCCTGGGCCTGAGCCTGCGCGGGAAAAGCTGCCAGGACGGCCAGTGGAACCAGCAGAACCGTACTGACGGCACGGAACGAATGAATCATTAGAACGATGTTCCGATCTGGAATTGGAAGCTCTGAATTCTATCCTTGTAAATCGGATTGGCCGGGTCGGAGAGATCGTCCTCCTTCTGCGAGCGGATCGGCCGCGCGACGGCCAGACGCAGGGGTCCGAGCGGCGAGATCCAGCTGATGCCCAGGCCGAGCGAGGCACGGATCTTCTTCTGCGCCGCCCATTGCGCATCGGTCTGGCTGGTGCGGTCGGTGAAGACATTGCCGACGTCGAAGAAGCCGAAGAGACGCAGGGTGCGATCGTTGCCGGCGCCCGGGAACGGCGTGCTGAGCTCGACGTTGAAGATGGCCTTCTTGGTGCCGCCGAGCGCGGCGCGCGTCACGGTGTCGCGCGGACCCAGCGAGTTCTGCTCGAAACCGCGGATGGAACCCAGGCCGCCGGCGTAGAAGTTCTTGAAGATCGGATAGGCCTGATCCTGGAGTGCCTTGCCATATCCGACCTCACCATTGATGGCCAGCGTGTATTGCTTCGTCAACGGGAAGTACTGCTGATACTGGTAGCTGCTCTTGATGTACTTGAGGTCGCCGCCCACGCCCCATTCGACGTTGCCGCGCTGGAGTCGACCACTGGTCGGCACGAGCGCGCTGTCGCGATCGTCGCGCGCCCAGCCGATGGTCAGCGGCAGGCCCCACTTGCTGTCGTCGGTACAGGAATTGATGACGCCGGCGGCATTGAGCTGGCAACCGAAGTAGTCGCGATAGGCCTGCGGCGTGGCGGTGGCCACGATGGTGCCTGGCTTGAAGTTGAAACGCTCGAGGCCGGCGCCGAAGAAGACCGTGTCGACCTCGCTGAAGGGAACGCCGAACTTGATCGATCCGCCCTCGCTGACCAGCGAGTAGTCGCCGTCCTGCGTGTAGTAGGGACGCGAGGTCTGGTGGAAGATGCTGAAGGTGCGGGAGATGCCGTCCTTGGTGAAGTACGGGTCGGTCGCGGTGAGCGAGATCGTCTTGTAGTACTTGCTCGTGTTGACCTGCAGGCCCAGGAAGTTGCCCGAGCCGAAGACGTTCTCCTGCGAGATGCCGAAGGTCAGCGAGACCTTCTCGGAGCTGGAGAAGCCGGCGCCGAGCTGCAGCGAGCCCGTGGGCTTCTCGACCACGTTGACCGTCAGATCCACCTGGTCGGGCGAGCCCGGCACCTCCTGGGTGTCGACGTTGACCTCGGTGAAGAAGCCCAGCCGGTCGACCCGGTCGCGCGAGAGCTTGATCTTGTCGCCGTCGTACCAGGAGGCCTCGTACTGGCGGAACTCGCGCCGCACCACCTCGTCGCGCGTCTTGTTGTTGCCGCCCACGCTCAGGCGCCGCACGTAGACCCGGCGCGCCGGCTCGGCCACGAGGTCGAGCGTGACGCGGTTGGTCGCCCGGTCGATCTCCGGCCTCGCCTCGACCCGCGCGAACGCATAGCCGAAGGTCCCGAAGTAGTCGGTGAAGGCCTTGGTGGTCTCGGCCACCTGCTCGCCGTTGTAGGGCTGGCCCGCACGGATGGTGACCAGCGACTTGAACTCGTCGTCGCGTCCGAGGTAGTTGCCTGCCAGCTTCACTCCGGCGACGGTGAACTTCTCGCCTTCGGTGATGTTCACCGTCACCGCCAGGTCCTGACGGTCGGGCGACAGCGCCACCTGCGTGGAGTCGATGCGGAACTCGAGGTAGCCGCGCGACAGGTAGTACGAACGCAGCGTCTCCAGGTCGGCATTGAGCTTGGCGCGCGAGTACTGGTTGGACTTGGTGTACCAGCTCATCCAGCCACCGCTGTCCTGGTCGAACAGGTTCAGGAGGGTGGATTCGCTGAAGGCCTTGGACCCCACGATGTGGACCTCGCGGATGCGCGCGGATTCCCCTTCGGTGACCGTGAATGTCAGGTTCACGCGATTGCGCTCGATCGGCGTGACGGTGGTCACGACCTGGGCGTTGTACAGGCTCTTGCTGACGTACTGGCGCTTGAGCTCCTGCTCGGCGCGGTCGGTCAGGGCCTTGTCGTAGGGACGACCATCGGCCAGGCCGACCTCGCGCAGCGACTTCTGCAGCGCCGCCTTGTCGAATTCCTTGGTGCCCACGAAGTCGACGTCGGCCACCGTGGGGCGCTCCTCGACGATGACCACCAGCACGCCGTTGTTCACGTCCAGGCGCACGTCCTTGAACAGGCCGAGTTCGAACAGCGCGCGGATCGCCGCCGAGCCCGTCTCGTCGCTGTAGGTGTCACCCACGCGCAATGGCAGCGAGGCGAAGATGGTGCCCGGCTCCACGCGCTGCAGGCCTTCCACGCGGATGTCGCGTACCGTGAAGGGTTCGACGGCCCACGCCGCCGTGGCGGCCAGGGTGCTGGCGATCACGGCTGCGACGCTCCGCAGACGGAAGCGACTGATTTTTTTGTTCATGAGATATGTGGAATGCCGGCGGACGAATTGCCGGCAGTGATTAACCAAAAAGCCGATTGACGTCGTTGAACAGCGCAATCGACATCATCACGAGCAACAACGCCACACCACCACGTTGAAATCGTTCCATCCATGCATCGGAAACGCTCTTGCCCGTCAGGCCCTCCCAAAGATAATACATCAGGTGTCCGCCATCGAGGACTGGCAGCGGCATCAGGTTGAGCACCCCTAGACTGACGCTGATGAGGGCCAGGAAGATCAGATATTGGGTCAGTCCGAGACTGGCCGATTTGCCGGCGTAGTCGGCGATGGTGAGAGGTCCGCTCAGGTTCTTCAGCGATGCTTCGCCGATCACCATCTTGAACATCATGCGCACCGTCAGGGCCGACACCTCCCAGGTCCTGACGACGCCTTTGCGCAGGCCCTCCAGGGGCCCCTGGCGCACGGTGACCATCTCGGGCGGCGAGCCGACATAGGCGCCGATGCGCCCCACGATGGCGGTGCCCTCCTCCTTGGCTTCGGGCGTCACGTCGATGTCCAGGGCACGGCCGTCGCGTTCGATGCGCCAGGTCTGCCTGCGCGGCTGGCCGCCATCGATCGACGCGCGAATGAGTTCGCGCAACTGCTGGCCATCGATGACCTGCTGGGAACCGATGGCGCGCACCACGTCGCCCTGACGCAGGCCGGCCCGCTCCCCCGTGCCGCCAGCGACGAGTTCGCCGATCTCCGGTCGCGTGAGCGGCGCCAGAACGCCGATCCTGCGGAACATCTGGGCATCGGCGTCCTTGGCATCGATGCGGCTGAGCGGCAATACGATCCGCCGCCCGCCGTCCGCGAGCTCGAGCGTCAGGTCGCGCCCGTCCAGTGCGCCGCGCGTCATGCGCCAGCGCAGGTCCTCGAATGAATCGACCGGCGTCAGCACACCGTCGAAGCCCGCGTTCGCGATCCGTTCGCCGCCCTGCAAGCCGACTTGCTCGGCCAGCGATCCGGCCACCGGACGTGCCAGTGTGGCGACCGGCTCCTGCACACCGATCCAGTTCACCAGCGTGTAGAGCAGCGCCGCCAGCAACAGGTTGGCGATGGGTCCGGCCGCGACGATGGCGACACGGGAACGCAAGGGCTGCGTGTTGAAGGCGAGATGGCGCTCTGCGGCATCCACCGGTGCCTCGCGTTCGTCGAGCATCTTCACATAGCCCCCGAGCGGGAATGCGCCGATGACGAATTCCGTGTCCTGACCGGGTCGCTGGTTCTTCGGCTTCCAGCGGAACAGGGCCTTGCCGAAACCGACCGAGAAGCGCAGCACCTTCACCCCGCAAGCCACGGCCACTCGGTAGTGTCCATATTCATGGACCGCGATCAGGAGACCCAGTGCGACGAGAAAGGCGATGACTGTGAGCATGGAGGGTTGTGGATCGGTGGATGGAGGAAGCGGAAATTCTCGACAGGAACCCGCTGCGGCGCCGGATGGGAAACCCTGTCCGCCGACGCGACACTCAGACCGCGTGACGTCGGACGGCTGCGCGGGCGGCTTCGCGGGCGACGGTGTCGATCGCCAGCAGATCGCCGAGCGACAGCGGCTTCGATGGCGAAACAGCGGCCAAAGTTTCCAGATTGACCGCATGGATGCGATCGAAGCGCAGACGCCGGTCGAGGAAGGCTTCCACGGCGATCTCGTTGGCGGCATTCAGCACGGCCGTGGTTCCCGGCGTGGCGGCCAGGGTCTGCCAGGCCAATGCCAGGCCGGGGAAGCGCATCGCGTCGGGGGTCTCGAAGGTCAATGCGGACAAGGCACGGAAATCCAGACGGGCAGCGCCGCATTCGATTCGCCGTGGCCAGGCGAGCCCGACGGCGATGGGCACGCGCATGTCGGGGGTGCCCAACTGCGCGATGACGGACGCATCGGTGAATTGCACCATCGAGTGGATGACGCTCTGTGGATGGATGACGACCTCGATCTGCTCCGGCCTGACGCCGAACAGATAGCGCGCCTCGATCACCTCGAGCGCCTTGTTCATCATGGTCGCCGAGTCGACGGAGATCTTGCGGCCCATGACCCAGTTGGGATGGGCACAGGCCTGTTCCGGCGTGACGTCGCCCAGCGAGCCCGGGTCGCGTGTGCGGAACGGTCCACCCGAGGCTGTCAGGATCAGCTTGTCGATCGAGGCATTCCAGCTGGTGGGGTCCTCGGGCAGCGACTGGAAGATGGCGGAATGTTCGCTGTCGATCGGCAGCAGGGTCGCACCCCCCGCGCGCACCGCATCCATGAAGAGTTCACCGCCGACGACCAGGGCTTCCTTGTTCGCCAGCAGGAGGCGCTTGCCGGCGCGTGCCGCCGCCAGACAGGGAGCGAGGCCGGCGGCACCGACGATGGCGGCCATGACCGTATCGACCTCGTCATGCGACGCGATGGTCTCGAGCGCGTCGTTGCCGGTCAGCACGCGTGTCGGCACATCGCTGCGCGCGAGTTGCTCCTCGAGGAGGATCGCATGTGGCGCGCTCGCCATGACGGCGAAGCGCGGCCGGAAACGGATGCATTGAGCCAGCATCTCCTCGGTCCGGGTCGATGCCGACAATGCGAACACCTCGAACAGATCGGGATGGCGCGCGATGACATCGAGGGTGTTGGCACCGACCGAGCCGGTCGATCCCAGCACCGTCACCCGCTGCTTCGGACCGGTGATGTCGCTCACGTCGCGGCCAGTGAAGCCAGCATCATGGCGATGGGCAGTGTGGGCAGGAGCGCATCGACGCGGTCGAGCACCCCGCCGTGGCCGGGCAGGAGATTGCTGCTGTCCTTGGCACCGGCGCTGCGCTTGACCAGCGACTCGACCAGATCACCGACGACGCTCATGGCCGCCATGGCGATCGCGCCCAGGAACAGGAACCACCAGCCCACCGCGGCCAGTCGACTGTAGAAACTGGCGACGCTCGCCTCGAAGGACGCATCGGCCAGGACCCAGGCCACGGCCAGCAGGATCACGCCGAGCATGCCGCCCCAGACGCCTTCCCAGCTCTTGCCCGGACTGATCGACGGCGCCAGCTTGTTGCGCGTGAACTTGAGTCCCAGCGCGCGACCTGAAAAATAGGCGAAGACATCGGCCACCCAGACCAGCAGGAAGATCGACAGCAGGAAATTGATGCCCCAGGTGCGCGCCTGGACGGCAGCCAGCCAGGCCACCCAGAGCGCCAGCAGGCCACCCAGCAGGCGGACCGGACGCGGGACCTTCGGCCAACCGGGGACGGCGCCGCGCAACAGGGCCGCGCCGCCCATGACCCAGGCCGCGCTGGCGACGATCCATACGGGCAGCAGATTCTGCTGGATCAGGCCCACCCACCACGAGAAGGCGCACAGCAGCACCATCTCGATCCCCAGGAACAACGACATGCGCGGACCGTAGCCATTGAGCCGCCCCCACTCCCAGGCCGCGGCGCCGATCAGGACCAGCATCACGACCGTGAACGGCACGGGCGTCGAGTAGAACAGCGCCGGCAGCAGGATGGCCAGCAGCACCAGGGCAGTGATGATTCGCTGCTTGAGCATCAGGCGGTGCGTCGATCGCGCGAAGGCGGGGTCTTGACCTGGGCGGAGGTCTTGCCGAACCGGCGCTCGCGGCGCTGGAAGGCGGCAATGGCTTCGTCGAGCGCCGCCTCGTCGAATTCAGGCCACAGGCGGTCGCTGAAGAACAGCTCGGCATAGGCGCTCTGCCACAGCAGGAAATTCGACAGCCGCTGCTCTCCGCCCGTGCGAATGAAGAGATCGGGATCGCTCACGTGCGCGAGTGCCATCGCGCGGTCGAGGTTGTGCTCGGTCAAAGGCTCGCCACGTTCGACCAGGGTCGCGGCCGCGCGCGCGATGTCCCAGCGCCCGCCATAGTTGAAGCAGACATTGAGCACCAGGCGCTGGTTGTGCGCGGTGGCCGATTCGGCCTGCTGCAGACCGGCCGTGAGTTTCTCCGAGAGTCCGCCCTTCTCACCGATGAAGTGCAGTTGCACGCCATCGGCGGACAGCCTCGGGACCTCGCGCGCCAGAGCGCCCACCATGAGATCCATGAGACCGGAGACCTCGTCGACCGGACGATTCCAGTTTTCCGACGAGAAGGCGAAGACCGTCAGGACCTTGATGCCGCGATCGGCACACGCCCTGACACACCGACGCAGCGATTCGACGCCCTGCTTATGGCCCGCGACACGCGGCAGGAAGCGCCGGGTTGCCCAGCGGCCATTGCCGTCCATGACGACGGCGACATGATGAGGAATCGCCGGCGACGTACTCATCAGACCGCCATGATCTCGGCTTCCTTGGCCGTGACCAAGCGATCGATCTCGGCGATGTGCCGATCGGTCACCTTCTGGATGTCGGCTTCGGCGCGTTTCTGGTCGTCCTCGGAAGCCAGTTTGTCCTTCACCAGCTTCTTCACCGATTCATTGGCATCGCGACGCAGGTTGCGCGTGGCGATCTTGGCGGATTCGCCCTCGTTGCGGACCAGCTTGGTCATCTCGCGCCGGCGCTCCTCGCTCATGGCGGGCAGCGGCACGCGGATCAGGTCGCCCATGGATGCCGGATTGAGGCCGAGATCGCTCTCGCGGATGGCCTTCTCGATCTTGGCGCCCATGCCCTTTTCCCAGGGTTGGACGCTGATGGTGCGCGAATCGAGCACCGAGACGTTCGCCACCTGGCTGAGCGGAACCGATGAACCGTAGTAGTCGACGTGGATCGAGTCCAGCAGCGCCGAGTTGGCACGGCCGGTGCGGATCTTCGTCAGGTTGCTTTGGAACGCAGCGAGCGACTGGTTCATCTTCGCGTCGGTCGCGCTCTTGATGTCTGCAATGGTCATGTTCGTTTCTTCTCTTCAGGCGTGCACCAGCGTGCCTTCGTCCTCGCCCTGCACGACGCGCTTGAGCGCGCCGTTCTTGAAGATCGAGAACACCTTGATCGGCAGGTTCTGGTCGCGGCACAGCGCGAAGGCCGTGGCGTCCATGATGCCGAGATTGCGGGCGATCGCCTCGTCGAAAGTGAGCGACGTGTAACGCGTCGCCTCCGGATCCTTCTTGGGATCGGCGGTGTAGACACCGTCGACCTTGGTCGCCTTCAGGACCAGCTCGGCCCCGATCTCCGCGCCGCGCAGGGCAGCGGCCGTATCCGTCGTGAAGAACGGATTGCCGGTCCCCGCGGCGAAGATGACGACCTTGCCTTCCTCGAGATACTGCAATGCCTTGGGCCGCACATACGGCTCGACGACCTGATCGATGGCGATCGCCGACATGACGCGTGCGATGAGTCCCTGCTTGTTCATCGCATCGGCGAGCGCCAGGGCGTTCATGACGGTCGCCAGCATGCCCATGTAGTCGGCGGTCGCACGGTCCATGCCGACCGAGCCACCGGCCACACCGCGGAAGATGTTGCCGCCACCGATCACGACGGCCACCTGGACCCCCATGTTCACGACTTCGCCCACTTCACCCACCATGCGCACGATGGTCGCGCGATTGATGCCGAATGCGTCGTCGCCCATCAGTGCCTCTCCCGACAGCTTCAACAAGATGCGCTTGTGGGCGGGGCTGGCTTCGGGCATACGGGAATTCCTTGAATTGATGATCGGGGACGAGTGTAAAACCATGTCACAGCAATCGCACACCGAAAGCTCGATGTGCGATCGCGAACCGGTTGGAAATCAGGCGGCGGCCTTGGCGGCAGCGACCTGGGCGGCCACTTCGGCCGCGAAGTCGTCGACCTTCTTCTCGATGCCTTCGCCAACCACGTACAGGGTGAAGGACTTGATCGAGGAGTTCGATGCCTTGAGCATCTGCTCGACGGTCTGCTTGTCGTTCTTCACGAACGGCTGGTTGTGCAGCGAGACTTCCTTGAGGTACTTCTGGACGCCGCCCTCGATGCGCTTGGCGACGATGTCGGCGGGCTGGGTCGGCTTGCCAGCGGCTTCGGCGGTCTTGCGATCCTCCTCGGCCTTGCCCGCGGCCACGGCGCGTTCCTTCTCGATCAACTCGGCCGGCACGTCGGCGCTGGAGATCGAGACCGGCTTCATCGCCGCGATGTGCATCGCCACGTCCTTGGCCGCCGTGTCGTCGCCCTCGAACTCGACCACCACGCCGATGCGGGTGCCGTGCAGATAGGAAGCCAGCTTGCCATTGCCCGAGAAACGCTTGAAGCGGCGGAAGCTCATGTTCTCGCCGATCTTGCCGATGAGACCCTTGCGCACGTCCTCGAGCGTGGGTCCGAAGCCGTCCTGCTCATAGGGCAAGGCGCCCAGCGCAGCCAGGTCTGCGGGAGCATGCTTGGCGACCAGCGCGGCCGATGCGTTGGCCAGCGCCAGGAAGCTGTCGTTCTTGGTGACGAAGTCGGTTTCGCAGTTGATCTCGACCATGGCGCCGGCGTCGCCGTCGACGAAGGCGGTCACGACGCCTTCGGCGGTGATGCGGCCCGATGCCTTGCCGGCCTTGTTGCCCAGCTTGATGCGCAGCAGCTCTTCGGCCTTTTCCATGTTGCCGTCGGCCTCGGTCAGGGCCTTCTTGCACTCCATCATGGGGGCATCGGTCTTCGCGCGAAGTTCACCCACCATGCTCGCTGTGATTGCAGCCATTGTCATTTCTCCGTAACTCAAAAAATCAGATCAAAAAAAGGGGCCGAAAGCCCCTTCTTCAAGGCTCGCGAGAACGCGATCAGGCCGAAGCGCTTTCCTCGACTTCGACGAATTCGTCGCTTTCGCTGTCGGCGATGGCCTTGACGACATCATTCGTGGCACTGTTGCGGCCTTCGATGATGGCATCGGCGATCCCACGGGCGTAGAGCACCACGGCCTTGGACGAGTCGTCGTTGCCGGGGATCACGTAGTCGATGCCTTCGGGCGAGTGGTTGGTGTCGACCACGCCGATCAGCGGGATGCCCAGCTTCTTGGCTTCGGCCACGGCGATCTTGTGGAAGCCCACGTCGATCACGAAGATGGCGTCGGGCAGCGCGGTCATGTCCTGGATGCCGCCGATGTCGCGCTCGAGCTTCTCGATCTCGCGGGTGAAAGTCAGCTGTTCCTTCTTGCTCAGGCTGTCGAGGCCGGCTTCCTGCTGGGCCTTCATGTCCTTCAGGCGCTTGATCGACGTCTTGACGGTCTTGAAGTTCGTCAGCATGCCGCCGAGCCAGCGGGTGTCGACGAAGGGCACGCCGGCGCGACGGGCTTCCGTGGCGACGATCTCGCGAGCCTGGCGCTTGGTGCCGACCATCAGGATGGTGCCGCGATTAGCGGTGAGCTGCTTGGCGTACTTCTGCGCCTCCTGGAACAGTGGCAGCGACTTTTCCAGGTTGATGATGTGGATCTTGTTGCGATGGCCGAAGATGAACGGGGACATCTTGGGGTTCCAGAAGCGGGTTTGGTGACCGAAGTGGACACCGGCTTCCAGCATTTCGCGCATGGTCGTCGACATAGGAGTTTCTCCAAAGGTTGGGTCTGAAATCCGGCCCGTTTCGCGACTTGCCTGGAAGCCGCGACACCTTGAGTGGGCCGATTTGCGAATCGTTTCGCGCTGACGAATGGTTCATGAACCGGTTCGGGCGAAACTCAACGAGTATAGCACTCGCCTCCCACCCCGGGGCAGCGTCGGGCGCACCCGGCCAGGGCGCCCATGATCCGTCGGCACGCGGTGCCGTGACCTGCCCTGCGACGCCCGCTCGCCGGCCAGGCGACGGGCCTCCGTGAAGGAAGCCACCGGTTCCGGACAGGAACCGTACAGCTGGCAGAGGCACAATCGCCGGCTGAGTTTTCCCATCGTTTCGTGTCCGCCTGCCGGACCACCGCATCTGTCCACAAGAACCTCAATGAAAATCGCGATCGTGGGTGCCGGCATCATCGGCGTCGCCACTGCCTGGGAACTCGCCTGCGACGGCCATGAAGTCAGCGTGTTCGAACGTCGTGGCTCGACCGCCGAGGAAGCCAGCTTCGCCAATGCCGGGGTCGTCGCGCCAGGCTACGTCACGCCTTGGGCGGCACCGGGCATGCGTGCCAAGGTGCTGCGTTCGCTGCTTTCGACCCATGGCGCCATCAAGGTGCGCTGGCCGCTCTCGATGCGCGACGTGCGCTGGATGAGGCAATGGCAGCGTGCCTGCGAGCTGGAGACCTATCTGGCCAACCGCGCGCGCATGCAGCGCCTGGCCTTCTACAGCCGCACGCGTCTGCATGCGATCAGCGCCGAGCGCGAACTGGTCTACGAACGCAGCGATGGCTATCTGGTCCTGCTGCGTTCGCGGCGCGAGCAGAAGCTGGTGCAGCCGGGCCTCGAGGTACTGAAGGCCGCGGGCACCGTGTTCCGCGAGATCGATGGCGACGAGGCAAGACGCATCGAGCCCTCGCTCAGCACCGAGACCGGCCTCGCCGGCGCGATCCACCTGCCCGACGACGAGGTGGCCAACTGCCGCCAGTTCGCCCTGCTGCTCAAGCGCGAGGCCGAGACGCTGGGAGCGCGTTTCCACTTCAACTGCGACATCGCACCGCTCGGCCGCGCGGCGCCGCGTTCCCTGGCGCTGTCCAGCGGCTCCGCGGCGGTGGCCTTCGACGCGGTGGTGGTCTGCGCGGGCGTGGACTCGGCCGAGTTGCTGCGTCCCCTGGGCGTGCGTGTCCCCCTGGCGCCGGTCTATGGACACTCCATCACCGCGACCCTGCGCGATCCGCTCAATGCGCCCCTCAGCGCCGTGATGGACGAGCGCTACAAGGTCGCCATCTCCCGCCTCGGACAACGCGTGCGCGTGGCTGGCAGCGCCGAGATCGGCGGTGCTCCGGATGTCATCCATCCCGCGGCGCTGCAGACGCTCTACAAGGTCCTGCACGACTGGTTCCCCGGCGCCGTGACGGTGCAATCGGGCGTGCAGAAGTGGAAGGGAGCCCGGCCGATGCTGCCGGACGGCCCGCCATTGATCGGGCCGAGCGGCATCCCGGGCGTGTGGCTCAACCTCGGCCATGGTTCGAGCGGCTGGGCACTGTCCTGCGGCAGCGCGCGCGTGCTGGCCGATCTCGTGGGCGGACGCGCGCCCGAGATCGATCTCGAGGGCCTGGGACTCGAACGCTTGCTCTGAACGCCGGAGGCCCGGCTGCACAATTCGCGGATGCATCGCATCTCCAGTGCCTTCGAAGCCGATCTCCACGACGTGGCGGCCACGCGTCGCATCGAACACCGGACCGCCGCCGGCCTCCCGGCCCACGCCCTGATGCAGCGCGCGGGTCTCGCGGTGGCCCGGCTCGCCGGCGCCCTGGCCCCCCATGCACGCAGCATCTGGATCGCCTGCGGTCCCGGCAACAACGGCGGTGACGGACTGGAGGCCGCGGCCTGGTTGCGGCGACGCGGTGTCGACGTGCTCGTCACCTGGCTGGGCGACGAGCGCCGGCTGCCGCCGGATGCGGCGGCCTCGCTGGCGCGCGCGCGCGCGGCAGGCGTCGTCTTCGCCGCCCGCCCGCCCGACAACTACGACCTCGCCATCGATGCACTCCTGGGCATCGGTGCCACGCGCCCACCCGAGGGCGCGATGGCCGAGTGGCTGTGGCGCATGAGCGAGGGACCGGCGCCCGTCCTGTGCGTGGATGTGCCTTCGGGACTCGATGCCGATACGGGCCACCTCGTCGCCGGCCCGACGGCAGCGACCCCGCAGGCTGCGGGGTCGCGCCGTCACTGCCTGTCGCTGCTCACGCTCAAGCCGGGCCTGTTCACGGCGCATGGGCGAGACGCCGCGGGCGAGGTCTGGTTCGACGATCTCGACTGCCCGCCCGGCGATGAGGCGCCGGTCGCGCGCCTGGCGGGCGCGCCCGCGCCGCGCATGCGTGCCCACGCCACGAACAAGGGAAGCCATGGCGATGTCGCCGTGGTGGGCGGCGCCGCGGGCATGGCGGGCGCACCGCTGCTGGCCGCCACGGCGGCGCTGCACGCGGGCGCCGGGCGGGTCTTCGTCGCGCCCCTGGACGGGAAGGCGTCGATGCTCGATGCGTCGCGCCCCGAACTGATGTTTCGCCGCCTGGTCGACATCCGGCTGGAAACCGTGGCGGTCGTCTGCGGCTGTGGCGGTGGTGATGCCGTGCGCACGGTCCTGCCCCGGATCCTGGCGCAAACGCCGACACTGGTGCTGGATGCCGATGCCCTCAATGCCGTGGCAGGCGACGCGTCACTGCGGGCGGCGGTGCGGCGTCGCGCCGCGCGCGGCTGGCGCACGGTCCTGACACCGCATCCCCTGGAAGCGGCGCGCCTGCTCGGCACGGATGTCGGCGAGGTGCAGGCCGACCGGCTCGCCGCGGCGCTGCGGCTGGCACTGGACTACGGCTGCGTCGCGGTCCTCAAGGGTTCGGGCACCGTGGTCGCGGCTCCCGACGAGACGATCCGCATCAACCCGACGGGCAACGGCCTGCTCGCCACGGCCGGCACGGGCGACGTGCTGGCCGGCATGGTCGGGGCGGCGCTGGCGGCGGGTCGACCCGCGCTGGAAGCGGCCTGCGCCGCGGTCTGGCGCCACGGCGACATCGCCGACCGCTGGCCGGCGCACCAGCCGCTGACGGCCGGCGCGCTGGCGATGGCCGTCTGACCTACCCGCGCCCGACGAAGGGCATCTTCGTCGCCATGATGGTGTGGAACAGCACATTGGCCTCCAGCGGCAGGTTGGCCATGTAGAGCACCGACTGGCCGACGATCTTGACGTCGATCAGCGGTTCGACGGCGATGTCGCCGCTGGCCTGCGGCACGCCCTTGGCCATGCGCGATGCCAGTTCGGTCATGGCATTGCCGACGTCGACCTGACCCACCGCGATGTCGTACTTGCGGCCGTCGAGCGAGGCGGTCTTGGTCAGACCCTCGACGCCATGCTTGGTCGCCGTGTAGGCCGCCGAGTTGGGACGTGGCGTGGTGGCCGAGATCGAGCCGTTGTTGATGATGCGACCCCCGCGCGGCGATTGCGCCTTCATGGTGCGGAAGGCCTGCTGGATGCAGAAGAACATGCCACTGAGGTTGATGTCGACGACGCCGCGCCACTGCTCGGCCGTCCAGTCCTCGAACGGCCCGGGCGGATTGCCCACGCCGGCGTTGTTGAACAGCAGATCGACACGGCCGAAGCGCTCGACGGTCGCCTCGAACAGGGCCTTGACCGAGGCGGGATCGGACACGTCCGTGGAGACGGCCTGGACGCGCACGCCCGCCTTCGATTCGTCGGCCACCGCCTTCAGCGGTTCCTCCCGACGCCCGGCCAGGGCCACGTTCCAGCCATCCGCCAGCAGCGCGAGGGCGGCAGCGCGGCCGATGCCGCTGCCCGCGCCGGTGACGATCGCCGTGCGGACTGCACGGCTGGGATCATCTTTGTCGTTCATGAATTTGTCTCCAGGTTGGAAATATCGTCGGACGGACGTTCAACGGCGGGGCTTGCGCCCCTTCATCTTGTTGGCGGCTTTCTTGACGGCCGACTTGAAGGCCTGCATCGCCGACTGGGGCACCTCGACGCCGCGCTCGACGGCTTCGGGATGCTCGACCCGCTCGACCGGCAGGCGGGCGCCACCGTCCCTGCTGCGCGCGGAGCCGCGCGAGCCGTTCTTGCCGCCACCGCCTCCATTGCCGCCCCGCTTCGACTTGGCCGGAACGTCGCTCGGGACGCCGTTCTTGTCCTTCATCGCGCGCGCCATCAGGTCCTCGCCCTCGCGCACGAGGCGGAAGTCGATCTTGCGTCCATCGAGATCGACGCGACTGACCTGCACCCTCACCCGGCTGCCGATGGCATAGCGGATGCCGGTTCGCTCGCCGCGCAATTCCTGACGCATTTCGTCGAACTTGAAGTACTCGCCGCCGAGCTCGGTGATGTGGACCAGGCCCTCCACATACATCGCGTCGAGCGTGACGAAGATGCCGAAGGTGGTGGCCGAAGACACGACGCCGCCGTATTCCTCGCCCAGATGCTCACGCATGTACTTGCACTTGAGCCAGGCCTCGACATCACGGCTGGCTTCGTCGGCCCGCCGTTCGTTGGCGCTGCAATGCAGTCCCGCGGCCTGCCAGGCCAGCACCTCCTTGGTCGGCGCGACCGTCTCCTTCTGCGGCTTCTGCGTCGGCGCCTTCACGCGCGAGGCCAGCCGCTTGGCCAGCTTGGCGTGCGCCTCGCCCGGTGTCGGCAGCATCGGCAGCGTGTACTTCTGCTTGTTCAGGATCGCCTTGATGACGCGATGGACCAACAGGTCGGGATAGCGCCGGATCGGACTCGTGAAGTGCGTGTAGGCCTCGTACGCCAGGCCGAAGTGGCCGCTGTTCATCGGCGTGTAGATGGCCTGCTGCATCGAACGCAGCAGCATGGTGTGGATCTGCTGCGCGTCGGGACGCTCCTTGGTGGCCTCGGCGATGGCCTGGAATTCACCCGGCACGGGATCGTCCGAGATCGACAGGCCCACGCCCATCGCCTTCAGATAGCCACGCAGGATCTCCTTCTTCTCGGGCGTCGGGCCCTCGTGCACGCGGAACAGGCCCGGATGCTTGCCCTCGGCGATGAAGTCGGCGCTGCAGACGTTGGCCGCCAGCATGGCCTCCTCGATCAAGCGATGCGCCTCGTTGCGGGTGCGCGGCACGATCTTCTCGATGCGGCCCGCGTCGTCGCAGACGATCTGCGTCTCGGTCGTCTCGAAGTCGACCGCGCCGCGCCGCCCGCGCTGCTTGAGCAGGGCCTTGTAGACATCGGAGAGATTGAGCAGGTCCTTGACGCGATCCTTGCGCCTGGCCGCTTCCGGACCCCGGGTGTTGCTCAGGATGGCGGCGACCTCGGTATAGGTGAAGCGCGCGTGGCTGAACATCACCGCCGGGTAGAACTGGTAGGCGTAGATCTCGCCATCGGCCGCCACAAGCATGTCGCAGACCATGCACAGGCGCTCGACCTCCGGATTGAGCGAGCACAGGCCGTTGCTGAGCTTCTCGGGCAGCATCGGGATCACGCGGCGAGGGAAGTAGACGCTGGTGGCGCGATCGTAGGCATCGATGTCGATCGGCGCACCGGTCTGCACGTAGGCGCTGACGTCGGCGATGGCGACCAGCAGCCGCCAGCCCTTGCCACGCCCCACCTTGGCGGGTTCGCAGTAGACGGCATCGTCGAAGTCGCGCGCATCCTCGCCATCGATGGTGACGAGCGGCACGTCGGTGAGGTCGATGCGGCCGCGCTTGTCGGCCGGGCGGACCTTCTCGGGCAGCGCCCGCGCCTCGGCCAGGCAGGCTTCGGAGAACTCGTGCGGCACGCCGTACTTGCGCACTGCGATCTCGATCTCCATGCCGGGATCGTCGATCTCGCCGAGCACCTCCTTCACGCGACCGACCGGCTGGCCGAAGAGCGCGGGCGGCTCGGTGAGCTGCACCACGACGACCTGCCCGACCTTGGCCGGACCGGTCGCACCCTTGGGAATCAGCACATCCTGGCCATAGCGCTTGTCCTCGGGCGCGACGAGCCAGATGCCGCCTTCGTGCAGGAGACGGCCGATGATCGGCTGCTCCGGGCGCTCGACGATCTCGACGACGCGTCCCTCGGGACGACCGCGCCGGTCCTGGCGGACGATGCGTGCCTTGACACGGTCCTTGTGCAGCACCGCGCGCATCTCGTTGGGTGGCAGATACACGTCGGCTTCGCCATCGTCGCGCTGCACGAAACCGTGGCCGTCGCGATGTCCTTGAACCGAACCTTCAAATTCTTCCAACATATTGTTGGTGTGGTCATTATTTTTGATATGATTGCTCTCTTTCCTGAAATTCAAAACGCGTTGCAAGGTTTGTTCCTTGCAGCAAGTGGGCCCAGATGGCGGAATTGGTAGACGCACTAGTTTCAGGTACTAGCGAGTAACATCGTGGAGGTTCGAGTCCTCTTCTGGGCACCATACCTAATTCGACGAAACCCCGATGGATCAACGATCCATCGGGGTTTTTTCTTGCCTGCTCGAAAAGGATGTCGATGCGCCCCGCCGTCTCGATACCGAACGAGGTCGCGCCACCCGCCACGATCGTCGTGACGATCGATGAATCGTTCGAGGCAGACCCGCGAGTGGTGGCCGACAAGACAGATTCGGGCAAGGAAGGAGGACGACGTCGGATGAAGGAAAGCGGGAATCCGCCAGGAGTCCGGCGCAAGCCGGGCATCGTGATCCACAGGGCACACGAAAGGATTCGAAGCAGTCTATCCCAGTTGAGCCGGCGCATGGATCGACCCGATGTTCAGGGCGCGGCCTGGGCCAGCAGCTCCAGTCCCGAGCGCTGCCGGAATTCCTGATAGCTGATGGGTTGCAGGTCGTGGCGGCCGGCGTCGTTCGTGGCCCAGTAGGCCCAGGTCCGACCATCGGCGCGGCTGTAGACGACCTTCCAGGTATGGCTGGGCACCCAGACCTTGCCCGGGCCGATGGTACGGGGCCGCTGGTCGAACGCCGGCCCGGTGAAGACGAACACGTCGCCCGCCGCCCGCGCGGCGTACTTGCGCGTGGCCTGTTCGATCTGGCTCCAGGCACGCTGATTGAGTTCGGGCGCCTGCGGCACCATGTTGGCGAGCGAAAACGATTGGGCCTTCGCGGCATCGGTGGGCATGTCGCCGGCTGGCGCCATGTGCCCGCGGTCGTAGCCGCTGCCGACATAGTCGGCCAGCTGCGCCCGGTCGGCCGACGGCAACCTCGCCTCCGGATAGAAACGGTCGTTCCGCTTGATGGATCTGGCGGCGTCGACGCTCGACCGCGTCAGGCGCTCCACCGTGTAGACCGCCGTCTTGCTCTCGCCGGAATGCAGCACGGCGAAGCTG
>Ga0308157_10004637_pt1 | contig 18047 bp, 15 predicted proteins | sample PhyBR1_FD_201035 | JGI IMG/M metagenome (GOLD analysis project Ga0308157, IMG submission 201035) | Phyllosphere microbial communities from UC Gill Tract Community Farm, Albany, California, United States - DLSLB.R1 | ecosystem: Host-associated > Plants > Phyllosphere > Unclassified | place: USA...
TGTGCCTGCCTGTGTCTTCGTTGAACTGGTTGACGCTCGTTGAAACGATTCATGCGCCGGCTCGAGACCTTACATGATTCGAATGGAAGCGCCACTCAGTAAGGACGAGTCCGTGACTCGGTCAAGCGGCACGTCCTCATCACGCCGTTGGCGCCATGGGCGCCGGGGGCGAGTGGCGCCGCCATTCGGTGTCGTTCGCGGCGCGCTCTGCGCGGGACGCGGTCCGGTATCGGTTCGGGCTGAGTCCTTTGACCCGGGTGAAGGCCGCGCTGAGTGCGAAGGGCGTGCTGTATCCGACCTCGGCTGCGATCGACGCTATTGTTCGGTCGGTACCGAGCAGGATGTCGGCGGCCACCTCGAGTCGCCAGGTGGTCAGGTAGGCCATGGGCGGTTCGCCCAGGAGCTCGGAGAAGCGCCGGGCGAATGCGGCGCGGGATACCGCGACCTCGGCTGCTAGGGACGCCACCGTCCATGGCCGGCCGGGGTGACGGTGAATAAGTCGCAGGGCGGGACCGACGACGGGATCGCTGCTTGCGATGAACCACCCCGGGCTGAGAGCTTCCGCACTCGCGAGCCAGGCGCGCACCGTCGCGATCACGACGAGATCGAGTAGCCGGTCAAGGAATACCTCCTGGCCGAGATCGTCTCGTTGAACTTCGTCACACAGAAGGGACACCAGGCCGGAAGCCCACTGCTCACGTCGAAGAACGATCAGTGCCGGCAGCGTTCGCAACAGGCGCTCGCTGACAGCGGACGCGTGTTCGTACGTTCCGGTAACCAGCACGGTCGATCCCTCGGCATCATTGCCCCAAGCTCTGGCGTCGAGCATCATCTCGGCGGAGATGCTGCGCCCCGATGCGTCGGTGCACAGCTGGCCTGGATTGATGAAGTACGTCGGCGCCGAATCCTGGGCGTCGGCAACGGTGTAGGGAGCGGGACCCTTGGCGATCATCACATCGCCCGGGAAAAGATGAACGGGTCCGACCCCGTCGGAGATCACCCACGCCTCGCCCTTCGCCACCACCGCGATCGACAGCGGCGCTCGGTCTTGAACGCGAATCGACCACGGCGACCGCAGCACCGAGCGCATCAAGAACGCGCCGTTCGCCCGAGGGCCGTCGAGGAGCCCGCCCAAAGCGTCCATTCGTTGACCGTAATGGACGGAAGCATATGGAATCAAGCTTCGACACATTCAGCCGTCCAGCTTCGGCGAGACGCAAGCACATCTTTGCGAGCTCTTGGACCATGGCGTCAAGAGGTCGCGCACGTTGGAATCGTTGTATGACGGAAACCCTGCTCATCCTCTCCGCAGTCTCGGTCGGATTGATGGCCGGCTTGTTCGCGGCTTTCAGTTATGCCGTGATGCCTGGGCTCCGGAAAATCAGTGCCGAGGCGTTCGTGAGCTCTATGCGCGGCATCAATCGGGCGATCCTGAATCCTGTCTTCGGAATCATTTTCGGCGGTGGCCTGGTGCTGCTCGCCGCATCGCTCATCACGTTCCGCAGCGACAATGCGGTCCGCTCCTGGATCGTCGTCGCGCTGCTGCTCTACGTCCTGACGATCATCATCACGATCGCGTTCAACGTGCCGCTCAACAACCGTCTCGAGAAAGGGCAGGGCTCATCGCAGGCGCTGCGTTCGGCGTTCGAGAGTCGCTGGGTCGTCTGGAACATCCTTCGTGCAGCGACCAGCACCGGCGCGTTCGCCGCGATAAGTATCGCCCTCCTGCGCGTGTGACCCGCACGCTCATCTCGAACTGACCCTGCGTGTCGATCGGCACGCGCTCCGCCCGAACGAAAGAGATTCACCCATGTCCGAGCACACCAACCAATCGCGACCCATTGTCATCGTCGGGGGCACCGGCAAAACCGGCAGACGGGTCGCCGCCCGTCTCCGTACTCGAGGGGTCAACGTGCGCCCGGTCTCGAGATCGACGGCGATCCGATTCGATTGGGACAGCCCGGAAACCTGGGCACCCGCCGTCAATGGCGCGAGTGCGGCATACGTGACCTACAGCCCCGACCTCGCATTCCCAGGTGCTGACAAGCAGATCGCGGCACTCGCCGAGGTCCTGGTGACGCATGGAATCACTCGCGTGGTTCTTCTCTCCGGCCGCGGCGAGCTCGGCGCGGAAGCAAGCGAGCGAGCTCTGCGGACCGCCATCCCGACCGCCGTCGTCGTGAGGTGTTCGTTCTTCACGCAGAACTTCACGGAAGGCCCGTTCTTGCCGGGCGTCCTCGAAGGCCAGATCGCGATGCCCGTGAGCGCGACGGTCGCTGAGCCCTTCCTCGACATCGACGACCTCGCCGAGGTTGTGGTCGCGGCTCTGCTGAGCGATGCCCACGAGGGCACGACGCTCGAGCTGACCGGCCCCGAAGCCTTGACCTTTCCCTCGGTCCTGCAGGTCCTGGGCGAGCATGCAGGACGCACGGTGTCATTCCGAGAAGTCTCCGTACCGGAATACATCGACAGCACGATCGCGGCCGGAGCTCCACTCGACCTGGCACACGGATTGGCTGAGCTGTTTACCGAGGTGCTCGATGGTCGAAATGTTTCGACGACGACGACGGTTCAGGGCGTGCTCGGTCGGAGGGCGACTGGAGCGGATCTCACGATTCGCCGGGCCGCCGAGACGGGTTGCTTCGACGTCGAATAACTCTTGCGGACCACCGACTGCAGTCAGACCGACTCGTACGCATCGCACGAGTCGGAGCCCCCGCGTCGCGGCGAGCTCCGACTCACCGTACGACTCAGCTGTATGCGACGAAACGCTCCAGAACGGATCCAGGTGCGAGCTTCTCTTCGTCCGTGTCGGGCAGGCGCACGATCGCGTCGACGCCTGTCGGAGTGCGGAGCGCGTACCGGATCCCGCCCGCCTCGCGCCGCCAGGACCCCGTGATCTCGCCGTACGGCGATTCGAACGACACTTCGGCGTGGTCGAGGTCTCCGCCCGGCTGCGGCGCCCAGAGCACGCGTTGGTATCCGGGAGCAGCCGGCGCGAGCCCGCCGATGACGCGGTGCATCCAGTCGGCGACCGACCCCAGCGCGTAGTGGTTGAACGACGTCATATCGCCGGGATTGACCGTGCCGTCCGGCATCATCGAGTCCCAGCGTTCCCAGATCGTCGTACCGCCCATGCGCACCGTGTACAGCCACGACGGGCACTCGGTCTCGAGCAGCAGGTCATATGCCGTGTCGAGATGTCCGGTCTCGGTGAGCGCGTCGGAGATGACGGGCGTGCCGGCGAAGCCTGTCGCGATGCGGTTGCCGGCCTCGCGCACGAGTTCGGCAAGGCGGTTGCCGGCCGCGGCGCGCTCGTCGGTCGACAGCAGTCCGAACCGGATTGCGAGCGCATATGCCGCCTGCGCATCGCTCGTAAGTCGACCGTTCGGTCGTACATACTCGGCACGGAATGCGTCGCGGGCCTCGCTCGCGATCTGCGTGTATCGATCGGCCTCGAGCGTGCGCCCCACCGCGCGTGCGAACTCTGCCATTCGGCTGGTCGAGTACGCGAAGTATGCCTGCGCGACAAGGAAACGGTCGGTGCGTCCGCCCGCGGGATCATGCGGGGGCGCGGCCGGATCCAACCAGTCGCCGAGCTGGTGCCCGGAGCGCCAGAGTCGGGCCGATCCTGCCTCTCGGATCATCCGCTCGACCCATGCCGTGGCGCTGTCGAACTGCGCTTCGAGCACGTGCTCGTCGCCGAACCTCTGGTGCAGAGTCAGCGGCGTCAGCACCGCGACGTCGCCCCAGACGGCCCCGGTCTTGATGGGCGTCCAGGTGGGTCCGCCCGGGATCGTCGGCACGAACCACGGCACAGTCCCGTCGTCAAGCTGCTCGATGGCGACATCAGCCAGCCAGTTCTCGATGAATCCTGCGCTGTCGAACAGGAATGAGGCGGTCGGCGCGAACACCTGGATGTCGCCCGTCCAGCCCAGGCGCTCGTCGCGCTGCGGGCAGTCGGTGGGGATGCTCACGAAGTTGCCGCGCATGCCCCAGACGACGTTCTCGTGCAGTCGGTCGAGCTCGGGGTTCGACGTGCGGAGATGTCCGGTGCGGCGCATGTCGCTGTGCATCACGCGCGCAACGACATCTCCGTCTGCCAGCTCATCGATGCCGTGGACGGTGGCGTATCGGAATCCGTGGAAGGTGAAGCGGGGCTCCCACGTGCGCGGGCCGTTCCCGTCGAGCGTCAGGACATCGTGCGCTGCCGCGAGCCGCAGCGGGCGGATACCGAGGTCACCGTCCTCGAGCACTTCGGCATGGCGCAGTTCGATTCGGTGGCCCTCACGACCGTCGACCGCGATGCGCAGTCGTCCGACGAGGTTCTGACCGAAGTCAATGAGGTGCCCGCCGTCGTCGAGCCGCGTGATCTGGGCGGGCGAAAGCTCCTCGGTGACGCGCACGGGCGGCAGCACGGGCGCGACGAGCGTGGCCGGATCTCGCTGGCCGATGGCCACGGCTGACCAATCGCCCGCGACCTCGCCCGGCGAAGACCACCCGGCGATCTCGGCGCGCGCGTCATACCGTTCGCCGTCGTACAGGCCGGACACGAGGATGGGGCTGGGCGCCGCCGCCCAGTCGCCGTCGGTCGCGACCGTGACCACGGATCCGTCGACGAGAGTGACTTCGAGCTGCGCGATGAGCGACTGATCGCTGCCGTACAGGTCGCGGTATCCGCCGTTGAAACCGAGTCGCCCTCGGTACCAACCGTCGCCGAGCCACGCGCCGATCGCGTTATCGCCCGGCGTCAGGTGCGCGGTCACGTCGAACGTCCAGTACACGAGCCGCTCGTCGTATACGGTCCACCCCGGCGTGAGCTCATGGTCGCCGACGCGCTGGCCGTTGATCTCGACCTCGGCGAGGCCGTGCGCCGTCACGTACAGACGCGCACTCGACACCTCTCCGGGCAGCGAGAACGCGCGGCGCACGAGCGACGCGCGTCGCTCTGTGTCGGGCTGTTCGTCCCATCCCGCGCCGACCGGACGGGCGCTCCAGTCATCGACGCTGAGCAACCCCGCCTCGACCGTCGCGGACTCACTCCATACCGACCAGCTTCCATCGGATCCGCGCACGCGCACCCTGACGTCGGCGCGCTCTCGCGATGCGAGCGGCGCGAACGGCCATGCGACGAGCACCTGGCCGGCACCGGATCCGCGGGCCGTGGTCACACCAGATCCGCGGGAGGCCTCGGCCTCCCACTCGGCCTGACGCCACCCCGGCGCGGCCTCGATCCGCCAGCTCAGGCGCGGTGTCCGCACCCCGATTCCGAGTGCGTCATCGGCCTGTTCGAAACGCAGCGCGGTTACGCGCATTGTGGATCCTCTCTGCACGCCGCTCATCCCTTGACGGCGCCAGCCGTCAAACCCTTCTGGATGCTCTGGTTAAGCACCAGGTAGATGGCCAGCAGCGCGAATACGTTGATGCTGACGGCCGCGAAGAGCGGGCCGTATTGGGTGGTTCCGAAGTTGCCGTTGAAGTTCAGGAGCGCGACCTGCAGCGTGCGGAGATTGCCCGAGTTCGCGAACGTGAGCGAGATGAGCAGGTCGTTCCAGAAGAAGAAGAACTGCACCAGCCCGACCGTGAACAGACCGTTCCTCATCATCGGAACAGCGATCGAGAAGAACTGTCGGTAGATCGACGCCCCGTCGAGCGTTGCGGCCTCGAACACTTCGCGCGGAATCGCGCGGAAGTACGTCGCCATGAGGAACACGGTCAAGGGCATGCCTGTAGCGGTATATGTCAGGAACAACGGCCAAAGGGAGCCCGTGAGGCCCGTTTGGAAGTACGCGCTGAACAGCGGCAACAGGATCATCTGGGCCGGCACCATGATTCCGGCTAGGAAGATCATGAGCACGGCGCCGCGCCCCTTCCACACGAGCACTTCGAGCGCGAAGGCCGCGGCAGTGCCGAACAACAGCATGCAGAACAGTGCCGGCACAACCGTCACGGCGCTGTTGAGCAACGCAGAGCCGAGACCCGCGGTCTCCCACGCCGTGGCGTAGTTCTCGAAGCTCCACTGCTGCGGAAGGGCCCACGTCGGTTCCTCAAGGAACTCCCGCTGCGACTTGAAGGACCCCAGGAAGAGCCATACGAGCGGGTATCCGACGACGACGAGGAGCGCCGCGACGGCGATCCAGAGCGGAGCGCGGCGCAGGCGCATGCGGGCGCTCTGGCGGCGACGAGGCACGCGCAAGCGCTTCGCGCGCGATCCTGACGTCGTGAGCATGCGGGTGGACTGCGTCGCGTTCATCGGGGGCCGTCCTTCGTCAGGTCACGCTGCGAGCCGCGGAAGACGAAGATCGTCACGATGAGGCAGATGATCGTCAGCAGCATTGCGAGGGTGGATCCGTAGCCGTACTCGCCATATGTGAAGGCATGGTCGAACACGGAGATCGTGAGCGGGCTGGTGCTGGTGCCGGGCCCGCCCGAGGTGAGCGCCATGACACTGTCGAACACCTTGAGCGTGCCGTTGATCGAGAAGATGATCGATGAGATCAGGACCGGCAGCGACAGCGGAACAACGATGTGGCGCACGAGCTTCCATCCGCTCGCGCCATCGATGCGCGCCGACTCGAGCACGTCTTCGGGGATGTCGACGAGACCGGCGTACAGCAGCACGCCGTAGAAACCCATCGATCGCCAGATGTCCATGATCGCGATCACGACGAACGCACTGCCGCCGTCGCCGAACCAGTCGACCGGCACGCCCCCGAAGCCCGCGAGCATCGAGTTGACGACGCCCTCGGTGGGCGCGATCGAGAAAAGCTGTTGGAACAGGAGCGCAACGGCGACCGTCGGCATCACGATCGGAAAGAACACGAGCGTGCGCACAACGCCAGACGCCCTCTTCAGCCCGAAGACGTACAGCAGCGACAGCAGGTAGCCGACGACCACCTGCCCGACCGTCACGACGAGCGCGTACTTGAGCGTGAACAGCAGGGCCTCGTGCGCCCTGGTGTCGCCGATCAGGCGCACGAAGTTATCGACGCCGACGAACTCGAATCCGCTGATCGCGTTGCCCTCGAATACGGTGTAACCGAGCGACACCACGACGGGCACCAGCATGATCACCGAGTAGACGAGCAGCGCAGGCGCAAGCAGCACGAACGCCGCTCGCCTGTCACCGAGAATGTTCTTCATCCGGGAAATCTCCTCCAGCAGGTGTGGGCGGCGCGTCCCGCCGCCCACACGCGGATCACATGTCGGCCTGAACCAGTTCCATGAACTCCTCAGCGGAGATGGATCCGGTCACGAGCGGGGCAGCGTTGCGCTGACTGGTCGTCGTCGCCTCGGCGGAGAACAGCGCCTCGAACCACAGAACGGTCGTCTCGGTCGCCGCGACCTGCTCCTGCACCATGCTCGTGAGCTCCGGAACGTCGGCGACCTCTTCGTTGAGAGCGAAGCCCGACACGCGGTTCTCCTGCTCGAGCGCCGTCGATCCGTAGTTCGAGACGATGCACTCGAGCCAGCCGGTCGTGTCATCGTTCACGAGGTTCGCGTTCATCGTCAGCGGCAACCCGACGTTGGCGGCGAGCTGCGAGCGGTCACCCGCACCGCCGTCAACGCCCGGGAACGGCATGAAGCCGACGTTCTCGACGCCGATCTGATTCATCTCAGGGTCGTTCAGACCGCTCAGGAACCAGCTGCCCATGTAGAACATCGCAGCGGATCCATTGAGGAACTGGTTCTCGCTCGTGGCCATGTCGATCGAGCCGACACCCTTGCCGAACCATCCCTCGGCGCCGAGGTCGGCGATCGCCTGTGCGGCCGCAACGTACTCGGGGTCCGTGAGCTCCGCCTCGCCGTCGGCGACCTTCTGCATCGCGTCGGGGCCGAGGTCGCGGAAAATGTAGTTCGAGATCAGACGAGTGATCGGCCAGCCCTGCTCGCCACTCGCGGAGAACGGCTGAACGCCCGCGGCGTTCAGCGTCTCGGCGGCCGTGACCATGTCGTCGAACGTCTGCGGCTCGTCAATACCGTTCTCTGCGAAGAGCTGCTTATTGTACCAGATTCCTTCGACGTTGTACTCGAAGGGAAGGGCGCGGAATCCGCCGTACAGGCTCTCGATCGTCGAGACCGCGGCGGGCTCGATCTGGTCGGCGATGCCGAGGTCGCCGAGCACCTTGTCGAAGTCGGCGATGTGCCCGGCCTCGGCGAGCTCGGCCGTGAGCGACGGCGCGTTGCCGGCAGAGAACAGGACGGGAAGCGCCGCCTGGCCCGCCTGCAGCTGAAGCTGCTGGTCGAGGTTCGTCTGCGGAGTCGTGTCGACCTCGAGCGGCATACCCTCGGCCTGTTCCGAGCAAGCGCCGGCTGCCAGGGTCTCGAGCACGGCCGGAATCTCGGCGTTCTCGACGTTGACCAGAACCGATAGCGAGTCGGCGCTCGCGGCACCGCCGCCACCGCCTGAGCACGCCATGAGCGCAAATGCCGATGCGCCGGCGACGGTGGCCATCGCACCGCGTGTCAGAGTCTTACGCGTGAGTCTCATGAATCCTCCTTGATTCGCGGTCCTACACGGCCGCGTATGGTTTGAAGCGATTCAACGCTAAGCTTGAAGCGGTTCAAATGCAAGTGCGCACGAAAATACGAGACAGAATGTGATGACCATGAAACACACGAGCTCCGGCCGGCCGTCGATGAGAGACGTCGCACAACAGGCCCGCGTGTCGATGGGCACGGTGTCGAACGTGCTGAACAACCCGTCGGTCGTCACAGATTCAACGCGCGAGCGCGTCGAGAAGGCGATATCCGATCTCGGCTTCGTGCGCAACGACGCGGCGCGGCGCCTGGCCGTCGGTCGGTCGCACACTGTCGGCTTCGTCGTCGTCGACCTCGGCAACTCCTTCTTCCTCGACATCACGCGCGGTATCGAGGCGGGGCTCGACGAGCAGTCGCGCCAGCTCGTGCTCGCCAACAGCGACGTCGACTTCGACAAGCAGAACTCACACCTGTCGCTGTTCGAGGAGTCCCAGCTGAGCGGCTTGATCCTCGCACCGCTCGACGCGCCGCTCGATGCCGCGCTCGCGCTTCGCAGCCGCGGAACTCCTCTGGTGTTCGTCAACTGGCCTGGCGAGGGCGATTCTTGCGGTGTTGTCAACGACGACGAGTACGGCGGCTATATCGCGACGCGCCACCTGATCGAGAACGGCCGCAAGAAGCTGGTGTTCTCCGGTGGGCCCTTCAGCCTCAGCGCCGTCGCCGCGCGACTGCGCGGGGCGAGGCGCGCGGTCGCCGAGACACCCGGTGTGCACCTCGAGGTTATCGAGACCGAACGCATCACCATGCGCGGCGGCACGGAACTCGGTGATGAGCTCGCCGCGCGCAGCGAGAGATCGCGACCCGACGGGCTGATCGCCGCGGCCGATGCGCTCGCCGCGGGAGCCATCCATGCCCTCCAGGTGCACGGCATCAACGTGCCGGGCGACATCGCGGTGATCGGGCACGACAACAACCACTTCGCACACGACAACACCGTGCCCATCTCTTCGGTCGCCCAGCCCGGCCACGACATGGGCCTGACGGCGGCCGCGCTGCTGCTCGAGGAGATCCTGACCCCGGACGAGCACACCCACCGCACCGTGACGATGCAGCCGTCGCTCGTGGTGAGGGAGAGCTCGGGCGCGTAGAGGCGGAGCCCCCAACGAGGTCGCGCTCGCGCGCTCCCTACGCCGTAGGAACCACGCGCAGCTGCTTGATGTTCGTCGCGGCGAGCAAGTAGCGGCGGCCGATGAGGTAGGCACCAGCGATGCCGACATCGTCGCCCAGAGTGCTGTAGTCGATGACAAGATCCTTCGTCGCTAATGCGCGTGCGCGCTGGTAAACGACGCTGCGCACACCGGCGAGGACATCGTGACTCACTGAGGCCAGCGCGCTCGTGATGACGACGCGCCGCGGGTTGAGCACGTTGCACAGAGTCGCGACGACCTCGCCGAGTTTCTCCGCACCTTCCCGAACGACCTGTGTGACGTGCGGATCCCGGCCGCGCAGCAGGTGCGCGAGCAGATCCGATCCGCGCAGATCGGTGTCGTGATCGGCAAGACCTGCCGCTTCCAAGCGCTTTAGCATTGCCGGCACCGCAGCCGCGGCCTCCACACAACCGCGCGCACCGCAGTTGCACAGAACGTCCTCGGCGCCGGTGCAGGGGATGTGCCCGACATCGCCGGCAGACCCGTTCGCCCCGCGGAAGATGTCGCCGTTTCCATCGACGATGCCCGCACCGATGCCCGTTCCCAGTTGTATTGCAATGAGCGGAAGCGAGTCCGGCCCGAGATGGCCGGCCTCGCCGACGGCGCGCACACTGCAGTCGTCTTCCAACAGTGCGGGGCACCCGAGGAGCGTTTCCAGCATCTGCCCCATCGGGAAACCATCCCATGACGGGATCACGGTCGGTCGCATCGGGGACCGGGTGCGCGAGTCCACACGAGCAGGAACGGCGATGGAGGTGACGCATCTCGAGCGAGGCGGCGTGACGTGCCCCGCCTCCTGAGCCTCCGTGAACACCGCGTCGACGGTATCGGCGAGCGAGCGGAGCGCTGCGTCAGGTCCCTGCTCCGTCGCAAGTCCCACGCGGCGGCGGGCGAGGATCCGGCCGCGGAGGTCGACGAGCGCCACTGTTGTGTTGACCACACCCATCTCGATCGCGATAACGGCCGCGATCTCGCCGTTGAGCTCGACCTGATCCGCGGGCCGGCCCCGGCGCAACGGCCCCTTGTCGGCAGCGCGCACGATGACGCCGCGGTTCAACAGCCAGTCGACATGCGTCGTCACCGTCGAACGCGGCAGGTTCGTGAGCCGGACGAGCTCGGCCTTGCTCGTGGATCCGTTGTCCGCGATACGTCTCGCGAGGGCGCTGAGCACGTCCTCGGTCAGAACCTGGGCGGTCGGTTCGGGACCTGGCCAGGCCAGCGTCGGGAGGGTGGCAGTGCTCACTGTGTTAATTATGCTCCATTTCGTCATAAAGCTGTCGTTGAACAACCTATTTATGGTTCGTAGTCTCGCTTATGCCTCGCGCGGTCGCGAGGGATCTACCTGGGAGGGAAGACCGTCAATGGCAGCAATCACCTACTCCGCATCAATCATGTGCGGAGACCTCGCGAACCTGGAGCCCACGATCGACGAGATCGAGCGAGTCGGCGTCGATGCTCTTCACGTCGATATCCTCGACGGTAAGTTCAGCCCCAGCATGCCGCTCGGCCTGGAGACGGTGCGCCGAGTGAGGGACGTCACCGCCCTCCCGATGGACGCTCACATCATGACGGTCGACAACGAGTTCTACGTGTCGGAGATGCTCGACCTGGGGGCCGAGAGCGTCACCTTCCACCTGGAGACCACGCTCCATGTGGACCGCCTCATCAACCTCGCGAAGAAGGCCGGCGCCCGCGTCGGCGTCGCGCTGAATCCGGCCACGTCGTTGTCGGTGCTGGAGTTCATCCTTCCGCAGGTCGACTCGGTGTGCCTGATGCTCATCAACCCCGGCTACGCGACCGACGCGTCGGAGAAGCAGGTGCCGTACGCGATCGAGAAGGTCCGGCGGCTGCGCGCCCTCATCGACTCGCAAGCGCTGAACGTCGACCTGCAGGTCGACGGACGCGTGTCGCTCGACGTCATCCCCGACCTCGTCCGCGCCGGCGCCACGAATCTCGTGCTTGGCAGCACGAGCCTGTTCGTTCCGGGCCGCTCGCTCGAGGCGAACAAGGCCCTGCTCGACGAGGCCGTCGCGTCGGTGGGATCCGCCTCGTGAGCTACCTCGATGCGCAGCGCATCGTCGCGGAGGAGGTCGCGAGCACCCTCTCCACCATCGACGAGACCGCCGTCGACGACCTTCTCGCCTCGATCCGGCGGGCCGACCGCGTGTTCTTCGTCGGCGTCGGCCGCGTGAAGCTCGCGCTCGAGGCCATCGCGAAGCGGCTCGCGCACTTGGGGATCGACACCGTCATGGTCGGCCAGATCACGGAGCCCGCCATCACCGATACCGACCTGCTCGTCGTCGGGTCCGGCAGCGGCGAGAGCGCGATCCCGCTGGCGATCGCTGCCAAGGCACGGTCGTTCGGCGCTGCCGTCGCGCACATCGGATCCAATCCCGACAGCTCGATGCGTCAGCACGCCTCCGTGTTCGTGCGGATCCCGGTGCAGACCAAGCTCGCCCTTCCCGGCGAGGTGCCGTCGCAGCAACCGATGACGAGCCTGTTCGAACAGTGCCTCCTGCTGCTCGGCGACTCTCTCGCCCTCATGCTCATCGACGACATCGGCGCCGACCTGCACAGTCTGTGGCGCTTCCACGCAAATCTCGAATAGGACGAAGGATAACGACTATGAGCGAATGGCTCGACCTGCACGACAAGATCATCATCGTCACCGGAGGCGCCTCCGGCATCGGCGCGGAGATCGCGAAAAACCTCACCGCGAACGGCGCGACCGTCATCGTCGGCGATCTGAACCCGACGCCCGGGGTGCTCTCCTACGCCGCGAAGGCCATCGCCGCTGACACCACCGACCGCGAGAGTGTGACGAACCTCGTCGCGGAGACCGTTGCGACCTTCGGACGCGTGGACGGGCTCGTCAACAACGCGGGCGTGAACCGGCCCCGCCTGCTCGTGGACCACTTCGGCCAGAACAGCGACTACGAGGCGACCGAAGCCGATTTCGACTTCATCACGGGCGTCAACCAGAAGGGGCCCTTCCTCTGCGCTCAGGCCGTCGTGCGGGAGTTCCTCAAGACCGGCGGCGGCGTCATCGTCAATATCTCGTCCGAGGCCGGCGTAGAGGGATCCGCCGGTCAGAGCCTGTACTCGGCGACCAAGGCAGCGCTGAACGGGTTCACGCGCTCCTGGGCCAAAGAGCTCGGCGGGCACGGTATTCGTGTCGTCGGGGTCGCTCCCGGCATCAACAAGCGCACGAACATGAACAACGACGCGAACTACGCGGCGCTGGCCTACACGCGCGGGCTCGACCCGAACAACATCGACGACGACTACACCGGCTCCATCCCGCTCGGTCGGGTCGGCGAGCACCAGGAGGTGGCGGACCTCGTCTCGTACCTGCTGTCCGACCACTCGACCTACATCACGGGCACGACCATCAACATCACGGGTGGCAAGTCCCGTTGACGGGACGAGCCGACCTTTCACCGACAAAGGAGTTCGGGTGACTACCGCAACAAAGCGCGTTACGACACGCAAACAGAGCACCGCGCTGGTGCGCATTCAACGATTCGGGAACTTCCTCAGCGGCATGGTGATGCCGAACCTCGGCGTCTTCGTCGCCTGGGGTCTGCTGACCGCGCTGTTCATTCCGACCGGCTGGTTCCCCAACGAGAACCTCGCCGAGTTGGTCTCACCGATCATGACCTTCGGACTGCCGATGCTCATCGGCTACGCGGGCGGCCACATGGTCCACGGGGTGCGTGGGGGCGCCATCGGCGTGCTCGCCACGCTCGGCGTCGTCATCGGCGCGGATGTGACCATGCTCATCGGAGCGATGGTCATGGGCCCGCTCGCCGCATGGCTGATGAAGCAGATCGACCGTCTGTACGACGGCAAGGTCAAGCCCGGCTTCGAGATGCTCATCAGCAACTTCTCGATGGGCATCCTCGGCCTCGTCCTCGCCATCGCCGGCTACCTCGGCATCGGCCCCGTGTTCCAGGTCGTGTTGAACGTACTCTCGGCGGGCGTGGACTGGATCCTCGCGACCGGGCTCCTGCCGCTGGTGTCAATCCTCGTCGCACCGGCGCAGGTGCTGTTCCTGAACAACGCCATCAACCACGGGATCATGGGCCCGCTCGGTATCGAGCAGGTCACCGAGTACGGCAAGTCCATCCTCTTCCTGGTGGACGCCAACCCCGGCCCCTCGGTCGGCACTCTGCTCGCCATCAGCGTCTTCGGCATCGGGATGGCCAAGCGCACAGCGCCGATGGCGGCCGTCATCGCCGGCGTCGGCGGCATCGGCGAGGTGTACTTCCCGTTCGTCCTGATGAAGCCCAAGCTCGTGTTCGCGACGATGGGCGGAATGGCCACGTCGCTGTTCCTATTGCAGCTGCTCGGCGGCGGAACCGTTGCAACCCCGTCGCCCGGCAGCTTCTTCGCGATGCTCGCCCTGACGCCCAATGGCGCGCTCATTGGCAACCTCGCCGGCTTCTTCGGCGGAATGATCGTGTCCTTCCTCATCGGGTGGGTGCTGCTGCGCGGAGAGCGCAAGCGCTACAACGGCGAGGAAGACACGGAGCTCGCTACGGGGAGCGACGCAGACCGCGAGCGCCACAACAACGAGGTCTTGCGCGGTGGCACCGACGGTGTCCGCATCAGCAAAGTCGTCGTCGCGTGCGACGCCGGAATGGGATCGAGCGCCATGGGTGCCTCGGTGCTGAAGACACAGATCCGCAAACGCATGCTCGATGTGTCGGTGAGCAACTCTCAGATCGAGGCGATCCCCGCCGATGCCGACCTCGTCATCACCCATACGCAACTCGTCGATCGGGCCAAGAAGCTCCATGACGACGGCAGCAAGAAGTTCATGACCATCACGAACTTCATCGAAGCCGACCAGTACACGGACATCGTCGACTTCATCGCCGCCTCGCAGTCGGAGGCACAAACCGGTTCGGTTACCGCCCCTGCCCGCGAAGCCGTCCTCGGATCTGACGTCTTCGGACCGGGCACGATCGCGCTCGGGCGTTCCTTCGCGACGAAGGAAGAGGCCATCGACGCGGCCGGACAGCTTCTGGTGAACGGCGGCTTCGCGACCCCCGCGTACGTGACGTCAATGCACGATCGCGATCGAGACACGTCGGTGTACGTCGGCAACCATGTCGCGATCCCGCACGGCACGAAGTCGTCCGACGCCGAGATCCTCCGTACCGGAGTGTCGATGGTGCAGGTCGCGAACGGGGTCGACTTCGACGGCGACACCGCGTACGTGATCTTCGGCATCGCGGGCAAGGCCGACGAGCACCTCGAGGTGTTGGGCCGGATCGCCGAGTTCTGCGCCGACGAGAACAATGTCGAGCAGCTTCGTCGGGCCACGACTGCTCAGGAGGTCCTGGACCTCATCAACTCGTAAGGCAACGTGGGAGGGCGTGTTGCGGGAGCCGGCGAAAGCTTCCGCAACACGCCTTTCGCGTTCGCGCGAGCCCTCTTTCATGAGCGGCCACATCTCACGCTCCGCCTAGGCTGGTTGTGAAGACATCACGACTATTCGAGGAGGAACTTCATGACGCGCTTCACCAACAAGGTCGCCCTGGTCACAGGTTCGGGCTCCGGGATCGGCAGGGCCACCGTCGACCTGCTGCTCGCCGAAGGCGCGAAGGTCATCGGGGCCGATCTCAAGCCCGGCGACGAAGCCGAGAACTACGTCCCCGCGGTCTGCGATGTCACCAAGGAATCCGATGTCCAGGCCGCTGTACAGACGGCGATCGACCGCTTCGGCACCCTCGACATCGCGTTCAATGTCGCCGGTGCCTCCAAGGCGGGAGCGATCGTGGATCAGTCCGAGGAGGACTGGGACTTCACCATCGACCTGGTCCTCAAGGGCGTCTTCCTGTCGATCAAGCACGAGGCCAATGCCATGACGAACGGCGGCGCGATCGTCAACGTCTCGAGCTTGAACGCGCACGTCCCCATGTGGTTCGGCGCGGCCTATGCGTCCGGCAAGGCCGGGGCCGAGATGCTCACCAAGTCGGCGGCGCTCGAGCTCGGCGATCAGGGCATCCGTGTCAATGCGATCCTGCCGGGGCTGGTGCAGACCCCACTAACCTCCTCGATGACCGAGAACGCAGGGCTCATGGAGGACTTCGACGACAGCATCGTCCTCTCCCGTGCCGCCGATCCGACCGAGATCGCCAAGCCCATGCTCTTCCTGGCGAGCGACGAGGCCTCCTACATCACCGGCACCTCGCTGGTCGTCGACGGCGGCTGGGAGATCACGGGTTACCCGAACCTCTCCAAGCACCAGGGCGCAGTCCCCGGGAAGTAGATCCCCGCGCGACGGGCGTGTTGCGGGAGCCAGCAAGAGCTCCCGCAACACGCCCTTCGCGTTCGCGCGCCCTACTTCCTCAACACGAGCGCCAGCTGTTCGACGGCCCAGTCGAGCTCCGTCGCGCGGATCGTGAGCGGCGGCGCCATGCGGATCGTCTGGCCGTGGGTGTCCTTCACGAGCACACCACGCGCAAGCAGCCGCTCGCCGATCTCGCGTCCGGTGCCGACAGCCGGATCCACGTCGATGCCAGCCCACAGGCCGGCGCATCGCAGTTCCGTCACGCCGTGACCGATGAGCGGTTCGAGCCGACCCGCGAGGTGCTCGCCGAGCGATCGCGCACGCTCCTGCCACTCGCCCGTTGCGAGCATGTCGACGACCGCGTGGCCGACCGCGGCGGCCAATGGGTTGCCGCCGAAAGTGGATCCATGCTGGCCCGGCTCGATCACACCGAGCACGTCCTCGTCGGCGACGACCGCCGACACCGGCACGATGCCGCCACCGAGCGCCTTGCCGAGCAGGTACACATCCGGCACGACGCCCTCTCGGTCGCACGCGAAGGTCTCGCCCGTGCGGCCGAGGCCCGACTGGATCTCGTCGGCGATCATCAGCACCCGCCGCTCGCGCGTGATCTCACGCACCTCGGTGAGGTACCCGTCGGGCGGCACGATGATGCCCGCTTCCCCCTGGATCGGCTCGATCAACACCGCCGCCGTGTTGTCGTCGATCGCTGCGGCGAGCGCCGCCGCGTCGCCGAACGGCACCGTTGTGAAACCGGGCGCGAACGGGCCGAAGTCGGCACGAGCGTCCTCATCGTTCGAGAACCCCACGATCGTCGTCGTGCGGCCGTGGAAGTTGTTCTCGGCGACGATGATGTTCGCCTGACCCTCGGGGATCCCCTTGACGCGGTATCCCCACGCGCGCGCCACCTTGATCGCCGTCTCGACTGCCTCGGCGCCCGTATTCATCGGCAGGACGAGATCCTTACCGCAGAGCCTCGCGAGCGCTGCGGCGAACGGCTCGAGTTGGTCGCTCGAGAACGCGCGACTCGTGAGAGTGACCCGCGCGAGCTGATCCGTCGCTGCCTTCACAAGCGTCGGATTGCAGTGGCCGAAGTTCAGCGCCGAGTAGCCCGCGAGCATGTCGAGGTAGCGCCGGCCGTCGACGTCGTTCACCCACGCTCCGCTTCCGGTGGCGATCTCCACCGGAAGCGGAGCGTAGTTGCGTGCAATGTGCGAGGTCATGAGCCCGCTCCCCTCAGTTCGAGCGTGCAGCACTTGATGCCGCCGCCGCCGAGCAGCAGTTCCGACAGGTCGATCGTGACGGGTGTGTAGCCGCGCTCTGCGAGCTGCGCCTCGAAGCCGGTCGCGCGCGGCGAGATGAACACGTTGCGTCCGTCGCTGGCCGAGTTCAGTCCGAAGACGGATCCGTCTGCGTCTGCCACGCGGATCGCGCTCGGGAAGCGCTCCGCGAGGATCCGACGGCTCGCCTCGTCGAACGCGCCGGGCAGGTACGCGATCGTCGGCTCTGCACCGGGCGCGACGATCGGATCGAGTACCGACAGCGCGGTGTCGAGATGATAGAACCGCGGATCCACGAGCGTCAGCGAGACAACCTCGCGCCCGAAGATGTCGGCGACCTCGCGGTGGCTCTCGTCGGAAGAACGGAAGCCCCGCCCCGCGAGGATCACCTCGCCCGCAAGCAGGAAGTCGCCCTCGCCCTCGTTGGTGGTCTTCGGCTCGACGACCTCGTAGCCCCGGTCGCGGAACCACTCGGTGAAGAACGTCTCCTCGCCCTGCCGCTCCGCGTGCCGGAACTTCGGCGGATACGCGATGCCGTCGATGACGAATCCGCCGTTCGCCGTGTAGACCATGTCGGGCAGGCCCGGCTGCGGTTCGATCAGCTCGATCTTGTGACCGAGCGCCCGGTACGCGTCGTACAGCTTCTGCCACTGCGACACCGCACGCTGCGTATCGGTGGGGTCATCGGGGTGCATCCACGGATTGATGGAATACGACACCGTGAAATGCTCCGGCCGGCACATCAGATACGTGCGCGGCTGTTGCGTGCGCTCGGCC
>Ga0308157_10004640_pt1 | contig 18022 bp, 20 predicted proteins | sample PhyBR1_FD_201035 | JGI IMG/M metagenome (GOLD analysis project Ga0308157, IMG submission 201035) | Phyllosphere microbial communities from UC Gill Tract Community Farm, Albany, California, United States - DLSLB.R1 | ecosystem: Host-associated > Plants > Phyllosphere > Unclassified | place: USA...
ACTTCACGCCCATGTGGCCGAGGCCACCCAGGCCGATCACGCCGACCTTCTGGCCCGGGCCGACCTTCCAGTGGCGCAGCGGCGACCAGGTGGTGATGCCGGCGCACAGCAGCGGCGCGGCTGCCTTCAGGTCCAGCGTTTCGGAGACCTTGACCACGAAACGCTGCTCGACCACCACGTGGTCGGAATAGCCGCCGTAGGTCGGTGCGCCGCTTTCACGCTCGCGGCCGTTGTAGGTCCAGGTCGCACCTTCGGCACAGTACTGCTCCAGGTCGTGCTGGCAGGCATCGCAATGGCGGCAGGAATCGACCATGCAGCCGACACCGGCGTGGTCGCCGACCTTGAAGCGGGTGACCTCGCTGCCGACTTCGGTGACCCGGCCGATGATCTCGTGGCCCGGCACCATCGGGTAGATCGCGCCGCCCCAGTCGTCGCGGGCCTGGTGCAGGTCGGAATGGCAGATGCCGCTGTACAGGATCTCGATACGCACATCGTTCGGGCCGACGGCGCGGCGCTCGAATTCGAAAGGTACCAGCGGGTCGGTATGGGTGTGGGCGGCGTAACCACGGGCGAGGGACATGGGGAATCCTTGGCGGGTTTGTCGAAAGGCGTTTTACAATACGCGCCGTACCTCAGGGTAAGAAGCGCATATATCGGCATGATTCATCAAGGCAGACTGCACAATCATGGCCACTGACAACCTGACCCACCTGGCCGCCTTCGCTGCGGTTGCCCGCCACCGCAGCTTCCGTCGCGCCGGTGCCGAACTGGCCCTGTCGACCTCGGCGGTGAGCTACGCGATCCGCGCGCTGGAGGAACGGCTGGGCGTGGGCCTGTTCCACCGGACCACCCGCAGCGTGGCCCTGACCGAGGCAGGCCAGCGTCTGCTGGAGCGCCTGCAGCCCGCCTTGGGCCAGGTGCATGACGCGCTGGAGGAAATGAACCACTTCCGCGCCGTTCCGGCGGGCCTGCTGCGGATCAACGCGACGCGTGCGGCAGTGGCGACCCAGTTGGGGCCGCGGCTGGCGCGGTTCCTGCACGCGCATCCGGATGTACGGGTGGAGCTGACCGAGAACGATGGCCTGGTCGACATCGTCGCCGAGGGTTACGACGCGGGCGTGCGCCTGCACGAGTTCGTGCCGGAGGACATGGTGGCGGTGCCGATGGGGCCGCCCTTGCGCGGCTTGATCGTCGGTTCGCCCGAGTACCTGCGGCGCCGGCCGGCCCCGCAGCATCCGCGCGACCTGGCCGCGCACGAGTGCGTACGGTTCCGTTTCGCCAGCGGCCATCTGTACAAGTGGCAGTTCGAACGCGACGGCCAGACCCTGGAGATCGACGTACCGGGTCGGCTGACGCTGTGCGAGCAGGGAACCGTCGTTGGCGCGGTGCTCGATGGCATCGGCCTGGCCTACGTGCTGGAAGACACTGCACGGCCGTATCTGGACGATGGCCGACTAGTGGCAGTGCTGGAAGACTGGAGCGAACCCTTCGCCGGGTTTGCGCTGTATTACCCGAAGCAGCGGCAGATGCCCGGTGCGCTGCGTGCGTTTGTTGACATGCTGCGCGAGTGAATCGCAGCGGGTCGCATCCACGCCATGCGCGGATGGGTGCCTGCTATCCAGCCCCCAACATCGGTTCCATCAGCTGCAGGCAGTCACGCAGGTGCGCGTCCACCGATGCGCCTTCGGCAACGACACCGATGGCGCGTTCGCGCAGGGGTTCGGCCACGGCCATGGACAGCATCACGCGCGCCATCCGTTCCGGATCTCCGCCGCGCAGCAGGCCCCGTTGCTGCTGTCGTGCCAGCCACTCAGCCAGCAGTGCACGTGCACGTTCGATGCCATTGTCCAAGTAAGCCCGCAGCAATGCCGGCTTGCCCGGGAAGTCGCTGGTCAACAGGCGGAACACCCGCACTGCCTGCGCTGACAACGCCTGCGCGCATACCGCCTGCAGGATGTCATGCAGCAGCGGCAGCACGTCTTCGGCGTGGCGGGCATCACGCTGCAGCTGCGGTGCGAAGCCATCGGTCCACTCGCGTACCGCCAGGGCCACCAGCTCGTCACGGTTGCCGGCATGCCGGTACACCGTCTTCTTGGCTACGCCGGCCTGTGTGGCGACCGCCTCAATGGTGGTTGCTTCGTAGCCCTGCGACAGCAGCACAGCCAGTGCCGCCTGCAGTACGGCATGGCGGACATCGCCCTCTGGCCGCGCAGGACGGCCACGGCGACGGGGCGGAGCAATCGGATCGGGTGGGGTGGCAGCGGTCATCGGACGCATTCTAGCGCATTCCGTAAATTGCGAAACGCTTTGCGTTTCCGTATTGTAGCGATTCCTCTCCCCAAGGCTTCACCATGGATACCGTCAACAACGCTCACACCTGGCTTGACCACCACGACCTGCTAGACCCCTCACCGATGCACCTGGAAACGGGCATCCAGCGCCGCGCCGACGGCACCCTGCTGGTCGCGGTGCGTACCGACCTGCATGGTTGCAAGGGCCGCATGCTGGACTGGTGGTTCACGTTCTTCGAGACCACCCAGCACATCCGCTGGTGGCACCCGGTCGATCATGTCGAGCACCGTGGCTGGGATGCGGCTTGGCAGCGCGGCCGTAGCTACCACGGGGCCAGCATCCATGCGGTCGAGTCGCTGGCCGACATCCCGCCGGTGGCGGCACGGCTGAAGTTCCACGATCCGCGTACGGTGCTCATGCCCGAGCGTTTGCAGGTGGCACAGGATGCGGGCGATGTCTCGGCGGTGATTGCCGCGCGTATCGGTTTTGGTGAGCACATCCGTCTGGACGCGCACGGTGATCCCTGCGATGGCCAGATGCTGCATGTGGCACGCGATACGCCGTTCGGCTGCGTGCTGCGCAGCCGCTTCGTGCTTGGCCTGGACAGCGACGACCCGCAGCGCGATGCCAGCGATGCGATCGGCCTGGGCCTGCTCAAGCATTGCTATACGGAGTTCAGTTTCCTGTCGCGCCTGCTGCCGTCGCTGTACTACGGAGAACGTGCTAACGGCGAGGAGGTGCCACTTCCGTGGTGACTTCGCGCGTTACTCCAGCAGCGCGTCGTAGCCTGCATCGCTGAACTGGATCAGGCAGAAGCCGTGACCGAACGGATCGGACAGCACGGCGATCTTCCCCCAGCGGCGTTCGCGGATGGGACGCTCGAGCGTGGCGCCGGCCGCAACGGCGCGGGCGAGCGCAGCCTCGATGTCAGCGACCACCCAGTCCAGATGCACGGGCGTCCAGTGACGCTCGTAATCGCGCACATCGCGGTCTTCGGTCGCTGCGCTGCCGGCATCGTTCTGCAGCAGGTACAGCGGCGTGGGGCCACCGAGCAGTTCCAGCGCACCGGGGCCAAGGCGGCGGCCGCTGCGCAGGCCGAAGGCCTGGGTGTAGAAGGCTTCGGCGCAGATGATGTCAGGGACGTCGAGGTTGACGATGAAAGCGGCTGACGCGTTCATGGGGCAGGACCGGGGTCGGGCCAGGCCACGATGCGCTCGTGGCCCGGCAGGGTCAAGGCGCGGCGCACTGGTGTGGGCCGGTGTGCTGCATCCACGCGTGGTGTAGATCTACTACTGTGCCGGCCGATAGTCCAGGTAGCCCTCGCTGCCACCGCCGTAATAGGTGCTGCGGTCGGGGATGGCCAGCGGAACGTCGCGCTGCAGGCGCTCGACCAGATCCGGGTTGGCGATGAACGGTTGACCGAAGGCGGCCAGATCGATGGTGCCTTCCTCGACCAGCCGCAGGGCGCGTTCGCGGGTCATGCCGCCGGCCAGGATCACCGTGCCGCCATAGGTCCGCTTGAACGCCTTGAGGAAGGCTTCGCCGATGGCCGGTGCGCCGTGCAGGTAGTTGTCGTTCAGATGCACATAGGCCAGCCCGCGCGTGGCCAGTTCCTCGGCCAGGTACAGATAGCTGGCTTCGTTTTCCGCATAGGCGGGCATATCGAAGACCTGGCTGTTGGGCGCAAGGCGCACGCCGATGCGGTGCGCACCGATGCGCGCGGCCATCGCATCCACGGTGTCCAGGATCAGCCGCGCGCGGTTGCGCAGCGAACCGCCGTACACGTCCTGCCGATCATTGGTGACCGGGTTGAGGAACTGCTCGAACAGGTAGCCGTTGGCCGCATGCAGTTCGATGCCATCGAAGCCGGCGGCGATCGCGTTGTCGGCACCCCGCACGAAGTCGGCGACGATGCCTGGTACTTCTTCCGTGCTGAGCGAACGCGGCGGTGTCGGATCGGCGTGGCCGCGGCTGCCGTCGTCCAGATACACGAACGAGGTGTTCTTCGGGTCGCTCGCCACCGGCCGCGTGCCGGCGCTGACCGGCTGGCCGCCATCAGGCTGCAGCGAGGCGTGTGACATGCGGCCGACGTGCCACAGCTGGGCGAAGATCGCGCCCTGCGCCGCGTGTACGGCGTCGGTGACGAGCTTCCAACCGGCCACCTGCTCGGCCGACCAGATGCCCGGCACGTCGATGTAGCCCTGGCCCTGCGCCGACACCGGCGTGCCTTCGCTGATGATCAGGCCGGCGCTGGCGCGCTGCTGGTAGTACTGCGCAGTCAGCGCATTGGCGACGGCGCCGGGGTTGCGGGCGCGGGTCATGGGCGCCATCACGACGCGGTTGTGCAGGGGTAGTCCAGCGAGGTCGAAGGGGCGGAACAGGGCGGCGGTCATGTCAGTCATCTCGGAGCGGGGAGGGCGCCAACGGCGCGACAGCACCATGATGACGTTGACATGCGGGCGCATAAAGGCGGTAGATTTCCCGTTGAGCGGGACTATCTGTCCCCAATAAGCGAGCCTGTAGATGCTGCCTGTCGAATCCTTGAATGGCGTGGCCACCTTCGTCACCACGGCGCGTTCGGCCACCTTCACCGAGGCCGCCGACGCTCTGGGCATCTCCCGCTCGGCAGTCGGCAAGGCCATCGCCCGGCTGGAGGCGCGGCTGGGCGTGCGCCTGTTCCATCGCACCACCCGGCGCATCGCGCTGACCACCGACGGCGAGGCGTACTACGCCTCCTGTGCCGCAGCCCTGGATGAAATCGCGGCGGCCGAAGCCTGCCTGGGCTCGGCTGCGCATCTGCCGAGTGGCCGCCTGCGCATCGACATGCCGTCCTCGTTCGGGCGGCTGGTGGTGCTGCCGGTGCTGCTGCGCATGTGCAAGGAACACCCGGACCTGCAGTTGACGATGACCTTCACCGATCACTTCGTGGACCCGGTGGAAGAAGGCATCGACCTGCTGATCCGCTTTGGCGGCCTGCATCACGCCGAGCACCTCGTCGCACGCAAGCTGGCCAGCCAGCGCCTGGTGACCTGCGCGTCGCCGGCCTACCTGCAGGCCTACGGTGTGCCGCAGACGCTGGACGAACTGCGCGACCATCGCAGCGTGGTCGGCTTCCGTCATGGCCAGTCGGTGGCGTGGCGGATCGGCAGCGAGGGCACCAACGGCAGCTTCATCCCCAGTGCCACCCACCAGCTCAACGATGGTGATGCGGTGATCGAAGGGGCGATCGCCGGGTTGGGAATCTGCCAGATGCCGATGTCACTGGTGCGCCATCATCTGCAATCCGGTGCGTTGCAGTCGGTACTGGACCACTGTACGCAGCACCATGTGGACATCCACGCGCTGTGGCCGCAGACGCGGCATCTGCGGCCGAAGGTGCGTTACGTGGTGGAAGAGCTGACCCGGTTGGCGGGTCAGGGAGTCTTTGATTGAGCAGGGGGCAGCGTGGATGGCACAGTGCTGTCACCGTCCACCAGTGAATTCCGTGGAGGAAATGCCATCATCCCCGCAAGCTGGCAATAGGCAGCAGCGTCAAGAAACGTGGTCGGGACATGCGCCTCGAGTGCGCGGACTTCGCGCATGCCGTTGATCGGTTCGAGGATGGCCGGAAAGTCCTTGGCCTGCTCGGCCAGCACACGATCCAAGCGGTCTTTCAGTGGGCTTTTGTAGAAGAAGTCCGGCAGTACGATGCACATCTGCGTGCCGGGCCGTGTGGCGATGTCGCGCATTGCCGCTTCGAACGCATCGGCATGCCCGGCATCGTCAACGCTCAGCTGCAGGTCTTCCGCTTCGCCCACGGGGCGGTAGTAGACGCTGCCCGGGCGGAACAGGAAGGTATACAGGTGCGTGCCTTCCACCTTGAAGCTCTTCGCTGAGCGTTGCCGCTGCAGTTCGGTTGGCAGTGGCACTGAGCTGCCATCGGCAAGCAGCAGTCGTGCGTTCATGCCGCAGCGGGTGCCATCGGTGCCGAAGGACACTTCGTAGTCCAGGCCGGGTTCCGGCGTCAGCAGGAACGAAGGAGGCGGCGCGAAGCGTTGCCCGCGCGCGCTTTCGCCAGCGGGAACGCAGCGGCGATTGCCTTCGAAGTTGGCCATCACATTGACCAGCTGGCCCGGCACCAGCGCAAATTCCCGGTAGAAGGGCTTGCGGATACCGCTCAACGTACCGGTAGCGAATGACTCGGGCATGCCTATCGAGGTGCTCTCATTGCCGGTGGCCAATGAGGCGAGCGTGCTGAACACGCCCTTGGACGCTTTGCTTTCGACCCTGACCACTTCGGCTTCGGCGCCGCTGCGGGTGTGGTTCTTGCGCATGGCCAGATACTGGCCATTGGCGCTGAACAGGCGAATGCGCGCAGGTTGCTGCAGATCAACCTGGGCAGCTGCGGGCGTGGGGGACTGTTCGGCCAGTGCGGGAAATGCCAGGGCCATGGCCAGGCAGGCGGGAAGCAGGGGACGCACCATCAGCAGAACTCCATGTATTGCCGGCGACCCATTCGCCATCAGGGATGGGATAGCGGCTGCGCAGTGGGGGTTCTTTAGCGGTGCCTCCGTGACGGATGACGACGGAGCCGGGGAAGGCACTGTAGTGGGGTTGTGCTGGGTGTATACTATCCCCCAGTATAGTTCCGAGGCTGGCCCACGATGCCGCACTCCCCCGAAGAAAAAAAGAAGGTTCTCGCCCGCGTGCGCCGCATCCGCGGCCAGTGCGATGCGCTGGACCGCGCGCTGGAAGCCGGCGCCGACTGCGGGCCGGTGCTGCAGCAGATCGCCGCCATCCGTGGCGCGGTAAACGGCCTGATGTCCGAAGTGATGGAAGCGCACCTGCGCGAGGAGTTTGGCCAGCCCGCCGCCTCCGATGAACAACGCGCCGAACGCGTGCGCGACATGAGCGCGTTGATCCGCTCGTACCTGAAATGAACGACGGCGCGACACCGCGCCGCGCATCCTGTTTTCCGCAAACCCTTTCTGGAGAGTGCCATCATGAAATCCCGTGCCGCCGTCGCTTTTGGTCCCGGCCAGCCGCTGCAGATCGTCGAGATCGACGTCGCCCCGCCCAAGGCGGGCGAAGTGCTGGTCAAGATCACCCACACCGGTGTCTGCCACACCGATGCGTTCACCCTGTCCGGCGATGATCCGGAAGGTCTGTTCCCGGTGGTGCTGGGCCATGAGGGCGCCGGCATCGTGGTGTAGGTGGGCGAGGGCGTGACCAGCGTCAAGCCGGGTGACCACGTGATTCCGTTGTACACCGCCGAATGTGGTGAATGCCTGTTCTGCAAGAGCGGCAAGACCAATCTGTGCGTGTCGGTGCGTGCCACCCAGGGCAAGGGCGTGATGCCCGACGGCACCAGCCGCTTCAGCTACAACGGCGAGCCGATCTACCACTACATGGGCTGCTCGACCTTCAGCGAATACACGGTCGTTGCCGAGGTGTCGCTGGCGAAGATCAACCCGGAAGCGAACCCGGAGCACGTCTGCCTGCTCGGCTGCGGCGTGACCACCGGCATCGGCGCGGTGCACAACACCGCCAAGGTGCAGGAAGGCGACAGCGTGGCCGTGTTCGGCTTGGGCGGCATCGGCCTTGCGGTCATCCAGGGCGCGCGCCAGGCCAAGGCCGGACGCATCATCGCGGTGGACACCAACCCGTCCAAGTTCGAGCTGGCCCGCGAATTCGGCGCCACTGACTGCATCAACCCGAAGGACTTCGACAAGCCGATCCAGCAGGTGATCGTGGAGATGACCACCTGGGGCGTGGACCACAGCTTCGAGTGCATCGGCAACGTCAACGTGATGCGTGCGGCGCTGGAATGCGCCCACCGTGGCTGGGGCCAGAGCGTGGTGATTGGCGTGGCCGGTTCGGGCCAGGAAATCTCCACCCGTCCGTTCCAGCTGGTCACCGGCCGCAAGTGGATGGGCACCGCGTTTGGTGGCGTAAAGGGCCGCAGCCAGCTGCCGGGCATGGTCGAAGACGCGATGAAGGGCGACATCGAGCTGGCCCCGTTCGTCACCCACACCATGGACCTGGACAAGATCAACGAGGCCTTCGACCTGATGCATGAAGGCAAGTCGATCCGTTCGGTGGTCCACTACTGAGCCGCATCTTGGGCTGGTTCGCTGCCCTGCGCCGGCCACGTGCGGAGGATCCGCGCGCGGCCCTGGTCGCTCCGATCGAGCACGCGCTGCGCGCGCTGGGTTGGGTCGTGGGAGAGGTCGGGCCGGTGCGCGCGGTGACCTCCGCATTCGGCATCGACGATGGACTGTCATTCGAACAGTGGCTGGCACAGGTGTTTCTGCCGCGGCTGCATGAGGCGCGCGCGGATGGGCAGTGGCCGTCGCGCAGCGACGTGGCGGTGGCCGCCTGCCGCAACCTGGACGGTCAGCCCGGGGTCGAACCTCTGTTGCACCTGCTGTCCCAACTGGACGCACTGATCAACAAAGGCATCCACGCCCTGCGTGGATAAGCCGACCAAGGTCGGCATCTACCAGAAACACGCGTGCGCTGACGCGCCGCGCAGGAGAACTCCATGCAACGCATTGAACATCGCGCCTGCTTCGGTGGCTGGCAGGACGTCTACCGCCATCATTCGACCACGTTGGACTGCGACATGCAGTTTGCCGTGTATCTGCCGCCGCAGGCTGCCACCCAGAAGCTGCCGGTGCTGTACTGGCTGAGCGGGCTGACCTGCACCGAGCAGAATTTCATCACCAAGGCGGGGGCGCAGCGCTACGCCGCCGAGCACGGGGTGATTCTGGTTGCCCCCGATACCAGCCCGCGTGGCGATGACGTCGCCGATGCCGAAGGCTACGACCTGGGCAAGGGCGCCGGTTTCTATCTCAACGCCAGCGAGCAGCCGTGGGCGAAGCATTACCGCATGCACGACTACGTGGTGCAGGAACTGCCGGTGTTTATCGAGGCGAATTTCCCGGCCACTGACGCGCGCGGCATCAGCGGCCATTCGATGGGTGGGCACGGTGCGCTGGTGATCGCCCTGCGCAACCCGGGCCGTTATCGCAGCGTGTCAGCGTTCTCGCCGATCGTGGCACCCAGCGTGGTGCCGTGGGGGCAGAAGGCCTTCACCGCCTATCTGGGCGACACCCCGGCCGAGTGGGCGCAGTGGGATGCCTGTGCGCTGGTGGCCCTCGCCAGCGAACGCCTGCCGCTGCTGGTCGACCAGGGCGATGCGGACGAGTTCCTTGACAGCCAGCTGCAGCCGCAGCGCCTGCAACGGGCCTGCGAGGCGGCCGGCCATCCCTTGACCTTGCGCCTGCAGCCCGGCTACGACCACAGCTACTACTTCATCGCCAGCTTCATCGGCCAGCACGTCGCCCACCACGCCCGCGCGCTGAGGGCCTGACCCCGTAGGACCGGGCCCATGCTCGGCTGCCCCTTCCGTAGAGTCGCCACGCATGGCGTGGCGTTTACACGTCGTCGTCTTCTTCCGCCGCTTCACGGCCCTGCTGGCGGATCAGGGCTTCTTCGCGCGCATCGTTGATGGCGTGGCGCACGCTGTCCAGGTCGACGGTGGATTCATCGTGCACGAAGCTGCCGGTGAGCTCAGTGTCCGGCAGCAGGCTGCCTGCCTCGAACAGCGCCCACATTTCCTCGCCATACCAGCTGTCCAGCAGTTCGGGTGCGAAACGGCCCAGGTAGGCGGTGAGGTTGCTGACATCCCGCAGCAGCATGCTGCGCGCGGCGTTGTTGCCACTTGCACTGACCACCTGGGGGAAATCGATCACCACTGGGCCATCGGGACCGACCAGCACGTTGTACGGCGAGAGATCGCCATGGATCAGGCCGCAGCACAGCATGCGTACCACCTGGCGGACCAGGGTCTGGTGGAACTGGCGGGCCTGCTCGGGCTCCAGCTCCACCTCGCCCAGGCGCGCGGCGGAGAAACCGTCGGCATCGGTGACCAGCTCCATCACCAGCACGCCGTGGTAGTAACCGTACGGCTCGGGCACGCGCACGCCGGCATCGCGCAGCTGGTACAGCGCGTCCACCTCGGTGTTCTTCCAGGCCGTTTCCTGCTGCTTGCGGCCGTATTTGCTGGCCTTGCCCACCGCACGCGCCTCGCGGCTGCCGCGCACCTTGCGGCCTTCCTGGTACTGCACGCGCTGCTGGAAGCTGCGCTGGGCCATGTCCTTGTAGACCTTCGCGCAGCGCACTTCGTTGCCGCTGCGTACGACGTACACGGCCGCTTCCTTGCCGCTCTTGAGCGGGCGTAACACTTCATCGATCACGCCGTCGTCGATCAGGGCGCGCAGTCCTTCAGGGGTTTTCACGGGATCTCGGGGCGGCCGGCGCGGACGCGCTCGCCAGAATGGGGAGGAATCTGCGCATTTTACAGGTCACGGCTGCCCAGCGGCTTCCCGGCCGGCCCGCGAGCGTCGCTGGGCAACCGCCCCACGAGACTGCTGCCACCGTCGCGGATTCTTCAAAGTGGATCACGCCACTGTGGCGGCGCGGCGCGCTATCGTGCGCGCATACGGCCTTGCGCATGGGGGATGCATGCTGGTTGTGCTGGCGCTGATGTTCCTGATCTGCCATGGCCTGGTCGTGGCGTTCTGGCCGGGTGCGGCCGGTGAGGGATCGTTCGTGTTCCTGACCGTGGCACCCCTGCTGGCGGCTGCGGCCTGCCTGTGGCGTGGCCAGCGCGACCGTGCTGCGCTGGGCTGGCGTGCCACTGCAGTGGCGCTGCTGCTCTGGGCCGGTGGCATGGCCTTCAACATGGCCGACGCACTGGGCGCCGGACGGGCCGACATCACCCCACGCGCCAGCCTGCTGCTGTATGTGCTGTACGGTGTGCCGCTGGTGTTCATCCTGGCCCGCGCCCGGCGCGAACGTCGCGTCATCAGCGTGTTCGATGGCGTGATGGCGGCACTGCTGGGCGTGCTGTTCTTCGTGCATACCCAGTCCTTCGCCGACCGCATCGATGTCGATGACCAGGCCATGGCGCACATGCAGCGCATGTTCGACATCCAGAACCTGTGCATTGCCGGTTTTGCGATGGTGCGCTGGCTGGCGGGTGACGTGCCCGAGCGGCGCAGTTTCTTCCGTGCGCTGGCGCTGTATGCAGTGGCCTACCTGCTGGTGGCGTTCTACATCAATCATTACACCGCCGAGCAGTCGTTCGGTGCATACAACGATCTGCTGATCGATCTGCCGTTCCTGCTGCTGGCGATTCTGGCGCTGCGGCAAGCACCCGCCCCGGGAGTCGTGTTGCATCCGCGGCTGTCGCGTCTGGTGCAGGCCGGCGGGCCGATCATCCTGCCACTGCTGCTGCTGGTGGTCGGCACACTGGTGGTCGACCACGCACGACCACTGGCGGTGGCCGGATTCGTCGTAGCGACACTGGGCTTCAGCCTGCGCAGTGCGTTGCTGCAGCTCGATCTGCTGGAACGACAGGCGGGCCTGGATCAGCTGGCGCGGCAGGATGGCCTGACCGGCGTCGCCAACCGGCGCCAGTTCGATGCCCAGTTGCAGGCCGAATGGAACCGGGCGCGCCGCAGCGGCAGTGAATTGGCTTTGCTGCTGGTGGACATCGACCACTTCAAGGCATTCAACGATCAGCATGGTCATCCTGCCGGCGACCGCTGCCTGCAGGCGGTCGCAGCGGTATTGCAGGCCACCGCCGGGCGCGCGGCCGACAGCGTGGCGCGTTATGGCGGTGAGGAGTTTGCGGTGATCGTGCCCGGGAGCCCGCTTTCGGGTGTGCTGGCGCTGGCCGAGCGCTTGCGCGAGGCGGTGGAAGCGCTGCCGCTGCCGGAAGGCCGGGTCAGCATCAGCGTGGGCGTGGGTTACCTGCATCCGCCGGCGCTGGCCACCGCCGAACAGTTGCTGGCCGATGCCGATGCCGGCCTGTACGCGGCCAAGCGCGCGGGCCGCAACCAGGTGATCCTGCACGCACACGTGCTGGACGACGACGGGGGCGCGCACGACACGCTGGACTGTTGAGCATGGCTGGCGCGACCGCCCGGTCGGAACCAGCAGGCGCAGGCGCAGGCGTTGCCGGCCAGCGGCCGGCACTACCCTGGCAGGCAGCCCGCGTCAGGCCGCCGGCTTTTCGCGCTTGCGGAACAGCAGATAGGGCCAGATGCCGATCAACACCGCTGCGATGACCGTGCCGTAGACCAGCGCGAACACCGACTTGCCAGGCTCAGTCCAGACCATGCCCAGCAGAAGCAGGCCGAACACGATGGTCGGCCCGCCCAGCAGGATCATGGCGAAGGTCTTTATGCGTCCACTGGTGGGGGCATTGGCGAGCTTGCCGACCATGTCGGTACCACCAAAATGCACCTGCAGTGCATCGTTGGTGGAACGGGCGGGCTGCGGTTTTGCGGGTTCCGGCGGTGCCACCGGCTGCTGCAGATCCATTTCCCGAGGCGCCGGCGGCAGCAGGTCCGACAGGTTGGTCTGCTCGATGAGCGCTTTCAGCTTGGGGTCCATGTGCAATCCGTGGGGTCACCGTTGGCGGCGGCACGATACCAGCACACCCAGATGCCCGGTAGTGCCGGCCGCTGGCCGGCAGCTCGGCAAGGTGAAGCCGGTAAATGCCAACCTTGGTTGGCAGCCTTCAGGAAAGCGCCAACCAGTTGGCGCCTACCAGAGCCGGAACTCAACGCACGTCGCGCAGTTCCCAGTGGTGCCCGGCCAGCAGGCGCAGGCGCTGCTTGAACACGTCACTGTCGATGCGGGTGGTGGCCACCAGGTTGATGCGCAGGTCCTTCTGCTCACCGGTCACGGTGGCTTCGGGATCGGTCACGCCCCACTGCGGCTCCACCGCATCCGGGTCCGGCTGCTTGTCGCGCCAGCGCTCGAACAGGCTGCCATTGCGCAGCGCATTCTGTAGTTCTTCGGCGAAGCCGGCAGCGCCCTGCGAATGGAACGACAGGTCGGGGTCGTTGCCGCGGGCCTTGGATGGTTCGGGCAGGCTGATGTGGTACTGCGCAGGCATGTTGATCTCCTTGAGGTGCGGCTAGGCTGGCATAGGCGCGGTGGAACCGATGTGCAGATTCCAGCGCGCGGTTGGCCTTCATTCAAACCGATGCGGCCCATCGGCAAAACCCACGGTGACTGCACCCTTGCCGACGTTGACCATGCCGGTCAGGCTCATCACCGATTCGTACACGGTCACGCCATGGCCGGCGCAGACCTCCTTCATCTGCGCATAGCCGGGCAGGGCACGCAGCTCGTCCAGTTCGCCGCCGTAGCTGACGCACACGGTGGGCGTCATCAGGCCGGCGCGTACGCGCTGGCCGACCACGCCGAACAGCTTCAGCACGGCATTGTCGAAGCCCTTGATCTTCGCCACCGGCCCGGTCTGCCCGCGATAGCCATGCAACACCGGCTTGATGTCCAGCGCACTGCCCAGTGCTGCACTGAGCAGGCCAACGCTGCGGTCGCCCTTGTGCCGGGCGCGGGCACGCATGTAGTACAGGTCGCGGGTGACCATGTAGCCGTGCACGTTGCCGGCCAGTTCTTCCAGGCGCTCGCGGATCTGCTGCACGCTGGCATCACTGGCGCGCAGGCGCACCGCTTCCACTGCCGTCACCGCCTGTGCGGCGAACAGGTTCTGGGTATCCAGCACACGCAGCGCGAACGGCGAGTTGAAGCCTGCCGCCTGCCGCACCGGCTTGTAGTCGTTGAGGATGGCGAAGCTGGCCTGCAGCGCGTTGTCGTGGATCGGGCTGCGGGTCTTGGTGATGGTCATGCAGAACACATGGTCGTAGTCGATCACCAAGCGTTGCAGGAACAGGTCGCGGATCTGGTTGACGCTGAAGGGGATGGTCTCCGCTTCGGCACCGTGCTCGGCGACGTGCGCGTGCAGGAAGCTGAGCGTTGCCTGCTCGTCGCGGTGGTCGGCGAGCACGGCTTCGCCGATCCGCACGGTGATCGGCAGCAGCACGATGTTGTGCTCGGCAATGTAGTCCTGCGGCAGGTCGCAGGCCGAGTCGACGACGATTCCGATGCGCATCCGCGGCTCCCCCTCCAGGGCGGTTGTAGGTTCGGAAATGTGAAAGCTATCTCAAAACGGGCGCGCGCGCGCGAGGGAAACGCGCGGCCCCCTGTTCAGCGACTGCGCTGCACCGCTACCGGCAGGGCCACCGCCTGTTGCCAATCCGGCCGGTCCAGCAGGCCGGGGTCGTCCAGCACCGCCGCCATCAGCGGGTGGGTATCGTTGCCCCAGAACAGTTCGCCGTCGATGGCCAGGGTCGGCACGCCGAACACTCCGGCCTCGATCGCCGCCTCGGTGTTGCGACGCAGCTGCTCCTTGACGGCCGGCTCGCCAACGGCCGCCTCCACATCGCTGAAACCCAGCCGGGCAGCGGGTTCGCGCAGCGCCTCGGCCGTGTCGCCGGCGTGGCCGTCGCGCCAGATCCAGTCGAACAGCACGTCCACCGCCTCGGTGCCGGCACCGGCGGCCAGGCACAGGCGCAGGGCCGCCAGCGGATTGAACGGATGCCCGGGCGGGAAGCGCAGAGGGGTGCCCTCGGCCTGCGCGGTCCACAGCAGCTGGCGGTACATGAAGCGGCGCTTGGCCGGGATCTCCGCCGGGCCCAGGTTGCCCAGATGGTGCAGCACTGCACCAAAGGCGATGGGCACCGGTTGGATGTGCCCGAACTGCGGCAGCTGCTTCACCTTCTGCCAGTGCAGGTAGGAATAGGGGGAGACGAAGTCGAAATACCAGCGCAGGGTGGGCATCGATGGCTCCTGGTTACGGTCAGGGCTGCGCGTTGCGCTGCAGGTAGCGGTCGCGCAGTTCGGTCTGGCGCGAACGCATCGGCATCGCCCGGCCGCCCAGCCAGACCTGTTCGGCATAATGCGCCACATCCAGCGGATCGCCTTCCCACAGCACCAGATCGGCACGCTTGCCCGGCTCGATGCTGCCGATCTGGTCGGCCACGCCCAGCACCTCGGCCGGTACCCGGGTCAGCCCGGCCAGGCCGTCGGCCCAAGGCAGGCCATTGGCCACCGCGTTGCCGGCCAACTGGCGCATCTTGCGCGCGTTGTGCGAGGCGTCGTCGCGCTGGGCGAAGGCCACCGGTACGCCCGCGCGCTGCAACCGCGCGGCGTTTTCCAAGGTGGCGCCGATCTGGTCGAAGGTGGTCGGCAGGTTGCCCAGCGCGTCCACGAACACCGGCACCCTGGCCGTTGCCAGTCCCGGTGCCAGCTGCCAGGCCTCGGCACCGCCGGCGATGGCGATCTTCACCTTCTCGCGGGCCGCCCAGCGCAGCAGCTGGCGGATGTCGGCCGCGCGGTCCACTTCCACCACGATGCGGCCCTGCCCGGACAGATAGCGGGCGAGCGTGCGGCGGCCGGCCGGGGTCAGCAGTGCATGCGGCGAATCGGCGGCCACTTGGCCGCGAGCCTCGTCCACCATCTGCTGCAACAGCATCCACTGCGCCGCGCGCGATTGACCGGTCAGTTCAGACGCTGCCGCACCCAGGCGCAGGAACAGCGCGCGCGGGCCGATCGGGTCGGCACTGCCATCGAAACGCACCACGCCGCCCTGGCCAGCGACGAAGCCACCGCCGGTGGCCGCGCCCAGCGCAGTGAAGCCGATGCCGTCCAGGCGCGCCACCGGAATCAGCACGGACGCGGGGTTATAGGCCAGTGTCACGTCGAATTCCGGGCGCAGCGGCTGCTCGCCGATCTTCAGTGCACTGTCGACCGTGCTTGATTCACCGGATACTTCTTCGATGCCGATCTCGGTGATGCCACCGAACAGGGCAGGGGTCAGCATGCGGCCCTTGGCTTCGACCACCGGCACACCGGCCGGTGCGGACAGGCCCCGGCCCACCGCACGGATGATGCCGCCCTGCACCAGCACATCGGCGTTTTCCACGTTGCCACGTGCGCTGGCGGTAGCGACCGTCGCACCGCGCACCAGCAGGTCCTGCGCCGAGGCTGCGGTTGTCATCAACAACAGCGCAACCAAGGTAGCGCCGGGCCATGCCCGGCGACGCTTGTTCAACATGCCCATCAGCGCAGCTCCTGTCCAAGCTGGAAATCCGACCGCGGCGTTGCCGGTGGCGTGCTGCGGTCGTACACACGGCGGCCATCGACGAACACCTGCTCGGCCAGTGCATACGAACTGAAGGGGTTGCCGTTCCAGATCACCACGTCGGCCATCTTGCCGGCCTCCAGCGTGCCGGTCTGCGCCTCGATGCCCAGCGCCTTGGCGGCGTTGGCGGTCATCCAGGTGATCGCGCGTTCCGGCGCGATCTCCGGCATGTGCGCGCGGCGCGCCGCGGCCATCACCTTGGCTGCCTCCTGGTTCAGGCGCTGGATGCCCTCGGGCGAGTCGGAGTGGACGATGGCGCAGCTGTTCTTCGGCCGGTCGACCAGCGCGATGTTCTCGGCGATGCCGTCGAAGGCTTCCATCTTGAAGCCCCACCAGTCCGCCCACAGCGCGCCGCACACGCCTTCGGCGGCCAGCCGGTCGGCCAGTTTGTAGGCCTCCACGCCGTGGTGGAAGGCGGCCACCTTGAAGCCGAACTCCTTGGAGAGGTCGAGCATGGTGGCCATTTCATCGGCGCGATAGCAGTGGATGTGCACGCGGATATCGCCCTGGATCGCACCGGCGAGGGTATCCAGCTTGAGGTCGCGCTTGCCGCCGGCATCACCGGCACTGTCGCCCTTGTCGCTGCCGAACCAGCCCTTGCGCTTGGCCGGCTTCGGCGTGTTCTTGGCGATGTAGTCGGCCGCGTCGATGAAAGCCGCGCGGTAACCGGCAACGTTGCCCATCCGCGTTGCAGGTGCCACGCCCTTGCCGCCACCGTAGACCCGCTTGGGGTTTTCGCCGCAGGCCATTTTCAGGCCCCACGGCGCGCCGGGGAACTTCATCGCCTGGTAGGTGGTGGCAGGCACGTTCTTCAGCGTTACGCCGCGGCCACCAACCAGGTTGGCCGAGCCGGGCAGCACCTGCATGCTGGTCACTCCGCCTGCCAGTGCCGCCTGGAAACCGGGGTCCTGCGGCCATACCGAATGCTCGGCCCAGACGTTGGCGGTGACCGGCGCGGTCATCTCGTTGCCGTCGCTGTGCGCGCTTACGCCGGGGCTGGGATAGACGCCCAGGTGTGAGTGCACGTCGATCAGGCCGGGCGTCACCCACTTGCCGTCGGCGTTGATGCGGGTGACGCTGGCATCGACCTGCAGCGCATCGCCGACGGCGACGATGCGGCCATCGCGCAGCAGCACATCGGCGTTGTCGAGGCGCTGGCCGGTGCCGGTCAGCACCGTGGCGTTCTGGATCAACAGCGGCCCATCGGGGTGCGCCTGGTAGGTGCTCGGGTAGGGATCGGCCACGAAGCGCGAAGCGCCCACGGCCGGTGCCGTGCTCAGCGATACCAGTGCCAGACCCAACCCGGCGCGCAACAACGTCGATGTCATGCAGATCCCCTTGGCGGCGTGTTCAACCCTTCGACGCTAGCCGGGGACCGGCGTGCTTGCCAAGTGACCTTTTTCACGGGTCGCCATCGGCCATCTCGACGGCAACGACCGCCTCCCGGAAAATGGTGTTCCCCACGCCGCACCGGATTCCCCATGAAGAGCAAGCAGGACATCGTCGACAACTGGCTTCCGCGCTATACCGGCGTGCCGCTGGACCAGTTCGGCCAGCACATCCTGCTGACCAACTTCGGGGGCTACCTGCATACGTTCTCCGCGCTGACCGGGGCGCCGGTGATCGGCCTGGACCGGCCGATGGCCAGCGCCACCATCGACGGCA
>Ga0308157_10004641_pt1 | contig 18019 bp, 14 predicted proteins | sample PhyBR1_FD_201035 | JGI IMG/M metagenome (GOLD analysis project Ga0308157, IMG submission 201035) | Phyllosphere microbial communities from UC Gill Tract Community Farm, Albany, California, United States - DLSLB.R1 | ecosystem: Host-associated > Plants > Phyllosphere > Unclassified | place: USA...
GCGGGAGAAGCTTGAGCGCGTCACCGCCGATCTCGAACCGGATCGCGTCCTGGTGCAGACCGGCGACGTGTCCGATCAGGGTGATGCCGAGGCTCTGATCGCCGCCGCGGTCGAGCGCTTCGGCCGGCTCGACATCCTCGTCAACAATGCCGGCGTCGTTCCGACCGGCCCGCTCCTTGAGGCGTCCGTCGCCGATTGGCGCAAGGTCATGGCCATCGACGTGGACGGCGTGTTTTTCTGCACGCGCGCCGCCCTGCCGCACCTGATCCAGAGCGGCGGCAACATCGTCAACGTCTCGTCCGTATCGGGGCTCGGCGGCGACTGGAACATGAGCTTCTACAACGCGGCCAAGGGTGCGGTGTCGAACTTCACGCGCTCGCTGGCCCTTGAGCTCGGCGAGAGAGGCGTGCGGGTCAACGCGGTCAATCCCGGCCTGACCTTCACCGACCTGACCGAGGACATGAAGGGCGACGCAGGCCTTATGAAGCGCTTCGCGGAGCGGATCCCCCTCGGCCGTGGAGCCGAACCCGATGAGGTTGCCGACGTGATCGCCTTCCTGGCGAGCGAGGATGCGCGCTACGTCACCGGCGTGAACCTGCCGGTGGATGGCGGCCTCACGGCATCGAACGGGCAGCCGAAACAGGCGTGAGACCTCGCAGAAGCAGGTCTCTCAACCTGCGCGACCGCGACGCTTGGACATGCGACGTCGGACGACTCGATATGGAGGATCAATCATGGACCTGCAGACCACGATCAGGGACGCCATCCTGACGGAACTTCAGCGTCAAGCGGAGGCGACGGATGCCGCGCCGAAGGTCAGCCTCGCGGAGGACGGCTTTGTCGACATCCAAGGGCGGATCGATATCGACGCGTTGATTATGGTGATCACGGGCTCTCTCGCCGGAGGACCGTAAATCCGCTCCCAGCGGAGAAACCGCGACGACCGCGATACTGATCAGGAATGGTAGACAATGAACAAGGCCTACGGTGTGCAGGTGACGGCGCGGGGACCGGACGGAGGCGAACCGAGGACCGTGCCGGTTCTGGTGGTCGCAGGCGACGAGCAGGACGCCCTTCTGGTCGTCTCCGAGGCGGTCGGTGCCGACGCCGAAGCCGAAGTGCTGCGCGAACTTACCGATGCGGAGATCCGGGAGCACGGCCTCGATCTGGAGCAGCGCGGGGCCGCGAAATCGCTCGCGGTGTTGAAACTCTGAGATGTTTGAGCGGCCAGAACGCTCCCGGGCTGACGGCCTAAGAGACGGCACGCAGTCGGGGGGCTTGTCGCGTCCCCGCCGTTCAACGACCGTCGAGACGGCTCTGGCTCCAGGACCGAAGGGACGATCGAGGCGCGTAGCGAGCGCGTCTGCGAAGGGATGCAGGCACTCGGCCACGCTTCACGCCGAAACGAACGATCGGCTCATACGCGCTCAAGGATCAGCCCGGAGAGCACGCCTGCGAATGCTCCGGATGGACGAGCGGGCTTGGCCAAGAAGCGCCGCAGCATCGAAGTCAAGGAGACGACGGTCGCGCTTCACGAACCGGCCTCCGACCATGACGGCCGCGACATCCTCCGGCCGGGCCGAGTAGACCAGCAGTCCCGATGGATCGCCGCCGTCGAATCCGGCGAGGTGCCATGCGTCGAGCCGAACGATCTGCAGGTCAGCCGCGCGGCCCGGCACGAGGGCGCCGGTCTCCGCGTCCAGGCCTAGCGCCTGGGCGCCGCCGACCGTCGCCAGTTCCAGGAGCCGACGGGGCGAAACGGCCGTCTCGTCGCGCGTGGCGCCGGCCTGGGTGAGCGCGACGAGGCGCATGAGGGCGAACATATCGGTGAACCCGGCCAGCGCGCTCCCGTCGATGCCGAAACCGAGGCGCCGAGTCCCTGCGAAGCGATCGATCCGGGTCAGGCCGTAGCCGACCCGATGCTCGGTCAGGGGCGTGACCACGAGGCCGGAGCCGGCCTCCTCCAACGCGGCGAGTTGGTCGTCCCGGGCGTCCGTCGCATGAATGACCTGCAGATTCGAATGCAGCATCCGCCGGCCGATCAGGGCGTCGAACATCGCCGCCGCCCGTCCCGGCACCGTGCCGCTGACATGGACCTGCATCGGCAACCCGAGCCGTCGGGCTGCCTCCCATTCCCTCTGTTTGATCGTCCAGGCCTGCGCGTCGTCGAGGTCCTGCGGCAGGCGCCAGGCGAGTCCGAGGGAGAGGCGACCGCCCGCCGAGCGCTGTGCCCAGCCACGCTGCCATTCCTCGACATGAGCAAGGTCGATCGGGTCCGCCGTGGTCTTGCTCTTCATCCCGTAGAGCAGCCTCGCCCGGATCGGCGCGTCCTGCAGCGCCCTGAGGCCGGCCTCGGCGTGATCGCGGTCGCGCACGATGTCGAAGAAATCTGCGGTGGTGGTGATGCCGGACGCCACATTCTCCACGGCGCTCAGCAGCATGCCGAGATAGGTGTCCTCCGGCGTGTAGTGCGCCGAGAGCCGGTTGGTGACGGGGAAGAAAGCGGTCTCGGGCGTATTGCCGTAGAGGCCTCGCATCTGGCTGATCGAGCCATGGGTGTGGGCATCGACGAAGCCTGGCAGAACCACCGCGCCCGCCGCATCGACGATGTCGGCGCCTGCCGGTACCGGCAGAGCGCGATCGAGTGCGGCGATGCGCCCGTCGCGCACGAGGATGTCGGCTTCGGGTAGGTCGCCCCGCGTGGCATCCATGGTCATGATGTAGGCGCCGCGGATCAGGGTCACGTTTCCGCCAGGGGCACCTTTGGCGGGGGCATTTTTGGGCGTGGCCTCGGCCGCCGCATCCGTCGAGGCCCCCGCCAGCACGGCACCGTACATTGCCTTCCCAAGGTCGCGCCGACTCATCGTCATCGTCCTGACGAACCCTCCTCGAGCCTCCATCCGTCCCGAGATTAGGGCACCGATGATCGGGCCGTCATGGCCGGGTTCGACAGGGTGTCTTGCCATTCTGGACAGTTCTGCCGGCCGCCGCTGGGCGTTAGTGGGTGACACCATGGACGGCAGCGATGGCCGTTGCGGCCATGGTGCGCGCAAGCGAGATCCGTCACCGACCGTGGACGGCAAGTTCCTGCCGAAAGGGAAGACTTTTGAGTTCGGACGTAGACGTCATCAATCGGGCTGCCAGCGTCAGCGCCAGTGACCGCTTCGTGCGCTGGCTCGGCTGGATCGCGACCATCACCGGCGTCCTCATGTTCGCGTCCTATCTCGACCAGATCCAGCTGAACCTCTCCGGTCAGAAGGGCTCGGTCATTCAGCCGCTCGCCACGGTGGTGAATTGCGGGCTGTGGACGACCTACGGCGCGCTGCGCCGGGACTGGCCGGTTTCCTTCGCCAATGCCCCGGGGATTGTCCTCGGCGCTCTCTCCCTGATCACCGCGCTCTGACGGGCCTGTCCGAAACCCGTCTTCAGTGGGTCGGTCAGCCCGGCTCCGCCTCGGCGAGGCCGGACCCGGGACGGCACCGGGCGGCCTCGATGCGCGGCTGCAGCTTCGCCAGGGCCGCAGCCTCGAAGAGACCGAGATCTGCGCTCGCGGCCAGGGCTTGTGTCATCTCGTCTTCCATGAAGGCGATGAAGGCGCGAACCCGCCGGGGCTGGTGCAGACGCGCGGGATAGACGATGCGGACCCACCGATCCGTCCCGCCCCACCATTCCGGAAGGATGCGCACGAGGCGGCCGGCCCGCACGTCGTCAACCACGTCCCAGGCGGCCTTCATCGCGATGCCGAGATCCGCCAAGGCGGCGACATGGCAAATCTCCCCGTCGTTGCCGCCGGCCGCAGAGCGGACCGGGACCGCGGCCGCTTCCTCACCGCGCCACAACTGCCACTGAGTCGGCGCCGGATCGCCCACCGTCAGGCAGGCATGACCGACGAGGTCGAAGGGATCGCGCGGGGTACCAGCCCGCGCCAGATAGGCCGGCGAGGCGCACAGAACCCGCGCGTCCGGAACGAGGGCACGGGCGATCAGGCGACTGTCGACAAGGGGCGCTTGCCGCATCGCCACATCGATGCGGCGCTCCACAAGGTCGAGAACGTCGTCGCTGGTCAGGATCTGGACCGAGATGCCGGGATGGCGGGCGAGGAAGCGGGGTAGGCGCGGCGCGATCTGCCGCTGCGCGAAGGCCGCCGTGGCCGTCACACGGACGATGCCGCTCGCCCCGTCGCCGCAGACCTCCTCCGCCGCCTGGATGGCGTCCAGGGCCACCCGGCAGCGCCCCAGGAACTCCTGCCCCTCCTCGGTCAGCCCGAGCTGGCGTGTCGTTCGCTGGAGCAGACGGACGCCAAGTTGCGCCTCCAGGCGCTTGAGCCGCTTAGAGACTAGGGTGAGCGAGACATCGAGGTCCTGCGCGGCACCGGACAGGCTACCGGCGCGCACGATGGCGTCGAAGACGCGAAGATCATCGATACTGTCGAGCCGGCCCATCCGGCGCATTAGATCGCCGGATCTGGCGGTATCAAGCGCCCGCGAGGACCGTTGCCCTCCATTCACATTTGATTGTCAGCGGAATCGCTCGGTTGTGGCCGCGGGTTCGAACCGGCTCCGTTAACGGTTGAGACCGGCCGGCTCCCGCCATTCTTGCCTGCGAGCGCAATCAGCCTTGCCGGATCAAGACGGAGCAGATCGCCCCCCTGCCTGTTGTCCGATCATGTGCGGCCCGAACGCGGTCTACCCAACGGGGTCTGCCCCGAGGGAGGCAACCCCATCGCGGCCGCCCGGCTCGTCCCGACCTTTCGTTAGCCAATCCCGCCCACGGAAAAGTCTTCCATGACCGGTCAGACCATCCCCCACCCCGTTGAGGGCAAGACCGTCCGATATGCCTTCGTCGGCCTCGGCGACATTGCGCAGGAGGCGATGCTGCCGGGCGTGGCGCATACCGGCAACTCGGAGGTCACGGCCTTCGTCACCAGCGATCCCGAGAAGGCGCGCCGGGTCGGCGAGCAGTACGGCGTCACCGACACCTACGGCTACGAGCAGTTCGACGCGCTGCTCGCCTCGGGCACGATCGACGCAATCTATCTCGCCACCCCGAACTGGCGCCACGCCGAGTTCGCGATCCCGGCGCTCAAAGCCGGCATCCACGTGCTGGTGGAGAAGCCGCTGGAGATTTCGACGGAGAAGTGTCGGGAGATCATGGCGGCGCAGGCCAGTTCCTCGGCCAAGCTGATGGTCGCCTACCGGCTGCATTTCGAGCCGGCGACGCTGGCCACGATCGACCTGATCCGCTCCGGCAAGCTCGGCGAGATCCTGACTTTCTCCTCGACCTTCACGCAGATGGTCTCGCCGGAGAACCACCGGGCGAAGAACGGCGTCGTGGCCGGCCCGATCTTCGACGTGGGCCCCTATCCGATCAACGCCGTCCGCTTCCTGTTCGGCGACGAGCCGACCGAGGTGGTCTCGGCCGTCGGCGTGCGCCACCCGGAGGCCGGGTTCGGCGATTTCGACGACACGGTCGCGGTGACGCTGCGCTTTCCGAACAACCGCCTCGCGCAGTTCGTGCTGTCCTATTACGGCAACGTACTGGACAGCTACGCCGTGGTCGGCACCGAGGGCAGCGTCGAGGTCAATCCGGCCTACATGTACGGCAAGCCGCTGGAGCGCACGGTGACGCTCGGCGAGAGCAAGAGCCACGAGAGCTTCGAGAACACCGACCATTTCGGCGGCGAGCTGAAATACTTCTCCGATTGCATCCTCAACGGCACCGATCCCGAGCCCGATGCCGAAGAGGGCTACGCCGACCTGCGCGTGATCGAGGGCATCCTGAAGGCGCTGGAGAGCGGTGGCCCGGTGCGGCTCGAGCCGTTCACCCGCACGAAGCGCATCGATACGGCGCGACAGGTCCAGAGCCTGCCGGCGCAAGCCCCGCCGGACCTCGTGAACACCTCCAATCCGGGCCGGGGCAAGGACAAGTCTCCGCTGAACTGAGCGGCAGCGGGCCGAAGCTGCACCGGAGAAACGAGGCCGGGACGGATCGGGCGTAACCGACCCCCGGTCCGTCCCGCTCGCCCTCTTTTCGTCATCCCTGCCGAGCCCGGAGCCGCGGTCGCGTCGGGGCTTGGCGCTTGCAAGCGATTCACGATGACCCTGACCGAGAACCGCCCTCGCGATACAGAGGCTTCCGAGGAGGCGCTGCCTGCGCGTGCCGAGCGGGGGCGCCATCCCAGCATCGTTCTGCTCGCCCTTGCGGTCGGGAGCTTTGCCATCGGCACCACCGAATTCGCTGCGATGAGCCTGCTGCCGGCCTTCGCCCCGGAACTCGGTATCGATGCGCCAACGGCCAGCCACGTCATCAGCGCCTACGCGCTGGGCGTGGTGGTCGGCGCGCCGCTGATCGCGGTCCTGGCCGCGCGCTTCGCCCGCCGCACGCTGCTCGTCATCCTCATGCTGCTCTTCGCCGCCGGCAACGCCCTCTCGGGGCTCGCGCCGGATTATGGCTGGATGCTGGCCTTCCGTTTCATCGCCGGGCTGCCGCACGGCGCCTATTTCGGCGTGGCCTCCCTGGTGGCCGCTTCGCTCGTGCCGCGGGAGCGCCGGACGCAGGCGGTCTCGCGGGTGATCCTCGGCCTGTCGGTGGCCACCATGGTCGGCGTGCCGCTCGCCAACGGCATCGGACAGGCCGTCGGCTGGCGCTGGAGCTTCGCCCTCGTGGCGGCGCTCGCCGCCCTAACGGCAATCCTGGTGCAGCTCTTCGCGCCCCTCGGCCGGCCCGTCCAGGGCGCCAGCGCCTTGCGCGAACTCGGCGCCCTGAAGCGGGGGCAGGTCTGGCTCACCCTGATGACCGGCGCCGTCGGCTTCGGTGGCCTGTTCGCGGTCTACACCTATCTCGCCTCGACCCTGCTCGAGGTGACGCAATCCTCCCCTTCGGCGATCCCTGCGGTGCTCGCGGTGTTCGGCCTCGGCCTCACCGCTGGAACCTTCGTCTGCGCCTGGGCCGGCGACCGGGCCCTGATGCCGGCGATCGGCTTCACGCTCCTGTGGAGCGCCGGCGCGCTCGCCCTCTACCCCGTCTCGGCCGGGAACCTCTGGACCATGGTGGCGGCGGCGTTCCTGATCGGCTCCGGCGGAGGCCTGTCGAGCCTGTTGCAGGCTCGGTTGATGGACGTGGCCGAGGAGGCGCAGACGATGGCGGCGGCTCTGAATCACTCCGCCTTCAACACCGCCAACGCGCTCGGGCCGTGGTTGGCCGGCCTCGCGCTGGCAGCCGGGCTCGGCCTGCCGGCGACGGGTCTGGTCGGCATGGGCCTCGCCCTCTCGGGCTTCGCGATCTGGGCGGTGTCGTACCTGCTGGATCGCCGGGACGCCGCGCCGCGGCCTTAGAGCGCTTTCCGACGAAGTGGTTGGCTTCGGCGAAAGAAAGCGGGTCACAGCAAAGGCTTGGAGGCGTGATCCGACCCGACGTGGTCGGGCACGCCTCTCGCGCATAGGCTCCCGTCCGATCGAGCCCGTAGGCTGGCGGATCAGCGATCCTGCGCGTCCTGCTTTGCCTCGACCCATCGCGCGCAAGCGGGTGCCGGCTGGGGCCGGCACCTGAGCCCAGATCTCAGCCGCGGGCCGGGAACCGACGCTCCTGGGTCGCGCCGGCGTCGTAGCGGAGCGGCGAGCGGAAGGTCATGAACTCGACCCAGGTGCCCCACGGCATCCGGCCGAACCAGAGCTGGTTGCCCGCCCCGGTCTCGTTGAGGCCGAGGTCGTTGGGGCCTTCGAGCAGCGTCCCGCCCGCGGCCGCGAACCGCTTCGTCGCCTGGGCGATGTCGTCCACGACCATGCTGAAATGGTTGAGGCCGATGTCGTTGATCCCCGCCGCCTCGGTGCAGCCGATCCCCGTGAGCTGGAACAGCTCGATATTCGCCCCGTTGCCGAGGCGCATCTGACAGGCGCCGCGCACGGTCGCGGTCTCCGGCAGGCCGTTGATCCGGCCGACATCGGCTGCCGTGAGCGGCTTGTCCGTCAGCTTGAGGTGGCGGTAGAGCAGCGTCGCGCCGAAGGCCTCCTCAAGGAAGCGGATCGCCGCCTCCATGTCCGGGACCGTCATCGCGACATGCTCGATGCCGTAGATGTCGGACAGGCCTCGTGACGGCGGGCGGCCGGTCACCGCGTCGCCGAGCCGGATGCCGGCAAGCTCCCGCGGCAGTGGCAGGGAGAGGACCTGCCAAGGGGCCCGCGTGCGGTCGTCACCCCCGGTGTTGGCGGCGAGGTTTTCGAGCTGGGAGGCAGGGATGCAGAGGCGCCGCTGCCCGTCGATAAACAAGGCGTCGAGCGAGGCCAGCCGGTCGTCCTGCACCAGCGTCAGCATTCGCCCCTGCGGCGTCAGCACGGCGATCCGGCGGTTCTCGGCATCGGACAGGTAGAGGTTGCCTAGCGTGTCCATCGCGGTGCCGCCGATGGTCGGGATCTCGGCGATGGTCTGGATCGCTGCCGCGAGTTCGGCATCCGTCAGGGTCTCGTCCGCGAGCAGGGCCGTCGCGATCCGGCGGACCGGCCCAGTCGGCGTCGCCCAGTAGAGCCAGGTCCCGTCGGCATCGAGTTCGATCATGTCGCTGGCGACCGCCGGGCGGCGGCCGGCGGCATCGGCCAGGATGCGGCCGGCCTGCCCCTTCTGCGCCGCGTCGTCGAGCTTGCGCAGCAGCGGATGGCCGGAGAGCCGGCGCAGGGTCCGGTTCGCCGCCAGATCGTGGACGATGATGCCGCCGAGCCCGGAATCGGTGACGTAGAGCATGTGGTCGTGCAGGCGCAGGTCGTTCATCGTCGCGCCGGTCGGCAGGATGCCGTCGCCGAAGCGGAGCACCGCGAGCACGGTCCCGGTGCGGGGATCGAGGCGGACGATCTTCTGAGCCCCCGGCACGGCGCGTCCGCCCACCGCGCCCTGATCGACGACCCACAGCGTCCCGTCGTTGAAGACGTGGACGGCGTTGACCATGACGAAGGCGTCGCGCCCGTCCTTGCCCTGGCTCCAGGCGTTCCACGTCCCACCGGGGAACGGCGACAGGGCCCCGTCCCGCTCGACCCTGACGAGCGAGGGTGTCTCGGTGTGGTCGGGAAAGCGCGGCAGGCCAAGGAACAGCGTGCCGTCCGGCGCGGCGGCAACGCCGTTGCACAGCCAGCGGGACTGCGCCGCGACCGTGAGGACAGGCGTCTGCGCGGAGGCCGCGCGCGCCTCCGATGCGGTGGTCATCGACATGGAAGGCAGAACTCCGCTGGCGGCAAGCGCAGCAAGCGCGGATCGACGGGTGAAATGCGGTGGCACCATGGGGAGGGAAAGAGGAGGCGCAATCGTTGGTTGCTGGCGGTCGGAGCAAGGGACACTTGCACGCTTGGCGAGATCCGTCGGGCGGGAGAACGCGGCCGGTCAGGCGCACCAGGCTCGAGCGGGCACCCGGTGAAGATGCCCCTATCCGGCTCGACGAGCTTGATCGCGTGACCTCGTGGAGTCCGTCGCGAAGAAAGCTGCGACCCCGACATCGAGCCGGTCACCCCAACCGGTGACGGCGTGGATCTCCGATTTGCGGCACCGGACCGCAGGCGATCGGTTGCCGGAGCAGGGACGCCCCGGCCGTCAACCGCCCGGCGCCGGGCGGATCTCACGTCGACGGGACCAGACTGTCTTGCCGTGTGAGGACGGCCCCCGATGCACCGGCGCCGGATTTCCGCCGGCGCGGAGAAACACCATGTCCGTTTCGGCAAGAGACCGCCGCGCGGGCTTGATTTATAGATATGATAATTCAACGAGAGGTCAGGCGGTTCCGGCACAATGATGACGCTGCCGTAACTGCCTAGCGTGCCGCCGACGCTGCGCGCACTCACGTTCTCAAGTCTTATGTGACGCCCGACCTTATTACTTGCTCCGGATCGCATCGCGCTTCCGGCAGGTGAGCGATAATGCGCGTCGCACTCTCAAGGCCGTGCGCATGTCGACTGAATTGTCGACACGGGGGACGTATGAACAGAAGGCAGATACTCGCCTCGGTGGCGGCTCTCGCTGGCAACGCCTCCGCCGCGCAGGCCGTGGAACTCAGCGGCGAGATGCCCTGGGAACCGGGTCAGGCCAATGTTCCGCCCCTGCCCGAACCCGGCCCAGCGCGCTGGGCCTTCTTCACCCCCGCGGAGGCCGAGGCCATCGGCGCCATGGCCGATCGGATCGTCCCGGCGGACGACCTGAGCGTCGGCGGCAAGGAGGCGGGCTGCGCCCGCTTCATCGACCGTGAACTCGCCGGCCCCTACGGCCGGGCGGCGACGCAGTACCGCCTCGGCCGCTTCGTCAAGGGGACCGCCGAGCAGGGCATCCAGTCTCCCCTCGCTCCGGCCGACCGCTACCGGCTCGGCCTCGCCGCCCTCGACCGCCACTGCCGCGCGGCCCACGGCAGGGGATACGCGAACCTGCCGCCGGCCGAGCAGGACAAGATCCTCTCGGCGATGGAGGCCGGAACGCTCGATCTCGAACCGGTCGATGCGAAGGAGATGTTCGAGCAGATTCTGCAGAATGTCCGCGAGGGCTTCCTCGCCGACCCGCTCTACGGCGGCAACAAGGACTTGGTCAGTTGGCGGATGCTCGGCTTTCCGGGAGCACAGTACGACTTCCGCGACGTCATCGACTTGAAGGGAAAGAAGCTCGACTTCGTTCCGGTCAGCATGATCGACAAGTCCCCTTGATCTCTCCCCTTCGGTCGTTCTGAAAGCTGTCGTCCGAGATGACCAACGTTCGCCCAAAAGTAGATGCCGTGATCGTCGGACTCGGCTGGTGCGGCTCGCTCATGGCCGAGGAACTGACCCGGGCCGGCCTCACCGTCGTCGCCATCGAGCGCGGTCCCTGGGTCGAGACGGCCGTCGACTTCCCGCCCTCCGTCGACATGGACGAGCTGCGCTGGGACACGCGGCGGGCGATGCTGCTGCCGCCGGCGATCGAGACCATCACCTTCCGCAACGACTCGTCCCAGAAGGCGCTGCCCGCGCGGGACTGGAACTTCAACGAATGGGGCTACAACGTCGGCGGGTCCGGCACCCACTGGGCCGGCATGGCGTGGCGCTTCCTGCCGTTCGATTTCCAACCCTACAGCATGACCGTCCAGCGCTACGGCGCCGAGCAGCTCCTCGACGGCCTGATCGTGCAGGATTGGGGCGTGACCTACGACGACCTTGAACCCTTCTACGACCGGTTCGAGAAGATCGCCAGCGTCTCCGGCAAGGCCGGCAACCTCAAGGGCGAGAAGATTCCCGGCGGCAACATCTTCGAGGGGGCGCGATCGGACGAGTATCCGCTGCCGCCGCTCAAGACGACCCGCCTGACCGACCTGTTCACCGAGGCTTCGGCCAGCCTCGGCTATCATCCCTTCATGGTCCCGGCGGGCCAGACTTCGGCGGCCTACACCAACCCGCTCGGCGTCCGGATGGGGCCGTGCACCTATTGCGGCTACTGCCTGTATTATGGCTGCGGCAACTGGTCGAAATCGACACCCAACAACTGCGTCGTCCCGGCGCTGATGCAGCGCGAGAACTTCAGCGTTCTCACCGAGTCCACGGTCCTGCGCGCCAACCTCGCCCCCGACGGCAAGACCGCCACCGGCGTGACCTATGTCGACAAGGACAACCGCACCTGGGAGCAGCCGGCCGACATCGTCGTCTTCTCCGCCTTCCAGATGCAGAACGTCCGGCTGATGCTGCTCTCGAAGATCGGCAAGCCCTACGATCACGCGTCCGGGGAAGGCGTCGTCGGCCGGGCCTACAGCTTCCAGACCGTGTCCGGCGCGAACATCTTCTTCGAGAACGAGTACCTGAACCAGTTCATCGGCGCCGGCGCGCTGTCGGCCCAGGTCGACGACTTCAACGGCGACAACTTCGATCATGCCGGCATGGGCTTCATCGGCGGCGCCGGCATCCTCGTCGTCTCCCGCGGCGCCCGTCCGATCGGCAATGCCGACTTCGTCCCGCCCGGAACGCCCCGCTGGGGCAGCGACTGGAAGAAGGCCTACACCCACAGCTTCCAGAACGGGACCTTCATCTTCGGCCAGGGCACGAGCTTCGCGCACACGGACGCCTTCCTCGACCTCGACCCCGAGTACAAGGACATCCACGGCCTGCCGCTGCTGCGCCTGACCTACGACTACAACGAGAACGACCGCCGCTCGGCGAAGCTGATCGAGGACAAGAGCGTCGAGATCGGCCGGAAGATGGGGGCGAAGGTCGTCGTCGGCACCAACGCGACCAACCAGCACGCCTCGCCCTATCAGCTCGCCAGCGACCACACCAATGGCGGGGCCGTGATGGGGCTCGATCCGAAGACCAGCGCGCTGAACCGCTTCCAGCAGAGCTGGGACGTGCACAACGTCTTCGTCCTCGGCGCATCGTCCTTTCCCAACAACGCCGGCTACAACCCGACCGGAACGGTCGGCGCCCTGACGCTCTGGACTGCAAAGGCGATCATCGAGACGTATCTCGCCAAGCGCGGTCCGCTGGTGGCGAATTGAGGTGACGACCGTGACCTTGCGCTTCCGCACCCTCCTCGCCACGGCGGCGCTCGCGCTCTGCCTGCCGCTCGGCCTCGTCGCCTCGGCCGAGACCGAGCCGGCCCCGGTTCAGAAGAACGACGTCGATACGCCTCAGGTGGTGGAGGCGCCGAAGACGGAGCCCGATCCCGCGATTGAGCGCGGGCGCTACATCGCGGTCGCCGCCGACTGCGTCGCCTGCCACAGCAATCCGAAGAGCGGAAAGCCGTTCTCCGGCGGCTATGCTCTGGAAACCCCGTTCGGCACGCTGCTGTCGAGCAACATCACCTCGGACGAGGAGACCGGCATCGGCCGTTGGACCGAGGCGGAGTTCACGCGCGCCCTGCGCGAGGGGCTCGGCAAGGACGGGCAGCACCTGTACCCGGCGATGCCGTATACGAGCTACACCAAGATGTCCGATCAGGACGTTCGAGATCTGTGGCTCTACATGAAGACGGTGCCGCCGATCCGCAACGCCGTGGTCACCAACCAGCTTCCCTTCCCCTTCAACATCCGTGCCCTGCTGATGGGCTGGAACCTGCTGTTCTTCGAGCAGAAGCGGTTCGAGCCGCGCGCCGACCGATCCGCCATCTGGAACCGCGGCGCCTACCTCTCCGATGCCCTCGCCCATTGCGGCGCCTGCCACACGCCGAAGAACGTCCTCGGCGGCGACAAGACCAGCAAGGCCTATCACGGCGAGGTTCTGCAATCGTGGTACGCCCCCGACATCACCACGAGCAAGGCCGGCGGCATCGGCGACTGGTCGAAGGATGACATCGTCCAGTATCTCAAGATCGGCAGCAACCGGATGGCGGTCGCCTCGGGGCCGATGGCCGAGGCGGTGACGAACTCGACCCAGCACCTGACCGACGCCGACCTCGCGGCCATCGCCGATTATCTCCAGACCCTGCCGCCGGGCCCCGCGACCGAGGCGCCGCGCGCCACCGTCACCGGACCCGTCATGGCCCAGGGCAAGCGCGTCTTCGACTCGCAGTGCAAGGCGTGCCACGCCTCCGACGGCACCGGGATCCGGCACATGACGCCGAGCTTCCCCGGCAACAGCGCCATCCAGTCGCACGAAGTCGCCGGCATCGTCCGGACCGTGCTCGCGGGCGCCCGCGGCGCCATCACGAGCGAGAACCCGACGGGGGCGGCCATGCCGTCCTTCGCCTGGAACCTGTCGGACCAGCAGATCGCCGCCGCTCTGACCTACATTCGCAACAGCTGGGGCAATTCCGCGCCGCCGGTCACCGCCGAGGCCGTCGCCGGCACCCGCAAGACCCTCAACCTGAATGCCGTCGGGCGTGCGCCCCATCCGGCACCGTGAGCCGAAGCCCGGTCGCGCGCCGGGCGAACCCTTCGCTCCGAGGCTGTTTCCGATCGCCGCCAAACGGCGATCGGTTGGGCAAGGGACGACCTGACCGAGCAAGCCCTATCTCAGATCGGGCGATCTACAGATTTGATTGAAATATAAGCAGCAAGACTGATCACTATCACATTATAATTCCGTCTATACGGCACCTTGATTCGAGCAAAAACAATAACCGTCCGAAACATTTCATTAGCACAAGTTAAGTAGGACATTTGTAGAGCAGCCTTGAGTTGCTGGCCTTATGCAGTACTGCAGTTACCGCTTTCAGAGATGGCGGAGCTGTAAAACTCCATCCGGATCACTGCATAGATCGGCCTACTGCCCGGATAGTGAAGACGATGACGCCCCCAGGAAGATGCCTCGTTCTGTCGCTCTCGCTTGCGATGGTGCACCTCGTCGCGTCAGGGAACGCCCCTGCCCTCGCGCAGGCCGGTCCCGAAATCGGGTCCGTTCCCCCTGCCGAGAGCGGCGGCTCAATTTCGCGCCAGCGCCGTCCCTCCGTGCCGGGACGACCGGCCTTCGATACCATCCCGTCTTTGGCGCGCCCCTCGACGGCGGATTCGGCCCGCCCGACCCCACCCGGCAGCCTCGACACCCTGAGCGCCACGCCGCAATGGGGCGTGCTGGGCAATTTCGGAGGCCTGCGCGACGACCTCCTCCGCGCCGGCATCCGCACGGATGGCAGCTTCGACTACCAGACCTCGACCAATATCCAGGGCGGTCCCTATCAGTCCCTGCGCGGTGCCGGACAGCTTGCCCTGCGCGCCGCGGTGGACATGGACCGCTTCGCCGGCCTTGCGGGAGGCACCTTCAACCTCGCCCTGACCTACCGTTTCGGCCGCGGCCTCACCGCGGACCAGCGCCTCGACGTGCTCCAGCAGACCGAGGAGATCTTCGGCCGCGGTCGCTTCCCGCGCCTGACTCAACTCTCCTACACGCAGCGCTTCAGCGAGTTCGTCGATCTCAAGTTCGGCCGCCTGCCCGTCAGCGCTGACTTCGCCGGCTTTCCCTGCGAGTTCCAGAACCTGACCTTCTGCGGCAACCAGCCCGGCAACCTCGTCGGCAATTACTGGTACAACTGGCCGGTCTCGCAATATGCCGCCCGCCTGCGGGTCGGCAATCTCGACACCGGCTACCTCATGGCCGGCGTCTATCAGGTCAATCCGCGCGACCTCGAGGACGGCTTCAACTTCGATCCCACCGGTGCCAACGGTGCGCTGGCCATCGTCGAGGCCGCCGCCTTCCCGACGCTCCCGCCTTTCACCTATCGCGGGAGCTACACGGTCGGTGCGTGGTACCAGACCGGCGGCGGCCCCGACCTCTTCCTCAACCGCGACGGCCTGCCCCTGACGTCGGCCGGCGGGCTTCCGATCGCCAACCGCGACCGCAGCGGCGTCTACGGCGTGGCCGTGCAGGAACTCTACCGGCCCGATCCCGACAACGCGCTGCGCAACCTCTCCGTCTTCGTCCGCGTCACGCTGGCGAACGCCTCGACCTCGGTCATCGACCGGCAGGAAACGATCGGCCTCGTCTACAAGGGCTTCTGGGCGGAGCGCCCCCTCGACTGGATCGGCATCGGCATCGGCCAGTCGCATGCCAGCCGTTCGCTCGCTCAGAGCATCCAAACGGCGAACCTGCTCGACGGCGGCTTCCGGCCGGTCCCCGGATACGAGCGCGCGCTCGAGGTCTTCTACAGCCTCGCCCTCTCTCCGGACGTGGTGGTCCGGCCCAACATCCAGTTCATCCACCGTCCCGGCGGCGTCGCCGAACGGGCCGACATCCTCGTCTTCGGCGTCAAGAGCGGTGTCACGTTCTGACCAAGACAGCCATCGGCTCGGCGCAGCAACGTGATCGGGACGACTTCATACAATTCACAGCCTCACAATAACAGCTCAGACGAATACATCTTTCCGAGGATTCACTGTCATGCCGACCGGCAAGAGACTCCGCTCGATCAATCTGCGCTCCATCACATCGAAGATTAGCGGAACGTTCGCGCTCCTCGTGGTGCTGTCCGGCCTCACCGGCGGCTTTGCGATCCTCAAGGTCGATCAGGTCTCGGCGATCGGCATGGCGCTGGCCCGACAAGTCGAGGCCGTGACGCTGCTCGGCGACCTCGCCCGCCTCAGCCAGCAGCTCCGGGCACTGACCGCGCTGCAGCACTACGGCCCTCCGGGTGGCACGCAGCGCAGTGCCTATGCGCAGGAAGCCGAGGACAGCCGCATCGCCTTCTCCAAGGCATGGGGCGACTACACCGCCCTGGTCGAGGGCGCGCGCGAGACCCAGCTCGCCGAGACCCTGCGCACCGCCTGGCAGCACTTCCTGGCGGTCGAGGAGGAGATCCTCATCCTCGACAAGGCCGGCCTGACCGAGACCGGAACCGCCGTGCTGCAGGGCGACATGCTCTCGGAGGCTGCCAGCTTCTACGCCGCGGCGCGGGCCGTGCAGGCCTATCGTCAGCAGGAGGTCGAGGCGGCCACGGCCGCAGCCCAGGAGATCCGCACCTCGGCTCGGTTCTGGATCCTCGCGGCCCTGGCCTGCCTGCTGGCGCTCTGCACCCTGGCCGGCTGGCTTCTGACGCTGACGATCTCCAAGCCGATCGGGCGCATGACGACCGTGATGGGCCGCCTCGCGGATGACGATATCGGCGTCGAGGTGCCCGAACAGCGCCGCCGCGACGAGATCGGCCAGATGGCGGTCGCGGTCCAGGTCTTCAAAGACAACATGATCCGCAACAAGGCCCTCGAAGCCGAGGTGGCTGCCCAACGAGCCGGGGCGGAGGAACAGCGCCGGGTTGCCATGCGGCAGATGGCGGACGTGTTCGATCAATCGGTCGGCGGCATCGTCACCGCCGTCTCCTCGGCGGCCGTGCAGATGCAGACGACCGCCCGCCTTCTCTCGGTGTCGGCCGAGGCCACCTCGGCGCGCGCCGTGGCGGTCTCCGCGGCGACCGAGGAAGCCTCCGTCAACATTCAATCGATCGCAGGTGCCGCCGAGGAACTCGATGCCTCGGTGACCGAGATCGGCGTCCAGGTCGAGCGCTCCTCGGCAATGTCGCAGGCCGCCGTCCGGGAGGCGGAGGGGGTGAGCACGCTGGTGAACGAGCTGACGGGCGTGGCCACCAGCATCGGCGACGTGGTCGACACCATCGCGAGCTTGGCCGGCCAGACCAACCTGCTGGCGCTCAACGCCACGATCGAGGCCGCGCGGGCCGGGGAAGCCGGCCGCGGCTTCGCGGTCGTGGCCTCGGAAGTGAAGGAACTCGCCAACCAGACCTCCCGGGCGGCTGGCGAGATCACCGCCAAGATCGAGGCGATCCAATCCTCGACCGGCCGCACCGCCTCGGCCATCGGCGGCATCTCGATCTCGATCCGCTCGATCAATGAGACGTCAACCGCCATCGCCTCGGCCGTCGAGGAGCAGGGAGCGGCGACGCGCGAGATCGTTCAGGCCATCGCCCAGGCCTCAAGCGGCATCGGTGAGGTCACCGCCAACATCACCGGCGTGGCGAGCAACGCGGAGGAAACCGGCACGGGCGCCTCGCAGGTTCTGGGCGCCTCGGACGATGTCGCCCAGCATTCCGACCAGCTGCGCCGACAGGTGCAGTCCTTCCTCGACACCGTCCGCGCCGCCTGACGCTCACCGCTCCCCTTCGAGGCTCGCCATGAAGCAACTCACCCGACGTCTTCCCGCCGCCCTGCTGCTGACCGCGCTCGCCGCACCGGCTGCCGCCGCCGAAACAAGAATCGCCCTCCTGATGCCCGAGGCCGGTGACCGGTTTCTCGACAGCCTGCAGGCCTCCCTCGTCAGCACAGCCGCGTCCAAGTTATCCGCCTCGGTCGACGTAGCGCAGGCGTCCGGCAGCAGTGGCACCCAGATCGCTCAGGCCCGGGCCGCCCTCGAGGCGAAGCCGGCGGCCCTGATCGTCAACCCCGTCGACGACACCAGCGCCCAGACGATCCGGGAGATGGCCGCGGCGGCCGGAATTCCGCTGGTGTTCGTCAACAGGCGTCCGAGCGGCGCGGTCACCAAACGGATGGCGATCGTCAGCGCGAACCATCTCGTCGCGGGCCGGGTGCAGATGCGCCTGCTCGCGGAGCGCCTCGGGGATCGCGGCAACGTGGCGATCCTGCGGGGCAAGGACAGCGACAACG
>Ga0308157_10004643_pt1 | contig 18016 bp, 13 predicted proteins | sample PhyBR1_FD_201035 | JGI IMG/M metagenome (GOLD analysis project Ga0308157, IMG submission 201035) | Phyllosphere microbial communities from UC Gill Tract Community Farm, Albany, California, United States - DLSLB.R1 | ecosystem: Host-associated > Plants > Phyllosphere > Unclassified | place: USA...
CGCCTGTGCATGCACAGGCCAAAAAAAACGGTGCCAGAGGCACCGTTTTTTGATGGTGGCAGGCTCTGCGAGAGCAGAGCTGCCATGCCTGGCTTAGTCTGCGAACTGGCCGGCGGCCTTGATGACCTTGCCCCAAGCGTCGATTTCCGACTTCACGAATTCCTTGTGTGCGGCACGTTCCACGCGGTTGTCGGTGGCCACGATGGCGCCCAGGCCTTCTTGCTTCTGGATGAAGGTAGGGTCCTTCAGGGCTGCCTTCAGCGCCGTGTTGATCTGGGCCAGAACCGCTTCCGGTGTGCCCTTGGGGGCGTACAGGCCGTGCCAGACGGTGACGTTGAAGCCCTTCACCCCCGATTCGTTCAGGGTGGGCAGGTGCTTCAGGGCCGGGGTCTTCAGGCGTTCCTTGGTGGTGACGGCGTAGCCCTTGACCTTCTTGGCTTCGATCTGCGAGCTGGTGTTGGTCGTCTGGTCGCACATCAGGTCGATGGTGCCGCCCATCAGGTCGGTGATGGCAGGCGCCGCGCCCTTGTAGGCCACGGTGGTCATCTGCACGTTCACGGCGCTCTGGAACATCAGGCCGCACAGGTGGCCTGCCGAACCCAGACCGGAGTGGCCCAGATTGACCTTTTCCTTGTTGGCATTGATCCACTTGCTCAGCTCGGCGTAGTTGGAGGCTTCCAGCGTGGGACGACCCACCACGGTCATGGGCACGTCGTTGACGATACCCAGGTACTCGAAGTCGTTGAGCACGTTGAACGACAGCTTGCGGTACAGCGAGGGGATGGTGGCCATGCCGATGTGGTTCAGCAGCAGGGTGTAGCCATCGGGCTGGGCACGGGCCACCTTGGCGGCGCCGATGGTGCTGCCGGCGCCGGCAGCGTTCTCGATCACCACCGTGGCGCCACCCAGGGGCTTGCGCAGGGCTTCGGCCAGATCGCGGGCGACACGGTCGGTCGGGCCTCCGGCCGCAAAGGGCACCACGATGGTGATGTTCTTGCCAGCGGCAGGGAAGGCTTGGGCGTGGGCACCGCAAGCGGCAGCGGCGGCAACGGCCAAAGTGGCCAGACGGATGGTGTTTTTCATTGACTCAACTCCTACGAAAACAAGGGCGCCATGGTGTCTAACATCTGCCGTAATCGGCCTAGTACTAACCCGAGCGGTTGGTGGCCCAGTTTGAAGAACTACAAGCCGTTACACATTGCGGTGCAAGCCTTGGATGCTCCTTTTTTTGAAGTCAAGAAATTGGAAGAAACCAGGGGGGAGCACCACCGTGCGTCAGCAAGTTGTCAACAACTGTCGCATTTGCGTCAGCGGTGGCCGGGTGTTGATCTGGGGCATTGCGCGGTGGCCGTCGCGGCGCACGGATTGGGGGCAGAACACGGCCTGTATGGCCTTGGGGGCCAGGGATAGGCATAAAAAAACAGCATGGAGCCCGCCTGCGGGCGGTTTCCATGCTGCCGGGCGGACTGGGGCTCAGCGGTAGCTGCGCGCGTCCTCGATCACTTTGCCGTCATTGGGCAGGCTGCCGGGCGGCAGTAGCTGCACATCGCCGCGCAGCTTGGTTACGTCACGGATGGCGTCGCCAATCAGCCGGGCCAGGCCTTCGGCGGTTTCGGTGGTCTCCACCTGCAGCGCCATCTGGTCGTTGGCCATCTCGCCGCTGACCACCAGGCGCGCTTTCAGAATCTGCGGGAAGCGCTTGGCCACCTCGGCCACCTGGGCGGGGTGCACGAACATGCCGCGCACCTTGGTGGTCTGGTCGGCACGGCCCAGCCAGCCCTTGATGCGGGTGGCGGTGCGGCCGGTGGGGCAGTGGCCGGGCAGCACGGCCGACAGGTCGCCCGTGCCGAAGCGGATCAGCGGGTAATCGGTGTTCAGCGTGGTGATCACCAGCTCGCCCACTTCGCCTTCGGCCACCGGGTCGCCGGTGCCGGGGCGCACGATTTCCACGATCACCCCTTCGTCCAGCACCAGGCCTTCGCGGGCGCTGGTTTCATAGGCGATCAGCCCCAGATCGGCCGTGGCATAGGCCTGGTAGGCGGCCACACCCCGCTCGGCCAGCCAGTCGCGCAGCGAGGGCGGGAAGGCCTCGCCGCTGACCAGGGCCTTGGTCAGCGTGGGCAGCGGCACCGCCTGTTCGGCAGCCTTTTCCAGAATGATCTTCAGAAAGCTGGGCGTGCCGATGTAGCCGGCCGGACGCAGCTCGGCCATGGCCTGCACCTGCTGCTCGGTCTGGCCGGTGCCGCCGGGGAAGACGGTGCAGCCCAGGGCATGGGCACCGGTCTCCATCATCGAGCCGGCGGGCACGAAGTGGTAGGAGAAGCAGTTGTGGATCAGCTCGCCGGGGCGAAAGCCCGCCGCGTAGATCGCACGGGCCATGCGCCAGTAATCGCCACGCGTGCCTTCGGGCTCATAGATGGGGCCGGGGCTGCTGAACACGCGGGGCATCTGCCGACCGAAGCCGTGCGTGGCAAAGCCGCCGAAAGGGCTGTGGGCCAGGTGGTCGCGTTGCCGCTGCAGCAGCTCGTACTTGCGGGTCACGGGCAGCTGGGCCAGCGCTGCGCGGCTGGTGATGCGGCTGGCATCCACGCCGGCCAGGATCTGCGCAAAGGCCGGGGAATGCTGCTGGGCCTGGGCAATCTGCGTGGGCAGACGGGCCAGCAGATCGGCCTCGCGCTCGGCGGGGCTGCGGGTTTCCAGGGCGTCGTAGAACGAACTCATCTCAGGGCTCCTGCATGCGGGAAGAAGTTTTCAGAAAAAACAGGCTCTACCGCCGAAAGCAGGTGCGGTAGCAGCGGTGGATGCAGCCGCGGTGCCCGGCACCGCTGCGGATCAGGCCAGCCAGCGCTTGCGGCGCTTGTAGCTCTTGGCGTCCTTGAAGCTCTTGCGCTGGTCGCCGCCCACGCCCAGGTAGAACTCCTTGACGTCTTCGTTGCTGGCCAGGTCGCTGGCCGAGCCGTCCATCACGATGCGGCCGCTTTCCATGATGTAGCCGTAGTCGGCGTACTTCAGCGCCATGTTGGTGTTCTGCTCGGCCAGCAGGAAGGTTGTGCCTTCCTTGGTGTTCAGGTCTTTGACGATGTTGAACACCTCTTCCACGATCTGCGGCGCCAGGCCCATGGAGGGCTCGTCCAGCAGCACGATGTTGGGGTTGCTCATGATGGCGCGGCCAATGGCGCACATTTGCTGCTCTCCCCCCGAGGTGTAGGCCGCCTGGCTGGTGCGGCGCGTCTTGAGGCGGGGGAAGTAGTTGTAGACCTTCTCCAGGTTGGCCGCGATCTCGCCCTTGTCGGTGCGGGTGTAGCTGCCCGTCATCAGGTTTTCTTCGATGGTCAGGTGGGCAAAGCAGTGGCGGCCTTCCATCACCTGCACCACGCCGCGCTGGACCAGCTCGGCGGGCGACAGGTTCTGGATCTGCTCGCCGCGCAGCTCGATGGAGCCCTTGGTGACCTCGCCACGCTCCCCCTTGAGCAGGTTGGAGATCGCCCGCAGCGTGGTGGTCTTGCCTGCGCCGTTGCCGCCGAGCAGGGCGACGATGCCCTTTTCCGGCAGTTGCAGCGAGACGCCTTTGAGCACCAGGATGACGTGGTTGTAGATGACTTCAATGCCGTTGACATTGAGGACGATGTTCTTGGGTTCCATGTGCGTGCCTTTCAACCAATCGGCAGGCCTGCATGCCGCCGGAATGCGGGGAGCGAGCAGGACTGTCGGCTGGGCACTGCCGCACGGGGGCGGGCAGTGCCGGTGCGCAAGCGCGGGCGGCCGCGGCATGCAGCACAGAGGGCCGCATGCCGGGCCGGAGGCCCTTACTTGCAGTCAGCCGCGACGCGGCGGGTGTGCTTCTTCTCGGCCAGGTACTTGTCGCCCTGTTCCTTGATCAGCGGCTCGATCACCTTGTCGTCGGACTGGTACCAGTCGGTGCCCATGTTCCACTTCTTGCCGTCCCAGGTGTGGATGCGGGCCGAGGTGGAACCCATGTGGTCGGCGCAGCTGGTCTTCAGCGGGCGCATCACCTGGTCAAAACCCAGTTCCTTCAGGCGGGCTTCGGTCAGGTTCAGGTTTTCATAACCCCAGCGGACCTGCTCGCCGGTCATGGGCTTGCCCTTGCCGAACTTCTCCTGTGCCGTGCGGATGGCTTCCACCGTCAGCATGGAGATGATCATGCCGCGGGTGTAGAGCACGGAGCCGACTTCGTCGCGCGGGCCGGTGCCGGCCTTCTTGTCGTGCACGTGCTTGAGCACGTCCTGGGCCACCTTGGTGCTCTGGCCGTAACCGTTCAGTGCCAGGGTCTGGTAGCCCTTGGCGCCTTCGCCCACGTCACGGACATCGGGTTCGGCGCCGGCCCACCACACGCCATACAGCTTGTCACGCGGGAAGCCGGTGGCCTGGGCTTCCTTCAGCGCGGTGGAGTTCATCACGCCCCAGCCCCACAGCAGGGCATAGTCGGGACGGCTCTGGCGCAGTTGCAGCCAGGTGGCCTTCTGCTCCACGCCCGGGGCGGTCACGGGCAGCAGCTGCAGCTCGAAGCCATGCATCTTGGCGCGCTGCTGCAGCACTGGGATGGGTTCCTTGCCGAAGGGGCTGTCGTGGTAGATCAGCGCGATCTTCTTGCCCTTGAGCTTGTCCAGGCCGCCGGCCTTCTTGCCGATGTGCTGGATCAGGATGTCGGCGCCGGTCCAGTAGCTGCCCATGAAGGGGAAGTTCCACTGGAAGGCATTGCCGTCCTTGGCGATGGACAGACCGTAGCCCAGCGTGATCAGCGGGATCTTGTCCACGGGTGCTTTTTCGGTCAGCGCAAAGGTGATGCCGGTGGCCTGGGGGTCAAAGGCCGCCACATTGGGCTTGCTCTTCAGGCGTTCGTAACATTCCACGCCGCGGTCGGTGGCGTAGCCGGTTTCGCATTCTTCGTAGGTGATCTTCACGCCATTGATGCCGCCATCGCGCTCGTTGATCAGCTTCAGGTAGTCCTGCTTGCCGTTGGCCCATGGAATGCCGTTGGGGGCGTAGGCGCCGGTGCGGTAGGACAGCAGGGGGATGAACTGCTCATTGGCCTGGGCCGATGCGCTGCCGGCAAAACCGGCGCCTGCTGCAACCAGGGTGGCCGCCAGGGCCAGACGGGTGAACTTCATGGTTTGTCTCCTTGAATGGAATCGATCTAACGTCACCGAAAGCGCGCTGTGCGCGCACACACACCTTGCAAACTCAATCCGCATCAATGCGGGAAAGGCCAGACACGCATCTTTTGCTTGCCAATCGACCACAGCTTGGCCAGACCATGGGGCTCCACGATCAGGAACCACACGATCAGCCCGCCGAAGATGATGAATTCCGCGTGCGACACACCTGCCGTGGAGATCTCGAAACCGAACAGACCGGCCACGGCAGGCAGCAGCAGGCTCAGGAAGATGGGCAGCACCACGATGAAGGCCGCACCAAAGAAGCTGCCCATGATGGAGCCCAGGCCGCCGATGATCACCATGAACAGCAGCTTGAAGGACACGTCCACCGAGAAGGCGGCGGGCTCCCAGGCCCCCAGGTGCACAAAGGCCCACAGCGCACCGGCCACGCCGATGATGAAGGAGCTGACGGCAAAGGCGCTGAGCTTGGCGTACATGGGGCGGATGCCGATCACGCTGGCGGCCACGTCCATGTCGCGGATGGCCATCCATTCGCGGCCGATGGCGCCGCGCACCAGGTTCTTGGCCAGCAGCGCGATCACCACCAGCACCGCCAGGCAGAAGATGTACTTGGAGGTGGCCGATTCGATGGGCATGCCGAACACCTGCAGATTGCTCACCGACACCGAGCCCGAAGGCGAATCGTTGGTGAACCACTTGATGCGCAGGAACATCCAGTCGCTGAAGAACTGGGCCGCCAGCGTGGCCACGGCCAGGTACAGGCCCTTGACCCGCAGGCTGGGCAGGCCGAACAGGATGCCGAAGAAGGTTGCGCACAGGCCGCCCAGGATCAGCGCCGGAATCAGCGGCATGCCGGGGATGCGCACGATGAAGTTGTAGGCCCCGTAGGCACCCACGGCCATGAAGGCGCCCGAGCCCAGCGAGATCTGGCCGCAGTAGCCCACCAGGATGTTCACGCCCAGTGCGGCCAGCGACATGATGACCAGCGGAATCAGGATGGCGCGGTAGAAGTAGTCCGATGCAAACATCGGCACGACCAGGAAGGCCGCGGCGATCAGCAGCAGGATCGCCACCTTGTCCTGGCGGATGGTGAAGATCTGCTGGTCCGCCCGGTAGCTGGTCTTGAACTGGCCGTTCTCACGATAGAACATGTGTGTCTCCTAATTGTTCTTGGGGTGGACCGGTCAGACGCGGTCGATGATCTTCTCGCCGAACAATCCCTGCGGACGGAACAGCAGGAACACCAGGGCCAGCACATAGGCAAACCAGATTTCGATACCGCCGCCCACATAGGGGCCCAGGTAGACCTCGGACAGCTTTTCGCCGACGCCGATGATCAGGCCGCCGATGATGGCGCCGGGGACCGAGGTCAGACCGCCCAGGATGACCACCGGCAGCGCACGCAGCGCCACGGTGGTCAGCGTGAACTGCACCCCCAGCTTGGAGCCCCAGATCATCCCGGCCACCAGGGCCACGATGCCGGCCACGCACCACACGATCACCCAGATGCGGTTCAGCGGAATGCCGATGGACTGGGCGGCCTGGTGGTCGTCGGCCACGGCGCGCAGGGCCCGGCCGGTGCTGGTCTTCTGGAAGAACACGGACAGGGCGGCCACCAGGCAGGCGGCGATCACCGCAGCGATCACGTCTTCCTGGTTGACCATCACGCCGCCGTCAAACACCGAGTCCAGCAGGAACACCGGGTCCTTGGGCATGCCGATGTCGATCTTGTAGATCTCGCTGCCGAACAGCGTCTGGCCCACCCCTTCCATGAAGTAGGTGATGCCCAGCGTCGCCATCAGCAGGGTGGCGGCGTCCTGGTTCACCAGGTGGCGCAGCACCAGGCGCTCGATCACCCAGGCGCAGACGAACATGATCGCGGCGGCGATGATGAAGGCAGCGACGTTGGAGACGATCTTGTTCTCGATGCCGGTCCACTGCGGAATCCATTCCGCAAAGCGCGCCATCGCCAGCGCGGCGAACAGCACCATCGCGCCCTGGGCGAAGTTGAAGACGCCCGAGGCCTTGAAGATCAGCACGAAGCCGAGTGCCACCAGGGCGTAGAGCATGCCGGCCATCAGGCCGCCAAACAGGGTTTCCAGAAAGAATGCCATTGCGGGTCTCCCGTGTTCCGTGGTGTCAGTGGCTGGTGCCCAGATAGGCACGGATCACGTCTTCGTTGCTGCGCACTTCTTCGGGGGCGCCGTCACCGATCTTCTTGCCGTAGTCCAGCACCACCACGCGGTCGGAAATGTCCATCACCACGCCCATGTCGTGCTCGATCAGCACGATGGTGGTGCCGAACTCGTCGTTCACGTCCAGGATGAAGCGGCACATGTCCTGCTTCTCTTCCACGTTCATGCCGGCCATGGGCTCGTCCAGCAGCAGCACCTGAGGCTCCATGGCCAGGGCGCGGCCCAGGTCCACGCGCTTTTGCAGGCCATAGGGCAGCTGGCCCACCGGCGTCTTGCGGTAGGCCTGGATTTCCAGGAAGTCGATGATGTGTTCGACGAATTCGCGGTGGGCGATTTCTTCCTTCTCGGCCGGGCCGATGCGCAGCGCCTGCATCAGCAGATTGCTTTTGATCTTCAGGTTGCGGCCGGTCATGATGTTGTCGATCACGCTCATGCCCTTGAACAGCGCCAGGTTCTGGAAGGTGCGGGCCACGCCCATTTCGGCGACCTGGCGGCTGTTCATGTGGTCGAACTTGTGGCCCCGGAAGGTGATGGAGCCTTCCGACGGGGTGTAGACCCCGTTGATGCAGTTGAGCATGGAGCTCTTGCCTGCGCCGTTGGGGCCGATGATGGAACGGATCTCGTGCTCGCGCACATTGAACGAGATGTCCGTCAGGGCCTTCACGCCACCGAAGCGCAGGCTGATGTTTTGGATGTCCAGGATGACATCGCCGATTTTTTTGTCTGTCATGGCTGCTTGCCTCGTTGCGGGTCAGGCGGCGGCGCGTGCGGCCGGGTAGGTCTTGACATCCAGGATCTGGAGCGTGGCGCTGACGCTGCCGGTGCGTCCGTCCTCGAACTTGACCAGGGTCTCGATGAACTGCTCCTTCTTGCCGCCATACAGCGCATCCACCAGCACGCCGTATTTGTCGGCGATGAAGTTGCGGCGGACCTTGCGGGTGCGGGTCAGCTCGTCATCGTCCGGGTCCAGCTCCTTGTGCAGCACCAGGAAGCGCGCGATCTGGGTGTCGGCCATGCCGGGTTCGGTGGCCAGGTCGGCATTGACCTGGCCCAGGCATTCGGCCACCAGCTCCAGCACCTTGGGCTTGGAGGCCAGGTCCACATAGCCGCCGTAGGGGATGTTCTGGCGCTCGGCCCAGTTGCCCACGGCTTCGTAGTCGATGTTGATGAAGGCACAGACTTCGTCGCGGGCATTGCCGAAGCACACGGCTTCCTTGATGTGCGAGAAGAACTTGAGCTTGTTCTCGATGTAGTTGGGCGCAAACATGGCACCGCTGTTCATCTTGCCCACATCCTTGGCGCGGTCGATGATGCGCAGGTGGCCGTCGGCATCCAGCACGCCGGCGTCGCCGGTGTGGAAGTAGCCGTTGTCATCGATCACCTCGGCGGTGGCGTCGGGGCGCTTGTAGTACTCCTTGAGCACCGACACGCCCTTGACCAGCACCTCGCCGTTGTCGGCGATCTTCAGCTCGATGCCGGGAGCGGCCTGGCCCACGGTGTTCAGCTTGACATGGCCGTTCTTCTGGATGCAGACATAGGCGCAGGTTTCGGTCTGGCCATACAGTTGCTTGAGGTTGATGCCGATGGAGCGGAAGAAGCGGAACAGGTCCGGGCCGATGGCTGCGCCGGCCGTGTAGGCCACGCGGATGCGCGACAGGCCCATCACATTGCGCAGCGGCCCGTAGATCAGCAGATCGCCCAGCTTGTACTTGATGCGGTCCAGTGCGCTCACGGGCTTGCCGTCCAGGATGTCGGCGCCCACGCGCTTGGCCAGCTGCATGCATTTTTCATACAGCCACTGCTTGCCCTTGGCCGCATCTTCCATGCGGATGGAGACCGAGGTCAGCATGCCCTCAAACACCCGGGGCGGGGCGAAGTAATAGGTGGGGCCCACCTCGCGCAGGTCGATGGTGACCGTGCTGCCGGATTCCGGGCAGTTGATGGTGAAGCCCGCCACCATCCACTGCGCCAGCGAGAACAGGTGGTCGCCCACCCAGGCCGGAGGCAGGTAGGACATCACATTGTCCGCAGGGTTCAGGCCGTCGACCTCCACCGCGCCGCGGGCCGAGCCGATGAAGCTGCTGTGCGTCTGGCACACGCCTTTGGGTTTGCCGGTTGTGCCCGAGGTGTAGAGGATCACCGAGACGTCGGAGGCCTTCACCTGCTGCACCATGCTGTCCCAGACCCCGGGATGGGCCTGGTCCCAGGCGCGGCCCCGTTCCATCAGCTGGGCGGTGCTGATGAGGCCGGGCTGGTCGTACTTGCGCAGACCGCGGGGGTCGTCATAGATGATGTGGCGGATGCCGGGCACGGTCTCGCGCACTTCCAGCAGCTTGTCCACCTGTTCCTGGTTTTCGGCAAAGGCGAAGGCCACCTCTGCATCCTGCATGACGAAGGACATTTCCTGGGCCACGGCGTCCTGGTAGAGCGGAATGGGGACGCCGCCTATGCTTTGCACCGCCACAAAGCCCATGTACAGGTGGGGCCGGTTGTCGCTGATGAACGCCAGGTTCTGGCCCTTGGCCAGGCCCAGGTCGGCCAGACCGCAGGCCAGGGCGCGCACATCGCGAGCGACTTCGCCCCAGGTCCAGGTTTGCCAGATGCCGTACTCTTTCTCACGCAGGGCGGGCGCGTCGGGGCGCTCGGCGGCGTGCTTCAGGAGCAGATGCGGGAATGTGTTGCTCATTCCGGGTCCTCACAGGATGCTGGTTTCAGGCCGTTCCACCGGGCGCAAGCCCCATGGAGTGGTGGTGTTGCAGCGATGGTAGGAAGCGGTTTGACGCCGGGTTGTCTTTGCGATGACTTTCCGGGGGAAACTCCTTATCGGGAAAACACGCGCCGTCTGTCGGACGATCGCTGAAGTGCAGGCATATCGCCTTGCGGCACGTCACGGACGCTGGGCCAGGGGCGTAAATTTGTCGCCCGGGAGGCCGCTTTTACACATTTGTCTGCCATGGCGCAAAGCCTGCTTACAAGCCTGGGGAAAACCCAATATTTTTGTAACCCCAGATCGGGAGATGCTTGCAGCCATGAGTTCGCCACCGTCCCTCCACCAACGCCGCCGCTCCCCTTTGCCCCATGAACTGGACGAGATCCCCTGGCTGCGCCTGCTCCAGTCGCCCGAGCGCGAGCGGGCCATTGCCGATCTGCAGGTGGGCGAGGCCGAGGCCGGCGAGCTGATCTGTGCCGTCGGTCGCCCGGTCACCTACTGGTTCGGCCTGGTCGAAGGCCTGCTGAAGATGAGTGCCGACAACGCACAGGGCATGACCATGACCTTCACCGGCGTGCCCCCCGGTGGCTGGTTCGGCGAAGGCACGGCCCTCAAGCGCGAACCCTACCGTTACAACATCCAGGCCCTGCGCAAAAGCGTGGTGGCGGGCCTGCCCGTGGACACCTTCCATTGGCTGCTGGACCACTCCATTGGCTTCAACCGCTTTGTGATGAACCAGCTCAACGAGCGGCTGGGCCAGTTCATCGCGGCGCGGGAGATCGACCGCCTGAACAACCCCGAGGTGCGGGTGGCTCGCAGTCTGGCCGCGCTGTTCAACCCCGTGCTGTACCCGGGCGTGGGGGTGGTGCTGCGCATCACCCAGCAGGAGCTGGCCTATCTGGTGGGTCTGTCGCGCCAGCGCGTCAACGAGGCCCTGGCGGCGCTGGAGGCCGAAGGCGTGATCCAGGTGGAGTACGGCGGGCTGCGGGTGCTGGACCTGGCGGGCCTGCGCGGGCGGGTGTTCGAGCCCGGCGGCAGCGCGGCAAAGCCCCGTGCTGCCGAGGTGCACAAGAGCCAGTCGAACGGCGGGGAATCGGCAGTGGCGCGACAATAGCGCCCCCATGTCCTCGACACCACCCAAATCCAACGATGCGGATAATTCCGCATCCCGGGCCACGCTGCGCGTGAAAGCCCCTGCCGCCGCGCCTGCCGCGGCGCCCGCTGCCCGCAAGCCCGGCCCCCGTGCCGGCGGCAAAGACTCCGGCGCGCCCCGTGGCGGTGCCGGCCGCCGTGACGACCGTCCCCGCCGGGATGACAGCCGCGGCGACCGCGAGGGCTATGCGCCCCGCGCAGACCGTGGCGACCGTTTTGAACGCAACGACCGTCCCAGCCGTCCCTACGCCCCGCGTGACGGCCAAGGCGGCGGCCGCGACAGCCGTGGCGAAGGCGGCTTTGGCCGCCCGGACCGTCCCTACCAGCCGCGCGGCGAGCGCAGCGAAGGCTTCCGTGGCGACCGCGAGGGCTACGCACCCCGCGCTGACCGGGGAGATCGCGGCGGTGAGCGTGGCGACCGTTTCGAACGTTCAGACCGACCCAGCCGTCCCTACGCCCCGCGTGACGGGCAGGGTGGTGGCCGCGACAGCCGTGGTGAAGGCGGTTTTGGCCGCCCGGACCGTCCCTACCAGCCGCGCGGCGAGCGCAGCGAAGGCTTCCGTGGCGACCGTGAGGGCCATGCGCCCCGCGCCGACCGTGGCGATCGTTTCGAGCACAACGACCGTCCCAACCGCCCTTATGCCCTGCGTGACGGGCAAGGTGGTGGCCGCGACAGCCGTGGCGAAGGCGGCTTTGGCCGCCCGGACCGCCCCTACCAGCCGCGTGGCGAGCGCAGCGAAGGTTTCCGTGGCGACCGCGAGGGCCATGCCCCCCGCGGTGATCGTGGTGGTGAGCGTTTCGAGCGTTCGGACCGCCCCAGCCGCCCCTACGCCCCGCGCGACGGGCAAGGCGGTGGCCGTGACAGCCGTGGCGAAGGCGGCTTTGGCCGTCCGGACCGTCCCTACCAGCCCCGCGGCGAAGGCCCGCGTGGTGAGCGTGGCGGCGAGCGTTTCGAGCGTTCGGACCGCCCCAGCCGTCCCTACGCCCCGCGCGACGGGCAGGGCGGTGGCCGTGAAGGCTTTGCCCCCCGCGGCGATCGCCCGGAGCGCGGTGACCGCGAGCGCCGCCCCCAGCGTGACGACCGCGCTGCCCGCCCCGACCATCGCACCCGCGACGATTTCCGTGCCGAACGCCGTGCCGGCCCCCAGCCGGGCGAAGAGCGTTCCTACGGTGGCATCCGCACCTACCGCGCACCCGAAGCGCTGGGTGGCAAGGCCGCTCCGGTGAAGATCATCCGTCCCGAGCCCGTCGCGCCGCGCGAAGATGCGCGTCCCGGCGACGCCCGCATCAACAAGCGCATGGCCGAGATGGGCATGTGCTCGCGCCGCGAGGCCGATGAGTGGGTGGAAAACGGCTGGGTCAAGGTCAACGGCGTGGTGGCCGTGATGGGCCAGTTGGTGGTGCCCAGCGATCGCATCGAGATCGACCGTGCCGCCCAGGACCGCCAGGAGCAGCAGGTCACCATCCTGCTGCACAAGCCCATGGGCTATGTCAGCGGCCAGGCCGAAGACGGCCATGAGCCTGCCGTGGTGCTGATCAATCCCCAGACACGCTGGAACCACGACACCAGCAAGACCCACTTCAATTTCAGCCAGCTCAAGGGCCTGGCGCCTTGCGGCCGTCTGGACATCGATTCCGTGGGCCTGCTGGTGCTGACCCAGGATGGCCGCGTGGCCCGCCAGATCATTGGCGAGGACTCGACCATGGACAAGGAGTACCTGGTGCGCGTGACCTATGGCGACCGGGAAGTGGACATCCAGTCTGTCTTCCCGCTCGACCAGCTGGCGCGTCTGCGCCACGGACTGGAACTGGACGGCGAGCCGCTGCAGCCTGCGCAAGTGGACTGGCAGAACCCCGAACAGCTGCGTTTTGTGCTGACCGAAGGCAAGAAGCGACAGATTCGCCGCATGTGCGAACAGGTGGGCCTGCATGTGGTGGGCCTGAAGCGCATCCGCATCGGCAAGGTGGTGCTGGGCAATCTGCCGGTGGGCCAGTGGCGCTACTTGGGTGCCAACGAGCAGTTCTGACCCATAAAAAATGAGCGCCCTGGGCGCTTGCAGAGCCGGTTGGGGAAGTCCCCGGCCCGATATCCAAAAGGAGCGCCTTGTGCGCTCCTTTTTCATGGCCGTGTCTGCTGCGCACCGGGCTTGACCGGTGCGCAGGGGCCGACGGCAGGGATGCCCTGTGTGCCGGTGTGGGGTGTGGCTGGCAGGGGAAGGTCGTCGTGTATAGAATGCGAATTATTCTCAAATACAACATGTCCACCGCCTGGCTGCGGTCTCTCGTCCGTGACTGCTTCTCCCTCTCCCCCTGCCGATCCGGTCCGCACCCTGTACGTTGAACACCACAGCTGGTTGCAGACATGGCTGCGCGGCAAGCTGGGAAATACCTTTGAAGCGGCGGACATTGCGCACGACACCTTTGTCAATGTCATCAGCTCGGGCATGGCCGCACGCATCGAACAGCCGCGGCCTTTCCTGGCCACGGTGGCCAAACGTCTGGTCATCGGTCATTACCGCCGCCGTGTGCTGGAGCGCGCCTACCTGGATGCGCTGGCCTTGCTGCCCGAAGACCTGGCGCCTTCCCCGGAGGAACGCGTGATCGCCATCGAATCCCTGCAGGCGGTGGACCAGGTGCTGGACGCCCTGGCCCCCAAGGCCCGCGAGGCCTTTCTGCTGGCGCACCTGGAGGGGCTGAGCTACGCCGCCATCGCCGAACGGCTGGGGGTGTCGATGACTTCGGTCAAGCGCTATCTGATGCAGGCGCACCGCCAGTGCTTTCTGCTGGCGCTGGCCTGACCGGCTGCACACACCCGCTTGCCATGCGATCCCGCACACCAGCTCCTTTGAGCACCTCCGCGCCTGGTACCGAGGCACTGCCGCGTGCAGGCGGCGTGGCCATCGATGCCGCCGTGGCCGAAGCGGCTGCGGACTGGTTCACGCGCTGGCATGCCGGCGGGTTCACCACTGCCGAACAGGCACGCTGGCGCCGGTGGCACGATGCGCATGCTGACCATGCTCGGGCCTGGCAGCACCTGCAGTCCATTACCGGTGCGCTGCCGGGCTTGAATGCCGGCGGGCTGGGCTACCGGGTGCTGCACGGCGCGCCTGCGTCGGCCGCCCGCCGTCGCCTGCTGGGCGTGGCTGCCGGTGTGGGGGCGGCGGTCGGCGCCGGCTGGATGGCGGCGCGCACGCCGCAGTGGCAGCAGATCGCGGCCGACTACCGCAGCGGCCCGGGCGAGCGCCGGCAGTTCCAGCTGCCCGATGGCACGGTCCTGTTGCTGGGCACCCGCAGCGCCGTGGCCCTGCATTTCACGGCCACCGAGCGCCGTGTGCGGCTGCTGCAGGGCCAAGCCCTGTTCACCACCGGGCATCCGCAAGGGGCGCTGGGCGCTCTGCCGTTTGTGGTCGAGACCGCTGAAGGCCATGTCCGGGCGCTGGGCACCCGCTTTACCGTGCACCAGCACGACGGCTTGACCCAGGTGGCGGTGCTGGAGGGGGCGGTGGAAGTCCATGCTGCCGATGCGCCCCCGGGCACGCTCCCGCTGCGGCTGGATGCCGGTCAGGCCACGTCTTTCGAACGCATGCGGGCCTTGCCCCCTTCGGCAGCCGGGGAACGCGAGGTCGCCTGGAGCCGGGGACAGTTGTGGGTGGACAACCAGCGGCTGGACGATTTTCTGGCCGAGCTGGGGCGTTACCGCAGCGGCTGGCTGCGCGTTGACCCCGCAGTGGCGGGGCTGCGCTTTTCAGGGGTGTTCCCTGTGGGCGCGGTCGATGGGCAGGCCGATGCCGACGCCATTTTGTCCATGCTGCCCAATTCGCTGCCGGTGCAGGTGCGCTGGCGTACGCGCTGGTGGGTCGTGGTGGAGGCCGCGACCGGGCGGTGATGCGGCCTGCGGAGGGCGCGTCACTGTTCCCGGTGCATCCCGGGGGGCGGACTTTCGCCGCTGTCGCCGCCATCACCAACCCCTGTGGACTTTTTTTGAAAAAAATGCGGCACAGGGTGACCCGATTGCGCGTTCCAGGCGTCCTGGTTTCTGAGAGCTTTCATTGATTGCCATCGGATTCCACAGACTGTTTCACGCCATGCACCCTCATTCCTTCCCGCGCCCCGTGCGCCATTCTCTCGCGCCGACCGTGATCGCCCGTGCCGTGCACTGGGCCTTGTGCGCAGGCTTCGTTGCCGCGCTGCCGCTGGCCGCCACGGCCGTCCATGCCCAGGTGGCGGACCAGCGCAGCTACGACATTCCTGCCGGCCCGCTCGATACGGCCTTGCGCAGTGCCGCTGCCCAGGCGGGTGTGGCGCTCACCTTCACCCCTGAGCAGACCGCAGGCCGTAACAGCCCCGGCCTGCGTGGCCGCTACACGGTGGACGGCGCCCTGGGTGCCCTGCTGGCAGGCACCGACTGGCAGGCGGTGCGCCAGAGCAACGGGGGCTGGGCCTTGCGCCGGGTGGAACAAGCCCGTCCGGCCGCCGGTGCCGAGGCACTGGCCCCGGTGACCGTCACCGCGGCTGCGCTGAACGGCCCGGTGGCCGAACAGGCCTATACCCCTACCGGGGCGGTATCCACCGCCACGCGCATGGGCCTGACGCTGCGCGAGACGCCGCAGTCGGTGAGCGTGGTGACACGCCAGCTGATGGACGACATGGCGTTGACCGCCATGCCTGATGTGCTGGAGAAAACGCCGGGCATCACCGTGGGCCGCAACGACAGCGAGCGCTACACCTTCTACTCGCGCGGCTTCACCATCGAGAACTTCCAGTTCGACGGTGTGCCCAACACCATGGACTCGGCCAACCAGTACACCACCTCGCTGGCCGACAGCGCCATCTATGAGCGGGTGGAGATCGTCAAAGGTGCCACCGGCCTGCTGACCGGGGCGGGCAACCCCTCGGCCGTGGTCAACCTGGTGCGCAAAAAGCCCACCAAGAATTTCGCCGCGTCGGTGGAGGTGGGAGCCGGTTCGTGGAACCGCTACCGTTCAACCGCCGATGTGTCAGGCTCGCTCAACGCGGCCGGGACGGTGCGCGGACGTGTCGTGGTGGCTGGCCAGAATGCCGAGTCCAACGTGGACTACTACAGCCGGGATACGCGCAACTTCTATGCCATCGTCGAGGCGGATCTCACGCCCAACACCCTGCTGAGCCTGGGTTTTGACTACATGCAGTCCAAGGCCGATGGCTCCACCTTCGGTCACTTGCCGCTGTTCTACAGCGATGGCTCGCGCACCGATTTCAGCCGCTCGCGCAACCCGGCGGCACGCTGGTCCTACTGGGACAACACCAGCCGCAACCTGTTTGCCAGCCTGAAGCATGACTTCGGTGGCGGCTGGGTGCTGGATGCCTCGGCCAGCCACCTCACGCAGTCGCGCGATGTGGTCTATGGCGCGGCCTACAACGGCACCGTGAACCCGGTTACGGGCGCGGGCGTGCGCATGATCGCAGGCACCATTCCCACGCAGACCGATGCCAACACCTTCAATGCCGCGCTGAGCGGCAAGTTCCAGCTGCTGGGCCGCACGCACGATGTGATGCTGGGCGCGGGCACTTCGCGCCAGCACCGGGACGCCCAGCTGTCGAACACGGTCTGGACCACCATCCCCAACTACTTTGCCTGGGATGGCAATATTGCCCAGCCCGCGTTCACCCGCACCTCGGACCGCGAGATCGTGGTGGTGGAAAAAGGCCTGTCGGCGGCCACCCGGCTGCGGCCCACGGACGATCTGTCGGTCATTCTGGGCGCCCGCGCCAGCTGGTACGACATGCTGGACACCACCACCGTCCTGGCCACCGGCAATCGCACCGTGGGCAACGACCTGCGTGTGAACCGCAAGATCACGCCCTATGCCGGCCTGGTGTACGACCTGAACCCGACCTGGTCGGTCTATGGCAGCGTGACCAACATCTTCAACCCGCAGACCTACTACAAGGATGCGGGCGGCAATCCGCTGTCGCCGCTGACGGGGCTGAGCAAAGAGGTGGGTGTGAAGGGCGAGCTGCTGGACGGCAGGCTCAACACCAGCCTGGCACTGTTCCACATCAAGCAAAAGAATGCGGCGCAGTACGAGGGCTTGAACGGCAGCACCGGCGAGGAGATCTACACCGCCATCGACGGCATCACCAGCCGGGGCCTGGAGGCCGAGCTGTCCGGCAGCATCGTGCCGGGCTGGAATGTGTTCGGGGGCTATACCTACCGCACTTCCAAGGCGCCGACACAGCCGGATGTGGTGACGCCGGCGGTGAACACCAACCAGCCGCGCCACCTGCTGAAGCTGGGCACCACCTACCGCCTGCGCGGCGACTGGTCGCGCTGGACCGTGGGCGGCAATGTCACCTGGCAGAGCGAAACCTATTACCAGCAGCCCGCCGCACCGTACTGGCGTGCCATCCAGCCTTCGTATGCGGTGGTGGGCCTGATGGCGCGCTATGAGCTGGACAAGCACTGGTCGATGTCGGTCAACGTCAACAACCTGTTCGACAAGACCTATATGCCGGGCCTGGGATCCTATGGCACGGGGGTGTATGGCGATCCCCGCAATGTGCTGGTGACGGCACGCTATAACTTCTGAGTGCACCAGCACTGCGGCCGGCTGCAGCGCGTCGGGTGCCTCGGCCAAGCCGGCGGGAGCTGGCGGCCGGCCCTCCCATCAAAAAAGGAGCGCGGTGCGCTCCTTTTTTTCTCGCAGCGGCCAGGCCGCGCGGAGGTGGACGTTCAATCGTCCTTGCCGTTGCTCAGCAGGGCCTTGTAGATGACCGCGCCGACGATGGCACCCCCGATGGGGGCCACCCAGAACAGCCACAGCTGGCTGACGGCGATGTCG
>Ga0308157_10004645_pt1 | contig 18004 bp, 13 predicted proteins | sample PhyBR1_FD_201035 | JGI IMG/M metagenome (GOLD analysis project Ga0308157, IMG submission 201035) | Phyllosphere microbial communities from UC Gill Tract Community Farm, Albany, California, United States - DLSLB.R1 | ecosystem: Host-associated > Plants > Phyllosphere > Unclassified | place: USA...
AGCCACATCACGACCGGGATAGCGAATGATTTTGAGAAGCTGCGAAGGACGTGGCTCGTAGATTTGTGCGAAGAAGTCTTCGCTCTGTCCGAGAGCCTGCGCAATAGCTTTGAGCACGTCAATACCGACACGCGTAACTTCAGCCTGATAGGCGAGCAGCAGAGGCTTTAGTTCCGGCAAAGCCTCCGGCCACTGGTTCGGTCCGATCAAACGCTTCCAAGCCGGGCTATCTGGACCAATTTCGATGGGCTCTAACTCGGTATTGATGTCGAGCTGTTCTCGCCAATCCTGCTCTCCCCGCGTGCGCTCCAGACCCGCACGATTATAGCCACGGAAATTCGATGTTTTGATCATCTCAATCTTGAGTTTTTCTTCGCTCGGCAGAGCGAAGAACCGCTTGGCTGTAGCGACAACATCTGCGATCAGCTGAGGGTCGACGCCATGTCCCGTAAGATAGAAAAAGCCATGATCATGAAGTGTTTGGCGTAGCTCATTAATAAAGCTTATCCGCTCTTCAAGCGTGCCATTATAGCGGGATATATCGAGCAGCGGCAAATTGATAGGATGTGTATGGAAAGTCATAGAAAATCTCCTTGGAGCGCCAACTTGAGTGATCGCCCGCTGAATCCCGATTATTCCATCAAAATCTACGGCTTATAGAACCTGCGAACAAAGTACTAACGTGCTGATCTGCGTCACGTTTAGGAATTATTTTCTATTGAATGACATATGTAGAATAATTTTCGTTTTTTGCTTAAAAACCGTTATAAAACAGCGTGACGCGTGCGCCAGAGTTCCTCGGCTTTCTTGTGAAACTGACCATAACTTTCATTGTCAGCCCCGAGCACGGTCATCAGTGCCATAGCTGCTGACGCAATAATTGTAAGTTCGGCACGTTCATCAATAGCGGCACCCGACCAGACCGCAAGCCAATATTCAAAAGTGGTTAGACTTGCATGCTTATCCGTTCCGGCTTTTGATAAGGTGGGGAGTGTCAGGTCAGATTTCTGACCATCAACCCATCTGTAAATCGTATGTGCGTGAAATGGTACAAGCTCCGCCACATCGCGGCTTGTCGAAACTGCGGATACCGATTGCCAATCCAACAGTGCCGCCGTGTCACGATGCAATTCGCGATAGGCAGGCTGGGTTACACCGAGAAATGATGCAGAAAGCTGCATTGGATTGAGCAGATGCGCGAGGCTGTTGATTGATGATCGGGAATGAAACAGCGGGTAAAGTGCAAGCAAAGCATGAACTTGCGGCGAAAACCCCGCCAATGGTAGAAAGCAGATACCATGCGCGTTCAAGGCCTCTTCACCAAGCGACAATGAACCGCCAATCGGTATTTTGACCGCCTCTGCCGCGAGTTCCAGCTTGCCAGAGAGTTCGCCCATGCCACAACTGCCGTGCAACACGACTGGATAACCAGCGCGCGCGACAAGTATCGCAGCCAGCATGAACCATGGCGATTGATGCGAATTGGGCGAAAGATAAGCAGGCCAATCAAGAGCTGGCGTGCGTATTTTGGCATTCATGGAATAATATTTCTTTGCCGCCTGCGCCATGCCAGCAAGTTCAGGAGCCGTTTCGCCACGATAATGAATAAGCCGCAATAAGGCACTGATTTGCATGGGATCGGCTTCGCCCGCAAATATTGTCGTAAAAGCATCTTCGGCTTCATACATTTCCAGCGGGCGGGTATGCCCTATCTTACGCCCCGTTATGCCTATATATTTTGCAAGCCGTCGAACCGGGTCATTCTCATCCTGAATGTTGGCAAATTGTGCTGCAAGTTGTTCAGGCGTCGGATGGTTTTCCAGCTCCACAACCTTGCGGATACCAAGCGGTGGCGGTGCCGCGATAGCACTTGCCCGTTCCCAGCCATGACCTCTTTTACAATGAGTTTCGACGGCATTGATGCTGTCGAAACTCATCAAGGCTTCAGTCTCATTGGCCAAACGGCGCAGACGCCCGCGCAGTGCTTCTGCCTTAGGTGTCGCGATCATATTGCGACCAGAGCGCACAAAAATCGGATCGTTGAATTTTTCTCGAATCTGGCTAAGCAAGCGGCTCATGGCGGCAGTGCTCAGCCCCATTTGTTTGGCAGCTCCGCCAACACTGCCTTCCACAAGCAGTGCATCAAGCGCTATCAACAGGCGCAATTGACCAAGCCTGAGGCTTTCACCTTCCACGTCTGTCTGCGTTTTCATACGCTTGCCGGTCATTGCTGCATCATCCGTTCAGTTGCGTTTTCTGAAACTTGGAACTGTTATAAATCATGTCGATTGACGTCACGTTCTTGCCATACATAAGGAGAGCTGAAAACTCAACTTTAATGGTGATGAAAAATGACCAGCTTGTTTCGGGGATTGCGTACCCTTGGTTCGCAGAACAGGCAATTGGCCAGCAAATCGCTTTTTGCCAAAGCGATCCTAGCGGGTACATGCCTTTCGACTGCACTTCTTTTAAGTGGAACCGTTGCGCTCGCGCAGACGGCAACTACGGCAGAAGAGGACGCGGCAAAGAAGAAACAGGCCGCAGAGCAGGTGAATGCAGAAGGTGGAATCACGCTGAACCAGATCGTGATAAGCGCGACTGGTTTTGAACAAAATATCACCGATGCACCTGCAAGCATTTCGGTTGTTCCGGGTGAATCGCTTGAAAGAGGCGCTTATCGCGATCTTGGCGACGCGCTTCGCGATGTTCAGGGCGTTGCCGTGACGGGTGCTGCTGCGGAACGCGACATTTTCATTCGTGGCCTGCCGGGCACCTATACGCTCATTCTTGTTGACGGAAAGCGTCAGAGCACACGTGATGCCCGCACCAATGGCAATTCCGGTTTTGAGCAAAGCTTCCTGCCGCCAGCCAATGCGATTGAACGCATCGAAATCATCCGTGGCCCGATGTCTTCGCTTTACGGCTCAGACGCGATGGGTGGCGTTATCAACGTCATTACCAAGAAAGTTGCAGACACTTGGAGCGGATCGGTCAGCGTCGATACGACAGTGCAGCAGCATTCAAAATATGGGAATTCATATCAGGGTTCTTATTACATAACCGGCCCGCTCGTGCCCAACCTTGTTGGTGTGCAGCTGTGGGGACGCGGTATGAAGCGACAGGAAGACCAGATTATCAATGGTACTCCTGAGCAAAAGGACATCGATATTACCGGTCGTGTCACCCTCACGCCCAACGCCGATCACGATATTCAGATCGAAGCTGGCAAAACACGCCTGCGTCGTGATTCAACTGTTGGCAACAACATCAATCCAGTTCCGACAAGTGGCACTGCACCGATTGATGCTTATAATTACAATGATCGCAATCACTGGTCGATAAGCCATACAGGTCGTTGGGGGCCAACCACGTCTGATTTCTCGTTCTTGCAGGAAACCGCTGAAAGAACCAATTTTAGCTGGAACAAGGCCCGGGGAGAATTCGTCGAAAATCTTCGCTCGCCACACATTCGCAACTCCACGCTCGACGGAAAATTTACAACACCGTTTGAGCTTTATGGTAATCATACGCTAGTGACCGGTGGGCAATTTATCGAAGGCACCCTCACCGACCAGAATCCAGGTCGACGTACTGGGCTAGATGAACAGTTCACAATCAAGCAATGGGCGCTTTTTGCGGAAGATGAGTGGTGGCTGACGCCTGACTTCGCTTTGACCGCTGGCCTGCGTATGGACCATCACGAAATTTATGGCGCACATTGGAGCCCGCGTGGCTATGCCGTCTGGCACGCCACTGAGCAACTCACAATCAAAGGCGGTATTTCAACCGGCTTCCGCGCACCGGAAATTCGCACGATTGCGCCCGGATACGCTTATACGACCGGCGGCGGAAACTGTAGCTATGGCCCGAGCGGCACCTGTGGTGTCATCATTGGCGATCCAAATTTGCAGCCGGAAAAGAGCACGAGCTATGAAGCAAGTGCACTCTGGGATAACCAGCAGGGCCTGCGTTTAGGTGCAACCTACTTCTACACCGACTTTAAGGACAAGATTGCCAGCAATATTCAGTACGACCCAAATACAGGTCTGCCACTGCGTTGGGATCAGGATCCAAATTACGTGCTTTATTACAGCTACAACATTGATGATGCTGTGATTCAGGGCGTAGAACTGACTGCGGATTGGGAAGCGACTGATACGATTAAACTCCGTGCAAACTACACCTATACCCATTCCGAACAGAAAACCGGTGAATATGCCGGTCTGCCGCTGGCCCGCACACCAAAGCACATGGCCAGCATCCGCGCTGACTGGGAAACGCCTGTCGAGGGCTTAACGGCTTGGACCGCGGGTAACTATCATGGCGAGGAAATCAATGCAGGCTTGCGCATTGGTACAGTCGGCGAACCCTATGCATACAACAGCAGAGGTCAGGTGATTGCTCGTAAATACGCAGGCTATGCGACGCTTGATTTCGGTGGCTCTTATGAATTCAGTGAGAACGTGACGCTGAATGCCGCCGTCTACAACATCTTCGACAAAAAGGTGACCGTCGACGAAACAAACAATGTCGTCGAAGGCCGTCGTCTCTGGCTCGGTATGACATCACGCTTCTAAGACTATGTTTGACGCCAGCCTCACATGGCTGGCGTCATTTTTATGGAATGGGTGCTCCTGTGAGCAAAATCAATAACGCAATTCTGAAAGTCTGCCTTATGCTTGGAAGCCTTCTCCTGAACGCGACCGCGCAGGCAGAGCAGCCTATGGTCGGTTCTTTCGACATGCAGGCGAATGGCAGCGACTATCGGATTTTCACAGCTGCACCCGCAGAAAAAGCACCCTCTGAAGGCTTTCCCGTCATCTATATGACCGACGGCAATCGAATGTTGCCCATTGCGGCAAAGCTAATGGCGGAAAATCCGAAACTTAAAGCTGTTTTTGTCGGCATTGGTTATCCCACAGACGATAAGGATGAAATTGTTCGTCTACGCTATTTCGATCTGACACCGCCCACGCCTGACGAGCTGATCCCCGTTCAGACCAATATCCCCAAGACTGGCGGCCGCGATGCGTTCTTCAACTTTCTAAACCATCAGGTTAAAGCGGAAATTGAAGGACGTTTTCCCATTGATCCCAACAGACAGGCCTTGTTCGGCCATTCGCTTGGTGGGCTTTTCACGCTCTATGCACTCTTCAATCACACGGATTCTTTTCAAACATACAGCGCTGGCGACCCATCGATCTGGTGGAACAATCGAGCTGTCCTTGCTGATAAGGATCGGTTCTTGGAGGCGTTCAAAGCCAATCCAAAGCCGCTTCGCCTGTTAATCGAAAACTCAGGCAAGCGCGGTGAACGCCCGCAACAGTCCAAGCAGGAAACCGAGCGTCTCAAGACGCTGCGTGGCGGACCGTCCGGCGCGGACATTCACGATGAACTCAAGCAGTTATCGGGCTTTAAAGTCGCGTATCGGAAATTCGACGATGAAAGTCATGGCTCAATGATCCCGTTAAATGTCGAGGACAGCCTGAATTTCATCCTTCTCAACCAGATCCCAACAACCCAAAAAAACTGAAATTCATTGTTCGGGCTTTCACTGGAATAAAACCGGACTATAAAGCACAAGATTGACGAAAGGATTGAACGCCATGTTAAACTTTTCCCGTCTATGCGGCGCAGCACTTGTTGCAACCGCACTTGCGTCTGGCGCGAACGCAGCCGATATCGCGGTTAAGCATGCGCAGGGCGAAACGAGCGTTGCAGCCAGTCCGGCAAAAGTCGTGGTGTTTGATTTTGCCACGCTCGATAATCTCGACCGCCTTGGCGTCAAAATCATCGGCGTTCCCGGCAGCATCGCATTTCCCGAGTATCTCAAGAAATATGACAGCGCTGATTATGCAAAAGTCGGCACGCTTTTCGAGCCTGATTATGAAGCGGTCAATGCCGCAGAGCCGGATCTGATCATTGTCGGCGGTCGTTCGGCTGCAAAATACGGCGAGCTTGCAAAGATTGCTCCAACCATCGACCTGACAGTTCCTGCAAAGGGATTTATTTCAGGCACTGAAGCCAATATCGAAAAGCTTGGCGAGATTTTTGGCAGGCAATCGGAAGCCAAAGCAGAAGTTGACAAGCTCAACAGCGAATTGGCTGCACTGAACGAAAAGACGAAGGGCAAAGGCAAGGGGCTGATGATCCTGACCTCTGGTGGCAAGATCAGTGCCTATGGTCCTGGCTCGCGCTTTGGCGTGTTGCATGACAGTTTTGGTATCGAGCCAGCAGCAGCAGACCTTTCGGTCGGCAATCATGGTCAGCCGGTCAGCTCAGAATTTATTCTTGAAACCAATCCGGATTGGCTTTTCGTACTCGACCGTGATGCAGCCATCGGTCGTGAAGGCACATCTGCCAAGCAACTGCTTGACAACGAACTCGTGCGCCAGACCAACGCGTGGAAAAAAGATCAGGTCGTCTATCTCAACGGTCAGAACTGGTATCTCGTCGGAGGCGGTCTTGGTGCGTTGCACAACACGATTAAGCAGCTTTCCGAAGCCTTTGATAAAACTGAGTAATAAAGTCTTACCCAGTCAGCCGGCAAAAACCGGCTGACAAGGCAAAAATACAGGAATTCAGCGTGAAGGCACTTGCCGCAGCCATAATCACTGTCGTCATACTGGCTTTCATCAGCCTATTTATCGGCGTCAGCGATGTGTCACTCAGCACGCTTTTTGGCGCAAACAGCACTGATCGCGCCACGGAAGTGCTGCTGATCAGCCGCATACCGCGCACGCTCGCCATCATCCTCGCAGGCATGTCTATGGCCGTTGCTGGCATGATCATGCAGATGCTGACCCGCAATCGTTTTGTCGAGCCTTCAACGGCGGGAACCGTTGAATCGGCAAGCCTCGGGATTCTACTGGTTATTCTTTTTGCACCCGACACGCCGGTTTTCGGCAAGATGCTGGTGGCTTCGGTCACTGCCCTTGCAGGCACAGCGCTTTTCCTGCGTATCCTGCGCAGCATTCCCTTGCGTTCGATACTTGTGGTGCCGCTTGTTGGCATAATGCTGGGTGGCGTGATCAGTGCGGTAACAACCTTCATCGCCTATCGTTTTGATCTCCTGCAATCGCTCAACTCATGGACCACAGGCGACTTTTCCGGCGTTCTGCGCGGACGCTACGAACTACTCTATCTTTCGTTCTTTCTCACGGTGATTGCCTATATTGCCGCCGACCGATTTACGGTCGCAGGCATGGGCGAAGATTTCACCACCAATCTTGGCCTCAATTATCGCCGCGTGGTAACGCTCGGGCTGGTGATTGTATCAATGGTCAGTGCATCGGTGGTGGTTACGGTCGGCATGATCCCGTTTCTGGGGCTTATCGTGCCCAATGTGGTAAGCATGTTCATTGGCGATAATGTGCGCCGCGCCGTGCCTTGGGTGGCCGTGTTAGGTGCCGGGCTGGTTCTCGCCTGCGATATTATCGGCCGATTGATCCGCTTTCCTTATGAAATCCCAATCGGCACAATGATGGGCGTGGTTGGCAGCGCGATCTTCCTCTATTTGCTTTTGCGTCGGGGATCGCGCCTTGCTTAAACGTTCGAACCTTATCATCACATGTCTGTCGATTCTGGTCCTCATTTCCTGTGTCGCCTTCATGACACTGGGCGCAAAGGGAAGCTGGTCATTCATATTGAGCTTTCGTGGCACAAAACTCGCGGCCATGGTGCTCGTTGCCTATTCGATTGCTGTCTCGACAGTGCTTTTCCAAACCGTCACCAATAACCGCATTCTCACGCCATCCATCATGGGCTTTGATGCGCTTTATATCCTGATCCAGACATTGGCCGTATTTGCCTTTGGCGCAATTCATATCAACGGTCTTGGCCCCAATGTTCGCTTTTTTGCTGAAACCGCAATCATGGTAGTTTTTGCAAGCACACTTTATGCGTGGTTGTTTTCGGGTGCCGCACGCGGACTGCATCTCGTCATGCTGGTTGGTATTGTGTTCGGCGTTTTTTTCAGAAGCCTCTCGAACCTCATGCAGCGCATGATTGATCCGAATGAATTTGCAGTGCTTCAGGACCGCTTTTTTGCAAGCTTCAACAGCGTCAATGCCGATATTCTGCTGCTTGCCGCAATCATCGTGGCAGCTGTCACACTTTATGGCCTGCGCTTTGTAAACGTCTTCGATGTTTTGTCGCTGGGTCGTGATCCTGCTATCAATCTTGGTGTCGATCATAAACGCGTGGTGCATCGCATTCTGCTGATTGTCACGATCCTTGTTTCCGTATCAACTGCGCTTGTCGGTCCAATTACTTTCTTCGGCCTGCTTGTCGCCAATCTCGCCTATATGATTGCCGGGTCGTCCAAGCATCGCACCGTATTGCCCATCGCGGTTCTGTTGGCGATCCTTTGCATTGTCGGCGGACAAACCATTCTTGAACGTGTTTTTTCGTTCAATACGGCACTAAGCGTCATCATCGAGTTTTTAGGCGGACTCGTCTTTATTATCCTTCTCGTCAGGGGAAATGCACGTTGATTGAAATAAGCCAGGTCAGCAAATCCTATAGCGATACGATTGTTGTCGATGATGTGACGCTGCAATTGCCTGCACGCGGCATTACCTCGATCATCGGACCCAATGGTGCCGGAAAATCGACGCTGCTTTCGATGGTCAGCCGCTTGCTGCCGATGGATAAAGGTCGCGTCACAGTCGACGGTCTCGATGTTTCCGCGACATCGGGCGATGTGCTTGCAAAACGGCTTTCCATTCTGCGACAGGATAATGCGATTAACTCGCGCCTCACCGTGCGCGATCTGGTGACTTTCGGGCGGTATCCGCATTCTAAGGGCCGCCCGACCCACGAAGACCTCAACCATGTGGATCAGGCAATCAGCTATCTCGGTCTTGAAGAACTTGGCGAGCGATTTCTGGATGAACTGTCCGGTGGACAGCGCCAGCGCGCTTTTGTGGCGATGGTTTTATGCCAGAATACCGATTATGTGCTTCTCGACGAGCCGCTTAACAATCTCGACATGAAGCATTCAGCATCAATGATGAAGCTGCTCAGGCGCGCAGCCGATGAACTGGGCAAGACGGTTGTTCTGGTGCTGCACGACATCAATTTTGCGTCGTGCTATTCCGACCATATCGTTGCCATGCGCAAGGGCAAGGTCGTGCATCAGGGACCGCCGGAAGTGCTTATTCGCCCGGATATTCTGCGCGATATTTACGAGATGGAGATTGCCGTCGAAATGATCGGCGGCAATCGCATTGGCATTTATTATCTCTGATTAGAGCACCGTGCACCCTCTTGGGCGAACAAAGGTCGCTCTAACACTTTAAAATTTGAGCATAATTTTAACTCAAACTGATCAAAGTTTAAGGAATTATGCTCTAGGCAACCGGCTCACCTGGAAAAAGCACCTGCAAGGCATCATAAGCCGAGAGAACCGTTTCCATCTGCGCCGTATGACCTTTGACGAAAGCATCGCCATAGATGGTTTCGTCCGGATATTCGGTGATCAGTGTCAACGGTACGGTGTGGCGATCATCGACACCCACAAGACATGGGAAGCCGTTGATAATGCGGAAACCTGTTTCGCCTGCATGTTGCTCAAAAAGCCTGATCTGCGCATCGTTGTACTCAAGAAGGCCATCAATGGCGCCAAGATGCCTGGTCACATGATCCATCAGCTGTTCCGCTTCTTTCTCCCATGACGCATGATGGCGAATAATCAGGAAGAAGCCCTTTGGCAGCGTCCACATGGCAAAGGAACGCGGCACATAACCCGACAGCGGTCGCGTCCATTCATGTGATGGATAGCCATGCAAATTGACATGCAGCTTCGCATCGGTGCGCGCCTCTGCCTCTACACGGATCGCTTTCTCATACAGCCCGTCGCCGGTGCGATATTCGAGATCATCGCCCAAAGCAGTGTATCGCGCCGCATGATGCATATGATGTGGCTGCAAAACGCACAGACGCTTATGGATTTCATATCCGTCGGGGTTTTCTTGCGGGGAGATTGTAAAATGTCCGCCATCGCGCGCGGCAAGTCGGCTGGCTGCCCGCAATGCACCGACGATGCCCGTTGTCTCATTGGCATGTTGACCGGCGCTGATCATCATCGGCGTCTCATAGCCCGAAACATAAGTCGCATGTACCGTTCGGCCTGAGCGGGTTTTGGCTTGAAAAGCCTCGCCGCCGAGCTTTGCGATTTCACGGCGGATCTGGTCAGCCGAAAGTGGCGCCTGCGCTTTTTCCAGAACCTGCTCGGCAGTCAGCGCATCGGCGGTTGCAAGCGGACGCGTTTCCACTTTCACAAAAGGTTTGGCATCGCGGAAGCGGACTTCGGGCACGATCTGGCCCGGCTGCAATCCCCGATCCCCGACCGGGCGATCTGACTTTTTCTGGAAGACTTCAAGCAGCGAGAAATAGATATCCTCGTGCAGAGCCTCAGTCAGGCTCAGTGCTTCCTCATCAAAAGGAAGGCGACGATCTGTAATCGGCAGGCTGACCGAAATGTTCAGCTCTTCGAAATAAGGTTCGCCCCTGCCCCAGTCATGGGTGGCAATGGTCAAAATCGTATCGTGAAACAGCTTTTCATAAGCAGTCTCAAAGCGTACGCTTTCGACATGACCTTCATGTTCGACGATCAGCCAGCCGGTTGGTGAGACAAGCGTTTCGCCAATGAAATCCTCATGCACCCGATTAGGTGCGAAGACGCGGTGGCTTTCATTGCGACCATCGGCAAATGTGAGATCGACTTCATAGAAAAAATCATCCTTGCCGGATGCACTGAAGCTGATCTTCGCCTCAGGCAGAAGTGCTGACAGCGGATAGGTTTCCAGCAAAAAGCGGTTCTCGACGCAATTATCATGGCGCGGATAGCGAATGGTTGCAGCCTTGAGTGCAGCACCGTCCACCTCTTCAAGGAAGAAGTGTAGAAGCGGCTTATAGGCCGAACGCAGATGCGCATCGATGCCCGCTTCACGTAGCTTCACTTCCGCAGCATAGCGGCTTGGCTGATCATCGAACAGCCAGGCTTCTAATTTCGCGCCACGCATTTCTGGCTTTGAGAAGCGATCAATGATGACTTCGATTGAACGCGGATATGTCTTTTCAAAAACCAAGCTCATCGCGAAGTCCTGCCAGTTGGATCAAGGCTGTCGCGCAGCCAGTCACCGAGAAGATTGAGACCAAGTACAGTGAAAAGGATAGCAAGACCTGGGAAAAGGCTGACCCACCATGCAGTCTGGAGGTAGGTGCGGCCATCAGCCAGCATTCCGCCCCAGCTTGGAATGGTTGAATCGATACCAAATCCAAGGAAGGTCAGACTGGATTCAAGCAGAATGTTGTTGGCAACATTCAGCGTCATCAAAACGATGACTGGCCCCATCAGGTTCGGCAACAGATGCTGGAAGATAATACGCCAGTCTTTAACGCCGATCGAGCGAGCTGAGAGGATAAACTCGCGCTCACGCAGCGAAAGCACAGAGCCCCGCACCAGTCGCGCATATTGCACGCATTGCGACACGATCAGCAGGATGATCGTGTTGACCAGTCCACCACCAAGAATAGCCATGAAGGTAATCGCAAGCAGAATGAACGGCATTGCAAGCTGCACATCGACAAAGCGCATCAGCGCCATGTCCCAGAAGCCGCGATAATAGCCTGCCACCAATCCCATAATTGTTCCGATAACCACCGAACCTATGACCGAAACAAAGCCGACGAAAAGCGAAATCTTACCGCCGATAATGACCCGAGCCAGCACATCGCGGCCGAGCGGATCAGTACCGAAAATATGTGCCGGATTAACGAATGGCGGCGTCAGTCGCGCCAGAAGATCGACCTTGTTCGCACCTGCGGGGAAGAGATAACCGGAGAAGATGACCGCAAAGCAAATACCGCCTGTCAGCAAAAATCCGACAATGAATTCCATGCTTGCAAAGCGTGAAAGCCGGAGGCTCGAAGTCTTTTTAATCGCTTGTGTAGCCATTGTTCTACTCCGTCCGGATACGCGGATCGACAAGGCCATAGGCAATGTCTACCAGAAGATTGACGCCGATAATCAGCATGGAAAGAATAGCGATTGTAGCCTGAAGAACCGGGTAATCACGACCACCGACAGCATCAAAAGCAAGCGTACCCATGCCCGGCCAGTTAAACACCTTTTCAATGACTACGATGCCGCCCAGAAGCCCGCCAAACTGAAGGCCAATAAAGGTAATCAGCGGAATGGCACAATTGCGCAGAGCGTGCTTGTAGAGCACCTTGTTTTCGCTGAGCCCCTTGGCGCGCGCGACCATAATATATTGGGACTGTAGCGTTTCGAGCATCGAAGTGCGCACCAGACGCACATTAGTTGCTGTCAGGATAATGCCCATCGTCATGGCGGGCATGATGAAGCTTGTAAAGCCACTCATGCCGCTTGGCGGCAGCCATTGCAATGAAATACCAAAAAGCAGGACCAGCATGGTCGCCAGCCAGAAATTCGGAAAAGACAGACCGACCAGCGAGCAGACGCGGATCAGCTGATCCGCCCATTTGCCACGGGAAACCGCAGCTTTGATGCCAAGCGGCACAGAAATCACAATTGAGATAAACAGCGAAGCGAAAGCGAGCATCAGAGTTGCAGGGAGCGCCTTACCAACCAAAACGGAAACCGGTGTGCCGCCAAGGAAGCTGCGCCCCAAATCAAGCGTAAACAGCCCTTTGAGGAACTGCCAATACTGAACGAGGAAAGGCTGATTGAGGCCAAGACCTTCGCGGATACGCTCAAGATCAGCTTCCGTGATACTGCCTGCACCCTGCGTCAGCATCAGTGCCGGATCGCCCGTCAGGCGGATCGCATATGCGACGAGCAACGTCATCGCAATCAGCACGAACAACGCTTGCAAAATTCGTTTTATAAGAAATCCGGCCACCAGAGCGCCTCCGAAATGCAGCGGCAAGCCGTTGACCGGCTTGCCGTATCAGTTTTGACTATTCTACAGTTACGTCTGTGAAGCGCAGGCGGTTATCCGGTGCAGGCACAAAGTTTTTAACGCGCTTGTTCATGCCATAAATCGCCTTGGAGCTGTAAAGCGGCATTTCATAGGCTTTATCAGCCGCGTACTTTGCAATTTCCTGTAGCAGCTTCTCGCGTTCACCACGGTCGAGAACAGAACGCTGAGCTTCGAGCATCTTGTCGAGCTGTTCGTCTTTTTCATACGGGTTCCACTTCTCACCCGAATGATACATCGAGTAAGCGGTGTTGTCGTAATCGAACGTCCAGCCGCCCCATTTCTGCTGGAACATAGCGCCGGTTTTACCCTGTGGAATGACATCGTTCAGGAGCACGTTCACGTCATATGGCTTGATGGTTGCATTGATGCCGACCATCTGCAGGAAGCTTGCAACAGCCTGTGTCACTTCATTGAAGGTCGCATCATTACCACGAACGTCAATCTGCACCGTTGCGCCGGGCTGAACACCTGCTTCTTCGAGGAGCTTCTTGGCCTGTTCCGGGTCATAAGGCAGTGGCTTGAGTTCAGGATCATAGCCAAATGACAAAGCGCCCTGGAAGCTGGCAATTGGCTCCGCCTGACCGGCGAGGATCGACTGGATGATCGCGTCGCGATCAACAGCCATAATCAGCGCTCTGCGTACGCGCTCATCCTTTGTGATGCCATCGCGCGTGTTAAAGCGCAACGCATCGACAGTTGGACCCGCCGTTGTAACCAACTCCAGATTTGCATCGCTTTCAATCGTAGGGATCATGCCGATTGGAATGGTGGGCGGAATGACGAGATCAACACGGCCAGCCTGAAGTTCAGCAACCGCAGTAGAAGGCTCTGTGATAAAGCGATATTCGAGTTCCGAAATCTTCGGTGCGCCACCCCAGTGATCAGCAAAAGCTTCAAGCTGAATATTGACCTTTGGCTCATATGAAACAAATTTGAACGGGCCGGTGCCAACCGGGTGCGTGTTGAAATAATCCTCGCCTTTCTCAGCGAGATATTTCGGCGGCACAATCATTGCGCCATAGCCTGCAAGCTTAGTGATCAATACCGGATCAGGCGTCTTCAAGTGAAAATCGACCGTCTTGTCATCAATGACTTCGACCTTCTCAATGGCGATATAGTTGGAACGCTGCGGACCTTTCGCGCCTTCCTCACCCAGCAAACGGTCAAAGGTGAACTTCACGGCTTCTGCATTGAATGGCTCACCATCGTGGAACTTCACGCCTTCACGCAGGTTGAAGCGAATACGCTTGCCTTCATCCAGTTCCTCCCACGAAGTAGCCAGTGCTGGAGCGATTTTCAGATCAGGGCCACGATAGACCAAACCGTCAAAAATATTGGTTGCGACTGAAGCCCAGTTGACGAGGAACGTATCTATCGGGTCCCAGCTTCCTGGATCCTGTGGCGACGAAACGGTAAGCTTTCCAGCGGCGAAAGCCGGAGCCGACGCAATTACAGCCGCCGAAAGAGCGGAAGCCAAAAGAGCGGCTTTCAGTGCTTTCTTTATCATTATTTTCCCCTTTGGGTTTCATTTAAGTTTAAGAAATCAGGCGCTTTCGGCAACGAAATGGCCTGATGAAATCTCGCGGTGATTGTAGATGATTGGCTTGTCATCGATCCGGCGTGTCGTGCTCGGAATTTCACCTTCGAGCGCTGTGCGCTCAGTCCGCGCCGATGGATCGGCAACCGGCACAGCTGACAACAAGCGCTGCGTATAGGGATGCGACGGCGTTTCAAACACCTGCCGACGCGAACCGAGTTCCATGATCTGACCAAGATAAAGTACCGCGACGCGATGGCTCATCTTTTCAACCACAGCCATATCATGGCTAATGAAGAGATAGGCTAGGCCCTGCTCTTTCTGAAGATCCATAAACAGGTTGATTACCTGCGCTTGAATGGAAACATCCAGCGCCGACAACGCCTCATCGGCGATAATCAGTTTCGGTTTTGAAGCAAGCGCGCGTGCAATGCAGATGCGCTGGCGCTGACCGCCCGAAAACTCATGCGGATAACGCGAAGCATGTTCCGGGCCAAGGCCCACACGCTCAAGCAGTTCTGCCACACGCGCATTGATCGCTTTGTTGTTGTCAAGAAGACCATGGGTACGGATCGGTTCTGCAATGGAGAAGCCGACAGTCTTACGCGGGTCAAGCGAGGCAAACGGGTCCTGAAAGATATATTGCACTTCGCGGCGCATCTTATAGCGCTCGGAAGAACTCATCTGCGAATAGGCTTTGCCGTTAAAGCGAATATCGCCGGAAAGCGGCGATTGAAGCTGTTGGATCGTACGGCCAATGGTCGATTTACCTGAGCCGGATTCACCTACTAGCGCCAGCGTTTCACCCGGATAAATGTCAAATGCGACCTTCGAGACTGCATTGCAGACATGGGTGACTTTGCCAAAAATATTCTTCTTGATTGGAAAGCGCACATAAAGATCATCGACCGCAAGCAGCGGTTTTTCACTATAACATGCTGTATCCTGAATGCGTTCTTCCCCGGAGAGAACCGGCACGCCATCGCGCATCATCATAACCGGCATGCGCTTGGGGAAAGCCTCTCCCGTCATACTGCCGAGTTTAGGGACCGATGACAAAAGAGTCTGCGTATAAGGATGCTGTGGTGCCTCGAAAATACGACCAACCGGGCCTTCTTCTACCTTTTTGCCCTTCCACATGACGACGACATCATCCGCCATTTCTGCCACCACGCCCATATCATGCGTGATGAAAATCACAGCCATTTCAAGCTCTTTCTGCAAATCCTTAATAATGTGAAGGATCTGCGCTTGAATGGTTACGTCGAGTGCAGTCGTTGGCTCGTCGGCGATCAGAAGTTTTGGACGGCAGGCAAGTGCCATGGCAATCATCACCCGCTGGCGCATACCGCCCGAAAGCTGGTGCGGATAACGCTTAAGCAGTCCTTCGGCATCCGGCAGACGCACCATTTCTAAAAGGCGCTTGCCCTCTGCAAGTGAAGCCGTTTTCGACAAGCCTTCATGCAGCATCAGGACTTCTGAAAGCTGATTGCCGATGGTGAAGACCGGATTGAGCGATGTCATCGGCTCCTGAAAGATCATCGCAATGTCTTTGCCGCGAATGCCGCGCATGGTTTTCTGATCAGCCTTCAGCAGATCACGCTCACCGTCAGGGCCGTTGAACAGAATGCGTCCGGTGGGAAATTTTGCACCACTCACATCAGCAAGACGCATGATCGAAAGCGACGTGATCGACTTTCCTGAGCCGGATTCACCGACAACCGCCAGCGTACGACCCGGCGACACGGAGAAACTCAGATCATCGACAACGCGATTGGAACCGAATTCAACACTCAGATTCTCGATATTCAGAAGAGGCTTTCGCACGGTTCCACTCAAACTTCTAACTCTCTTACAGGGTAATGGCAGACCGCGTGGCCTGATTGAATGCACCGGACATGAAGCGCAGCAATGCAGCAACTTCCGAAAGCGTTTCTTCTGAAGGGCGTGCATTCGCCGTGGATTCGACAAGCAGCCGTTCGCGAATTTCACGATAACGCGCGCAAGCCTCTGCACCCTTCTCGGTGATTTTGACCGTCTTTTCCTTGGACGCCTTACCTGTCGTCAGAAGCCCGGCTTTTTCCAGCTTGCGAATAGCATATGTGGCGATATGCGTGTCTTCGATGTCAAGCACCAGACAAATGTCGGCAAGCTTCTTTTCGCGATCACGATGCCGGATGGAATGCAGAATTAGAACTTCGATTGGTGAAAGTCCCGGCAAACCTGCCGCTGCCATGCAACGCACCATCCAGCGTGAAAAAGCATGTGATGCCAGAATAAGACCGTATTCGACCTCCGACATGCCGGGAGACCCACCTTCAGCGAGATGGGCAGAGGATACGATGGGACCAAGAGATGCGACAGAGCGCAGATGCTTTGGCAAGGTGACGTCATCGAAGCCCTGCTCCTGCACATCTGCTAGCGTTTCCGCCATTAGCTCCATATCTCTGTTATTCCCCATTTAGATTGCCCCCATTTTTTGTGTGTATTTTATGTCATCATCTTATCGACAATTTGTCAATAAAGTGGGGGTATAAAATCTGTGCTGGTTCGCTTTGTTGAAAGTGCGCCAGATACGGCAGAGCTGGAAACCAAAAATGAATGTGGCTGCGATTTTAGAACCAGAAATTGCCAATTTCCGCTATACGGATTCAGATTGCTTTTAAATACACAAAAACAGAAAAATTTTCTCAAACATTCATCATGCTGGCTATTTTCGACGCTTCATTAGAATGAAATTCCTGTATCTTGCGTTTCATCGAATAATTTTACAGGTGGCCTTAAAATGAAGTTCGCAAAAATCCTCGCTACAGTCGGTGTTCTCCAGGCTGCCCTGCTCTCATCCGCTTTTGCAGGCGAAAATCTCGACGCCATCAAGGCAGCCGGCGTCATCAAAATCGGCACAGAAGGCACCTATGCGCCATTCACCTATCACGACAAGGACAACAAGCTTGTTGGTTTCGATGTGGAAATCGGTGAAGCTGTCGCTCAGAAGCTCGGCGTAAAGCCGGAATTCGTTGAAGGCAAATGGGATGGCCTGATTGCTGGCCTCGATTCCAATCGGTATGACGCCGTTATCAATCAGGTTGGCATTACCGAAGAACGCCAGAAAAAGTTCAACTTCTCAAACCCTTACATCGTTTCCAAAGTCGTGCTGATCGTCAGCGACAAGGACGATACGATCAAAGATTTTGCTGATCTTAAAGACAAGAAGTCCGCGCAGTCGCTGACCAGCAATTACGGCAAACTTGCCAAGGACGCCGGTGCGGAATTGGTGGCAACGGACGGTTTTGATCAGTCGATCCAGCTTGTCCTGACAGGCCGCGCTGACGCTACGCTCAATGATAGCCTGTCTTTCCTTGACTTCAAGAAGCAGAAGCCAGACGCACTTGTGAAAGTTGTCGCTGAAAAGGAAAATGCCGATGCATCAGGCATTATCGTTCGCAAGGGCGATGACGATCTGGTCGCAGCACTCAATAAGGCTCTCGACGAAATC
>Ga0308157_10004648_pt1 | contig 17996 bp, 17 predicted proteins | sample PhyBR1_FD_201035 | JGI IMG/M metagenome (GOLD analysis project Ga0308157, IMG submission 201035) | Phyllosphere microbial communities from UC Gill Tract Community Farm, Albany, California, United States - DLSLB.R1 | ecosystem: Host-associated > Plants > Phyllosphere > Unclassified | place: USA...
TGGTGGATGCGAGCTGCGGAGCCATGCCCCAGAGTTCGAACAGCGGCGTGACAGACGGCGCGATGGAGGTGGCTCCGTAAGCGGCAGAGGCGAAGCCCGCGACGGTCACACCGATCTGCACGGCAGACAGGAAGGTGTTCGGGTTGCGGGCCAGGTCGGCCACTTTCACCCCGCGTCGGCCGCGCGCGGAGATTGCATTGAGCTGACTTTCGCGCAACGTGACGAGCGCCATCTCGGTGGCGGCGAAGACGCCGCCCACGAGGACGAACACGAAAACGAGAACGATGTTCCATGCGAGGTCGCCCATCAGAAGACGATCCTCTTGCACAGGGAGGAGGAGGGCGCGCCCGGGGTCACCCGGGCGCTGGGTCTATCCGAGTCGGAGGACGACTCAGAACGGCGCTGATCTCTCACGAACGTTCCTTTTTGTTGTCGGTTGAAAAAGTGTTACTCGGCGACGCATCGGCGGCAGTCGACTCGTCGTCCGACGAGCCGGGATCCACCGACGGGCGGCGGTCGTCATTGCGCGTCTTGATCAGGCTGGCCACCGCCGCGACGGTGATCGTGGCGCCGATGAACACCAGCGAGAACCAGATCGGGATCTCGGGTGCCCACAGGATGGGCTCTCCCCCGTTGATGAACGGCAGTTCGTTGACGTGCATGGCATGCAGCACCAGCTTGACGCCGATGAACGCGAGGATCACGGCGAGACCCTGTGCGAGGTACACAAGACGCTCGAGGAGACCGCCGATCAAGAAGTACAGCTGGCGCAGACCCATAAGGGCGAACGCGTTCGCGGTGAATACGATGTACGCCTGTTCGGTCAACCCGTAGATCGCAGGAATCGAGTCGACCGCGAAGACGAGGTCGATGAAGCCGATTGCGACGATGGTCAGCAGCATCGGCGTCACAAATCGGCGGCCGTTCTTGCGCACCGTGAGGCGGTCTTCGTGATACTCGTCGGTCACGGGAAGGTGGCGGCGTACGAAGCGCATGAAGCGCCCCTGCGACGGGTCGTTGTCATGGTCGCTGAATGCCTGGCGATACGCGAGAAACAGCAGCAAAGCGCCGAACACGTAGAAGATCCAGGAGAAGTTCTCGATCAGAGTGGCACCGACGGCGATGAAGGCGCCGCGCAGGATCAGAGCGATCACGATGCCGATCATCAGCACCTTCTGCTGATACGCCTTCGGCACCGCGAAGCCCGTCATCACGATGAGGAACACGAAGAGGTTGTCGATCGACAGTGCCTTCTCGGTCAGGTAGCCGGCGAAGTACTCGCCGCCGAAGGTCCATCCCGAGACCACGCCGATGCCCACGCCGAACAGCAACGCGAGCCCGATGTAGAAGGCCGACCACCGAGCCGATTCACCGATCGTCGGCTCGTGCGGCTTGCGCACGTGCGCGAAGAACTCGTAGACGAAGAACGCGATCGTGACGGCGATCGTGATGACCCAGATGAGAGGGGTGATGTGCAAGAGAGACTCCAGAAGTGGCGTTGACAGATCAGCGCCAAGGTCTTCTCCATTCCCCTATGGGAACCGGTGACCCGGGATGCGAACCGCATCCGTAGTGACGAGCCGACCGTGTCGGAGTACTCCCCTTGAACATGACGATTCTATTGCACGATTCGTATGGGTTTGCTGATGCCGTACGCACGGGTTTGCTGAGCGTGCAGCACAGGGGCGCGTCGCGCGCCCCTGTGCTGCGACCTACGAGACGGTCGCCGACGACGGCACGAACGAGATTCCCGGTTGGACCCCGTTCGCGGTGATCGGCGGGTGGATCCCGTGATCACGCGCGAAGACACCCTCGGCGTTTCGGCACACGTGCAATAGCGTCGCCGTCACGCGCTCTGCGGAGCTTGGACGTCGATGACCCAGGTCACGCCGAAACGGTCGGTGAGCATCCCGAACCCCGGGCTCCACGCGGAAGCCGCGAGCGGCTCGATGACGTCGGCCCCGTCCGTCAGTGCGTCCCAGATGTCGGCGATGTCGCCGAGCGACTCGCCCCGCACGGACTGGAAGAAGGTGCGGTCGGTGAGCGTCATGCCGTTGTCTCGGCGCGTACTTCCCGCGGTGTCCGCGATGTCGGTGGTGTCCTCCCCCGGGATGTCGTAGGCCATGAGCCGGAATCCGGCGTCGTTCTCGACGAGGCCGAACACGACCTTGTCTGCCCCGGGGGCGTCCCGGGGCATGCCGAGGTCTCCGTATGTCGCGGCCGTGACGGCGCCGCCGAAGACGGAGCGATAGAACTCCAGCGCCCGTCGGGCCGTACCGCGGAAGTTGAGGTGCGTGGTCGTGGTGATGCTCATGTGCCTGTCTTTCGTCGCTTCGATGATCACGGCCCTGTGCCGCGCTCTCACATTGCTGGGCATAGCGGACAGGATGTGTCCTCTACTTCTGAAATACTCGGAACATGTCCGGAACCTCCTCTCGAATGCTCGCAATGCTGTCGTTGCTGCAGGTGCGACGCGAGTGGCCCGGTCCGGCGCTCGCCGAACGTCTGCAGGTCACGGCGCGCACCGTGCGCCGCGATATCGGTCGACTGCGCGAGCTCGGGTACTCGATCACCGCGACGAAGGGAGCCGAGGGCGGCTATCGGCTCGCTGCCGGCACAGAGATGCCGCCGCTGCTCTTCGACGAAGACCAGGCGGTCGCGATCGCGGTGGCTCTGCAGAGCGCGAGTTCCCTGGGCGTCGACGTCGACGATGCGGCTGCACGGGCGCTCAACACCGTGCGGCAGGTGATGCCTTCGCACCTGCGGCACCGGATCGACAACATCCGTTTCCGCGAGACCGGTGCGCCGCACACGGCCGACGCAGTAGTGCTGGAAGCGGTGAGCGCCGCGGTGCGGGAGAGGAGAACGATCCGTTTCGACTACGGAAACGACGTCGAGCGCCCGCCGCGCCGGGTGGAACCGCATGCGATCGTCGCGCGGAACCGGCGCTGGTATCTCATCGCATGGGACCTCGACGCAGCTGACTGGCGCATATTCCGCCTGGACAGGATGATCCTGAAGTTCGCCGGCGGCGCCGGGTTCACGCCACGCCCCGTTCCGACCGGCGATGCTGTGACCTTCCTCGCTGCCAGATCGAAGGGGTCCAGCGACCGGGACGCCTGGCCGTGCATCGGCGAGTTCCTGCTCGACCTTCCCTCGGCCGATATCGCACCCTGGCTCGATGACGGGGAGCTGGAACTGGTGTCCGACGTCACATGCCGGTTACGAGTGGGGTCGTGGTCGTGGGCGGGCCTGCTGTCGTGGATCGTCCGGTTCGACGCCCCGTTCACCGTTCTCGGTCCGGATCCCTTCATCGAGGCGCTTCCCACATTCGCCGCGCGCGTCGCTGAGGCGACGTAGTTCTCTCCGGAGGCGGCCGACGCAGTACCGCGGTTGCGGGGCCTGCGGACGCTTTTATCGTCCGCAGGCCCCTCCACTCACGCGCGCCGCGTGGTTCGAATGCGCGCGGTGACGAACGCCGTTCCAAGAGCGATGAGCACGATTGCTCCGCCGATCAGCACGGGTTCGGCGGATCCGCCCGTCGGGGCGAGCACGGTGCCGTCGACGTTGTCGACGTCGAGCGACGCCGACGCCGTGATCCCGCTGGATACGCCGGTGACCACGACCGTGTACGCGCCCGTTTCGATGCTGGTCGGGAGCGTGACCTCGGTTCGAACGGATCCGTCGTCGGCTGCGGTCGTCTTGCCGAGTTCGACCGCCCCGGAGTTCAACTCGATGCGCACGCTCTCGCCGGGCGCGAAGCCGGCACCATCGAGCGTCACGCTCTCTCCCGCGGTGACGTGATCGGCATCGAGTGTCAACACCGCGGCGACGACGTCATCGAGCGTTGCGGTTGAGGTCGCTGAGTCGAATCCGGCCTTGCTGCCGGTGACGACGACGCTGATCATCCGGCCGACATCCTCGTGGGTGAGGGTGTGGGTCGCTGACGTCGCGCCGGCGATCGCCTCGTCCCCGCGCAACCACTGATAGCCGATCTCAACCGGCTCGGGGCCCCACGCTCCGGGGGCGACCGTCAGGGTCGTTCCTGCGATCGCGGCGCCGTCGATCACGGGGTCGCCGGCGATCAGCACGCCGGGCTCGGCCTGCTTCTCGACGAGGTGAACGGCGCCGTCGCGGATCTCGATCACGGGGTCATAACCGTCCGGGGCTCCGGTCACAGTCAGCGAGGAGAACTGCGCCTCGTCCGAAAGGCCGCCGAACGTGGCCACGACCACATCGTCACCGGGAACGACGCCCTCGGCGAAAGCAACCTCGAGGGCGCCGCCGAGCGATGCCGTGCGGTCGACTGCGAGCGCAGGTGCTTCGCTGTCGAGTGTGAGCGAGAGCGTTCCGGTCGATGCGAGATCGAGATCCCCCACAACGCGGATGGTCTCCTCGGCTTCATCCGCCAGAACGGCGTCGTCGGCCGTCACAACGGATCCGGTGCCGAACGCGGTGGCGGATGCGGCGATGAGCTCGCCCCCGGTCACCGTCGTATCGCCGGTGTACGAGTTCTCACCCGAGAGCGTGAGTGATCCGGTGCCCGACTTCGTGAGCGATCCGGCGCCCTCGATGTCGTTGCGCCAGGTGTCCGCCGCGCTGAATCCGCCCGCGGCCGCATCCATCTCGATCGCGACGTCCGTGTCGAAGGCGCTGTACCCGTCAGCGGCGGCGAAGAGGTTCATCCGCCCCCATCCCTCTGCGTCGTCGAGCAGCGCGTATCCGGATTCCAGGCCGGTCGACTGCAGCACCCATCGGCGTTGCTCGTCGGTGAGGTAGGGCAGGCGTGTCTCGAGCAGCACCTCGGCGCCCTTGGGTACGACGACCGGCAGCGTGGTGTCGCCCACGCGCGGCAGGCCGTACGTCAGGCGTTCCGCGTACAGCGCTTCATTGCCCTCGTGATCGGCCCACGGATCCGCGCCGGCGCCCTCGGTCTCCATCAGCGCCATGCCCGCCTCGCGCGCCTCCCGAAGGAGCTCTTGGTTCTCCGGCTGGTTGAGCGCAGCGGCGGCGACGGCGGATGACATGATCCGGCCGCCGACGACGTCCATCGCCGAGTGCATGCCCGCCACGATGCGGCTGTTGCCGATCTCGGAGGCGTTCGTCAACAACTCCGAGTAGCGCTCCGGCGCCGAGTAGGCGATCGCGTAGGTGGCGAGCCACCCGGCGTTGGTGTGTCCGCTCGGGTATCCGCCGTCGTTCATCGCCTCGGCGTCGGGTTTCTTCACCGGCATCAGCTCAGGAAGCACCGGCACATCGTCGCTCCACCGGAACGGGCGCGCGTAGGAGAAGTATGACTTGGAGGGGTTGGTGGACGCCGCCGAGTCTCGAATCGTGTTGAGCAGCTGTACGACGGATCCGTACTCAGAGTCTTCATCGGCCCAGGTGCCGTTCGCGTTGCCCTCGTCGTCGTAGCGCACGGTGGTCGCGTCTTCTGGCACCTCGTCAGGGATCGTCGTGCCCGTGTTTGTACCGTCGCGGAACTCGCCCGCCCAGGGACCGAGTCCGCCTATCGCGGAGTAGTTCTGGTTGCGGCGATCGATGATCCACGACTGGGCCGCTTGTTCGGGCGTGCGGTTCGCCGCGATGTCTCGCGTAATGGCGATGTTCGCGTCCAGCACCTCGCCGTTGATCACCGTTCCTACGCTCTCGGGCAGGAATGTGCCGTCTGCGTCCCATTCGGGCGTCAGCGGCACCTCCGGCTTCCAGTACGACTCCATCGTCGACAGCAGCCCGATCGCTGCGTTGGTGTCGGGAGACGTGTTCTCCGTGGTGTTCGAAGCCCACGCGTCAACGTAGTGGCGGCCCCACTGATCGGGAACCGGGGCGATCGGATCGCTCTGGTCAGCGGCGGACGCGGCGGGGGCGGCGACGCCGATCAGAGCGACCGCGGCAAGGCTTACGGCCGCCGCTCTCGTGATTCGCGTGAATGCGGGTATTGCCATTGGGGGAAAGCTCCTCAGGACGAACGAAGCGCCCGGCTCATCAGCGGGCGCTGGTCCATCGAAACCAGATCGGGTGACGTGTCGGCAACGGCGAGGTGAACGGGGAGAGACCGGGCAGCGCGTCCCATACAGAGCGGACCGCGCGGCAGCGTCCGCTCGCGAATACGCCAAAGGCTGGAGTCGCGTGATGCCTACTCGTCGAGCGAGTTCGTCCAGACAACGTGTATGTCTCCGCGGCGGACAACCGTCGTTCCCGGTTAAATGCGGCTGAGTGCACTCTTCCTGCGCCTCGCAGCCCGTTGGCGCAGTGAGGTTGGTGATGCTGGCCCTTCGGCCGATGTGCTGGACGGGTGTCCGCGGCGATTCTGAGGGCATGACCACTTCTCGACTGAGCACCCGCACGTCACGCCGCACCGTCCCCCGCTCCTACGACGCTCTCATCGCAACCGGGCTGATCATCCTCACCCTGATCCCGTCCGCTGCTGACGCGTTCCGCGTCAGTGAGATCGCAACGGGAGCGCCAGCAAGCGCCGATAACGCACGCTTCCTGGAGATGCCGCTGCCGATCGTGCTGCATATCGTTGCGGCACTCGTCTACTCGGGCGTCGGTGCGTTCCAGTTCCTGCCGGGGCTGCGCGCGCGGCACATCGGATGGCATCGATTCGCCGGCCGCGCCCTGCTCGTGCCCGCCGGCGCCGTAGTCGCTCTGAGCGGGCTCTGGATGACCGCGTTCTACGACGTGCCGCCGATCGACGGCGTCGCACTGCAGATATCCCGTTATGTGGTCGGCATCCTCATGCTCGCCTTCCTCGTGCTGGGGGTGCGGGCGGTCCTGCGTCGCGACATCGGTGCGCACCGAGGACGGATGATCCGGGCGTACGCCCTGGCCATGGGAGCCGGAACGCAGGTGCTCACGTCGGGGCCGTTCGCGATCCTATTCGGTACACCAGACGAGTTCTGGCGCCTCGTTCAGATGGATGCCGGGTGGCTGATCAACATCATCGTTGCCGAGGCGATCATCCGTCGAGGACGTCGTCACGTCCGATCGGTCGCGTAGCATGCGTGGCGTGGACACCACCGGCGACGCGAACGCGCCTGGAACCCGCGACTTCGTGCTCGCGATCGTGCTCATCGGGCTGACCGTCGCGGAAGGCGCGATCCGCCGTGATCTCCCCTGGCCGATCGCCACGGTCATTGTGACGGTCGTCCTACTCGCAGGACTCCCGTGGCGACGCAGCCACCCCCTGGTTTTGGTGCTGGCGATGGCCGTCGTGACGACCGGCTTCGCGGTCGCACAGGCGCTGGCCGGTGTCCCGCAGTCCGGACTGGTGATGATGTTCGCGCTGCTGCTGGTGCCCTACGCACTGTTTCGCTGGGGAACGCGCGTCGCGCGCATCTTCGGATCTGCCGCTCTCGCGATCGGCGTGCTCGTCTCGTCCGGCCTCGCGACCGGTGCCGCCGTCGATCGCGTGATCGGCGCCGTCGTCGGTCTGCTCGTTGTTGGCACAGTCTGCATGGTCGGCGCGCTGCGCCGGGAGCGGGCGGCATCACGCCAGCGCGAGATCGCGATGGTTCGGGCGCAGGAACGCGAGTCGCTCGCACGGGATCTGCACGACACCGTCGCGCACCACGTCTCGTCGATCGCAATCCGGGCGCAGGCAGCGACTGCTCGCGGCACTGACGCAGCCGAGCATTTCACCGCGATCGAAGAGGAGGCGAGCGCGGCGCTGCACGAGATGCGCACGATCGTCCGCACGTTGCGCGAGCCGGCGTCATATTCTCCGGAACGCGGGCTCGACGACATCACAGCCCTCGCCGTACCCGGACCGCCGCGGGTCACCGTTCGCATCGACGTGGCATCCGAGCTGCCGCGGCTCGTCGCCACGACCCTGTACCGTGTCGCGCAAGAAGGCGTCACCAACGCCAGACGACATGCGATCGGAGCGCGCAGCATCGATATCGACGCTCATATCGAGGGAGAAGACGTCGTTTTGTCCGTCGTCGACGATGGTCAGCCCGCCACGATGGGTGTCGGTTTCGGGCTGCGTGGGATGGCCGAGCGTCTCGCTCTGCTCGGCGGCGAACTCGATGCGGGGCCGGCGGACGACGGCGGTTGGGTGCTGCGAGTGCGGATCCGTCGGAGCGCGCCATGATCCGTGTGCTCATCGCTGATGATCAGCAGTCCGTGCGGACCGGTCTGCGCCTCCTGCTCGAGACACTCCCCGACATCGAGGTGATTGGCGAGGCGCCGGACGGGATCAGCGCGGTGCAGGCCGCCAGAAGATTGCGTCCTGATGTGGCGCTCGTCGATATCCGGATGCCGGGAATGGACGGCATCCAGGTTACGGAGTTGCTCGCCGGGCCGGACATCGCCGATCCGATCCCTGTCGTGATCATCACGACATTCGACCTCGATGAGTACGTGTACGGTGCACTGCGCGCCGGCGCCACGGGGTTCCTGCTCAAGGATGCCGGCGCGGCCTTGATCGGTGAAGCGCTCCGGGCAGCCACCGACGGCGAGTCGCTCGTCTCGCCGCGCGTGACCACCCGCTTGCTGTCCGCGTTCGCCACCCGCCGCCAGGCCGCCGCGCCGTCCGAGCCGCTCACGGCTCGCGAGGAAGAAGTGCTCGCGCTGTTGAGCTCCGGCCTCACGAATGACGAGATCGGTAGTCGTCTGTTCGTATCATTGGGCACCGTGAAGGCGCACATCGGCGCGATTCTGACGAAGCTGGGGGTGCGCAACCGTGTCGAGGCGGCGATGTGGGCACACGACACCGGTCGGGACCGGCGATGAGCACGCACACGGGCGACGCGCGAACTCGACGCGCCGACCTGTGACATGTACGCGCTGAAGGCGCGGGGTCGAGGTCGAACGTCAGGCGCTGGAAGGTCTCACCACTGGGACCGTCGATGCTGAAGTTGAGCGTGTCAACGCCCTGCACGTCGCCGCAACGCCGGGAGCTTCAGATTCCCTAGTGCGACTGTCCATTCATACGCCTTTCCCCCGCGGCCGATATGGGAACGGGGAACCTGAACCGGGATCGACCGGCCCTGACAGACCACCGCTACCGGCATAGACGCTGTCGAGGTTCCACCCCGCCCGCTCGATCTCCTCATAGTCCTGCGTCAGTACGACACGCGGGCCTGGAGGGTCGAACGCGTAGATCCGCCACTGCGTGCCCGGGACGAACCGGTCGAGAAACCGATCGTCGATCACGTCCGCGAGCCACGCCCGCCGCTGCTCCCCCAACGCATCGCGGTATTCGATCTGCACGTTCGCTTCGGCCGTCTCCGACTGGCTGTTGTCATACGCCCCCACGACGGTTGCCAGGAACGCGCGCCTGCGGTCGATCAGCGGGCTCGGCCGATCCTGAGACCTCACCGCTCGCCAGATGATGAAGGGCATCCCCGCTACGAACAGCACGACGACAACGAGCGTCGCCCAGACTCCCCAGTTCATCGCCGCCCCCTCGCATCATGTCCGTCGACTCTATGCAGACGAGCCCGCTCCCGATCACAAACGCATTCTGATCGGTGCTCGGTAGTGCCAGATGTCGCTCACGGGCAGTACCGAGCCGATCGGTGAGCCCTCGACACGAAACTCGACGCCTGAACCGCACTGGGCTCTGTTCCGACGTCTGCCCTCAGCGAGACGTTCGCCGTAGCGAACCGACGTTATTCGACGGCGGCGCGAAGGCGATCGAGCTTGTCGTGCGAGACATACTCGTCGCCGATGGAGACCACGTCGAACGGCACACCTTTGGTGTCATCGCCTGTCCAGCCACGGAACGACACGAACGCTCCCCCGGCCTCACAGCCGATGCGACTTGGCCCTTCTGTACGGCGGCATCGACCACGACCCCCACCCCTTCGGGCACGATCTCGAGGATGCGCACCGCCACGTCGTCACCTCGCTCGACGATGGTGTCGGCTCCCAGCCCTGCGACCAGCGCGCGGTCGGCGTCCGAATTGTCCCGGTACGCGAACAGCCTAGGAATCGATCCATCGCCGTAGATTTGCGACCATCGGCCGCGGACCTCAGCCCAATGACTCACCGGACAGATACCGACCAAAATTCGTGAGAGCTTCGTCCCACCCGTCGTAGACGAAACCGTCGCCCGGCTTCCCATCGAATCCGCGCAGATGGAACACGAGCTCAGTACGGTCGGCCTGCGCGATGAAGGTGAGGGTAATGATGGGCGCAGTCTCGACGGGCGCGCCCGGTTCGCCCCATGTGAAGACGAGACGGTCGATCGGCTCGACTTCGAGGAAGACTCCACCAGTGGGGAACTTCTCGCCGGTCTGGTCGTTGATCATCGTGTAGGCGTAATGTCCGCCGACGCGCACGTCGAACGAGACGGAGTTGGTGCTGACGCCGAACGGGCGCAACCACTGAGCGAGCTCGGATTCCTCGGTCCACGCCCGCCATACGAGTTCACGCGGGACGTCGAACGTGCGGGTGATCGAGAACTCCGGGGTCCCCGCGGCTGACGGGTCGATCGTGCTCATCGTTATGTCTCCTTTGAGTCATTGCTCTTCGTTGCGTTCGACTTCATAACCCCGAGGTGCTGCTCGAGCGCGTCGAGGCGCAAGTTCCATTCGCGGCGCTGCTCGGCCACCCAGGCCGACGCATCATCGAGGGGCTCGGGCCGCAGCGAGAGAGTGCGCCACTGCGCCTGGACGGTGCGGGTGACAAGCCCCGCTCGTTCGAGAACTTTGAGGTGCTGGGAAATCGCAGGAGCACTGATACCGAACGGCGCCGAGACTGCACCGACGCTGGCCGGGCCGTGGGACAACCGCGACAGAATCGCTCGACGAGTCGGATCTGCGAGCGCGGCAAAAACCTGGCTTAGGCGATCTTCCGAACTCACTTCAGTTTCTCCTTAATTAAGGATTTACTTAAACATACGAATGAGTCGTTGTCCTGTCAAGGTCCGGCAACCGTCGCAGTGAACTTCCGCATCACCAGGTCCGGCTGCCGCGCGGCCGCGGGATCGGGCTCATAACCCCTTCTTCGCCTGTGCGCGCTTGTTCTCGAATGCTGCAACGCGAGATTCGCCGACGACTGAACAGGATCCGCCGAGCACGAGCGCGGAGAGCCCCGCCAGCAGCGCGAGTCCGGGCCAGTATCCAGGGATCAGGTCACCGAATATCGACTGCCCAAAGAGGCTGAGGATCAGGTCGAGGAGTCCCGCGAAGCTCAGCGGGACCCCGAGGATCACGAGGAGTAGTCCGAACCCGGCGAGGAGGTTCCAGGCGCGTGCGCGCAGCGCGCCGGGACCGGTCGGTCGATACGGTGCCAGCGCCTCCTCAACCTCGGCCGGCCAGCGGACCACGAACACATCGTTCGCATAATCAGGATCGAGGGTGGTGTAGCGGACCGGTACGTGGTACCCGACCAGGCGACTGCCGCGGCCGGGACCGCCGAGCGGACTCTGCACAGCCCGATAGAGAGTCTCACCGCCGGCAACATCGATGGTGATGTTGAGTGTGTCATCGCCTTGCACGTCGCCGCCGGGAGGGTCTTCAATGGCGGACTCGATCCGCCCCTCGGCGAGATAGCCTTCAGCGAACTCTTGGTCGCTTGGCGTGGGTCGCGGGCGAGGCGGAGGTGTGAACTCGTTTACGAGTACTTTTCCGACGCGTCGGAGCATTGCCCGAACTCTCGAGTTCATCATCGCCTCCTCGCTTCATGTCCGTCGACTCTATGCAGACGAGCCGGCTCCCGATCACAAACGCATTCTGAACGGCGCTCGTCATTGCAGGTTGCCGTCCGGCGACACGAGACCGTATCGAGCCGGCCGGGTGAGCGCCGGCTACCTGATTCGACTCCAGCATCCTGTGATCGGGAGCGACCGGCGGTGCAAGGATGAATGACGAGAGGGGCAACATGAAAAGCAGCGTGACGATGACCGTCCTGCGGAGCCTGTTTCCGGGCCCCGAAGACGCCGTCTCGCGCACGGTTGCGGCGCGCACGCCCGAGACGAGGGCGCGGATCCGCCGGTGGTCGGGTGTCGAGAGCGTCGGCATCGTGGTGACACTGCTGGCTGTCGTTCTGCTGTTCCTCGCTCCGTTCGCTTCGGTCGCAGTGGTGATCTGGTCGAGCATCACTGACGTTGATCGCACCTTCCTGCATTGGTGGATCTGGGGCGTCGCGACCGCTGTGGCCGTGCCCGGTGCCGCCCTGTGGGTAATCGCCAACGATCGCCGTGAAGCGGCCCGCTTTGCCGATGGCCAGGTTTCCGTCGGAACCGTGGAGCGAGCGATGATGCACCCCGGAACCGGCGACGACACGACGTGGTACGACCTGCGGATCAGCGCCGAGCTGCGGGACGGGACGACACTTCGCCGCAGGCTGCACCTCGGCGGCGAGTCGCTCGACCGGCGCGTAGGCGGCCCCGTCCGGTTCCGTCACAACACGCTCGACCCCGACGCGCTCGACGACGTGCACCTCGTCGACTGGAACGACAAGAAACGCCGGCGATCGCGCCGCGATGAGCGTATGCACTTGCCCGCGTTGGATCGCACACCGCGGATCGCGGTCGTGACGGCGAACGAGGAATCAGATGTCATGACGGGCTGGCCGGGCCTATACGTCACCTACACCGGCACGGAGGCCAGGCGGCACGAGGTGCACCTCGCCGATCATGTCGATGACACCTGGCTGGACCGGTTCCCCACCGGCAGCACATGGCAGGTGTATTCGTTCCGAGATCCGGGGCTCGCGGACACCGTGGTGTTCCTCACGGAAGCACACGACGACGTGTGGCGCGCCGGGATCTATCTCTGGCTCGGGGTTCGCGGCGAGGTGCGCACCGGGCAGTTCAAGAAGCCGCGCCCGGGATCACCGTTCTTCGGCGACGACTCGACGTGGACGTTCGGGCCGTGAACGCGAAACTGGACCGATGGCTCGCCGAGGCGCGGACGCCGAAGACGCGGGCGCGGATCCGCCGTCTCGCGTGGACGGTGCGCGTCTTCCGCGCGCTGACATTCCTCAGCGCCGGCGCATGCGTTCTCGCATTGATCGGAATGGTCCTCGCGACGTTCGTCAGCATCTTCGTGCCCGCGTTCCACGTCGTCGCTGACGCTCCCGGTTGGATCGGCCCCGTAGCGGCGGGCATCGTGATGGCCCTGCTTCTCGCGTGGTGCGTCACCTGGTTCCGCCTAGAGGCGGCGCGGTACGCCGATGACAGGGAGGCCGTCGGAACCATCACCGAGGTCGTCGCCAGTGAGGACTCCGAGGGGCAGCCCCGGTACCGTCTCGCGATCACGGCGGACCTCCCGGAGGGCGGCACCATCCGCCGTGCCGAGGGGGTCTCCGAAAGCACGGCCCCGCTGCCGGGGCAGTCGGTTCGCTTTCGCCATAACACCTCACAGCCGGATGATCTGGACGACATCCTCTTCCTGGAATTGCTTGCCCCCGGGCAGATTCCACGTGGTGACACGTCAGCGTAAACGCGGTGTCGCGGAGAACGGTGATCCGGAAGTGACGCTCGCCGGGACAACCCGCAGTGCGGGTACTGAGCAGCTCAGCCTACGCAGTTCAGTAATACGGAACTCAGCTGACTCAAGCGCCTGGTGCCTCCGGCATCATCCGCCACGCGCGACCGCGCTCTGGGACGAAACGCCTCAGAGCATCGAGGTGAGTACCCCGCCGTCGGCTCGCAGTGCAGCGCCGTTCGTCGCGGAAGACAATGGGCTGGCGAGGAATGTCGCGAGGTGTGCGATCTCCTGGGGTTCAACGAATCGTTCGAGAAGCGAAGTCGTGTTGCCTGCTTCGATCGACCGCTTCACGTCATAAGCGGGGATACCTTGCGACTGGGAGATCGCCTCGACCACTCCGGCGACTCCGTCAGAGTACGTTGGTCCACCAAGAATGGTGTTCACCGTGACCTGGGTGCCTCGCGTGAGTTTCGCGAGCCCGTTTCCGAGCGCGATCATGCCTGCTTTGGCGACGCCGTAGGGGATCATGTCGGCGGGCACATTCACGCCCGACTCGCTGCCAATGGAGATAATGCGCCCCCAGCCGCGCTCGAGCATTCCGGGCAGAAGACCTCTGCTGAGACGCACTGCACTCATCAGATCAACATCGAGGTAGTACTGCCAGCTCTCATCGTCAGCGTCGAGGAAATCCACAAGGTCGAAGACACCGGCACTGTTCACGAGGATGTCAACGTGACCGATCTTGTGCAGGAGTGACGCAACTTGCTCGGCATCTCCGAGATCCGCCGGTTCTGAGGAAACGTCTGCGCCGGGAACGGTCGCTCGCAGCCGGTCGACTGCCGATTCGTTTCTTTCACGAGTTCTCCCGTTGAGGATGACCGATGCACCTTCACGTGCAAGGCTTTCGGCGATCGCATACCCGATACCCTGCGTCGATCCGCTGATGAACGCGCGTCGCCCAGTGAGCTGAAGATCCATAAGTCGCCCTTCCATTTTAGTTTTCTGGTCAAGTGAAATGTAATGCATTTTGCTTGACTGGGCAAGTAAGTATCGAGTTAGACTGACCACATGGACAACACCGCAGAGGTCATGGCATTAGAGGGCGACGACCTCGAGACATGGTCCGCCTTGGCGACGGTGCTGGAGTGGCTTCCCGCAGCGCTGGACACACAGCTGATGAACGATGCACGGCTAACCCACTTCGAGTACGGCATCATGTACGCCCTCGCGACCGCGGAGGAGCGCACGCTGCGTATGAGCGTGCTCGCGGGCTACGCCAATAGCTCGCTCTCCCGACTCTCGCGCGCGGTTTCTCGCCTTGAACGAAAAGGGTGGGTCGGGCGTTCGCCTGATCCGAGCGACGGTCGCTCTACCCTGGCAACACTCACCGACGAGGGCGAGACCGTCGCGAACGCTGCGACGCCAGGACATGCAGCGCTGGTTCACCAGCTCGTGCTCGACCAGCTCACCACCGCGCAGAAACGCCAGCTTCGAGAGATCTGCCTGAGGGTACTAGGCGGACTCCGCGAAGACGGGGGCTGGCGGCCGCAGGAGCTCTCAGCGAGTTTCATGTCGAAAGCAGCGAACTGAGAGCCAAAATGCTCAAGGGCGGGGTGACTTCCGGAACGCGTTTCGTCGGGCCCTGCACAAAGATGCGATGGGGCGGGGGCAGCGAGCTGTTTGGCCAAGCACGCCCGAGATGGGAAGTTGCACCAGAGCGGTGGCCTCGTATCGGGCGTCGTTTGCGGCTCCGATGCAGAGTGAATCGCCCGGGGTTTCTTCCCTATGTGATTCCCTGTCCAACAAGCGCTGGCCGGGCTGACAGGATTTGAACCTGCGACCCCTTGGAGAATCTGGCCAATTTCCGGTCTCCGCTGATCGTCTCGGGATCTCGCGGATTCCCTTGTGTTTACAGGGAACCGGGCGGTTCGCTGGGTCTGAGTGTAGCGGGTTGGTGGCGGGTCGTGGCGGGCAATTTAGATGGGTTTCTGATAGGCCATCAGAGCAAGGCGTTGCATGAGCTTGGACGCCCGCCGCAACTCGGACACCTCACGCTTGAGGCCCTTGATCTCCTCCTGCGCCTCGCTCGTCACGCCTGGCCGAGCAGCGGTGTCGACCTGCTGCCGGCGGATCCACTGGCGCACCGTCTCCGGCGAACCGACGCCGAGGAGCTTAGCGACGGGAGCAATCGCCTAATACTCGCTGTCATGATCCGACCGCACCTAGCCGACCGTCCAGACGGCACGCTCGCGCCGCTCGGCCGGGCACTTACTGGGACGTCCCATGAGACTGATCCTTCCAAGGAATCCAGCCTCCGGACACCCCGGGGCGGCTCAAACGATCGATAGGCAGAAGAGCATGTGTTGGCAACCAACACGATACGCTCCACCTACGGCGGCACCAACGCGTGGGCAGTGATCAGATGGAGAAGGCATTGAGTGACTATCTCGCAGCGATGGCAGTGATGAAGGTCAACTACGACCGGCGAGGTCATGATGTCCTGCAAATGCTTGTACCCTTCGTGGCTGACTCCGCACGACGGTCCCGGCAAGCACTTTCGGACGATTCAATTCAGCAGGATCTCCAAACCACATTCGGGCTCCCGGTCCCGCGCACAGTGATCAAGACCTTGCTCAGACGGCTCACGCGAGCCGGTGCTCTCGTACGAGAGCATGGCGTCATCGTTGCGGTACGCCCAGAGATTGACAAGCCCGAGTACGACCTGTCAGCAGACGTTTCCCGGGTCAAATCTGCGCAGGCCACGCTCCTGAGAGAGGGGGCCGCCTTCGCGCGCAGGGTGTTCAACGTCGAGGTCTCTGAACCAGACTTCTCTGCCGCACTTCTGTCTCTGGTCCGCGACGAGGTCGCGCCTCTCGCGGTCTGGGCTGTCAATCGCGTTCAACCGAGCTTCCACGCCAGGGTCGATGAGGGGCTTGCCCACGTAGTGGCTCAATTTGTCCTGCACGTAGTTTCGGAGGGAAGCGCGGATACCCAGACAGCTCTCGAACAGATAGCGAAGGGCAGTCTCCTCTCAGGCGTGTTGTGGAGCACAGACCTCGAGGCGCCCGACCGTCGGATCAGCGGGTTAGAGATCTTCCTAGACACAACACTGCTTCTCAGGCTACTCGGTCTCTGCGGTCCAATTCGGCAAGCATTCTCTGCAGAACTGGCACAGCTCGCTGTCGAGAGCGGAATCGGCTTGGTGTGCTTCCAGCACAACTTCGATGAGATTCTTGGAGTACTTGCCGCGGCGTCGGCAGTGCTTCGGTCGGGTCGGAGCAAGTACTACGGCGAGGCCGTCGAGTTCATGGTCTCGGAAGGTTGGACAGCAAGCGACGTCGAAGAGGTCATTTCGACCTTGGAGTCTAGGCTCAACGAGCGGGGGGTCAGCGTCCGAAGTAAACCCGACAGAGTCGCTAAATACAACATGGACGAGGCGAGCCTGCGTCGCCTCCTCGACGAGAACGTGCGGTATACAAACGTGGCCGCGCTCGACGCCGACGTAGACTCCCTGGCTTCCATCTTCACGCTGCGTCAAGCGCGCCACCCTCGCCGCATCGAGGAGGCCAAGGCCGTGTTCGTGACTACGAACACCAACCTCGCTACGGGAGCTCGCCAGTTGTACAAGATTGGCGAGGATCTGCGCGGGGTCCCGCTGTCACTCATCGAATCGCAGATTGCGAGCTACCTCTGGGCACGCCACTCTGCCTCAGCGGCCGCGCTGCCGTTGAATCTCCTCACCATGGGGGCTTTATCTATCGCAGAGTCAGAACCAAAGATTTGGTTCAAGTACGTTGAGCGGCTGGATGATCTAAAAGCGCGGGATCGCGTGTCTAAGCAGGACTACGTGCTGCTTAGACAATCTTTACTCGCGCGTTCAATCATCCTCGCCACGACAGAGAATGACATCGACGCGTTCACCGAGGACACTGCTGACTTCGTCCTCAGGCATGCGCTAGCGGAGCATGCGCGGGCTCTTCAAGCCGAGGCAAGCGAGCGCCAGCAAGAGCTGGTTGATTCAGAGGCGCGGGCGAGCAAAGCAGAAGCGGAACGCGACCACCAGACGCGGTCTCAGCGGGCGGCGTACCGCGCCGTGGCGGAGAAGGCCGCGCGTGTAGTCGTCATCGTGCTCGGCAGTGTGCTCGCGCTGATCGTACTTGCGAGCGCAATCCTCAGTTTCCCTTGGCCCGTAGACCCTCCACTCAGTGCGTCGCTACCCGCTGGCGTGTCCATAGCGCTGGGGGTGGTCGCGGTTGCGATAGGCACGGCTTCGATCGTGGTGGGCCTCACCATACGAGGCGTCGGTCAGAGAGCAATTAACGGTCTTGCGGGTTGGCTGGAGATACGGTTCCGGCGGTGGTTTGCTCCTTCGATTGCCGAGTAGACGTCATCCAAGACTTCCCGGCACCACACACGATAATGTCAGCTGTCAGAGACTGCTGCACGAGCAAGTCAAACTGTCACCTGTTCCTACATCAGACGGGCGTGAGGAACGAACTGGTGACAGGTGTGGTTTAGGCCGCGAGTGTGAGCGGCTCGGCTAGCTTGGCTTCGAACTCGATGGGCGTCAACCCGCCGAGGGAGTCCTGTGCTCGTTGGCGGTGATAC
>Ga0308157_10004649_pt1 | contig 17996 bp, 22 predicted proteins | sample PhyBR1_FD_201035 | JGI IMG/M metagenome (GOLD analysis project Ga0308157, IMG submission 201035) | Phyllosphere microbial communities from UC Gill Tract Community Farm, Albany, California, United States - DLSLB.R1 | ecosystem: Host-associated > Plants > Phyllosphere > Unclassified | place: USA...
CGCCGTCAACCTGGATGCGCAGACCTCGCGCGCCTCGCCGGTCGAGCTGGTGCTGCTGCTCACCGACGGCCTGCTCGACGAGCTGGCGCGCGCGCGCGCCCACATCGTCGGACGCCGCTACGAAGCCAAGGCGAAGAGCATCGACAAATGCGTCGAGATCATCAATGGCCTGTCGAGCTCGCTCGACTTTGACAGCGGCGGCGAGACTGTCGCCAACCTGGCGAGCATCTACGAATTTTGCGCCACCCGCCTGCACGGGGCCAGCATCAAGCTCGACCCGGCCATGATCGACGAAGTGGTGCAGATCCTCACCACCATCCGCCAGGGCTGGAAAGGCGTGCAGGAACGCAATGGCTAGGACGCCGACCATCGAGCGCCTGGCGGCGCGCCTGCACGACGCCAGTGTGCGCGCCGACTGGGACCTGCTCGAGCGCGCCGTGCGCGAGCTCGGACCCCAGGTCGAGGCGCTGGCCGCGCGCGGCGCCTGGAGCGCATCCGAACGCGCGGCCCTGGCCGGCCTGCGCGCCGCCCACGACGGGGCGGCCCAGGCCTGCGCCGAGGCCGCCGCCAGCGTGCGCGAGCAGCTGGGCGACCTGCACGACAACCAGGAAGGCCGCATGGCCTATGCCCTCGCGGGCGAACTCGAACCGGGTAGCACCACACAATGAATTTCTCCATGAATAGCGCGATGAATGCCATGAACGCCGTCGGCAACGCAGTCGGCAACGCAGTCGGCAAGATTGCCGCCAACGGTGCGCCGGCCGATCCGGCCCTGGCGCCCGACGGCGCACTCGTGCCGGGCGCCGGCCAGGTCCTGCCGCAGCCGGCGCTCCAGGTGCTGCCGTTCCAGCACTGGATCAGCGCCGATGGCGCGCAGGCGCCGGTCGATGCCGCCGCGCCGGTCGACGGCGCCGCGCCCGAGGCCGGCCTGGAGCCAGGCGCCGACGAACCGGCCGACGAGACCCTGGCCGCCGAACAGGCAGTGGCGATCGATGCCGTGCTGGCCGCGATGACGCCGCAAGTCGCGCCGGCCGCGCTGCCGGCCATGATGCTGGCGATGTCGGGCGCCAAGCCGGGCGCCGCCAACGATGGCGCCGTTCCTGCCGGACCTGCCGGACCTGCCGCGTTGGCCGCCGTGACCGATGTGGCCACGGCGCCCGAGGCCCAGCCGGTCGCCGCGACCCGCGCCGCGCCCGAGGTTCCCGCGGCGCCGCTGCCGGTGGCTGCGCCGGTAGCCCCGCGCACGGACGCCGCCGCCCAGGCGCTGCCGGCAACGCCGGTCCCGACCCCGGCCGCCCCTGCGGCCCACACCGCTGGCGCAGCGGTGGATGGCGCACCGCTCGACGGCGCCGACAGCGCGCCCACCACCGGCGCCGCCGGCATCGCCGCCGGCCAGCCGGCCGCCCCACGCGGCAACGCCAGCGTGGTGCTGGCCGGTCCGCCGACCGCCTGGCGCCAGACCCTGCACGAAGCGCTGGGCGAGCGGCTCCAGCTGCAAGTCGGGCGCGGCGTCGAGCAGGCGACCATCCGCCTCGAGCCGCCCATGCTGGGCCGGATCGACATCTCGGTACGCCACAGCGGCGGCAACCTCGAAGTGCATATCGCCGCCACCAATACCGAGGTGCTGCGCCAGCTGAACACGGTCAGCGACAGCCTGCGCAACGACCTGGCCGGACGCCAGTACAGCAATGTCTCGGTCAATGTGAGCGAGGCCCCGCGCGCCCAGGCGAGCGCCCAGGCCGGCAACCAGCCGTCCGGCCAGCCGGGCGCCGACGCCCAGGGCCGCGGCCGCCAGCAAGAGCAAGAAGAACAGCGCCAGCGCACGCCCGGCCTGGCCCTGAACGATGCCGGCGACGCCGGTTCCCTGTTTTCGATGAATGACCGCGACTAGACCATGAAAGCAAAACTGATCATTGCATTTGCCGGCGTCGCTGTAGCGGCGGCCGCCGCCGCGGGCGGCGCCATGTGGTACATGAAGCCGGCCCCGGCCAACGGCGCCGTCGCCAGGCCGGCGCCGGAAAAGAAACCGACCAAGTACGTCACCCTGGACAAGGTGATCGTCATGCTGCGCCGCGCGCCGAACGAGCAGGCCGCGCACTACCTGTCGGTCGACCTGGTGCTGGCCACCACCCCGGCCGAGGAAAAGGAAGCCAAGGAGCAGCTGCCGCTGCTGCGCAGCATCGCCGTGTCGGCGCTGTCTTCGCGCACCCTGGCCGAAGCGTCCGCCATGACGGTCGACCAGTACGCGGACGAGCTGAACAAGGTGTTCAACGCCAACTATGAAAAGGAAAACCACGTCAAACCGTTTTCCGAAGTCATGGTCGGCAAGCTGATCATCGAGTAACGCGCACACCCCCGGTGACCACGTGGCCTATATGACCGACTACCTCGACGTTGGCGCCGCCGCCGAATACGGCGAGGCGCAAGCCGCCACCGGCATGAGCGCCCAGGAAGAGGGGCGCCACCTGCTGGCCTATGCGCCGCTGGTCAAGCGCATTGCGCGCCAGCTCGGCAGCCAGGTCTCTGGAGCGTTGGGGCGCGAGGACATGGAACAGATCGGGCTGATGGGCCTGCTCGAGGCGCTGCGCCGCTACGGCCAGCCCGACACCGGGTTCTCCAGCTATGCGGCGCTGCGCGTGCGCGGCGCGATTTTGGACGAACTGCGGCGCCAGGACTGGCGTCCGCGCGCCGTGCGCCAGGACAGCCACCGCCAGCGCGACGCCTTGCGCGCGCTCACGCGCAGCCTGGGGCGCGAGCCGAACGAGAAGGAAGCGGCACAGGCGTTGGGTCTGTCCGCGGAAGCGTATCAACAGTATCTGCTCGACGACAGCGCCGAGGAAATGCTGAGCTTCGACGAAGTCTTGCAGGAAGCGGTCGCCGAAGCCCACCATACCCCCGGCCCCGAAGAACAGTTCATGGTGCGGCGCAGCCTGGAACAGGTGCTGTCCGCCCTCAACGAGAAGGAGCAGCGGGTGATCCAGATGATCTACGAGTTCGAACTGAGCTACAAGGAAATCGCCGCCGTGCTCGACCTGTCCGACGCCCGCGTCTGCCAGCTCAACAAGAGCGCGCTGGCCAAGATGAAGGCCGCGCTGCAGCGCGACTGAACCGAATAACAGAGAAAAGCCAGAAAGGCCTTACGTCATGCAGCAACTACTCGGAATCGCCATCGTGCTCGGCGCCGTCTTCGGCGGATTCACGATGATGGGCGGGACCTTCTCCGCGATCTTCCACCCAATCGAGATCCTGATCATCGGCGGCGCCGCCTTCGGCGCCCTGGTGCTCGGCAATCCGCGCCACGTGCTGGCCGAGATGGGCCACCAGCTCAAGAAGGTGGCGGCGCGCAAGAAGCACGACTCGGAATTCCAGCGCCAGCTGCTGCTCTTGATGTACGAACTGCTGCAGACCGCCGCCGGCGGCCTGAAAGCGCTCGACGCCCACGTCGAGGCGCCCGCCGAAAGCCCGCTGTTCCAGCGCTATCCGCTGATCCTGGAAGAGCCGAAGCTGCTGGCCTTCATCGTCGACAACTTCCGCCTGATGGCCATGGGCAAGATCAACGCCCATGAACTCGAAGGCGTGCTGGAGCAGGAACTGGAAGCCATCCACGAAGAGCTGACCCAGCCCTCGAAGTCGCTGCAGAAGATCGCCGAGGCGATGCCGGGCTTCGGCATCCTGGCCGCGGTGCTGGGCATCGTGATGGCCATGTTCTCGGTCTCGGGCGGCGCCGATTCGGGCGAGATCGCCGAGAAGGTGGGCGCGGCCATGGTCGGCACCTTCATCGGCATCTTCTTCTGCTACGGCGTGCTGGAGCCGCTGGCCAACCTGATGAAGCAGACGGTCAACTCGGACGCCTCGACCATGGAAACGGTGAAGGTCGTGCTGTGCACCCACGTGGCCGGCAAGCCCGCCCTGCTGGCGATCGACGCCGGACGGCGCCTGATCCAACTGAACACCAAGCCCAGCTTTGCCCAGCTCGAACAGTGGATCAACGCCATGGGCGGCGAGGACGAATCGCAGAACAAGCGGCGCCGCGGCGGCGACCGCATGACGGGGTAACACGTGTCGAAGACCAACGACAAGCACGAATCGACCATCGTCAAGCGCGGCGGCGGCAAGCACCAGCACGACGAGCATGGCGGGGCCTGGAAGGTCGCGTTCGCCGACTTCTGCCTGGCGCTGATGGCCCTGTTCCTGGTGCTGTGGCTGATCGCCGCGCGCGAGCAGCAGAACCTGAAGGCGATCGTGCAGGACGCCACCGACAGCGGCATGCTCGAGGGCCAGGGCCAGAAGCCGGCCATCGCCAGCGAGCCGAGCGGCAGTCTGATCGAACGCTTCGAAGTGCCGCGCACCGGCAATGCCGGCACCAGCAATCCGGGCAGCCCGAGCGCTCCGCGCACCGCCTACGAGACGCCGTCCGACCTGGCGGCCCTGTCGAAGGCCCTGACCGAGCTGTCGGTGAGCGCCGGACTGGCCTCGAACCTGGCGACCGTGGTCACGCCCTACGGCTTGCGCGTGATGCTGCACGACACCGACAAGCAGGGCATGTTCATGCGCGGCAGCGCGCTGCCCACCGGCCGTTTCGCGCGCCTGTTGCAAAAAATGGGGCCGCTGTTCGCCCAGATGCGCAACCAGATGCTGATCATCGGCCATACCGATTCCAGCCGCTACGCCGGTCCCGATACCGGCGGCTACTCGAACTGGGCGCTGTCGACCGACCGCGCGCTGGCCGCGCGCGCGCAACTGCTTACCGGCGGCATGCAGAGCACGACCATACTCCAGGTGGTCGGCATGGCCGACCGCGGCCCGCTGCACCCGGAAGAGCCGCTCGACGGCATGAACCGCCGCATCGAACTCCTGATCCTGACCAGCGCCCAGTCGCGCGCGGTGGCGAATATGTTCGGCGCTCCGAGCGGCCAGGGCACGGCGCTGGGCAGCGGCGCGACGGTCACCATGCCGGATGCGACGGCACTGGAAGAACTGCGCGGCCAGCTGCCGAAAACGCCATGACGATCCAAGCAAAATCCCGAGGTAACCGCATGAAAATCACCGGCTCGCCCGTCTCCACCGTCACCATCGGCGCCCAGGCCGCGCCGGCGCCGGTCCAGGCCGAAGCGCCGGCCGCCCCGGCCGCCGCCCTGCAATCCGAGGTCCTGAAACCGGCCGCCGACGCCTTGCGCGCAATGCCCGACTTCGACGCCGCCCGCGTGGCCGAGCTGCGCGATGCGCTGGCGCGCGGCGAACTGCCGTTCGATCCGGGCCGCCTGGCCGGCCTGATCCAGAAATTCCACGGAGGTCGCTGATGGCTACCCTGACCCGCCAGCAGGCCAATACGCTGCTGCTCGAAGGCGTCCAGCGCGACCTGGGCGAAGCCACCACCATCCATACGCTGCTGGAGAAACAGTTCGAAGCCGCGGTGCGCCACCGCAGCGCCGAGCTGACCGCGCTGGCCGATGGCCTGGCGCCCCTGCTGGAAAGCATGGAAGCGCGCCGCCAGCAGCGCCTGCAACTGGTGCGCGCCCTGCTCGGCCCGGATGCCACGATGGCGCACTACAGCGCCAGCCTGGACACGGCAGCGCGCGCAACCTTCGACGCCGCCTGGACCGAGCTGGAATCGGTCGTGCGCGCCTGCAAGGACGCGACCACCCGCAACGGCCAACTGCTGGCCGAGCAGTATTCGGTCATGCAGCGCGTGCTGCACGGCGAGGACGAAGTCTATGCGCCACGCTGATTTTTCGATCGCTGCCACGGCGCCGACCGCGGCCACCGCCGCTACCGCCGCTACCGCCTCCACCCGCCCGACCGCCGGCCTCGGCGGCGATGGCGGCTTCGGGCGCGTGTTCAACGAGCTGCAGGGCGAAGTGACTGCCTACATCCAGCATGGCGACGCCGATGGCGGCGCTGCCAGCAGCCTCTCGGCCGAAGGCGCGCTGGTGCGCCTGCGCGCACGCGGCTTGATCATGGGAGAAGACGAGCAGGTGGACGGCGCCGCCGCCAGCGGCGGCGCGGCGGCCAACACGCCCGAGCAACAGGCCTTTTTGGATAGCATCGCGCCCTGGGCGCGCCAGGCCGCCGATCGCCTGGGCGTGGCGCCCGAGCTGGTCCAGGCCCATGCGGCGCTCGAATCGGGCTGGGGCCAGCGTCCGCTGCGCACCGCCGACGGCGCGAGCAGCCACAACCTGTTCGGGATCAAGGCCGGCGCCAGCTGGCAAGGCGCGACCGGCGACTCGACCACCACCGAATACATCAATGGCGCGGCGCTCAAGACGCGCGAACGGTTCCGCGCCTACCCGGACGCGGCCAGCGCCTTCCAGGACTACGCCCGCGTACTGACCGACAATCCGCGCTACCGCGCCGCCCTGAATACCGGCAACGACGCCCAGGCCTTCGCCCAGGGCCTGGCGCGCGGCGGCTATGCGACCGATCCCGGCTACGCGGCCAAGCTGGCCCGCATCGCGGGCAGCCTGCAGGGGACCGGGGAGTGAAGGCTTATTCGCCCAGCGGCATGTCGAGCGGCTGCACGGCGCCGGCGTCCAGCACCCGCATGCGCACGACCTGCCCGCTGGCGTTGTTCTTGACCCGCACCACGGCGCCGCGCGCGCCGGCGTCGAGCGCCTCGCCCGCCATGCTGACCTCGATGCCGTCCTGGCGCGCCGTCATGACCACTGCGTCGCCGCGCTTGACGACGATCGGCGCCACCAGCTGGCTGGCGCGCAAGACCTCGCCCGCGCGCAGGCTGCGCCGGCTGGACTGTCCCACGGCTTCATCGAGCATGCCGATCGGGTCGCGCACATTGGTGATGTCGCGCCGCTCGAGCGCGACGTCGGCTTCGGAAAGTTCGCGGTTGGCCGCCACCGGGGCCGCCGTCACCGCCACCAGCGCCGAGACCCGCGCACGCACCACGAAGTCGTGGCGCCAGCCCTTGCCGTCCGGGCAGCGCGCGACGAAACGCATGCGCGCCGGCTGGCGGGTGTCGATCGCCTCGATGTCCACTTCGCCCTTGCATGCGGGGGCCGGACGGCTGCTGGCCACCGTGAGATCGAATTGCGGATCGCCCAGCCCGACCGCATCGGCGCCTTTTTCGAGCTGCTCGCGCGCGGCTTGTTCTATTTGTACGGAAATAGTTTGCGCCGACCACGCTGTGGTGCACAACAGACAGATTACAATACTTGTTGTTGCCTTGCGGAAAGCAATCATCGGACAATACGGGTCAGGCGGAAAGACCCATTCTACCCAAACTAACTGCAGTTCACTGGAGAATCGCCATGTCGATTAATTTCAAGGAAGCACTCGGCGTCAGCGCCGACGCGCTCCAGCTGCGCGCCGAACGCACCCGCGTGCTGGCCGCGAACATTGCCAACGAAAGCACGCCGGGCTATACGGCGCGCGACATCGACTTTGCCAGCGTGATGCAGGACCAGATGGATGCCGAGGATGGCGCTCCGACCCTGTCGGCCGAGGGCCCGCTGTACCGCGTACCCTTCCACCCCAGCGCCGACGGCAATACCGTCGAGATCGGCGTCGAACAAGCCGCCTTTTCGCAGAACGCTTCCGATTTCCAGACCAGCCTGACCTTCATCAATATGAAGCTGCGCGGTCTGAACAAAGCCATCACCGGCCAATAAGGAGCGCACAGTGAGTTTCAAGGATATTTCCCTGATCGCCGGTTCGGCCATGGCGGCCCAGACCGTGCGCATGAACACGATCGCCAGCAACCTGGCCAACGCGAATGCCTCGGCCACCACCGAAGCCGAGGCCTACCGCGCAAGGAAGCCGGTGTTTGCGGCCATGCTCGACGGCGAAGGCGTGGCCAAGGTGCAGGTGCTGGACGTGGTGCAATCGAGCGAGCCGCTGCGCCGCATGCACGAGCCTGATAATCCTTTGGCCGACGCCGACGGCATGGTGTATTACGCCAACGTGAATGAAGTGGCCGAAATGGCCGATATGATGGCCGCCTCGCGTGCCTTTGAAACGAACGTCGAGGTCATGGGCCGCATCAAGTCGATGCAGCAGTCCCTGATCCGCATGGGAGAAAGCTGATCATGGTTACATCCACCAATGGCTTCGGCTTCAACAGCAACTACAGCAATACCAGCGACCGTCCGGCCGGCGTGCCGATGAGCGAGAACAAGGACATGTTCACCAAGCTGCTGGTGGCCCAGATCCGCAACCAGGATCCGCTGGCGCCATCCGATCCGGCCACCTTCGTGAACCAGCTGTCGCAGCTGTCGCAGACCGAGGCGCTGGAAAACATGACCCAGACCACCGCCGCCAGCGCCGCCATGCTGCAAAGCCTGCAGGTGCTGACGATGGGCGGCCAGGTCGGCAGCCTGGTCTCGGTCGAGACCTCCCGTGTGGAACTGGGCGACGGGCAGATCAAGGGCAGCGTGCGCCTGGAAGGCGCCAGCACCCTCACCCACGTGATCCTGACCGACGTGGCCGGCAAGCAGACGAAGATCGAACTGCCGCCGCACGGCATCGGCGGCCAGGAATTCACGATCGACCCGGCCAAGCTCGGCCTGCCGCCCGGCAAATACAGCATCGCTGCCGAATCCTCGGACGGCACCAAGCCGGCAATTGAAGTCAATGGCCGCCTGAACAGCGTGCGCCTCGACGCCAGCGGCGGCATCCTGATGCAGGTTGCCGGCGTCGGCGATGTCGAGCCGGGCTGGATCACCGGTTTCCACGGCAAGAACAATTCCGCCGACCTGGCGTTCACCAATTAATCAAAGGATTCCCCATGAGCTTCAATATCGCCCTGTCGGGCATCCAGGCCATCAACGAACAGCTCAACACCCTGTCGAACAATATCGCCAACGCTGGCACCTATGGCTTCAAGAGCAGCCGCGCCAACTTCTCGTCGGTGTATGCGGGTGAGCAGGCCAACGGCGTGCAGGTCGGCTCGCTGACCCAGAACATCGGCCAGAACGGCAGCCTGCAGACCACCGGCCGCGGCCTCGACGCCGCCATCCTCGGGCGCGGCTTCTTTACCAGCCGCGATGCCCAGGGCGTGGTCTCGTATTCGCGCGTCGGCATCTTCAACGCCAATGCCGACGGTTTCCTGGTCGACGCCACCGGCAAGCGCGTGCAGGGCTATGGCCCGACCGTCAACGGCGTGCTGGGCACGATGGGCGACATCGAGATCCCGACCGGCCAGATTCCTGCCGTGGCCACCACCCGCGCCACCTACGCCGGCAATATGTCGAACGAATGGCCGGTCAAGGCCGCCGCCGACTTCGATTACACCGATTCCAGCACTTACAGCATGGTCAAGCAGTCGGTGGTCTACGACTCGCTGGGCACCCAGCACTCCGTGTCGCAATACTTCTTCAAGGCCGACGACGACACCGTCTCGGTGCGCTACAGCATCAATGGCGCGGCGCCTGCCGGCCCCGGTTTCGACCTGGACTTCGACAACAATGGCGCGCTCGCGCCCGCCGACGCGATCGGGCCGAATATCACGTTCACGCCGCCTGGCGCGAATGCGCTCACCTTCAACTTCGACTACACCGGCACCACCAAGGCCGCCGGCGACGCCACCTCCACCACCAACCGTCCGAACGGCTATGCCTCGGGCAGCTTCGTCGGCGTGGAACTGGCCGAAGACGGCTCGATCGTCGCCAAGTACAGCAACGAGCAGCAGCAGATCGTGGGCACCGTGGCGATTGCCACCTTCCCCGACGAAGGCAGCCTGGCCCAGATCAGCGACACCAGCTGGACCGCCAACGCCAATTCGGGCGCGCCGCTGTACGGCACCCCGGGCCTCGGCCTGGCCGGCAAGCTGTCCAAGGGCTCGCTGGAAGGCTCGAACGTGGACATCACCTCGGAACTGGTCGGCCTGATGACCTCGCAACGCAACTACCAGGCCAACTCGAAGGTGATCACCGCCGAGAACCAGATGATGCAGTCGCTGATGCAGGCGCTGTAAGCGGCATATGGACAAGTTCATCTTCACCGCCGTCAGCGGCGCCCAGCGCACCCTGCAAGCGCAGCAGGTGCGCGCCAACAACCTGGCCAATGCCGATACGCCGGGCTTTCGCGCCAATATCGAACTGGCCTCCAGCCAGGCGCTGACCGGCTACGGCTACGACGACGTCCACCTGTCGCGCACCGAGGCCGACGCCATCTCGACCCGCAACGGCACGGTGCGCGACACCGGCCGCGCGCTGGACGTCGCCGTCAACGGCAACGGCTACCTGGCGGTGGAGTGGAACGAGGGTGAAGCCTATACCCGCGCCGGCGCAATCGATATCGACGCCAACGGCGCACTGTCGGTGGCCGGCCGGCCGCTGCTCGGTGAAGGCGGGCCGATCGTGCTGCCGCCGCACACCGCGGTCGACATCGCCAAGGACGGCACGATTTCGATCATGCCCGAAGGCGGCACCATCACCCAGATCATCGACCGCCTGCGCCTGGTCAGTGCCGAAGGCGGGCAGCTGGCCAAGAACGAGGCCGGCCTGATCGTGCCGCGCGACGGCGAACCGCTGGCGGCCGATCCGAACGTCACCGTGCGCGGCCGCGCGCTGGAAGGCAGTAATGTCTCGGCGGTGGAAGAAATGGTTGCCGTGATGAGCCTGAACCGCAGCTTCGAGATGCAGATGAAGATGTTCAAGGCCAGCGACAGCATGAACGAGTCGGGCAACCGGCTCCTCGGCGCATAAGCGTCGGCACACTCAACTAGGGAGCAACCATGAATCCAGCAATGTGGATCAGCAAAACCGGCGTGCAGGCGCAAGACGCCAAGCTGCAGGCGATCGCCAATAACCTGGCCAACGTCAACACCGTCGGCTTCAAGCGCGACCGCGTCGTGTTCGAAGACCTGTTCTACCAGGTCGACGCCCAGCCGGGCGCCCAGAACGCGGACAACACCGTCAACGGCGGCGTCCAGCTCGGCAACGGCGTGCGCGTGGTCGGCACCCAGAAGGCCTTCACCGACGGCAGCCTGCAGACCACCAGCCAGCCGCTCGACGTCGCCATCTCGGGCGCCGGCTTCCTGCAGGTGCTGCGTCCGAACGGCGAACCAGCCTACACCCGCGCCGGCCAGCTGAAGGTCGATCCGAACGGCACCCTGACCAATGCCCAGGGCCTGGCCATCGTGCCGCAGATCACGATTCCGCAAACCGCGCAGCGCGTGACCATCGGCGAAAACGGCGTGGTCTCAGTGACCTTCGCCAACCAGCCCAATCCGCAAGAGGTCGGCCAGATCAACCTGACCGGCTTCATCAACCCGACGGGCCTCTTGGCCCTGGGCGACAACCTGTTCCAGGAAACCGCCGCCAGCGGCGCGCCCAACGAAGGCCGTCCGGGCGACGACGCTTTCGGCAGCCTCAAGCAGGGCATGCTGGAAGGCTCGAACGTGCAGGTGGTCGAAGAGATGGTCGACATGATCGCGGCCCAGCGCACCTACGAGATGAACACCAAGGTGCTGTCGGCGGCCGACAATATGCTGCAATACCTGTCGCAGGCGGCGCGCTGATGAAAACCCTGGCCGCCCTGCTTTGCGTCATGGTCCTCGCCGGCTGCGCCTCGCCGGCGCAGGTCGCCATGCGCGACGACGACGACGATCACATGCCGCTGCAGCGCACGGCGCGCGGCGGCGTCTCGGGCGGCGTATTCACCGCCGACACCGTCTCGCTGACCTCGGACAGCCGCGCCTACCGCGTGGGCGACGCCGTCACCGTGATCCTGCAAGAGACCACCCAGGCCAGCAAGCGCGCCGGCACCAGCATTTCCAAGGGGTCGTCGATCGGTATTTCCCCTCTCGCGGCGCTGGGCAAGGTCTACGACAAGGCCGCGATCGATATCAGCGCCGACCGCGATTTCCAGGGCGACGCCACCAGCACCCAGCAGAACGCCCTGTCCGGTTCGCTCACCGTGATCGTGCAGGAAGTGCTGCCCAACGGCCTGTTGCGCGTGGCCGGCGAAAAGAACCTGATGCTGAACCAGGGCGAAGAATTCGTGCGCCTGAAGGGCTTCGTGCGCGCGGCCGATGTCGACGCCGACAACCGCGTGTCGTCGCTGCGCGTGGCCAATGCCCGCATCGCCTACTCGGCGCGCGGCGCGCTGGCCGACGCCAACCAGCCGGGCTGGCTGACGCGCTTCTTCAACAGCCCCCTGATGCCGTTCTGAGGACAACCATGAAACTGCGCCGCATTGCTCCATTCATGCTCGCTGCCCTGCTCGGCTGCGCCGTCCTGCCCGTGCAGGCCGCGCAAGCCCTGCGCAACCTGGTCAGCGTCGAAGGCGTGCGCGAAAACCCGCTGGTCGGCTACGGCCTGGTGGTCGGCCTGAACGGCTCGGGCGACTCGACCCAGGTCAAGTTCGCCAGCCAGTCGGTCGTCAATATGCTCAAGCAGTTCGGCGTGCGCCTGCCGGAAGGCGAGGACGCCAAGAACAAGAATGTGGCCGCCGTCATGGTCTCGGCCACCTTCCCGCCCGGCTACCGCCGCGGCCAGGCCATCGACGTCACGGTGTCGTCGCTGGGCGACGCCAAGAGCCTGCGCGGCGGCACCCTGCTGCTGACCCAGTTGCGCGCGGCCGACAACGAGATCTACGCCCTGGCGCAGGGCAATGTGGTGGTCGGCGGCCTGAACGCCACTGGCAAGAGCGGTTCCTCGGTTACCGTCAACACCCCGACCGCCGGCCGGGTGCCCAACGGCGCCATGATCGAGCGCGAGATCGCAACCGACTTCGCGACCCGCCCGCAAGTGATGCTGCGCCTGCGCCAGCCGCATTTCGAGACCGCCACCAATGTGGTCAATGCGATCAACAAGCGCTACGGCCCGGTCGCCACCACCCTGGACGGCACCAGCGTCGAAGTGATCGCCCCCGAGAACCCGACCGAGCGCGTGGCGTTCGTCGCCGCACTGAACGCGATGCGCGTCGAAGCCGGCGTCGAGGTGCCGAAGGTCGTGTTCAACTCGCGCACCGGTACGGTCGTGATCGCCGATGGCCTGCGGGTGAAGTCGGCCGCCGTCACCCACGGTTCGCTCAAGGTGATCATTTCGGAAAGCTCGCGCGTCAGCCAGCCGGGCCCGTTCTCGCGCGGCCAGACCGCGGTGACGCCTGAATCGAAATTATCGGTCGACCAGGGCTCGGGCCAGATGTTCAACTGGCCGCCGGGCGCGCGCCTGCAAACCATCATCGATACCGTCAACAGCCTGGGCGCCTCGCCCGACGACATCATGGCGATCCTGCAGGCCCTGGACCAGGCCGGCGCGATCGAAGGCGAACTGGTGGTGATCTGATGCGCATCGATCCCCTTCAAAACGGCCTGCAAGGCGCCGCCAACGACAGCCCGGTCGCCCCTGCCGCCGGGCAGCCGGAACACGACCCCGCCTACGTGGCGAAAGCCACCCAGGCCGCGGTCGAGTTCGAACGCTTCTTCATCAGCCACATGCTGCGCACGATGCGCGCCTCGACCCGCGAAATGGCGAGCGAGGACAGTGTGTTCAACAACCGCGTCAACCAGGACATGCAGGACATGGCCGACGACCTGGTGGCCGGCAATATGGCCGGCCAGCGCGCCTTCGGCATCGCCGACGCCATCCTGCGCCAGCTGGTGCCTGGCGCCATCACCGGCAAGCGCTGACGCGCACCCGCCCGCGATCGCCACCAATTACATAAAAAACTTAATAAACAGCAATAATTGGTCGCCTTCTCAGGTTAACCCTGTCTCGAGGACGAATCCGCACCATGACGATCATCAATAATGCCCTCTCCGGCGCACTCGCCGCCCAGATTGCCCTCGCGGCAAGCAGCCACAACATCGCCAACCTGCAGACCAAGGGGTTCACCCGACAGTCGGCGCTGCTGATGTCGCTCGGTCCGGACGCCAGCGGCCGCTCGGCCGGCAACGGCGTACAGGTCACCTCGCTGCTGCGTTTCTCGGACAACTACAAGACCCAGGCCATGTGGCGCGCCAATTCGGAGCTGGGGATGCACTCCCAGTCGCAGCCCTACCTGACCCAGCTCGAGAGCGTGATGGGCGACTCGTCGGCCAGCCTGTCGGCCGGCATCGACGACTTCTTCAAGGCGATCAACGCGGTGGCCGGCGACCCGGGTTCGACCCCGCTGCGCCAGCAGGTCCTGACCGCCGCCAACCTGATGGCCGAACGCTTCAACGGCCTGAACAACGTCTACAACACGCAGCTGACCTCGGTGCGCCAGCAGCGCAGCGCCCTGGTCGACTCGGCCAACGTCGACATTGCCACCATCGCCCGCCTGAACAAGCAGATCAGCGCGACCCAGGCCGGCGGCGTGTCGGCCTCGAGCCTGATCGACGCCCGCGACCAGGCCATCGACGACCTGTCATCCAAGATGGGGCTGGAAGTATCGAACAACGGCGACGGCACCCGCGACGTCTCGCTCAAGAGCGGCCAAGCGCTGGTGATCGGCGGCATGCACGGCACCCTCAAGGCCGGCGCGACGCCCGATTCGCCGCAGGCATTCTCGATCACCTTCGCCAACTCGACCTTCGCGCTCGACGCCAGCAAAATGGGCGGCCAACTGGGCGGGCTGACCCACTTCGAGATCACTACCCTGCTGCCGCTGCAGAAGGACGTCGACGCCCTGGCGGAAGAAATCGCCGTTCGCGTCAACGCCCAGCTCGCGGCCGGCTACAATGCGCCGCCACCCGGCCCGAACGGCGTCCCGCTGTTCGTCTACCCCCGCGGCACCGGTTCGGAAATGCTCAAGACGATCGAGGGCTTCAAGGCCGAGGACTTCGCCTTCTCGAGCGACGGCCTGCCGGGCGACACCGGCAACCTGCAAAAGCTGGCGGCGCTCAAGAGCCAGCCGATCACCCTGCCGGGCATCGGCAGCGTGCTCCTGAGCGACGCCGATACCCAGATGCTGGGCAAGCTGGCCGTGGACAGCAAGATCAACAAGGCCTCACTGAAAACCACCGACACCGTGCGCGTCCAGTCGATCAACGACTGGCAGTCGACCAGCGGCGTCAATGAAGACGAAGAAGCGGTCAAGCTGGTGGAGTTCCAGCGCATGTACCAGGCGAACATGCAGGTGATCACGATCGCCAACTCGCTGTTCGACGCCACCCTCGCCATGATGCGTTAAGGAGAACACCATGCGTATCGCCACCGCCCAATACCAGTCGACGATGAACCAGTCGCTCCAGAACAACCAGGATCGGCTCAGCTACATCATGCGCCAGCTGGACAGTCAGAAGCGCATCCTGCTGCCGTCGGATGACCCGGTCGACAGCGTGCGCCTGTCGCGCCTGGCCCGCGAGGAATCCACCGTCGGCCAGTACCGCAGTAATATCGGCTCGCTCCAGCTGCGCCTGACCAAATCCGAAGGCTACCTGAGCAATATGGTCACCGAGATGATCGCCGGCCGGGACCAGATGGTCTGGGCCTTGGACGGCAGCAATACTCCGGATGACCTGAAATCCATGATCGCGCCGCTGGAAGCGCTGCGGGATAGCCTGTTCTTTGCCGCGAACACGATCGACGAAGAGGGCAACCATCTGTTCTCGGGGACAGCGACCAAGACCGCGCCCCTGCTCTACGATGCGACCCAGCCAGCCGGTTCGCGCTACAGCTACAGGGGCAACACCAATGCGCAAAACGTCGTGGTCGGCAATGGACTGACCCAGCCTGCCAACGAGAACCTGGCCGGCCTCGAAAAGCTGCTGAACCAGCTGGACGAGACCATCTCCGTCATGAACACCCCCGGCGCCACGCCCAACGATCCGGCCGTGCGCGCGATCCTGGTTGCCAACCTCACCGGCTTCGACGAAACGCAGGCCCTGGTCTCGAGCAAGATCGCCGACCTGGGCGGACGCCAGAACGTCATCAAGACCCTGGACGACAACCACGCCAACATCAGCCTGTCGAACAAGATCGCGATCGTCGACATCGGCGCGCTCGACGTCGGCGTCGCCGCCACTGAGCTCAACGGCTACTCCACCGCCCTGCAGGCGACCTACAAGGCCTATGCCAAGATCGGCAACCTGTCGCTGTTCAACGCAATCTGACGGCCATGGACGCACTCGCCAGAACAGCCGCCGCCAGTCCAGCCGCCCAGGGCGCCAGCGGTAACGGCGCCGCCGTCAGCGGCAATACCGGGGCCCAGGGCACCTCGGCCACCGGGAGGGCCCACGCCGTGCAGCCGCTCGACGCCGACAGCCGCGCCATCACGCGCACCCCGCCGACGTCCGGCCCGCTGCGGCGCGGCGTCGGCATGAACCAGAACCTGCAGAGCGAGGTCGCCCGCGCCCAGCAGGCGATCGACTACCTCGCCCGCGTGGCCAGCCAGCTCGAGGCGCTCAAGGCCGACCTCAGCGCGCGGCTGTCGGGGCGCGGCGCAGCCGCCTCGCGCGAGCTCGAATCGCGCGTGCGCCAGCTCGCCGTCGCCCTCGAGGGACGCCGCCAGCAGGCCGGCGACGGCGTCGACGCCGCGCTCGACTTCGACGGCGTGGCCGGCGCGCAGCAGCGCTTCCGCATCCAGGGAATGACCGTCGCTTCGCTCAAGTCCGGCAGCACCCAGACCATGGGCTTCTCGGTCGGCAGCGCCGGCGGCCCGCAACTGGCGGCCACGATCGAGCCGGACATGACGCCGGAACAAATCGCCCAGCGCCTCGACCGCACCCTGGCCCCGGTCAAGGTCCGTGCCGGCCTCGACCAGGAAGGCGAGCTGGTATTCACCACGCGCGAATCGACCTTCGGCGGCATCAAGGACGCGATCGCGGTCACCGGCCGCGGCCGGGTCGACACGGCCCCCCTGCCGCCTACCCTCGATCCCAAGAACTGGGAACTGGGCAATCCCGACGCCTTGCGCCAGAGCCTGCGCGAGGTGGTGCAGGCGCTGGCCCGCGTGCGCCGCTCGCAGGATGCGGCCTCGATGGCCCTGAGCGGCGCCATGGCGAAGAACGCCCAGCCCGCCATCCCGAGCGCCGAACTGGCGATGATCGCCCAGGACTTCACCGCCACCGCCGCCAGCCACGACTACGATTCGCTGCTGGCCATCACCTCGGCCCTGGTCGGCGTCAGCCGCGACCGGGTGACCGCCCTGCTCGGCATGCGCTGATCGGGGTCGGCTGGCCGGGACGCGACCGTTCCGGCCACCGATACAATCGATGACTGTTCGCGACCGCATTTTCATGCGATAAAGCAAGGATAGCAACCTTCGGTTGCACGGCATTCCCAACCAGGATGATCGAAGCCATGCTCACAAACACCACTACCGGACTGGCGTCCCAGCCCGCAGCCAGGCAATACGGCGACATGCGCACCAACCTGACGCAGTCGCTGCTGGCCCAGAATCCCGGCCTGAAAGTCATCGACGCCCAGGTCAAGCGCGACGAGGCACGCCTGTCGAGCATCGGCAAGATGGCGCTGGCCCTGGACGGCTTCCGCTCGGTCGCGGCCGGCCTCACTGGCGGCAAGCTCGACATGCTTGCCACGGCCAGCGGCAGCGTCTTGACGGCCAAGCTCGCCGCGGCTTCGGCCACGCCCGGCAAGTATGCCGTCGACGTCCAGCAATTGGCCCAGGCCCAGAAGCTGCAAAGCAAGCCGGTGGCCGACAAGGACGCGGCGCTGGGCAGCGGCGGCGCCAGCACGATCACGGTCGAAACCGGATCCGGCGCCAACGCCAAGAAAACCACGGTGCGCATCGAACCGGGCGAGAACAGCCTGGAAGGCATCGCCAAGGCCATGCGCAACGCCGGCCTGGATGCAGAGGTCAGCAAGGATGGCGACGGCTATTCGCTGAGCCTGGCCGGCGCGACCGGCGCCGCCAACGGCATGCGCGTCAGCGTTGCCGGCGACCCGGTCCTGGGAGGCATCTTCTCTTATCAGCCCGGCAAGGAAGGCGGCATGCAGCAAGTGGCCGAGGCCCGGGATGCGCGCGTGGTGGTCGACGGCAAGACCGTCACCGCGGCCACCAACTCGCTTCTTGATGCCATCCCCGGCCTGAGCCTGACCCTGAAAGAGACCGGCAAGAGCGAGGTCGAGGTGCGCAGCGACCCGGCCGCGATC
>Ga0308157_10004650_pt1 | contig 17994 bp, 12 predicted proteins | sample PhyBR1_FD_201035 | JGI IMG/M metagenome (GOLD analysis project Ga0308157, IMG submission 201035) | Phyllosphere microbial communities from UC Gill Tract Community Farm, Albany, California, United States - DLSLB.R1 | ecosystem: Host-associated > Plants > Phyllosphere > Unclassified | place: USA...
TTATGCATTAGACTTAATCAATAATTCTAAGGATTTTGTTGGCGAATTTGGATCTGTTGTTGCCTTACCTAATAAAGGAATTATAAATATCTGTAATATTACTAAGAAAAAACCTCTTGATTTTGTTAAATTTATCCAAGGTACAAAAAGTCTGGTTCAAAAATTCCACGATGATCATCCTTATCCTGTTTCAACAGATTTCTTTTGGTATTACAATGGAAAATTTAAAAAAATAGCCGTGATTCAAAATAATGATGGAAGTGTGGATGTGGCGGCTCCACAAGAATTGTCTGAATTGCTATTAAAAAATAAATAAACTAAAAACGTCTCGAAAGTTCGAGACGTTTTTCTATTTATAATTGTCAATTAAATAAGTAATTATTTCTCAAAATTCTTAGGCGAATAAAAATACAAAAACTTCTTATTTGCAGTCGCAAAATCACTCCAGTTGTCGCAATCTATTTGATAGCCAACGACGCCGGAAGTCGGAAGATTCACGATTTCATCTGTCAAAGAATTGGCAAAATTTGAGATGCCATTGTTATGAGAAAATAATGCAACAGAATTGACAGAATCATCTAAACCATAAATCACGTTCTCAAAATTAGTTTCTCGCGGATTGTATAAAGTTTTTTCCGTTGAGTAAGATTTTCCAAAAACCCCGGAAAATAATTCGCAGGTATGCAACGCCCGTTTGGCAGGGCTGGAAATAAAAGTGTCTATCTCTACAGATTTTTCTTTGAGCAAACGAGCCATTTTAGGAGCATTTACAATTCCTATTTCGTTTAGAGGACGGTCAAAATCTTCGACATCTACAGGCCAATCGCTTTTGGCATGTCTCACGAGTAAAAGTGTCTTCATTCACAAATAATTAATAATTAATTAAAATTAGATAATATTTCTTAACTGACACTATATGCTTATGTAAATAATTGTTAAAATGATATAAAGCATCATTATTTAAACATCGAATAAACTAAAACTTGATTGAAATATAAATCTGCGATTTAAATGAGAATAGGATTGGTATACGATATTTGTGCTTTTGCCCTCTTTAACCTGTTTCGAATTAATGGAATTAAAACGAAAGCAGGTTTAATTGGGTTTTCATGGTTATTAGTACCGTAGTTTTAAAGAACTGAAATTGAGCAAATGCTTAAAATCATACAAATATAGCAAAAGTCACTAAATAGTGACAATAAAAAAAATATTATTTTTGCACCTGTTTTCAAACTCTGAAAATGGATAATAGTTGAACGCCTGTGAAAAATAAAGAAATAAGTAAGCAAAAGTTTTTGGATGCTGTAGGAATAATCCTGAAAACAAAGGGTTATAAATATTTGAAAGTGAATGATATTGCTGCGACTGCAGGACTCGATAAAAAATTAATTTATAATTATTTCGGAGGAACAGAACAGCTTTTGGATGAATATATCAAGACACAGGATTTTTGGACTAACGTAAAAGAGGAAAATGCTACTCAAGAAATAAACGATGGCGGGAGAGACTTCGTAAAGCAAATGATTTCGGAACAATTTGATTTTGTAGCAGAACATAAAGAATTACAAAAAATTCTTCTTTGGCGGCTTTCAGAAGAGCGAGCATCACTTAGAAAATTGACCGAAGGGCAGGAGGAAAATGGGGAAATCTTCTTCAAAAATATTTTAGATCCGCATTTTCAAGACAAAAGTGAAGATTTTCGAGCTATAGCAGCAATCTTGGTTGCGGGTGCTTATTATCTTAATTTGCATTCAGAAATTAATGGTAGTATTTTTTGTGGTTTGGATCTCAAGAGTGAAAGTGGAAGAGGGAAAATTAAAAAAGCTTTTAGTTTTTTAATTGATGAGACTTATGATGGTTTGTGATATTCGTGAAAAAATCGACAATAAAACAACAATTCTAATATTGCTGCTTTCGTGAATTTTTGATAAATCTATTTATTTCGAAATAATATCTTTTAATTCAAAGTAGATTTTCTGTGTGAAAGGCGTGTCGATATTCAGTTCTTTGCCATAGTTGATGATAGCTCCGGCGAATAATTCGAGTTCGCTGTTTTGTTTTTTAACATTAATGTCTAATTGTAAAGACGTTGGCGTGGCGTGCGGGAAGGTCTCGGCTTTTTCAAAAGTTTTATCGATGATATCTTCCGGCAGATGGATGCCTTTTTTGTCGGCAATTTGTTTGACTTCTTTCATGATTTCGGTCGCTGCCAGTTTTTGGATTTCGTCTGTGCAAACCATTCCGATGGAAGAATTGTACTTGGCGGTCACCAATCCGAAACTCGAAACAAAAAAGAATTTGGTCCAGATATCTGCAAAAGGATTCTCTTTGAAATCGAAATCAATTTTGCTGTCTTTCATCAATTCGATAATCCACTCGATTTCTGTTGAAGCGTTTGCCGGGTCTTTCCCGAAAATCAGTTTTCCGGCTTTGCCTTTGTGTTCTACAATTCCTTTTTCCTTGATGTGAGAAGCCACGTAAACGCAAGCCGGCAAAAGGCTATGACCCGGAATTATTTTCCTGATTCTGTCATAGATGTCTGCACCGTTCATCAGCGGAAGCAAAATCGTTTTCTCTGTAATGACTTCTTTGAGTTGGTTGCAGACATTTTCCAGATCATATTCTTTCACACAAATAAGAACCAAATCGGGCGCCGTGATATCAGAAATATTTTGAAAAAGGTGATTCGGTTTCGTGAGGCTGTTCGAATGTTCCGGTGAAAGAAGTGTCAATCCTGTTTTTTTTACAATGTCATAGGTTTGGTTTCTCGCCACAAAAGAAACGGTAAACTGTTTTGCAGTTTCATTAAACTGATTGATTTTAAATCCGAAATAGCCACCAACGCCACCCAATCCTACAACTATAATATGTTTCATTTTGATTAATTTTTGTCAAAAGTAAAAAACTACATTTATATATTTGTAATATTAGTATTGCTATTGGCACTTTTGTTGTTGCCGAAACTTTAAAACTACAAAAACTACTAACTATTGATGAACGAATTTCAGGAATTTTACAACAATCTGAATGTTGACAACGGACTCTTATTTATGCTGATGCTGATGAGTACTTTTGTCGCTATCTTTCACACCTTGATTCTCATCGGATTATACGAAATCAACCTTAAACCCAAATGGCTATTTTTCGTTTTGAATCCTCTTTCCATTGGACTTTGCTCATTATATGATAATAGATTGGCTGCTTTGATAGCGGTTGGTTTGTTTCTTTCCGTTTTTGTTTTAGGGATTGTTGGGATGATTGTTTCTATGATCAGAAGCGGTTATCAAGATTCCAAAGAAGAAGATCTACGCCGACGCAGAATGGGGAAAACATCAATCCCGATTTGGAAAAAAATACTAATGACACTTTCCGGATTATTATTTTTCGGTTTTGTCTTGACCCTAGGAGTGCCTTATTTTATTCTGATTGTTTTTATTATTCTTCCATTTCTAACTTCGATTTTAAAACCTGACAATAAGAAAAGATTTTACAAATTCCAACGGACACTTCCAACTTCCAATATCCGTTCTGTTGCAATGGGTCTTGCAGAGATTTCAGGAACTGTGAAAACGATAGAACCTCTTAACTCCAGAATCGGTACCAAACCATGCATCGGGTTTCTTTATACTATAGAGACTGTTACTACGGACAAAGATGGACGTGATTCTTACAGTTTAGAATCTTCAGAAACAATTTGTAAATCTTTTTATATCCAAGACAAATCTGGTCAAATCAGAGTGGTAACAGATGATATTGAGTTCATAGATTTTGAAATCGATGAGCAATATCAATCCTCAATGAAGCGCTATACACAGTATCTTCTGAAAGACAATATGGAGGTTTTGATAATTGGAAAAGCGGCTTTGGCTGAGAATAATGAACCTGTTTTTCAAAAAGAAGACATCAAAAATGTTTTCGGAATTTCACCGGTTGCCAGTGTGGAAGATTACAATACGATGCGTCCAATTTGGCAATCAGCGGGATATTTTGCTTATTTTTGGGTTATTCTGATCGCTTTGATATTCTTAACACCCGTGAGATTGAGCAATAATTCTTTAGTAATTGGCAAAATTGATTTGAATTTGCCTTTCCAGAATTCTAAACCGGTAAAATCTCTGGACGACTTTTACGATAATATCTACGACAGTTATGACTCCGAGCCTGTCGAAAACCAGTATAATCAACAAGCTGATAGTGCGGAAGTGACCGTGGCGCCAGCAGAAAAAACAGATTAAAACAAAAAAAACTATGATACAAATTTTTGCCTACGTCATTATCGGATTGGTAGTTCTCGGACTTTTAAACGTGATGGTTTCCACCTACAACAGACTCGTGATGCTTAAAAATAACGTCGATAAATCATTTATGAATATTGATGTTCTCCTGAAACAGCGTGCAGACGAAATCCCTAACTTGATAAAAGTCGTAAAAGAATCAATGAAATTTGAAGAATCTATGTTGACGAAACTGACCGAACTTCGAACTCAGTTTCTGAACGCCAGTTCTCCCGAAGAAAAAGTAGAACTGTCTAACCAAATGCAAAATCAGCTGAAATCTGTTTTTGCCGTGGCTGAGAATTATCCTGATATCAAAACCAGTCAAAATTTTCAAATGCTTCAGGGACGTGTCTCTCAAATTGAAGATGCCATCGCAGACCGCAGAGAATTTTATAACGAAAGTGTCACGATGTACAATATTGGCATTGCCGAATTCCCGAATTTGTTGCTCGCTAAACCAATGTTGTACGGCAGAAAGCAATTACTTCAAATCTCTGAACAAGAAAAGAAATACGATGGAGTTGCCTTTTAATATCATAGAGATTCTCAGACATATCGAAGCTGAGCCTGGCGTTTTGGTTGCGTTTGCGGCTTTTCATCCATTTGCTTTGCTGGTGTTGGTTATTCCGCTTTTGATTTTCAAAAAGATAGGTCTTTATAAACCGCCTCAGACGTTTGGATTGTTTGGATTTTCCGTAACGGTTATTTTTACACTGGGTTGGATTATGGGCTTTGCTTCCCAGATATTATTAATGTTTATGGGAGTTTCCGGACTGAAAATGTTGTTGATTTATTTCGCAATGTATCTTTGTTTAGCAGCTTTTGTGATTACGAATGTAACAGGATTACGTAAGAAATTTGATCAGGATCAACTAAAAAAGAAGGCAGCTTAATTTGGTATGAAAAAATCGGTAATCATAATTAGTATTGTTGGGTTAGTTAGTCTGCTATTTGTTGACAGATGTACAACGATTAATCTGACGACTGCTGATGTTTTTCGACCAAAGTCTTACCAATATTTTAAAAAATTACCACAAAAACCTCAATCTGAAAATTATGAGATTGTGCCAGCTTTGGGAACATTTCCAATTCTCTATAATTCGTCGAAAAATGAATTTTACCTCAAGTACGGACAAGGCTTGACAAAGTATGATTCTGTAGGAAATGTTATTATTTCTAATGATCTTGCTAAGGAAAAATACACTTCTATGTTTGATTTTGCGAATTTTGTTCCATATGTTTTTGCTGAAAAAGGTGTCTATGACTACTCAGGAAAACGATTGATTTATTCAAAATTTGCTAACATTCTGAATGCCCAAAATGAGCTGGACGACAAAAATTTCAAATCTATTTTTGAAGATAATTATCGTAGAGCAGATTTAGTAATTTATGACGCCAATAGAAATATTGATTCTGAAAGAGATTGTTTTCCGATGTATTTTCAAATCAATAATCAATGGATTTTGATATTTTCGCAAAAAGGAGATTACAGATTTTCTCATCAGGGAAACAGTAAAATAGAAACTGATACCATTGGCCAAATTGATTTTCTTGGATTTCCCGCCAAATTTTCAAATCAGCGATTAATTGTTTTAAAGGATTTCCAAAACAGAATCTATTCTATCAATCAATTGGGAAAAGAAACAATTGATGATGATTATCTCGATAAGTATTACACGCAGATTTTAAAAGAAAAGAAACTGGATTATCAAACTGATGCTGAAATTAAGTTGTTATCCCGTAAAAAAGAACAATATTATGAGATGGGAAATCCTTTCGATTTACCGAATTGGATTTCGCCTTCGTTCATTAATACAGCTTATTTCAGATTAACTTATCAAAATGAAAAGTTATTTTTTAAAGCTCAGGCTGTTAAATTATCTGACAGCCGAAAAGTACAAAATGATATGTTTTTGTATGAATTACCTAAAAATCTCAGATTAAAATCAAAACTTGCATTTCTAAATTATGTCCTTGATATCGGTGGTTATATGGATAGTACAACCGGCGAAGTAGAACCCATTATTAAAAATGCGGGATTATATTTGATAAAACCAAAGAAATAATAAAATACTTTTGTATATAATTTCCTATTTATTGCCGGTTTAGTACAATATTTGTATTTCTCAGTATAAAAATAATATCTTTTGAAATTAAATCTCAACTGGCGTAAAATATTCAGACGTTCTCTTATAACCATTATCTCCATATTGGTTTTTTTTATTGTACTTATTTTTAGTCTGAGAATACCTTTCTTTCAGAATATGATAAAGGATAGGTTAATTGTCTATCTGGAAGGTAAAATCAAGACCAAAGTTTCTTTGGAAAAGGTCTACGTCGGTTTTCCAAATAGTTTGGTGATGGAAAATCTTTATCTCAAAGGTCAGGATGTTGATACACTTTTAGCAGCCAAAAAGTTGGATGTTGGATTGGATATGTGGCAATTGATAAAGTCAAAAGCAGATTTGACATCGATTGATTTAGAAGGTGTTCGTGCAAACGTGGTTAGAAATCCACAGGGAAGATTCAATTTTGATTATATTCTGGATGCGTTTGCAACGTCCGAAAAAGAGGAAAGTCCATCCAAACCTTTTATCATTTCTTTGGATAAAATTAAATTAAAAGATATTGGATTATCTTTCAATGACCAACAATCGAAAAATGATATCAAACTTTACTTCAAATCTTTCGATACAAGCGTCAAAACATTTGATCTTCAGAATAATAATTATGCAGTAAATGACATCAATCTTGATGGTTTGAAATTAAAACTTAAACAAGATTTAATTGAAGAAGTTTCTAAAAATGTCGAGAAAAAAGTAGATTCTCTTAATCTACAAAAACCAATGAAATTGGGATTAAGCGGTGTCAAACTAACGAATTTCAATATCGATTACGGGGATGATAATTCTAAAACTTTCGCTAAAGTTTTGTTTGAAGAATTAAGCACCAAAGTCAATAATTTGGATTTGCAAAATAATTCTTATGACGTTGAAAATGTTTTTCTGACAGGCGCAAACATCAATGCCAAACTGTTTCTGCCAGCTTCTAACGCCAATCCGAAAAACGAAGGAAAATCGGAAGTTTCCAAGAAGTCAGACAAAGAAGAAGCAATGAAAGTGCTTCTCGGAAAATTGATTTTTGATGACGTAAAAGTCGCTTACAATAATACTGCCGTTGCGCCGACCAAAAGCGGAATGGATTTCAATCATCTTAACTTCAATAAACTAAATCTTGACCTCCGCGATTTCAAAATGGAAAATAATGGTTTTGCGGGAAGTGTAAAATCGGCGGAAATTCAGGAGAAAAGAGGTTTGGACGTTCAGAAATTCAATACAGATTTTGTTTATGAGGATAAAGAAGCTTATCTGAAAAACCTTTATTTACAAACGCCGAAAACGATTTTAAGAGACGAAGTTATCCTTAATTATAATTCAATCGAGCAATTGTCTGCCAATCCTGGTGCAGTAAAGATATCAGCGAATATCGAAAATTCTAAAATCGGTTTTTCTGATATTTTGAATCTCGTACCAACACTCAAAAATACAGCGCCATTCAACAAATATCCTAATGCAATTCTTAATGTCAATGCCAACATAAAAGGTTTGGTTAATGATTTATTAATTAATGATTTGAATGTTTCCGGATTGGACCAATTGCGTGTTTCGGCTTCGGGAAGAATCAAAAATGCGATGAATCCTGACCAATTATATTACGATTTGAAAATCAAAGAATTGGCTTCATCGGGAAAAACTATTTTCAATCTGGTACCAAAAGGAACACTTCCTTCCAATATTTCTTTGCCTTCCCATTTCAGCATAAAAGGCTTTGCCAAAGGAACTACGAAGGTTGTGAATACCAATCTGAGTTTATATTCAACTTTGGGAAATGCGGGGATTATCGCCAATGTTGATATGCGAAGAAAGAATCGCGAATTGTACAATGTTAAAGCAAATCTTCAGAATTTACAGATTGGAAAAATCATTCAGAATAAAGATTTGGGTTCTGTGACTGCACAGATTTCAGCAAAAGGAGAAAGTTTTGATTTCAAAAATGCTAATGCTAATATTTTAGGAAATGTACAATCTGCAACATATAAAGGTTATCATTATCAAAATATGAATTTGGTTGGCAAAATCAATCGCGGCGCATACAATATCGATTTGAATTCCAAGGATCCGAATGCCAATCTGCATTTGACAGCTTCCGGAGTTTACGATGACAAAAATCCAACTGTAAAAGTTAATGGAAATATCAACAAATTAGATTTAAATAAACTTGGTTTCTACAGTTCCCCGATGATTATCGCTGGTGGAATTGATGGAAATTTCAAAAGTCTGGATCCAGATAATCTGAATGGTTATCTCAATTTACAGGATTTTGCGATTTCTGATACGAAAGAAATTTACCCGATTCAGGAGATTAAATTGAATGCTGTTTCCACTGCAGATTCGACAAAGATAAAATTCAATTCTCAGATTGCTGATTTGGAGCTGAACGGGAAATACAAACTGACTCAGATTTTTGGCGCATTGTCGCAGACGCTTAATCAATATTATCAATTCCAAAAACCGAGTAAAGCTCAGAAAGTAGACACCGGACAATATTTTACGCTAAATGCAACCATCAAAAATGATGATTTAATCAGGAAATTTGCTCCGGATTTGAAAAGCTTTGAAACCATTAATATCACTGGAAATTACAACGCAGATTCTCAAATCATAGAATTGGATGCAAAAATTCCGCAAGTTGTTTATGGAACGAATACTTTGGAAAATACAAACCTCAAAATCACAAATCAGAATCAGGCTTTACAATACAACCTGGATGTTGCTGCGCTGAAAAGTGAAAGTTTTGCCATTAATAAAGTCAATATCAACGGTGATGTTGCCAATAATATCATCAATTATAATATCACCACAAAAGATGAAAAAGACGCCACACAATTCCTGATTGCTGGAAATGCAAAATCATTGAATGACATCACGGAAATTTCACTGAATCCGAATGGTTTGAAACTGAATTATACGGATTGGGCAGTTGCTGACGGGAACAAAATCCAAATCGGAAGTCAGGGGATTTTTGCAGATAATTTTAGATTATCAAATGCAGGAAGCGAAATTTTAGTGCAATCTGAAAGTAATTCGCCAAATAGTCCGCTAAATGTTTCATTGAAAGATTTTAAAATTGAAACCATTACAGAAATCATCAAGAAAGATTCGCTTTTGGCAAAAGGGACAATCAACGGAACGGCGCAATTGAAGAATTTAACCAAAAAAATGACTTTCACTTCGGATATTGATGTTTCTGATTTATTCGTTTTTGGAAGTCCGGTTGGAAATCTTGATATCAAAGTTGATAATCAGACTGCTGATATTCTGAATGCTAATATTGCACTTTCCGGCAATGAAAATGATGTCAAAATCACAGGAAATTACAATACTTCGGCAAGTTCTTTTGATTTGAACCTGGCAATGAATCAACTTCAGATGAAAACGCTTCAAGGCTTTACTATGAATGCCATTGCGAATACAGAAGGTTATCTTTCAGGAGATTTGAAAATCACTGGAACAACGACCGAACCGAAAATTCTGGGCGAGGTGAAAATGAATAACGTAGGATTGATGATTGCTCAAACCGGAAGTGATTTCAGAAAAATCGATGATAAAATTATGTTCACAAATAGAGGAATTGAATTTGATAATTTCAAGATTAATGACAAGGACGGAAATTCTTTAAAAATCGATGGTCAGGTTTTGACGCAGACTTACAGAGATTTTGCCTTCAATCTTGATATTAATGCCAAAGATTTCAAAGTTGTGAATTCTGAAAAATCCAATGATGCAATGATGTACGGAATCCTTTCTATAGATGCTGCTTTGAAAGTTCGTGGAAACCTCGACTTACCAAAAGTGGACGGAAGATTGGCAGTTTCTGACAATACAGATTTCACCTTTGTTTTGCCACAGTCCAGTCCGGCTTTGCAGGATAGAGACGGGATTGTAGAATTTATCGACCAAGATCAGATTGCATTGAACAAAACTATTGTCTCAGATTCTTTGAAAACTGAAAATAAGTTTAAAGGAATGGACGTAAGCGTGAATATCGAGGTGAGTAAAGAAGCGAAAATGTCTGTTGTGATTGATAAAGCCAATGGTGATTTTGTGAAACTTCAGGGTGATGCAGAACTGACTGGCGGGGTTGACCCATCGGGAAAAGTAACTTTGGTTGGTGTCTATGAGGTGGAAAAAGGAAGCTACGATATGACGGTAAGTTTGCTGAAACGCAAATTCGAAATTCAAAAAGGGAGTACAATTACCTGGACTGGCGAACCGACTGCGGCAACATTGGATATTATCGCAGTCTATAAAACCGAAACTGCTCCATTGGACTTGGTTCAGCAGCAAATCAGCGGCGAAAGTGCAGCGAATTTGAATCAGTATAAACAGAGAATGGAGTTCAATACTTTGCTGAAAATGAAAGGCGAACTGTTGAAACCGGTTATATCTTTTGATATCACGACTGCTGAGAAAAATAATTCGATTTCATCTAATGTGAAAGATGTTGTAGACCAAAAACTGACTCAACTCAGAACTGACGAAAACGAAATGAACAAGCAGGTTTTTGCATTGCTTTTATTGAACAGATTTATTGGTGAAAATCCATTTGAAAATAATGCCGGACTTTCTACGGAAGCAATGGCGAGACAAAGTGTGAGCAAAATTCTTTCTCAGCAACTGAATAATTTAGCTTCAGATTTGGTAAAAGGTGTTGACCTGAATCTGGATTTGGAATCCTCTGAAGATTATTCTACAGGTAACAAAAATACCAGAACAGATTTGAATGTTGACATCAGTAAAAAACTATTAAATGACCGTCTGAAAGTCTCTGTCGGAAGTAATTTCGGATTGGAAGGCGATGCCAGACAAAACGAAAACACGACCAATATTGCCGGCGATGTAACTGTAGATTACAGCCTTTCCAAAGATGGCAGATATATGCTGAGAGCTTATCGTAAAAACGAATATCAGGTGGCGTTGCAAGGTCAGATAGTGGAAACTGGATTAGGTTTTATCATCACTTTGGATTATGATAAATTCCGTGAGATTTTCCAAAGCGCCAAAAAGGAAAAGAGAAGAAGAGAAAAAAACAATAATCAAGTTGTAGATTTTAAATAATGATGATTAAGAATAATATCAAGTTCAAATCCGTAATTGCTGTTTCAACTTTGGCCATATTTTCCTCCTGCAGCAATACCAAATTTCTGAAAGAAGGCCAAATGCTCTACACTGGTGCAGAAGTAAAAGTGGAAGGTGACAGTATTTCCAAAAAGCAAAAAAAGGCTTTAAAAGAAGAGTTAGAAGACGAACTGACACCTAAACCTAACTCCAGTTTTTTAGGATTAAGACCAAAATTGTACGCTTATAACATTGCCAAAGAACCAAAAAAAGACAAAGGATTCAACTATTGGCTGAAGTATAAATTCGGAGAAAAACCAGTTTTGTTGGGCGATGTCGATAGAGAATTTAATAAAGATATTATCGTCAATTATTCTGAAAACAAAGGTTATTTCAATGCTCAGGCCAAGTATGACACGATTTCGAAAAATAAGAAAGCCCAGGTTATTTACACTTTGAGACCGGGAAATCAGTATACGATAAGCCAGGTGAAGTTTCAGGAGGATTCTACTTTAATCAATAAGGAGATTCAGGATTTGAAAGATAAATCGCTTTTGAAAGTGGGAAATCCATTTGATTTAGGTGTCATCAAAGCGGAGAGAGAAAGAATTGATAATGGTTTGAAGGAGAAAGGTTTCTATTATTTCAGTCCGGATAATCTGATTATTCAGGCAGATAGCACCGTTGCAAAAAATCATAAAGTAGAATTGAATGTCAAATTGAAAGAGCAAACTCCGGATTTGGCAAAAGAACAGTTTTCGATAGACAATGTGATTGTTTTTCCTAATTATAATATCCGTGATGTCAAAGAAGGAAAGTATAAAATCCCGATGGATGAAGATTCTCTGTCCAAATATGCTTACGGCGATATCTATGTCATCGACCCGGATAAGAAATTCAAACCAAAGATTTTTGACCGCGCTTTGTATTTCAAAAAAGGAGACGTTTATAACAGAGCTGACCATAATCTGACCTTAAACCGATTAATCAGTTTAGGTGTTTTTAAATTTGTAAAGAATGATTTTATCGTTTCAGATTCGTTGAATCATAAATTTGATGCCTATTATTCTTTGACGCCGAGACAGATTCAGTCCTTGAGATTAGAAACTCTGGGAAGAACCAATTCTGCCAATTACGGTGGCGGAGAAGTCAATCTAAACTGGACACACAGGAATTTTTTCCGTGGCGCAGAGCAGTTTAAAGCTTCGGTCTATGGTGCTTTTGATGTTCAGATGGGCGGCGCTAAAGATGCCAACAATATCATCAGAGTTGGTGCAAAAACGGAACTCTCTATTCCAAGAATTGTTGCGCCGTTCCGTTTTAATTCTTCCAGCGCGTTTGTTCCAAGGACTAATATTGCGCTTGGTTACGAGTATCAAAGCAGAACGCAATTATATACGCTTCATAATTTGAATGCTTCTTTCGGTTATGTATGGAAAGAAAATGTGCGGAAAGAACACGATTTGAAAGTGATTGATATTACACTGGTTGCGCCTCAAACCGTGACAGATAAATACCAGGAACAGATTGATGGCAACATCGAAAAAGGTATTCCGCCCAATCCAACTTTAGGAAGAGTAGTAGAGAAACAATTGATTTTTGGACCAACTTATACTTACACTTATACGAATACAACTTCGCCAAAAACCAATACGATTTATTATCGCGGAATGTTGGATTTAGCAGGTAATATCACAGGACTTGTAACCGGAGCCAATGCAAAAAATGGAAATCAGAAAGATATTTTTGGTGTTCCCTTCAGTCAATATGCGAAGATGGAACATGATTTTAGATTTTATCACAAGTTCAGTGAGAAAACATCTTTTGCATCCAGGATTATTGCTGGCTTAGCTTATCCTTATGGTAATTCAGAATTTGTGCCTTATTCCAGACAGTTTTTTGTGGGAGGAAGCAACAGTATTCGGGCTTTCCGTGCAAGAACTTTAGGTCCCGGAAGCTATGATCCGAGAAGTCAGAATGCGAGTTTCTACTTTGATCAGGCTGGCGATGTAAAATTAGAACTGAATGCAGAATACCGCGCTAATATTGTGAAATTCCTGAATGTTGCAGCTTTTGTAGATGCCGGAAATATTTGGTTAATAAATAATGAATATAATCCTGATGGACAAATTACAAGACCAGGCGGAAAATTTTCCAAAGATTTTATGAATGAATTGGCTGTTGGTGCAGGAGTTGGTTTGAGATTAGACTTTTCAATCTTAGTTTTGAGACTGGATTTGGCGATGCCTTTGCGAGTGCCTTATTATGAAAAAGGTGACCGTTGGGTTTTGGATAGAGTCAAATTTGGGGATAGTTCCTGGAGAAAAGATAATCTGATTTTGAATATCGCAATTGGATATCCATTCTAAATAAATGATTTAAAACAAAATAAATTCAATAATAGATATTGGGTATTTAAAAGAATGGGATTTTCCATTCTTTTATTGTTTTCGGTCGATTTCAATTCCGTAAATTTATCCTTTGTAAAATTTAAATAAATCTAAATTTAAAAATGGAAAAATACAGTTACGGGATGATTGGTCTCGGGGTGATGGGGAGAAATCTTCTTTACAACATTGCTGAAAACGGCTTTTCTATCACAGGTTTTGACCTGGATGAAGAAAAAGTAAAACATCTGCAAGACGATGCAACTTCTGAAATGAAAGTAAAAGGAACAGCTTCCTTAGAGGATTTTGTGACAGCTTTAGAAACGCCAAGAAAAATCATTCTTATGGTTCCTGCAGGAAAGCCTGTAGATGCGGTTTTGGGAAATATAACGCCACTTTTAAGCAAAGGCGACATCGTTATAGACGCAGGAAATTCATATTTCGAAGATACAAACAGAAGGATTTCTGACCTCGCCGGCAAAGATTTACATTTTGTTGGAATGGGAGTTTCTGGCGGCGAAAAAGGAGCAAGAAAAGGTCCGAGTATTATGCCTGGAGGTGATTTGGAAGCTTTCAAACTTCTTAAACCTATGTTGGAATCTATTGCCGCAAAAGTAGATGGCGAACCTTGTACAGCATATATGGGAAAAGGTTCTGCCGGAAACTACGTGAAAATGGTTCACAACGGAATCGAATATGCGATTATGCAACTCATCAGCGAAGCTTATGATCTTCTGAGAAAAGGTGCAAAGCTTAACAACGAGCAACTTTACGAAGTTTTCAAAAAATGGAATGAAGGCGAAATGAACTCTTTCCTGATTGAAATCACACGAGATATTTTTCAGCAAAAAGATGATCTGACCGATGATGCTTATTTGGTTGATAAAATCTTAGATAAAGCTGGTGCAAAAGGAACCGGAAAATGGACCTCTGAGCAAGCGATGGAAATCGGAGTTTCTATTCCTACGATTGATATTGCAGTGACTTCCAGAATTTTATCCGCTTATAAAGACGAGCGAGTTTCAGCCTCTAAATTATATGGTGAAAAAGAGATTACAACTCTGGAAAATATAGACTCTTTCATTCAGGAAGTTGGTGATGCTTTGTATTTGGCGACATTAATCAGTTATGCGCAAGGTTTGGCATTATTGGTAAAAGCATCCCAGGAATATCAGTTTGAAATTCCATTGAAGGATGTTGTGAAGATTTGGAGAGGTGGATGTATCATTCGTTCTGTATTACTGGAAAAATTCTATTCAGCTTATTCTGCAGATCCTAATCTGTCTAATATATTATTGAATCAGGAGATTTCTGAAATCGTCAATTCTAAGATAAGATCATTGAGAAATACTGCAAGTTTTGCTGTGTCAAACGGTATTTCCAGTTTAGGGCTACAAACTGCTTTAGGTTATTTTGATGCTTACACAACAGAATCTCTTCCTGTTAATCTTATCCAGGCTCAGCGTGATTACTTCGGAGCCCATACCTATCAGCGTATCGATAGAGAAGGTGTTTTTCACACATCTTGGAATACTACAAATCAATAAATAGGTAGAAATGAATGAAAATAAAATCCTGCAGCCAACTACAATTATTATTTTTGGTGCAACTGGAGATTTAGCCAAAAGAAAACTTTTTCCTGCGTTCTACAATTTGTATATTGATGGAAGAATGCCTGAACGTTTCAATATTATAGCTTTGGGTAGAGCAGAAAATACGGATGAAAAATTTAAGGAGTACGTCAAAGAAAACCTGAATGAATTCTCCAGAAAAGATGTCATTTCTGAAGATTGGAACGGCTTTGAGTCTCATTTGACTTACTTTCAGCATCAGTTAGACGAGCAGAAATCTTATCTGGAACTTAGTCAGAAGTTACAGAATTTGGACATTGATTATGGGGTTCGGGCCAACCGATTATTTTATCTGTCAATAGCTCCCAACTTTATTGAGACTATATCTAATCACATCAAAAATACATTTCTAGCTTCTGATGCGAGCAAAGATAGAATCATTATCGAGAAACCTTTTGGACATAACAAAGCATCTGCAATAGAACTAAATACACTTTTGTCACAAACTTTTGAGGAAGAACAAATTTACCGTATTGATCATTATCTCGGGAAAGAAACGGTTCAGAATATTTTAGCTTTCAGATTTGGAAATTCTATTTTCGAACCGTTGTGGAATCAAAAATACATAGAATCCATCCAGATTACTGTTGCTGAAGAAGTTGGTGTCGAAACCCGGGGTGCTTTCTACGAACAGACTGGCGCTTTAAAAGATATGGTTCAAAACCATTTGCTTCAGATTCTTTGTATGGTTGCAATGGAGCCGCCGGCTTCTTTAGAATCGGGAGAAATCCGAGATAGAAAAGTGGATGTTCTGAAATCTATTCGTAGAATCACGCCTGATAAAGTTTCACATTATGCTGTCCGGGGTCAATATGGACCTGGAATGATCAATGGTGTTGAAGAGAAAGGCTACAGACAGGAAAACGGAATAGCCGAAGATTCTAATACAGAAACTTTTGTAGCAATGAAATTTTATCTGGATAATGAGAGATGGCAAAATGTTCCTTTTTATGTGCGAACAGGAAAGAAAATGGAAAAAAAACATTCTTACATCACGATTCAGTTTAGACCGCTTCCACATTCTACGTTCTCAGATGGTCCGTCTCAACTGACAGCCAATAGCTTGATTATCAATATTCAGCCGTCTATGGATATCAGACTTATGTTTATGAGTAAGAAACCTGGACTTTCTTTGGATTTGAAACCTGTAGAAATGGTCTTTAATGATTTTGCTTGTCAGGAAAATAGTCCGGAAGCCTATGAAACACTTTTACAGGAAGCACTTTTAGGTGATTTGACTTTGTTTATGCGATCTGACCAAGTAGAAGAAGCTTGGGATGTTGTAAAAACAATCCAGGAATATTGGGAAAACAACAAAGAACTTTCTTTCCCGAATTATAAAGCAGGAAGTTGGGGGCCAGAAGGTAGCGACGCTTTGGTAGCGAGACAAGGTCACAAATGGGTTTAAAACTTTAATGATTGAAAATGAATATTACAGTATTTAGTAATCTTGAGCAATTATATCAAAAATCAGCTGATACATTTGTTAAACTGGCAGAAAAATCGATCGAAAAACACGGCAAATTTGTAGTGGCCTTAAGTGGCGGTTCTTCGCCGAAAGCTATTTTCAAATTGTTGGCTACCAAAGAATACGCAGACAGAATCGAATGGAGTAAAGTGTATATCTTTTGGGTTGATGAACGTTGGGTTTCTTTGGACGATGATAAAAGCAATGCGAAAATGACCTTCGAAACGTTGTTGGATCAAGTTCCGGTAAATGAAGATCATATTTTTCCAATGTTTAAAGATGGGGTAGAGCCCGAAGAATATGCTAAAGAGTATGAAAGACAAATCAGAAATACATTAGGAAATGATGGTGTTTTTGATTTTATATTGTTAGGAATGGGAGACGACGGCCATACGGCTTCTTTATTCCCGGGCGAAGATATTTTAAATGAAAAAGAAAAATGGGTAGATGCCTATTATCTGAAACCTCAGGAAATGTACAGAATCACTTTGACCGCACCAATCATCAACAAAGCTGAAAATATTTTGGTTGTTGCATTTGGTGAAACTAAAAAACATGCCTTAAATGAAGTCCTGAAAGGAGAATATAATCCTGGATTGTATCCGCTACAACTCATTAATAAAAAAGAAACATTTCAGTTTTTCACAGATGAAAAAGCAATGAATTAATCAAATTAATTCTGATATGAAAAAGGTCAATAGAATTTCTATTGACTTTTTGTTTTTATTAAATTTACAATTATTGTTTAATAAATTTCTCAATAATATCTTCAGACTCAGTTTTGATTTTTAGAAGATAATTTCCTTTAGAAAGTTGTGAAACATTAATCTTGTTAGAAAAATCAGTTTTGATTAATCTTCCTAAAGCATCATAAATTTCTACAGATCTCAAAGCTTTGTCAGAAGTGATATTGATGAAATCTTTCGCAGGATTCGGATAGATTTTTATCTGAGTTTTATTTACATCACTTACTCCGAGATAAGACTGATATGTCTTATAAAAATTAAGGATCCCATTACCCATTTGGGCGGTTGGATTTGGATAAAGTGATGC
>Ga0308157_10004651_pt1 | contig 17993 bp, 24 predicted proteins | sample PhyBR1_FD_201035 | JGI IMG/M metagenome (GOLD analysis project Ga0308157, IMG submission 201035) | Phyllosphere microbial communities from UC Gill Tract Community Farm, Albany, California, United States - DLSLB.R1 | ecosystem: Host-associated > Plants > Phyllosphere > Unclassified | place: USA...
CTGGTCAGCCATGTGAATAACCCTCCAGCATGAATTCAACGTGCCGCCGGTCATCCAGCAGCGCCGGGCCTGCGATGATCTGCATCACGCGGCCTCCCTTTCCGTGCAGGGTCACGCGCATCGCTGTCGTGATGCCGGCGTCGTTCTGGATCCGCAAGCGCGTGCGCGTCACCGCCGTGGCCACGCCATTCGACGTCGATTCGCCGCGGCTCGGCAGCTGGTCCTGGGCATTGGCCCAGATCGCAATTGCCACCGGCACCCAGGCCGCGCTGCCCTCGATATCGGTCCCATAGTCCGGATCCTTCTCAACGGTGCGCGCCTCGATCGTGACCTGCTCGTCGAGTCGAAATGCGGCGGTCATCCGTACACCACCGCGCGGTCGAGCTTGCGACACAGGTATTGCGCGTTCGGATTCGGGTAGTAGTCGTTCTCGATCATGCCCACGATGTAGCCCTTGATCCCCGGCGGCACATCGGCCTCGGTTGGGCCGTAGCCGCACACATACTGAATCTCGACAGCACCGATGCGGTTGGCTGTTGCAGGCCATGCGCAGCCCGGCGCCGGAACGATCCAGCCCGGCTCGCTTTTCACGTCGACCAGGTAGTCGTCAGGGTGAAGCGTTTGCAGCACGCCGCTCGCGTCGCGGAACTTCACGTGGACGACGCTTGCCAGGCGCGCTGGCGACAGCTTGATCGCGCCCGACACCGGGAACGAGTCTAGGGTCAGCTCCCAGGTTTGGTGAACTAGCGCGCGGCCAGTCTTGTGCTCCACGACGTCGACCAGGTCGCGGATCTTGTCCGCGAGTTCATCGTCCAGCGAAGTGCCGCTGGCGCGCGCGGCACGCCGGGCGGCCTCGATCGACACCGCCAGCGCTGCCGGCGGAATGATCAGTCGTTTCGTCATCGGGTCGTTCCTTGTGTTGCTGGTGGCCGGCCGGCGCCGTGCGGCGCGCCAGGCGCTGACGGCGCGCGCGCGTATTCGACGGCGGCCGCATCTTGCTGCTTCAGCAGCTCGGTGTTCGGCACGCTCGGCAGTTGGGATGCATCGATCATCAGTTGTCCACCCTGTTAAATTGAATGGTCCGGTAGAAGCGCTCGCTGTTCGCACAGTCGATGCGCAGGTCGCAGTAGTTGACGCCGGCCGGCAAGGTGTCCATGCCGCCCAGCTTCACCAGGATCAAAGGCCCCTGAATCACTGCCGCCACCAGGACGCTCACGCCCACCGGCTGCGCCAGCACCGCGCTGGCGGTGGTGTTGCTGTCCGCCAGGTCGTTGCTGATGTCGGCAACGAAGTAGCTCTCGTCGTCCGCATCCTTGTTGAGCGACCACGATCCCACCTGCTGCTTGAACCAGATCGTGCGGTCGAACCGCTCGCCGTTCGCGCACATGACGCGGAAGGTGCAGAAGTTGACCGCGCCGGTAGCTGCGTTGAACCCGCCCAGCTTCACCGGGATCAGCTTGCCCTGGATGACGGGCTGCTGAAGCACTGTCACACCGGCGACGATTGCCTCGACGGACACAGCAGTGGTCTTGCGCTCGTCCAGGTCGACCGTAATGTCCGCCACCCAGTAGCGCTCGTCGAGCGGGTGCTTTTCGCTCCACCACCGCGATGCTTCTAGCCATGGGGCATTGGGCACCCGCGCGCTCGGCACGCTGCCGAACGCCACTACGCGGGTACCGCCCGGGAACGCAACCCGGCGCGACTCGGCGACCGTAGTGGCGACGACCGCGTCCTGCGCGGGCTGCTGCATCGCTGTAAGCAAGGCCACATTAATGGCCGCTGCCTCTTCCTTGTAGCCCTTGGCCGAAGGGTGAGTGCCATCAGCGGTATAGGCCGAGGCCCGCCACAAACCACTCTCTGGGGAGGCGACACTCTCGACGGACGGATTGACGTCATACACCGTCTTGACGCCTGAAATTCCTCCCAAGCGGCGCGTATTTTCGGTGACGCGAACAGCGTTGGACGCTACCGTGGTTTGGGCCGCCACGCTGTTCCAGGTGTCGGTCGACGTCGATACCGGCGACAGAGTGCAGAGCGCGACAGGCCCAGGGAACAGGCCGACAATCGTGTTCGTGTCTGCTGCCACTGTGGAGGCCGAGCCTCCACCAGTAATATCGTTGATGCCCATATTCACTGCAAAGTGCGTGAAATACGAGGCCAGCGACATGCGCTTGGCTTTGCTGCCGAGGAACAGTGACATGCGGTCGCCGGAGATACCGACGTGGCCGGCTGCGTACGCCGCACCGAATGCGCGGCCAAGGTGGCCCTGCAGCGGCAGGCCGGCGTCAGCGGTATCGCCACGGCCCACAGAAATGCTATCTCCGTAGATGCCGATCGCGGGGTCCGACGACATACCGATAATAGCGATCGGCGTGGTGGTCGCCGCCTGGAACGATGCCGAGGTGGTCGCGGTGCCGCCCATGGTCAGGTCAGAGGCTGGCGAAACGAACTGCGCCGTGCCGTCGCCCGCATAAAACGTGAAGTACACCGCCTTGCTCGGCGCATTCTGGAAGAGGCGAACCCAGAACTTTTCGCCTTTTGGGATCGAAACCGGGATTTGATCCGACACGATGTTGCCACCGCTCGACGAGGTGACTGACGCGGCGCCGCCGAAGGTCACCCGAGTGAATGTTCCCGCTGGGTATTCGATAGCGGCGGTCCACGTAGCGGAACCGGCGTTCGTTTCGGTTTGGCCTGCGACATACCAGTTGGGCAGGACGATCGCCAGCGCCGCTACAGCGCTGCGAAGAATGTGCGGTGTACGGGAGAACGTGGTCGTGTTCGAGGACGCCAGCGTATTTGGGATGTGCGTCCCGGTAGCGACTTGACGCAGAGTCTGGACACTATCAGCCATGGTTATCGGGTCGCTCTTTGAGGGTTCGTGGATAGCAGCGACTTCGGCAGAAGGCATCGCAGCCGGTTTTCGTCGTTCACGCTTTCGGTTGTAGCTTGATGGTTTTCATTCGCCCGCGCCGCTCGTACATCACCGTAGTGACGCCGATTTCGCGCAGCTCGTTCAGCGCGGCCGTGTAGGTCGCACGGTCGACCTTGCCGACAGCGCCGTGCACATACGCGATGCTGCTTGTCAGGTGGTCGACCGCAATGATCCCGAGGTACGGCCGGCGCGCCTCATAGCCGCCAGGCTCGGCGTACACGCGGATGGTCGAGGCCTTGCGGGCTATGTGCAGGTGGGTCATCTCGGTCGGCCCTTGTTATTTCGCAGCGCGGCCGCGCCTGGCGGGCGCCGGGGCTTCGACGGCTGCTGGTGCTTCAACAACTGGCGACGCTTCGACAGCGGCCGGTGCTTCGACAACTGCCGGTGCCTCGACGACTGCCGGTGCTTCGACGACTGCCGGTGCTTCAACGACTGCCGGTGCTTCAACAACTGCCGGTGCTTCGACAGCTGTCGGTGTTTCGACGACTGCAAGTGCTTCGACATCGGCCGAGATCGTCCATCCTTCCGAAGTCGAGACCTTGATCAGTTCTTCGTCTTCCGTCTCAATCTCGGTACCCGCTTCGAACTCTTCGACCAAGACGCCGTTGTGCGCCCAGCTGAATTTTTCTTGTGCAATTAGTTTCATCACCGCTCCTGAACAGGCTGGGTCGCCGTAACGGCCCAGCCGTGATTGATGGGTTACGCCGCGGCGATCTTCAGCTTGCGACCGGCTTCGGCCTGGCGCACGCCACCACCGACGCGACGGCGGGCGCGGAACACCACCAGGCCGTCGTCAGCGCCGGTAATGTAATCGGCGGTCAGCGACACGTTGAGGCGATCGACGATGACATACAGCTTCTTGAAGTCAGCGAACACGATCGGGAACGAGTTCGCTGCCACGTTCGGCATATCAGCCATTTCGGCGTACGGCGCACCCAGGATGGTGTTCGGGGCACCATTGGCGATTCCAGGGGCCCAGAGATACTGGCCGGTGGAATCTTTCAGCTTGCGCACTTGGCCCAGCGTGTTGCGGTTCAGACCCCACGCAGCGTTGCGCGCGTATGCGGTCTTCAGATCGTGGTACAGCGTAATCATGCCGTCGGCGGTCAGCGTCGCGGCAGCACCGCTGAGCGTGAAACCAATGTCCGGATTGACCAGGATGCCGCCCATCTGCGCCGAACCACCCGTACCGTTGAGCGATTCTTGGCCTTCACGCACTGCGAATTGCTCCGAGGCGTCCTCGGTCAGTTCAGCGCCCAGGTCGTAGTCGGAGTCTTCCAGCATCTGCTGAGACACTTCGATACGCGCAAACATTTCCGGAGCGAAAAACTCGAGCATGCCGTATTTCGGATCGCCGGTGTTGGTGCGCCGGGCAGTTTCGCCGATGCGTGTTGCCGAACCGTTTCCGACCTTTTTCGGCATCTTCAGGCTACCGACGCCGATGGAACGGACAGTCGCAAGAGCGCGAATCGGCGTCAATTCGATCACGTTTTTGATGATCTCCTTTTGCATTTCTGGCGGTGCCAGCAGGAAGCCTGCGCTGGCGTCATCGGTCTTGATCAGCGCGGCCGAACGGTCGCGCAGAAGGGTCAGGTCCGTTGGGTTGCGATTTTCTGGCGCCTTGCGCATGACGCGATCGAACGCATCCATGTATTCCTGCGCCGCTTTCGACTGCGGATCGGCCGCGCCGCCCAGGCCAGCGCGGTTCGCGATCTTCTCGATCGAGTCCATCTGGTCCTGCATCGCCTTGTTTTGCTTCTCGATCAGCGTCAGTTGCTGGTTCGAATTTTCGTACTTGTCGAGCGCTGCGTTGATCTTGTCGAGCTTTGCGTCCAGCTCGGAGCTGCGCTTGGTCTGGTTCGCGTCGTTCGTTTTCTTGAACTCGGTGAACGCTTCCATTACTTCTGCTACGGCGTCTTTGTCTGCCATGGTCATTCCTTGATGGTGGAGGTAAGTTGTTTGATGCCCTGCGCCAGTCGGCGGGCCGCCGAGCGCTGCTCATCCGCAGATTCCCCACCATCACGGAGGGGCTGTACTGACGGGTTGGGCGAATCGTCGCGATTCGCCTTTGGCATCGCCGAAGCGATGCGCTTTGCTTGCGCGTGCGACAGCCCTTCTGCGTCACGCAGAAAGGCTTCGAACTCGCGCACCTCAGGAGTGCCAGCGGTAGCTAGCAAGTTCTGCGGTGTGTGCTTGAAAAGGTTCAACATCGCCGAGTTCGCCGCCTTCTTCTTTTTGGCGGGAACGATCACATCCGCGAATCCAGCATCGACCGCCTGCTGACCGAGAAACCAGGTCTCAGCGTTGACCCACGTCTCGAGGTCGGCGCGCTTAGCGTCAGTTCTGGCCTCATAGATGTTGATCAGGCCGGCTTGCAGCTGGTCCAGAATGTCCGCTTCCTTGCGCATCGATTCCGCGTCGCCCCACACGCCGGACCACGGCTTATGGATCATCAGGTTCGCGCCCTCGCTGATGCGGATTTCGTCGCCGGCCATCGCAATCACGCTTGCAATAGAGGCAGCGATGCTGTCGATGTGAACGATGATCTTGGCGTCATGCCTAGCGAGCGCCTGATAAATGGCAAGGCCTTCAAAGACCAGGCCGCCGCCGCTATTGATGCGGACGTTAATCGCGTCCACGTCCAGCTCAGCGATCTGGTTCGAGATCGATTCCCCTGTGATGCCTTCATCCCACCAGCCACCGCCGATATCGCCGTAGATCAGGATTTCGGCCTCGCGTTCGCCCGAGGTCGCATTGATGCGAACCTGGCCAGGTTTCAACGCCATGCGGTTCACGTATCGAATCGAGCCAGAGTCCTCCGGATCCTCTTGGGCCAGCTTCGAGAGCACCGTGTCCAAGCTGTCGCGCGCTTCGCGCAACAGGTTTTCGTTTGCAGCGGACAAGACTCGTCCTGCAGCATGCGGCCGCATATTCGATTTGGTCATACGAGGGTTACTCCTGGAGAGCCGGCGGTGCCGGTTCAGCGACTTTCGGGTCGCCAACGATATTCGCGGGGATGCGCAGCTTGTTGCTAGATGGGTCAAGATCTGGGTTCAGGTCGAGCTTGTCCCGGGCTTCGTTTGGATACATCACGCCGCCGTTGACGTACTTGAGGAGAACCTCGGCTGTGTCCTTTGCCGAGCCGCGCATCATGCCTTCTTCGACGAAGTTGAAGTAGTACCCGGCGTCCAGTTCTTCGTCGCCCAGCAGGTTGATGGCAGCGGACTGTTCGAATGCTTCCCACCGCGGCGACAGACAGTCTTCGCGATGGGCGCGGTTCATTTCCTCCGCACTGGCGAAGGTGGCCGTTTTATCCGAATAGCCGACTTTGATCGGCAGCACGCCGAAGAAAGAGCAAATCTGCTCGATCTGTAACTTGCGAGTTTCATTCGACTGCGCATCGATGCTACTCATGGACGTGTTGAGGAATTTCGCGTTGCGGTCCAGAATCATTGGCTTACCAGCGTTCTGGAGTCCAACAAATTGCTTGGTCACCCAGCCACTCAAATCTTCGTATTGCTTTGGGTCGAGCGTTCCTTCGACAGAGTAGATGCCAGAGTTGCGAATGCCATTCCTGTGCAATTGTGCAACCGCTTCTTCCGTCGTCATGGCCAGGCCAATTGCCTCGCCCGCCAGCTTGACGACGTCCAGGCCCTCAACGCCATCCAAGGTTGGGCCGCGGAGGTGCCAAATATGCTTTTTCGTGAACGTTCGAAACGTGCCGTCGGCACTGAAGACGTCATATAGCATCTCCAGCGTCTCAGGATCGCGCCGGGGAGATACTTGCCCAGGTGCGAAAGGAATGAGCTCGAGCATTTTGCCGTTGAAGCTACGATTCTTGAACACGAAAGCGCGGCCGGCCAATTCGATATGCCAAGCCAGCATTTGCCGGAACTCGAAGCTGGTTTGCCAATCGTTCGGCTTCAGCGACAAAAGCCGGTAGAGCGGGTGCTCTTTTGCTGGCACGCGACGCCCGTCAACTTCACGCATGAGCTTGAACGGGACCTGGGCCAATCCGTTGCCGATCACACGGCAGCATGCGAAAACAGTTGCAACTTTGATGGCGGTGCGCAGCGTTACCGAGCGGCCACTTGCGGTTGACAGCCAGCCGGCCATCTCCCGCCAAAACGGCTCTTTAAATGCCTCGTTATGGCGCCCGATGCCCGAGGGGACGAAGAACGACATCAGTCGTCTGCCTTCTGGCGCCGGTTATTGACGCTTGCCAGCACGCCGCCGACGATCATCAGCGCGCCAGCGACGATGCAGCCGGCGGCAGGATGCACGACGCCCGCGCCAGCAGAGATCGCCATTGCTCCGCAAACGATAAGCGCGTCGGGTGCCATTTTTATAAGTTTCTTCATTGCGATTCCCAAAATGATTTGACCGGCGCTGCTGCGCGAATAACCAAAGCAGCGGCCATCACCGCGGCAAGAATCACGTCGATGCGGCCGGTCGCTTTTTCCTTGTCGAGCTTGCGACTGCCGGTCCCGTCTTGAACCGTCACCGCATTGCCAGCGCACATGGTCAGTACCTTGTGCCCGTTGTGTGCGATCTCGCCATTGAGAAGCATCGTTTCGAACTGTTCAATAGCGGGACTCATTTCCTTATAGCCCTGCCCGAACGCTTCCATCGGTGGCAGGCTGATGCCATCGTCGCTGGCCATCTGCTGCAAGTCCTCGATGCGCCACCGGTCATACCCGCATGCAGTGATCTCGAAGAAATCGCACATGGCCGACAGCTTTTGCAGAATGATTCGTTTGCTGATCGCGCGGCCTGGGGTTGTTTGGAGCAGCCCTTCGTTCTTCCAATCCACGTACGGCACCATGTCCTGCTGGGCTCGCCGCGAGAGGTTGTCGTCCGGAAGCCAGGCGTACGGAACCAGCTTCCAAGGTTCGCCTGGCTCAATCGGCTCAACCAGGAACACAAGGCCCGTAAGATCGGTGGTGCTAGACAAGTCGAGGCCGGCCACAGCACGGCGCCCGCGCAGCGATTCGACGTCGTAGTCGAGATACGCTTCTTTCCATACTTCATGGCTGATCCACGGCGACTCGGCGTCAGTCCACTGGCAGAAATTGAGCCGGCGCACGATCGCCTCTTTCGACGGCATGCCTTTCGCTTCCGTCACCTGCTCGCGAATGTACTTGTAGCCGGGCAGGTTCGCGTCCTGCAGGCTGGGATTTGCCTTCGGCCAGCAGTCCTCGCTTTCGAACGGATCGTCTTCCTCATCCAGAGAGCAGATGTAGGGGAAGAGTGCATCATCCAAGGCCTCGCCGCTCGCGACCTTCGCACCATACTCGTGATAGCTCCAGCACGGCGACTTGCGACTGGCGCCAGCGTTGGTGATGATGAAGATCAGTGCCTGGCGCCGGCTCTTCGTTCCCGCCCGCATCATTTCGAGGACGGTTGCGGTTTTGTGTTCGTGGTACTCATCGATCAGCGCAATGTGCGGGCGCGGGCCAGACTGACCGTCGTCGCTGCTGATCGGCCGGAAGAAGGCGCCCTGCGCCAGGTACGCCAGGTTCCAGGCCTTCTCACCGGTGCCACTTTTCCTGAGACGTTTCTGCAGCGCCGGCGACTGGTCGTGCATCGCGACGGCGTCTCGGAACAGGATCATCGCCTGGTCCTTCTTCGTCGCTGCAGCGTATATCTCGGCTCGCGGCTCACCGTCAGCCACCAGGCCTTTCAACCCGACGCCAGCAGCCAGCGGCGATTTGCCGCTACCCTTCGCCGTTTCGACGTAGACCACGCGGAAGCGGCGGTACCCGTCGTCTCGCTTCCAACCAAAGATGCTGCCGACCACGAACTGCTGCCACGGCAACAATTCAAATGGCTGGCCTTCGAAGTCGCCGCCGTTCAGCTTCAATACGTCGCGGTAAAAGCCGATGCCTTTCAGGGCCGCCGCGACGTCCCACACCAAACCGCGCGCTGCACCTTCAGCAACGTCGGCCAGATGACGCGCGCACTGGTTGCGCACATGCGGCCCGGCTATCCGCGTGCCAGCGACAACCTCGCCCGCGTACGCTGAAACCGGGTCAGCCGAAGTACTCGGCGGCGGGGTCTTTTTCCTTGTCGCCATCCGGTAGGTCCACGTTTACTTTTGATCGAGCGGCCGGTGTCAGGCCGAACTCCACCAGGTAGCTTTTGAATTGCGCATCGGCAGCGCGCAGCTGGTTGACCGCAGGGTTGTTTTTGATAAGTCGATTGCTGTTCTGGTCAATCGACGTGTAGGTGCGACCATCGCGCTCGATCAATTCCCGGCATTTCAGGATGTCGGAGTAGCAGTCGCAAAGGCGCTCGAGCGCCAGTCCATCAGCCTCGGTGAGCACGCCCATTCGCTTCAGCAGCGCACACAACTTCTTCCACACCGCTTTGCCCTTTGGATCGAGGTGCACCGGACAAACTGGCGTTTTTGTACGTGGTTTTGGTTCTTTTTTGTTCAGTGGCCGCTTGCCCGGATTGCCCGTGACCAGCTTGAGCGCACTGGGAATCGGTCGCCTTCCGGCCATGATTTCAGTCCTAGAAAAGTTTCCAGTCGTGATGAGTGTGATAGTCTCTATTAACATTGTTATCAAAAAAACTATCAACAGGACTGGAGAATTTGTGAGCCTATATAAAGCAAGCTTTAACAAAAATGACACTGAGGCTCGTAAGGCGTTTCAGATGGCAGTACAGCGGCACTATGGAAGTGATCTTTGGGGCCCATGTGACACTTCATTCATACTATTTGAGACCTCAGATGAACCTGCAAAAGTCATGGAAAAAATTGATGTTTCGACAGGCCCAAAAACGTCTTCATTAGCGGGTGCTGGCGACTTAAACCTCCAACTCGGCGCTGCAAAAGAAGATGATCCCACATTGCCGGACGATGCCAAGAGGTGGCTAGTTGAGCAAATCAAAACCCGCGCTAGCATGGACGAACTCACAAAAATACCGCGATTTCCTGGATCCCGTGAACTGATGAATTGGGATGATTTGCTGATTTGATTTATTGATAATTTCTGCCCGAGCTCTGGGCAGAGCGCGATTTTTGGCGCAGCGATCAGCCCGGAAAAAAAATCTCAATTCGCGGATGTGCACAAAGAGGGGGCAGGCGGTCCCCAAGGACGAAAGCCCCAGAGATTTAAGTACCCCCGGGTAACATTTCTAAAATATAATTGTTTTTCCTGAGAATGTTTCTTTCGAAGCATCAAACCGGCCAGCCATCAGGGCCGGCGGCGCGCTTCACTCGCTTGCGTTTGCCCTGCTCCGCCTCAGTCTTGATGGCATGGCATGGATCGCAGATGGCTTCCAGGTTGGAAGGGTGGTCGGTCTTGGCGCGCGGCCAGCGCAGCTCGGTGGCCTTGGCCTTGCTGATGATGTGGTCGACCGCGCGGGCCAGCGTCGTGCGGCCGGAACGCTTACAGCGTTGGCACTCTCCTTCGTCACGCTCCATCACCTGGTTGCGGACCTTGACCCAGGCGCTGTCGTAGCCGCGCTCGTGGCGGCTCTTCGTGCCCCAGACCATCAGCGGGCGTTCGGCACCAGCGCAGCCAACTCGTCGAGCAGCAGCCCGGTTCCGCCGTAACCCTTGGCACGAAGAAGCGCATGTGCGCGCTCGTCCTCGGCCAGGCGGTTGCACAGCCGCAGCAGCGCCGTCTCATCAACCACATGGAAGACCATCGCTGGCTTGTTGCCGGTGACAGCGCGAATGATCTGGTCGCGGAAGACCTCGACAGGCGTTCTCATGGCTGGGTAAACAGCGGTGAGTGGTCAGACGACACGCATTCGCGCTGATCAGCCAGGTCGCGGCGCAGGGCCTGCAGTTCGCCCAGGATCAAGCGCGGCGTTTCGTCAGCCTGCAGTTCGCAAGTAACGATGTCGTCGGCAGCAATAGCGAGGCCGTTGAACGTCACGATGGAATCGCGCGCGGATTGTGCAGCGGCTGCCAGGCGCTCCATCAAGGCCACAGCTTTCTCAAGTGGGGCAGTGTCGACGCTGACGACGATGGTGATGCCGTGATCCTTGCTTTCCGCATTCATAGCGAACCTTTCGACCAATAAGAAAGCCGCCCGGCGCATGGCTGCGAGGGGCGGCGAAGATCCTGCTGGCACAGGACCGGAGACACGGGAGCGGACGGCGGGGCTCTCACCCGCGGCTGGTTAGCTGCATCCGCTTTGAACGGGAGGCCTCACGCTGTCCAGTCGGCGCGCCTCAGTGCTATCTGCAAAGTAGACCACCAACGCAAAAAGCCCGAACGTTTAACGGTTCGGGCTTTTCTCTGGACGCGCGAAGACGGCCTAAGCCGCGACTATATCAGAAAAGAGTTGCCGTGCAAATGTTTCGCTTGAGCTTCTGAGTCAGTTCATCACGCGCTTCCGTGGCCACGACAGTGAGGTCAGCATTCGGGAACTTCCACACGCTGGCGATACTGCACATCCGGTAGATAGCCCACACGTGAATGCGGCTCAGGCTGTTGATCATTGCGTCGGTGGCGGCGCCGATGCGGTGGTCTGCATCCTGCTGGGCCTCATGGATATCGGGTGCATGGCCCTCCTCACCAGACAGACCGCGCATCGTCTTCATGCCCAGGTCTTTATCCTGGTCGCCGCTCATCCACGCCTTCCAGCAGGCCAAGCACGTATCCAGGCCATCGGCCTTCACGAATGATTGGACGGGAACCTCCGCCTTGCGGACTCGGCGGAGGTTTGAAGCGTTGATGAAGCCGAGTGCAGCGGTGGTCATAACCTTCTCCTGTGAATAAACACAGGCATTTTCACTGTTCCAACAGGAAATTTTCTGCCGGCATCAATAAATATTTCGCACTGCCCCATCCGCGCCACAGTATTGACGATTGAGGCATTGGCACATCGTCAATCAGCGGCCTCTGGTCGGTGCATCTTCACGTGCCGGCGGCGCACCGTGAGGTTTTTCCGATCGAGCCGGAACGAGACGCAGCCGATGCTGTCGCATGGAACATGGCGAAGTGGCCGGCCGCGCTCTGCTATCTGGCACAGGCCCATGCCTTCCGCTGCCTGCTCCGGCGCGGCCTGCTCGACGTCGAACTCGTCGCATAGGCCGCAGATGTGGTCGGGGTTCGATATGCGCATCAGGAATTATCCACAGCCACGCGTTTGAACTCGACTACCCACACCCAAGGTGAATCTTCCCAGCTGTCGGCGCCATTGATGGACCGCCACAGCGAAGCGAATGATTCTTTCGGCGTGCGAACGCAGAACGTGCCGTCGCCGCTCAACCGGTAATCGCGCCAGAATTGATGCTCGTGCTCATCGAAAGGTCGCACCTTCGCCACCGGCAAGACACCTTCGGCGACCGCGTCCGCCTCGCTGATGTCGCTCAGCCGCTCGACGCGCACCGACACGATCTCGAGCAGGATGCGGCTGGCCGCGCGCGGCATGTGGATGCTGGGCGTCCAGCGCGGAACCACGTTCGGGTCGCACTCGCCGTCAGCGCGGTATTCGAATTCGCCGTCATCGAGATCGCAGAACGTTTCGCGCACCCACAGGCGGTCGCCGGGCTGGCCGTATGGGCATGCGTGCCAATGGTCGGCGGCGGTGTCGGGGTTTTCCGACCAAGGCCAGAGACTGCCGTCGTCACGCTCCCCGATCTCCTGGCAGCGGACCTTCAAGGCACGCCGCGTCTGGGTCTTCGTCCTGTCGAGCAGCGCGCGCACCATGGCGCCGCTGAAGAGGATCGGTCTTTCTTTCGGTGTTGCCGTCAATTCTGTCTCCCTGGTGGTAGCGCCCGGTTGGGCTTTATCCGATGACTCTTGATCATCCGGAATCCTTATACTTCCGGCCTTCCTTTGACGTTACGCGCCACTTTCGCGCCGCATCATCCCGGTATTTGCGCCGATTTGATCCTGTGCGCGAGCGGCCAGGTCGAGGTTCTTTTCCAGATAGCCCATCGTGGTGACCGGGCTCTTGTGGCGCATCACCCGCTGGATCGTCTGCACCGGTACGCCAGCCTCGGACAGCAGCGTGGCGAACGTGCCACGCAGTCGGTGCGGCGTGATGCCCTTGAGCGAGCACGATGAGTTTGCTTTGCGCATGACCTGGCGCGCGAAGCCCGACTGGAACTCTTTGCCATCCTCCCGTACGACTATCAGCCCCTGGGCTTGGCGCAGCGGCTCAAGGTGTTCGACCAGCCAGGCCGGCATTGGTACTGGCTCGGCCTCCCTGCCCTTCGTAATTCCAGGCGTGTATGTCGCGCGCTGCCAGTCGACCCATTCCCACCGTGCCGACGCGCATTCGCTCTCGCGCAGGCCCAGGCCAAACATCATGCGTACGGCGGTGGCCACGGCCGGCGTGCGCTTGGCCGCATCGTCGACGGCATCGAACCAGGTCCGGGCCACATCCAGTGCCAGAGTTGCTCGCGGCCGCTTTTGAACCTTGAGCATCGACACGCGCCAAGGCGCCGCCGCCAGCGTGCCGCGCTTGACCGCCCACATGGTCAGCAGTTTCAGGATGCGCAGCCAGTGGTTCGCGCTGGCCGGCTTGTGGTCCTGCAGATGCAGGTTGCGCGCCAGCTCGACGTCGGCGGTGGTGATGCTGTCTATGGCCTTGGTGCCGAGGTCATACATGTGCAGGCGACGGAACGTGTCCACGCTACGAATGTGGGCAGCGCTGGCCACTGGCCGGTGCACCACGATCCATACCTCGATCAGCTGGTCGAGAGTCGGTACCGGCTGGCCCCCGTTGGCGCGCACCACGGCCGCTTCATACTCCTGCTCGGCCTTCTTCTCGGCGAGCCGCCGGTTCCTCATCCTGGTGCTGCGCTGGACGCGCTCGCCGCCGACCTGGAAGCGGTAGTGCCAGATATCGCCCTTCTTGAAAACGTTCGCGCTCATAAGTGGGACGCCAGTCCGCGGTTAGTGCGACGCTCCGGTGCCTTCGCCGGCTGCCATCGATGCGTGAGGTTCTCGAAGCGCGTCTGCTCGCCGACGTAGCCCAGCGCGACACGGCCAGGCGCACCCTGGCGGCACAGGGCCACATCGACCTCGCACACGCCAATATCTGGGCTGTCTGGGTTGTACACCTCGTCGCGGTACAGGAAAATCACCGCATCGGCGTCCTGCTCAATGGCGCCAGAGTCGCGCAAGTCTGACGGCATGGGGCGCTTGTTCGGGCGCTCCTCGAGCTTCCGGTTTAGCTGTGATAGCAGCACGATCGCAATGCCCAGCTCCTTGGCCAGGGCCTTGAGGCCGCGCGTGATCCCTTCGATCTGTGCGTTTCGGTTGTCGCCGTCGCCGTCCATCAGCTGCAGGTAGTCGACGACCATCATGTCCAGGCCGTGCCGGCGCTTGACGCCCTTGGCCTTCATGCGCACATCGAGTAGGCGCAGGCCGCCCTGGTCATCGAGGAACAGGTCCATGTTGGCCAGTTTGAGCGTTGCATGCGTCAGGCCCGTCCAGTCCTGCTCCTGCATGTTCTGTGGCTCGAGGAGGTGCGGCAGCGGGATCCGGCCCAGGTTCGCCAAGTTGCGGTCGTGGAGCTGGGCCTTCGGCATTTCCATCGACAGCACCAGCACGCTGTGTTCTTCGGCCACATGGCACGCCACGCACAGCGCGAAGCCTGTCTTGCCCATCTTCGGACGCGCCGCCACGACGATCAGTTCGCCGGCGCGCAGGCCACCGCTGAGCTTTTTGTCGACCTCGGGAAATCCTGTCGATATCGCCCGGGTCTGGCCGCTCATCCGTCGTTCGATCTCTTCGACGTGCGCGACCATCTCGTCGGCCGCGCGCACCGGCTCGATCCGCACACGCGCCTGGGCCAGCTGCTCGAGCGCAGACGACGCCTGGTCGACCATCGCGCCTGCTTCTGCCGGCGACGTGGCCGCCACCTCGGCTACGTCGCGGCCGAACTTGATCAGTCCGCGCTTGATGGCCTTGTCGCGCACGATCGTGGCATAGCGACCGATGTTCGCCGCCGACGGCGTGGTCTGCGCCATCGAGTTCAGATACGGCAGGCAGTCGCCCAGCTTGGCGCGCAGTGCGTCACCCAGCGAGATCACGTCGCAGCTGCGGCCGGCCGCCAGGTGGCGCATCAGCTCGCCGAAGATCACGGCGTGGTCGGACAGGAAAAAATGTTCAGCGCGGAGGTCACCGAGCCGATCGACCGCATCGTTGTCGCGCAGTAGAGCACCGATGACGCTCTGTTCGGCATCGAGATTGTGTGGCAGTGGCTTAATTTCGGTTGTCATGATGGCTCTCTCGAATCGTGAATTTTCTGTGCCGCCTTGCCCTGCGTCGTCAGGACGTACTGACCGCTGGCATCGATTGCCCACAGCCGCAGGTAGTTGCCCTCGACGTATTTTCGGAACGCCGCGCGCCAGTCCTTGTAGCGCTTGGTCGCGCCCGTGCCGCCAGGTAGGAATCGACGCCGGAACTCAACCCAGGCCAGCGCCGTGAAGTCCTGCGGCAGGCCGGCCTCCTCGGCGTAGCGCCACAGCGGTGCATAGTCGCGCAGCGGTCGTTCGCCCTTCTCGGCGCAAACGTCGAGGAAGGTCTGCAGCACAATCGCCCCGGGTTTTCTCTCGACCGAAGCGAGGCCCCCGTCAGGGGGTTTGGGGGAAGTTGTTAACTCTCCCTGTCCTTCTCCTTCTCCTTTAAGAGCGATTTCCGACGGAATTCCTTTTGGTGCATTTGTAGTTTCCGATTTCTTTTTCGGTATTTCCGGTGGAACGACAACCTTTTCCAGCGGAATAGTTTCGGAAGCAATGCCAGGTTCCGGTGGAAGTGGGAGCGGTTCTTTGCCTTCTTCATGGCGTTGTTTGTTGGCTTTCCGAATGCGGTCGCATTCTTTCCGCCACTGATGGACCAATTTCGCACGCCAGCTTTCCAGCGCTTTCTCGGCGACCACCGGGTGATACAGGCGGCCGTCGGCGCACCTGACCCACCCGTGCAGGGCGCCCTCGCGCACCTTGGCCCATTCGGATACCACTCGACCATAACCGGCGGCCTTGGCCAGGAAGCGGTCATCGTCAGGAAGGGACGCCGCCGGCACCTGGTGCCACGCAGCGCTCCACAGCAGCACAGCAGCCCAACACGCCTCAGGCGTTTCATAAGCGGCCATATCGCTGTCACGCAGTCGCGCAACGTCGAGCGGCATAAATGCGAAGTCGCGCAGGTCGCACGCGGCCGGCGTGAGCGGAAGCGGTAGTGATTTCAATTCGGTGTCTTTCATGCGCCCGCCTGGGGGATCCTACCGAATAGCGCAGCCACCATCGGATCAGACCCGCTGAAAGTCGGCCAGCTGCGCACGATTGCTTGGGACGGTGTGGTGACGCGCTGATCTGCAGGTGGAAGCTCCTGGCCGAGCGCGATAGGTGGAATGAGTGCGCTGCCAGGCGCCAGACCATGGTGCCAGCGATAGCAGACGCCTTGGCCCAGCTCGCTCTTGACGCGCACGCGGTGCACGCGCTGCTCGTTCTCGAGCTCCTCAAGACGGCGGCGAACTGTGAAGGTGGAGTATCCAAGCTCGAGCGCAAGTGGGTCGACGAAACGTGGCCCGAGCTTGAGAGCTTCCTCGATCGCAGCTGGCAATTGAGCGATCGGGAATTTGCGTTTGGAGGGAATGGTCATGGCGGCGGCATCCCGATTTGCGCAGCGGCCTGTTCAGCAATCTCAGCACTGCGCGCGCGCCAGCCTGCCTGCCACCACTGGATTGCAGCGGCGCCGTGGTTCATGTCATGGTCATCGATGCCGAGGCCCTTGTCGAACGCAGCGGCGCCACGGTCCATCATCATCGCGTGAGTGACGATCTGGTCCATCAGCGGCCTCCCTGCGTGTCGATTGCCTCGCGCAGCTTCTGACGCGCGTGATACTCAGCGCGACGCGACTTGTCGCTACGGTTTGCCGCTGCGTCCTTGTCACGGGCGCGCCAATTCCGCGCCTGGTGTGCGATCTTCTCGTCCGGCGTCGCTTTCCGGTTTTCCTGGTCTTGCATGATGTCCTTCCTGTCAGTCTGATGTCGCCCAGGCGTGGGCACGCGGTTTGAAGTCGCCCTTAAAGACGCCGGTGAAAGCCGCCCGCTGCGACTGCGCGGCCGGGGAAGCGCTGAACATGGCCATGACGTGGCCATTCGCCGCGGCGTCGGGCGGGGGTAGGATTCGCTACCGGTGTTGCTGCTGCGCGCATGTGGGCAAAAGCAGCTTGCCGAACGAACGGCGCGACGTGTTGTCCGATGCTGGCGCAGAACTGGCGCAGCGCCAGGTCTTCGGTTTCATTGAGCGGTACCTTCAGCGTGTTTTCACGCTTCGGGTTCGGCTTGTGGGCTTGGTGCGTCATGTTTTCTCCTGGTGGTGCGGTAATTCAGGTGAGGTGGTTGGCCGGCAAGATCCCCAGGGCAACTTATCGGCCACGAAAAAGCCGCAGGCTTACTGCGGCTGTGGTGCAGAGGTAGACGAATGTGGTTCGCATCGCTCCTTGTGAAGTTCCAGCAGTCGACTCCCGATCAACATTGATGGTCGGGCGCCACGTTTGCCGTGCCGAAATGCGTTGATCGTCGGCTGGCTACACGGGACCAAGTCAGCAAGCTGCTGCTCGGTCAGGCCAGTCCCCAAGAGGTCCGATGTGATTTTTTGAAAGTCCATACGGCCACATTATCACGAACGTGTTTGCAGCGTCAACACCAACGTGATTAAGTTATGTATTACATTCGTGATATGAATAATTTGGCACAACGTCTAATTGAAGCGCGCGAACGCAAGGGGCTTACGCAAAGCGCACTGGCGAAACTCGCTGGAGTCTCCCAGGGAACCATCGGCAATTTAGAAACCGGACTTCGCAACTCGGCGCGTAAGATCGTTGAGATTGCGGCAGCTTTGGAAGTCGATCCGACTTGGTTGGCAAATGGGAAGGGCAGTATCGAATCTAAGTCGGGCGTCGAGGGAGCGGTCGCCGAAGTGGTAACAGCAACACAAGACGACGATGGCTTCATCGTTGACGCCCCTGCTATTGACCGTGCTGGGATGGGTGTTCGCGTGGGCGACGGGCCGGCAACGACACCGATTCGTGCCGTGAAACTTCGCCTCCAGGCTGGTGTAAGTGGTTTTGTCGCTG
>Ga0308157_10004653_pt1 | contig 17986 bp, 15 predicted proteins | sample PhyBR1_FD_201035 | JGI IMG/M metagenome (GOLD analysis project Ga0308157, IMG submission 201035) | Phyllosphere microbial communities from UC Gill Tract Community Farm, Albany, California, United States - DLSLB.R1 | ecosystem: Host-associated > Plants > Phyllosphere > Unclassified | place: USA...
CCGGCTACTTTCAATAGTGCTGCGCAGTGGAATAGTGAGCAGACCAATCAGGTCAAACATCACGCTACGTTCAATTTCAACCTCGTCACCGCCACGCATCCGGCTAAATGAAAAGCCCGGATTGCGCATACGGCCGGCTTGGACAAAGTCGGCTTCGGACACGCCAAGCTCTGCTAGCGAAGCCTGGAGGCTGCGGTTGTTGAGCAATGCAATCTGCACCGCAGAGTCAGGCGTTAGAGATGCCGAAAGGAGCTTAGAGACTTGGGCAGAGCTAGCCTGCGCGTCACTGTCGTTCCTTTCGCTGGTGACGCCGAAGCCGGTACGCGGCTGTGTCAACTTTGAGACGTCGCCCGCTGCGCCGTCATTAGACAGCGTCGAGCATCCGGCTAGAACCGATACAGCCAGTAAAAGACTGGAAGTCTTCAGTAATGGTGTGAAAATGATAGGCCTCATTTCTTCGCCTCTTTTGCTTGTTGCTGATGCTGTTCGTGTGCCGCTTCACTCGCTGCACCATTTGCAGAGACTGGGCGAGTAATTGTGGCCGGCTTTTTTTCCTGGCCCATCTGATGTCCTGCGTGTGGGTCGGGCTTTGACACCGGCGCCATTTGATGACCCGCGTGCGGGTCTGACTTTGAAGCCGGTGCCATTTGATGACCTGTGTGTGCTGCCGGCGAAGGTTGGCCAGTACGGCCGGCCGGGGCGACGGCTTGAGCTGGCATCTGATGCCCTGCATGCGACGCCTGACCATCAGCTGCAGCTGGTGTGCCGTGGCCAGCGTGGACGCCCGAAGTCGCGCCTTGGGTTGGCATAGTGTGTCCAACGTGACCGCTATCATCTTGGGCTGCCGGCGTGTGACCGGCGTGAGCGCCACCATGCATACCCTCGTTCGCAACCGTAGCGTTAGCTTCTTTCCATACTTTGTCGGGCGAGACACTGGTGTCCTGAGCCGGCCTGTATTTCGAAAGAACTGAGGTGTAGGTCGTTTGTGATACCTGAGCAGCCGGGTCGGCGGCTTTGAGAGAAGCTGGTGGCTCGCCCGCGATGGACGCGAACGAAGTCATGGCTACCGCACTGGCGGCAACAAAACCTTTAGAGAACATAGTCGTCCCAAAATCGAAAGTAGACGCGCAGCAGTAGTGCGCGACAAAAGCACAACGGAATACGAGCGAGTACGCGCGTCGTTGCTACTGAAAACGATTAAGCGGCGAGATGCCGAGGGGGACGTTCGAGACTGTCTGGAATGAAACCAGCAACGAGAGTAGAGCCGAAGGTCAGATAGACCTCAGCGCTATTGAAGGAAGGCTTGAAGGTCAACAATTGCGGCGGTGCAACGGCGCAAACAAAGCACGCAGCACAAGCGCTGCATGACCCGTGCTTGAGCGATTTGGACGTGTCGTTACTTTGGTCGTCTGAGGACGCCATTTCTGGGCAATCTTCCTCATCACCTGACTGCTGGTCCATCACGGCATCGTGTGAACTTGCCGATGCGTCACCGTGGTCCATCAAGGTGGCTGCGACCATGGTCATACCCTGATGACCAGAACTGCACGCGCGCAACATATTTGCCGCAAATGCCTGGAAGGGCATCACGGCAATCAGCAGCCACAACAGATAGGTTTTCAGGGTGCGATTCATTGGTTAAGAGTGTAGCACGGACGTTTATGTCGTCAAGACGACCTGAATCGAACGATACAGGTTCCCACAAGGGGAAGGTCAAGAAAAATCGTAGACTCCCTGAAAAAATGCATACATTCTGCTACAGGCTAACCAATAGTTGTCATAAGCGCAAAGGAAGTGATAGTGTTGAGCAACATCATGTTATGCCCTTGCACTTAATTACAACTTTTCCCCACTCCCCCCACTGATGAACCTCTTCCGCCTTGTGCTCTCACTGCTGCTTCTTGTATCCGCACACGCGGGTGCTCAAGATGCAAAACTCAGCCAAAACTATCGCTTCTGCGAAGCTGGCTATTCGAACTGTGACGCATCCCTCCTGAGCGCGCCACAGGTCGAGCAAGTGCACCAAGCCACACTAAAGCGAAATTTCCGGGCTTGCGACAGCGGGTACGCGAGTTGCGAACCGACGCTTTTGACAGAATCTCAGCGAGCACAAGTTCACGGGTCAACCTTGGCGAGGAACTTTCGTCAGTGTGATAGCGGCTACAGCGGCTGCGACCAGTCTCTATTAACGCTGGCACAGCAAGCTCAGGTCAGCGAGTCGCATCGAAAGCGAAACTTCCGCAGCTGCGATAGCGGATATACATCGTGCGACCTGACACTGCTGAGCCAGCAACAACGGGACAAAGTTACGGGCTCGGCCCTGAACCGAAATTTCACCAACTGCGACAGGGGTTATTCGGCGTGCGATACATCTATCTTGACAGTAGCGCAGCGCAAGCAAGCGGAGGCATCAACTCTTGCTCGGAACCTCCGAAGCTGCAACAACGGATACTCTGCATGCGATACCAGCCTTCTCACTGACCCCCAGCGCACTACTGTTGAACAATCTGCAAATCGCCGAAATGCGTATAACTGCCAGAATGGGAACAGCAGCTGTGTTCGTACAGCCAGGGCTTCTGATGCACTAGCCGCGCCACGGCAAGGTGAAAACGCATTACACGCACGCGCTACTGACTCCTATGGAACAGGCGGCCAACAGATTCTGTACGAGAGACCTCACACCCAGGCTACCAAGCCCAAGACACCGACTGCTGCCCTTGTCTCCGGCGCGGTTGAATCAGCCACGGTGCAGGCCCCGAGCGGGTCTGCCTGCGCTGAAAATGGGTCCTGCTACGGTGACGTTAGCTCAGCAACTCTGAGACCCAAGACGACCCACGTTAGTGGGTACACCCGCCGTGATGGAACATACGTTCGCGGGCACTATCGTAGCAAGTAACCATTGTAGACATGGAACAAGCCTCGGTACTAGCCTGTTTACTTTTTATAGAAGTTACATCCCGGGCAAAGATGCCCCCTGCTTGCTAACGAAAGCAAGCTCGCATCTTTGCCCGGCGGCGTGAAATCGCCCGGGCATACTGGTTCGCGCAAATGCGCCAGTACTCCAGCCAGACTTCAAGCGAATTTGCTCGCTCCTACCTCACTTCTAGCTGCTGCCCAGTGTGCGCCCATGGTATCCCGCTTGGCGCTCTTGTCCATCGTCGACCGCGGGGTTTTGAGCCCTCTCCTTCGACAAAGCGGTATACAACCCAGTTTTAGCCTTCCCGCCGCTCATTTGATTGCGTTTCTCTACAGACATCAATCTCGAAATTTGGCCTTGACCTTCCCATCGTGGTGACAACTATCTTGGAGTCTTACCTTACAAAGGAGCTGTTATGTATGAATTGAATGTCCTAAAGATGACTGGCTCTCCGGCAACAGAAGCCTCTGGCTCCTGTCACTAAACGGCAGAGCGGTCAACCCGCTCTGCCTGGCATCTCATGAGTTAAACAGCTCGTTTAGGCCCATTGGACCCGCAGCGCGGACATCCCATCTCGGCGAAGCACTCGGTAAAACTACTTCTTTCACGAGCGAGCATTATCCTTAAGTACAGGCATGCGGCTTCGCCAACTCCTCGAGAATTGGGCATTCTGGATGTTTATCACCATGGCAGTTGTTCGCTACATGGCGCAACTGGTCTCGAATGGACTGTAGTTTCGCAATGTCCTCGTCGAGCTCGGCGATGTATTGCTGTGCTAGCTCCTTCACGTCAGCACTATGTCGGCTCCGGTCCTGCCATAGGCTGAGCAAAGTCTTAATACGCTCAATGGAAAAGCCCAGGTCACGAGAGCGTTTAATGAAGCGCAAAGTTTGCACGTCACGCGTAGTGTATTGACGGTAGCCTGAGTCAGTGCGATTCGCAGCTGTAATCAGGTCTATGCTTTCGTAGTACCGAATCATCTTAGCGGTCACCCCGGAAGCGTCGGCAGCTTGTCCAATGTTCATTATTTCCCTCCGTTAGCAACTGCCGGCTTCCACCGGCGGAGAAGCAGTGCGTTCATTACTACGCACACGCTCGAGAATGCCATTGCAGCTCCTGCAATGATAGGGTTGAGGTAACCCAATGCAGCCAGTGGTATGCCGACGACGTTGTACACAAAGGCCCAGCCTAGGTTCTGCTGAATTTTTCGGTAGGTCTTCTTCGAGATGTCGATGGCATCTGCAACCAACGTCGGGTCGCCGCGCATAAGCGTTATGCCTGCGGTATGCATCGCTACGTCCGTGCCGGTCGACATAGCGATTCCAACGTCCGCAGATGCTAGAGCCGGCGCATCATTAATGCCGTCTCCAACCATTGCAACCACCTTGCCAGCGGTCTTGAGCGCGGCCACGACATCTGCCTTGTCAGCGGGAAGTACCTCTGCGCGAAAATCCGTTATACCAACGGCGTTAGCAACGTTCTTGGCGCTTCCCGCGTTATCGCCTGTGAGCATGACGGAGTCGACACCAATACTACGAAGCCGCTCCACGGCCAGTTTGGCCGATGGCTTCAAGGTATCGCCGAACGCCAGTAGCCCAGCCAGCTCTACAATTCCATCCTGCTGCACAGCTAGCCACGAAACGGTTCGACCGGCGCTCTCATGCTGCGTCGCTGATGCGCTTAGGTCCACAGCAACTATGCCAATTTCCTGTAAGAGCTTTCGATTCCCCAAAAATACGGTCGTGCCTTCGACGTCAGCCCGCACTCCACGTCCTGCTAACGCTTGTGCATTGGTAGCTGAGAACTTTGCAGCTCCCTCTTTCTGCGCCTTTACCTCGACTGCTTTAGCAAGAGGATGGTCACTGTATTGCTGGACCGCTCGCGCGAGAGCTAACACGTCATCTTTGGTTCGTCCGATGCCTTCGACAGCCACAAGAGCTGGCTTGCCTTCAGTAAGGGTGCCTGTTTTGTCGAACGCCACGACATTCACAGCGTGTGCAGTCTCGAGTGCCTCAGCATCTTTGATGAGAATTCCGTAGCGCGCAGCGACGCCGGTGCCGGCCATAATTGACGTCGGAGTTGCAAGACCAAGCGCACATGGACAGGCGATGACCTGAACGGCGACAGCGTTAAGAAGTGCTTGCTGCCAGTCGCCGCTCAGCAAGCCCCATCCGAAAAAGGTCGCAACTGAAATCAGGAGAACAACCGGTACAAACACGGCACTGACCTTGTCGACTAGACGCTGAATTGGTGCCTTGACCGCTTGCGCGTCCTCCACGAGCTTGATGATGTTGGACAGCATAGTGTCACCGCCAACCGCGGTGGCCTGCAGGACAAGCATACCCTCGGCATTCACTGCACCGCCGGTGACCAAGTCACCAATGTTTTTCGAGACTGGCAAGCTCTCGCCGGTCAGCAGCGACTCATCAAGGTGACTTGAACCTTCAATGACCTTGCCATCGACCGGTACACGGTCACCTGGCCGGACAATGACTAGGTCACCGACGAGGACCTGCCCAACTGGAATCTCGGCATCATGGCCACCTCGTCGTACAAAGGCGACTGTGGCACGTAACGACTCCAGGGCACGCAGTGCGGCAACAGTTTGATGTTTCGCTCGTGTCTCTAACCATTTGCCGAGAAGAACCAAGGTAATCACGACGGCGGCGGTCTCGAAGTAGAGGTGCGACATCCCCTCATGGTCGCCTTGTGTGAGGAGCAGATACACCGAGAGCCCGTAAGCCGAGGTGGTCCCAAGAGCGACCAAGAGGTCCATATTCCCTGTACGCGCTAGGAGGGCTTTCCAGCCAGCCTTATAGAATCGGGCGCCCAGCCAAAACTGGACAGGCGTTGCCAACGCCATCTGCAGCCAGCCAGGTAGTGCCAGGTCGAAGCCAAACGGTATAAGCAGCATCGGCAACACGAGCGGTAGACTTAGTAGCGCTGCAGCCGCGACCGGCCACCACGCCGGAATACTGCCCCGTGGAGTGTCCTGTTGAGCAGAGGCGTCAGTTGCTGCGACAGCGTGATAGCCGGCCTTTTCAACAATTCCAATCAACTGCTTGAGCGTCACGCCAACAGCGGTGACAAGTGCTTTCTCGGTCGCAAGATTCACTGACGCATCGGTCACGCCAGGCATGTTCTTAAGTGCCTTCTCAACGCGCCCGATACACGATGCGCACGTCATTCCGGAAACCGAGAGCGAGAACGTTTCACTATGCACCTCATATCCAGCCTTTTCGACAGCGGCGTAGAGGGTATTAGGGCTGATACCTGAAGCGACATGAACGGTCGCCTTTTCTGTGGCTAAGTTGACAGCAACGCGCTCTACACCAGCAACGGCTGCTAGGGCTTTCTCAACACGGCCAACGCAGGAGGCACATGTCATGCCGCCTACTGGGAAGGTGAAGGCCAACGCTTCGGCGGTAGGTTTGATAACTGCATTCACTTTGGTTCTCCGGTCTTTAACTAGAAGAAGGATGGACCTTCCAGCAATGGTAAGGTCAAGTGCTTGTTCTAGGCGAGCGCCGGAAGCACGAGCGCAGGAATGCTGCAGAACGCTTAGCATTGCAGTCGGCCTTGCAGACCTAAGCCGATGATGTTTGGCGTTGGCGAGGCCCGATTGCCTGGACAAGAGCACGCAGATGTAGGGAGCTTTTCGTCTTGACTGTAGTGACCGACGAATCCTTTCGTTATCACCGCGCGCTACTGCGCGTCGAAGCCAGCGGCCCTCATGAACGGAGCCTACCTCATGCGCATACGCAGATTCAGATTCAGATTCAGATTCAGGGAAGCTTGCGGCCAAGCGCGCGGTGAGACCATCTGTCGCCACCTCGGCCATAGTTGCGAGGCATAAGAATTGACTACACACGAGATAGGCCCCATCAGAATTGATGTCTAGCCAGCCTAGCTGAGCGGTCTTCCGGTTGTCATTTGACAACCGTCACCTGTATTAATACGTTGGTGACAAGTAGAATTCGCTTAGACAATTGTGCTTACAAGCTAGCTCCACACAAGGTCCGACTTGTTGTCTTCCTCGACGTGACGAAGTACGATTATTAGCTGTCCTGGGCTGCCGAAGCAGGCGCCGGCCAGCTCAAAATAGCTGCGGCTCGGCGGATAACCCATCTCATCTCATCGTCCGAGCCCCAACCAGTCGTCATTGCGCGAACGCAGTACTGGTCAAGGATGGCCTCTTCCGACATATGCGACCTCTTACCCAACTTACATTCCCTCGATTTGACAACGAATTGCTGGGCCAGGTCTTCGCAAATATCCCATCGGCGGTACAACTCCTGCGGCGTACAGCCAGGGAGATAGAAGCGACCGCCGGAAGCAACAAGAGGCAGCTTAGCTTGGTAACCCGCTACTGAGCTATGTATCTGCGGCCGGGGGAAATCGTCGGGTATCGAGTAGTCAGGGTTTGCCAATAACTTCACCTACGACGGTTTGCTGTTAGCCCGTAGCTACTAATGAGCGAGCGGCGCTGCATTCTGATATCAAGGTACAAGCGCGCTACCGCTTCCGAAGACTGAAGCGGAACGTCTTCACCGCACTTGGAAGCGGCTCCAACTCGTGCAGCTCAATGAGCTCAAGAGGGGTTCGATTGCCGAGCGACTCGGCCGCGGTCGTAAAAAACCTGAACTTTTGCACACCATTACACGCGCCGAGAGAGCCCGAAACCGCGTACAGGGCCTTGGTATCAAATCTATGGTCGGCAAAGAAGGCAGGGATGTATGAGTCCCCGCCGAGGTAATGAACCTCTTGAGGCATCTCGAAAATTTCACGACTAGCCAGCTTCTCAACCAGAGCTGCTTTACTCATCCCGGTCCTCTTGAGGAATTCGTCGTCACGGATAAGAGTGCCATTGTCGACGAGCCGGCCCCCAGCAGTGACAATCGCGCGGTCAAGCTTCCACTGATGATGCGCACGCTCAGCTGCAGCGGTGCGAGCTTTTCTTGGAAGAAGAAGCACGCGCTGCGCGAACTCAATGAACTCGTTTTCGTCCCTCTTCGTCAACTCAGCCGTGGCTTGAGTGTAGGCCCGCATAACGTCTTGCTCAGAAAGCTCTGAACGCTCGCTTTCAGGGGTATCCAGGAAGGCAGTCAGAGCCGACCTATACAGAACGTACGACGACAAATAAAGCGACGATGACATACATCTGTCCCTAAGGGCGGAAAGCTAAGAAGACCTGAAGCAGGTGCTAAACAAACATCAGCTATTGGTAATACTGATGATGACGACCAAGTTGGAAGCGCCTGCTGACGGCACAGCCCTGAGTATAGACTCAAATCAAGTGACCGTAAAGTATGTGACCTCAAAAGCTGTGACCTCATAGGGCGTGGACATCCGCGTACTGTTGAGAGAACCTCACGCCTATATGTTCACTCCTAAAACCGAAGCGGAAGTACGCGCGACACTTTCAGAGTCTCTTAAAGAGTACAGGGCACTGAGAGGCCTGTCACAGGAAGGCCTCGCGACCGTCGCTGGCGTGAATCGCACCTTCGTCAGCCAAATTGAGCGGCAGCAGAAAAACGTTTCTATCGAAAGTTTGAGGCGTTTAGCGAACGCTCTTCAGTGCGAGGTGTACCAGCTGCTTGGTGGATAGTCGAGGTATCTTGATATACAAGAATTGGATGCGCTGCTACGTCAGAGCACTGGCTTAATTGAGCAGAACCTAGCTCAGCGTCATGAGCTAGGTATCCTAAAAATGCGCAACGCAGGCTCGCTAATGTTGCCCCGTCAGCTCACGAAATAGAAAATTCAATTCATGAGTCTGGCTCGCTTACATCATCGTGCAGGTAACGGCTCACTGGCGTTTGTCAAGTAGGGTGCCTCCAGATTGCCTAAGTAAGCAAACTTTGTTCATCTTCCATGAGCGCTGCAACTCAAGCTCTCATCTGTGCAGTACTGGGAAAGCACCTCTCCAACGCTGTCGAAATGTTGGCTTTTATACACGGCTTGTATAACTACGATAGTGATTTCTGCTTCTATCCAGCTAGCCTCCCTTGCTCCAGTTCGGAACGATTCAATGTCGGCAACCCCGTCAGCAAGGTTGAGTTGACATGACACGGGACGGCGGTTGATTGAAGTTCGCATTTTTGCTCCTGGCTTCGTTGAAAACCAGTTTAGCGAGCTTATTTATACGTTCTTGCGGATTTTTTAGTCGAGGGTATGGTCTGGATTGCTACCAAATCAAAAGTTTATGGTCGACAACTCTGAAAGTGCGTCCAGAAATATCGCGCGACCAATCAGGAATTGAGCTTGTCTCCAGTATGCGCGACACTGTCGCTGGTTTCTGAACATATTGGCCGCAGATTTGGGCAGCGGCAGGCAAACGTGTGGGTCTACACGGGCCCTACGCGGCCCATACCCAGCGTTCTTTAGACAGAGTCCGGCTTGGGTTGAAGGTGCCCTCTAGCTGAGCCTAGCCTGGACGCGCAAAAAGAACTCACGCGCATACCAATCCTAAGCCTGTAACACAGTGGTCAGCGCATTTGCTGCTAGTTCCTCCATCATGAACTGGTGCAAACCCACCGTCCGACGCTCTGACCTCGGTAAGGACTCTACTGCGCTACGTGCTGCCACTTCGTCACCCACGATGAGGACCTGGCTCTGCGCCCGGGTAATCGCTGTGTACACCAACGTTCGGTCAAGCATACGGCTTCCAGTGAGTACGACAATTACGCGCTTCCATTGCGAACCCTGGGATTTGTGCACCGTCAGTGCATAGCCGAGTTCGAAGACGTCTAGCATCTCTGCCAGAACTGGCCGGCGCTCTCCATCGTCCCATTCAATCCATGCTATGGCATGCCCAAGTTCGCTCCCTTCAGGCCCCGATAGTAGACGAGGCACCTCCTCGATTTCGACTAGCTTCCCTAAAGAGCCATTTTGAAGACCCCAATTCCACAAGTTCTTTGTGCATAAGATGGGGTCGCCCAAATGAAAGCCCGTCCACATGTCGCAGGCAAACTCTTCGTTGTATATTAGAAGCGCAGGCATTCCCTTTGTGAATCGAGCTTGGCAAACCTCGTTTAACGATTTCGTGCCATCAGCATTACTGCGGCGGGCCGAGACAATCTGTGTGTTTTCCGTATCCGCTGCGTAGAGGTCTACGACAGTTTCAGGTATGACAGCAACGCGGCAGGGCAAGAGCGAAATCGGAGCCAATGCATCGCTAGGTAAACTAGGCCACTTCCCGGCTCGTATGTCGGCCGCAGCTTCAGCAATAACCCCTCCGTAGCGCTTTACTTGAGTAAGCTCCGTAGTAGGAAGCTCTGAAATTTTGGCTAATGCGTGCAGTACTAGACCAGGCCCCACGGGCATTAGTTGCGAAGTGTCCCCAACAAGGAGTAGCCGCACATGGCTTGGCAAAAGCTCACAAAGCCTGTGCATCGTGATGATGTCAACCATGGAAGCTTCATCTACAACCACGACCGTTGGGCCTTCCATGGGCAACGTCTCGCTGCCATGGAAGAACCGCGCAAGGGTCCAAGAGGGTCGCCCAGTTGCCTCGCTCATTCGCTTTGCTGCCCGGCCAGAAAGAGCCATCTGGTAGATGGCCACTTCAGCAGCATCAAACACTCGGTACAGAGCTTTCAGGACAGTGGTTTTGCCTACACCGGCGCCGCCAAGTACTAAGGCTATGGATTGCTCCGCTGCGCAATGCACAGCCTGTCGCTGTTCAGTGTTCAGCTCGAATCCTTCCGCCTGTTCGTGTTGGTAGATGATGCGCTCTACCTTTTGACGGTTTAGGAGCGAGACCGGTGCCAGGAATCGAGCGACAATACTACGTGCGACGGTCCGTTCCATCACCATCGCACCAGTCAAATGAGTATTGCCATGGTCGCCGATAACATAGCTGCCGTTAGTGAGTCCGGCCTCTAATGCCGCCATGATGACTGGGCGCGAAGTTAAACTGCCCAGAACGTTCTCTACGCGCTTCAAAAGGGTAGGAATAGCTGCGACCGTATCGCCGGCGTCGAATACCCTGTAAAGGGCTTCCTCAACTGCCGCCTGGAGGCGCCGAGGGTCATCAGGCAGAATACCAAGACGCGATTGTGCGAACGAGTCGACATGCTTCCAACTTGCTGAGAACGAAAGCAGCCGGTATGGGTCCTCCTCTAACTTCTCACGGGCCTCATTACCGAAAAATGCTAACAACTTCCGGCCGGTGCGCACATCGATGCCGCTTGTTTGAAGCCATTGCAAAGTGCGCGCATTGCCTTGTTCAGTCCACGCCTTTATGGCGCATTGGGCGGACTCCGCCGTAAGAACTGTCGAGAGTGTCGTGGCATCGGCCAAATCCAAAATTTCGTATAACCGTTCGCCGAACGTCTCCCATAGCTTCCGGGCTTTAACCAAGCCAATGCCTTGGAAGTCATCACACTCAGCAATGAACGTGACGATGTGCTCCCCAGAAAGACGGACAAGCGCGATGTCATTGGCTGTTATCTGAATTTCGTTAATGACGTAGCCGCTGTTTGTTCGCGAGAACGACTGAGCCTCGCCTGTAACTGTCCACCACTGCCCTAGCTGAATGCGTGTTTCTCCGAGCTGCGCCCCAGATGCTTTGACGACAACGTAGCTTTTCGCATCTATGACATCACCGTGCTCGGTAATCTCTGTTCCTGTGAAGATGCACCCACCCTTACCGAACGGGTTTTGGCTGCGGATTGATTGAACTCGCAGCAAATATGGCAGGCTCATCGCGGAAGACGTCCTGTTGTCGATAGCACCTCGCGAAGCACAACAAACTTCTCCAACTGGCGCTTGAGCTCCTGGTTCTCAGCCTTCAAAGAAGCATTCTCCTGCTCCAAACGCTTTAGCCGCTCGGCGTCGACAGAACGGCTTACAGTGCCGGATGCCGGCAACAGTTGCAGAGCGAGTCCATCATCTACTTTACTAACCTTTGATGGCAGTATTCCAACCTCGCGAAGACTTTCTTCTTTAGCGAAAAGGGCAGTTTTGATTCGAGGATTTTGGTTGAGTGCGCTTGTAGAGAATCCGCATTGTGCAGCAATCTCGCGCCGGGACAGCCCACCACGCACCACCATTTGGCGAAAATCATCGCTAGTTTTGCTCTCAACCCAACTGCAGAAGGTTTGAAAATTCTGTTCGGCCAGCTGCTGCCCGTTTGCCATAATTAGTTCTTCTTCTGCCGTCCGGCTGCATAGATTGGCTTCTTGTCATCAGTACTAACCCGCATAGTAGGAGACAACTGCGCGTTAAGCGTTCTTTCGGTTAAACCGTGCTTTCTAGCATTATGGGTCCATATTACAAACAAAGCACGATAGTTATTGCACTCAAGGGAAAGCTGTTCATTTTCCGCCTTAAGTCGGTCAATGGTTTTTTGAAACGCCTCGACTCGGCTGTCAGCTGGAGCAGGCCGTCCAGCCTCGAGTTGAAGTGAACGCTTTCGCAGGGTGAACTCGCGACTAATTTTCTCGTGGCTGGCGAGCGCCTGGCGCGTGTATTCGATACCAATTCCACGCTTTATTTTAGCAATGAGTAAATCCCAGGTTAGTTTTCCATTCCAATTAGCCAGCACATCTTGAACGACTTCGATGATATCGGCATCAATTGCCCTCGCTCTAGTTTTTGGCATTTTTCATTTTCTCCAACAATTTATTTCTTTTTGGCTGTTCTAGCTTTTCTTGCCTCAAAAATCCGACCTGTTCAAAACGTGAGGCAGAACGTATTTCAGTCAGCGCAACCAATGCCCCATCGGAGATAGCAGGGTTTTCCAAAATAGATAAAAGTTGTTCACAATGGATTAAGGTCTTTCTTTGGTGCACAACCCACCTAGATGCCCCATGTTTAGACTGCTGTTCTGCTGCCTCAGCCTTGGTCAACAGGACTTCAGTCTCATTACGCAAGCGGCGAATATTCTCTAGCTTGACTGTATTCCCTTTCACACAGACATGCTCGTGACAATTCAGGCAGTCGCGATGAATTTGGCAGGGAGATGACGCATAATCATGACGACACATCCCATATAACGTCGCGTGAGCGGTACCAGTTATCAATTTTCCGGTTGCATCATCACGGTGGGCGACAACGCGCACCTTCGGAATTTCAGTAACGCCTGAGAACAACTGAGACCCTGCTGCGACAGCAATTGCCTTAGTTTTAGTTAAAATTTCGCCAGGCGTTACATGGTCATAGACTGAGTTCTGCGATGGGTCGGCACGCCCTGACCACATTGCGATGTCCAGCTGAGAAGCTCCGTTAGCCTGAGCTAATGTATTAAGATAGTGTCGCGCCTGATGCGAGCGCATATCAATGACTGTACCATCAACTTCGTTGAAACCTCGTTTCTCGAAAATTGAGGTTGCGCTACCACTACTGCCTAGCCGAGCAGTAATCTCGCCATGTGATATTCTGTCTACAATACAAGCATAAGCGTTTAACGTTGCATCTAGCTCAAAACGACGCACAATAAAAAGACTCTCACTATACTTAAGCGCAGGGGAGGTTTGAAAAATATCTTTTGGTAACTTACCCAACACGACCCTTTCCACGTCTACGAAAGAATAATGCTTTGGTATCACAATTCCTACTTTTTCGGCGTTACACCAACTTTTCATTGGCTTTAGCTTACCATATAAGATTGCGCCTACTTCATCTTGAGTAACATATGTCTTCTCTCGAAGATATTCAAACTCCGGCACCAAATAAACCTTGTCCGGATTTTTTTCATACCAAAGCGCTACTTTTCGTGCTTCGCTAGACGCGTCTTTTAGGTTTTTGATTGCCGCACGAGCAACTGGCTCCATAGTCGGCACAATCCATCGGACAGAGTCATCAAAACCCTTTGAACCCGGTTCTCTAAGGCCGTAATGCGGCTTCTGCTCGTCGTCCTCTTCGACCTCACAATTGTACGGCAACCGAACCACCTCGTTAATTCGTTGCGGGAAGCAATACATGAGTGCTAAAGTCGAGGTGACGAATACTTCAGCTGCCGATTCCGGCGTCTGAAAAATGTACGCCAAAGCCTCAATTGCTTCCTTTGAGGGAAGCTTTTTCTCACGAGCTTTATCAGCTTCGGCACCAATGCGAATTCCTAAATCATTCGGCTTCTTTAGCGGATTAACCCATGCTGTCTTCATCTGACACAAGTCATTCTCGACAAGAAACTTGCTGATTTCTGCAAGCTGCCCTGCAATTTTCACGGCAGTTTCAGCCTGATAGCCTTTTGATATCACAAGGCAGGCTTTGGAAAATATATCGTGTGTCGCCTTATATACCTGACCGTCAAGTCCTTCGGCGCATAATGCATGGTCCAGAACACGCAAAGCCGCAAGGCGGTTAGACCACTGAGTGCTACTTCTTAGAGTTAATGAATACCTGAAATACGACTTTGCGAAACCTTTATAGCCAGGAGAAATAGTCGGCATATCTCTTCGAATGCGGGCGGCTTCATAACTCGAAAAGATTGCACGACTTTTCTTCTTGCTGCCTTTAACCGGGTATTCGGAAGTGATATCCCAAGAGTCGGTATCGAAAGGCAGGTCTGCACCAAATAAAATAAGATTAGTGCGACAAAATTGCTCAAATCTGGCTACGTTGTATTCGGCCGACAATTCGGCTTTAGACTGAAATAGAAGGATGTCACCCACCAGCTATCCCTTTCAACTCTTCCTTTATACGCGCACACTCGTCCACGACATTTTTAATTGCAATCATAGTTAGGTCATTAATGGCTGCTAGCCTTTGACCGCTCACTTCCAAAATTTCATTACGCTCTCCTTCTAATTGCTGATATAGCTCAGCATGAGGAGCATCAATCCAGGCTTCAAATTTAGGACAAGTGTAGCAAGCTACAGGCGCATTGAATTTGCAATTATAGGTAGTACCGCAGTTGCCAACACCCTGCCCACTGTTTTTGTAATCGATAATTTCACTGCTTGAATCCCCGAAGCGGGTTGCCCCGGAACGCATTATCAGAATAGTGCCAACGAACGCATTCGCGATTGGCGCCAAATCTTTAGCCAAATACTTATCTAATCTCTCAGCAATTTCTGGAATAACTGCGACATAGCACTTAACATTCTGCGTGTCCACGTGACCCAAAATTTCAGCAATAACCAACTCTCCAAACCCTTCTTGCGCCGCGCGAGTCCCTAATGTGTCGCGGAATCGTCCAATTACCATATGCATGGGCTCAGAGGTCCTAGGACTTATTGGTGCAATCTCGGACAGTGCTTTTGTAAAATGCGCTGATAGCGTACTGGGTGACCAGTGCTCCTGGTAAGCCTCATCCAGTTGAAGGACATTAGAATCTACATTTGTTAGAAACATTGGAGCGTCCGGACCAAGTTCCGGATATTCCGCTTGGACTTCTTGAGCATAAGCGAAAAACTCTTCACCGAATTGGCGCAACAAAGGCCGCACCAAAAATTCGTCTCTTAGGATTGCCCCCCGCTGTTTAGCTTTGGGAATCGAAATCTCATATGCGAGACTTCCATCAGAAATACTCTTCATTGTAAGGTCTCGAACCTTGAGGGCGCAATACTGGGAGACACGTTGCCCAGTTAGGAGTGCGAGCCAAGTCAGGTAGTAGAATTTCGGTTCTATTCGACCGTCCGCATACGCCAGATTTAGAGCTTGAGTAAGTTGTTGTATTTCGAATTCTGTGAAGGGACCTTCAACAGGGTCCTGCGTCAGTACAGCATGGCCTTTCTTATTGCTCTTCTTTCGAATACTCTTCAGAATTTTTACGGCGCCTTTAGATAGGCCGGGAATACCAATTTCGCTCCACCGTGATATCAAAGCTGAAAGATGACCGTCTATTCCAAGACGATGCTTATGCGCAGCAATAAAATTCAGGACATGAGTTTCTGTGACCTGCCTAACTTCGTTCAACTCGGTAAGAGCTATTACATCGGCCAAACGGATAAAGCTCCTGTACATGTTGACTGCATATGTTGGAGCGTTTATCTCTAAGAAATTTATTAAGACTTGCTTGATGTATGGAACTAGTGGCGCCACCTGGGTAGGCAGGTCGGAAAAGTTCATATAGACGGTATAAATTCCGTCAATAAACTTCCAATGTTCTTGGTCGGGTTGGAACTTAACGCCGCTTCGAAGCCGCACAGATACCGGCAACTCGCTATCAAAGAAATTTAGTTGAGAAGAGATAGCAGCCATAAGTTTTATTTAAAAACCCTTTGTTGCAAGGCCATCAAGACTTCTTTCGCTTTGCCTTGAACGTAACCTTTTGTGTAAATTTCGGCGGTTTTCGAAGATTTTTCCCACCCCATCAGATAGTTCTGAATAAGCTTTACGAGAGACGCATCTTTTCCTTCACACATTTCTGCAAAGCGTTCATTTATAGTATGGCGCAGGACATGCGAGCTAATCTGAACAAACTCAGGAAAAGCCTGACGAAAAGACGAAAAAATGTAATCTATACTGTTCAAGGCTAGCTCATTGCCTTCGTCAGAAACCAGGAGGTAAGGGTTGTATTCAGCTCGTCGTCGGCTCGGACGAACCTCTTCAGTGTAGTGAAGTAACAAACTACGCATTTCGTCGTTTAGTGAAAGCAATCGCGGCAACGTCTTAGTTGTTGCTGGGCGTCCCCGCCTGTCGTCTTTATCATCTGTTCTCTTGGCGATAAAGATTGTTCCCTCTCTGAAGTTAATGTCTTCGAGCTTAATTCCGCACAACTCACCTTTTCGAACTCCAAGTCCGAAGAGTAGCTTTACGATGAGATGATTGCGATATCGCATGAACGAGCTCTTCCAAGGATTGCCTGCGAAGTCCGGATGAATGACTTCAAACAGTCGAGCTTCAGCCTCTTTGGGCAGGCCTTGTCGGTCCGAGGTCTTGCTCACAACCGGTTTCTTGCTACCCAAAGTCTTGAGTGTAAGCTCGGTAGCTTCTAAGAACTTCGCCCCATCGTTAGGGAGCCGTTGTAGGCGAGCTTGAGTGGAGAAGTAGCTAAGAAAATTGATGATGTAGTGTAGACGGATGACAGCGGTTTTAGGCTTCACAGCATCATCTTTGGAGTGGATGAAGGTTCCCTTTTTACGTCGTACGTTGGCCAACGAGATGACGCCGTCAGCCAGATTTTCATGTCCTTCCGCCCTAGTCTTACACCGGTCAGCAACAGCTATGACCTCTGACAATCTTAGTAGCTCGTTGCCCTCAGCTCTCTCGATGAGGCATACGTTCGTCTCAGCCAGTACTTCGTAGAGTAGTTGGACTGCTCTCATAGCAGAGTCGATAGTTTTGGCTTTTAACGCTCGGTCACGTAAGTGAAGACTGAAAGCTGTGGCCTCGAAGACGCCGACGCTCGTACGCTCATCCACTAACAGTGGCAGTTTTTCGCCACCGCCCAAGTCAACTATTCGCAGCCCATACCTGTTCATTAGTGTTTACACTTTCTCTACTAGGTGATAAGAAAGTATAGCTTGGAAATGAGAAATAATGCAAATAAGAAAAACGCTCTGCAAATCAATGACTTGCAGAGCGTTGTTTACAAAATAACTGTGTTGGGTCCTAGAACGGAATGTCGTCATCCATATCCGAGAAGTTCGGTGCCGGCTTCGGCTGCGGACGTGCTGCCGGTGCCGGTGGCGCCTGGCGTGGCGCTTGCTGGCGTGGCTGCTGCGGCGCCGAGTAGTCGTCGTCCATGCCGCCACCGCCCATACCGCCACCCATGCCGCCGCCGTCGCCGCCCATTCCCTGGCGACCGCCCAGCATTTGCATGTTTTCAGCGATGACGTCGGTTGCGTAGCGCTCGATGCCGTCCTTGTCGGTGTACTTGCGGGTCTGCAAGCGGCCTTCGACGTAGACCGACGAACCTTTTTTCAGGTATTGCGCGACGATCTCGGCCAGGCGGCCGAAGAACGAAATACGGTGCCACTCGGTCAGCTCTTTTTGCTCGCCGGTGTTGCGGTCTTTGGATTTGTACGAGGTGGCGACCGCGATGTTCGCGATGGCGTCGCCGCTCGGCATGTAGCGCACTTCCGGGTCGCGGCCGAGGTTGCCAACGATGATGACCTTGTTAACTGATGCCATTTGATTACTCCTGCTGGGTATGATCAGCCCTGACTCTGCATG
>Ga0308157_10004655_pt1 | contig 17976 bp, 14 predicted proteins | sample PhyBR1_FD_201035 | JGI IMG/M metagenome (GOLD analysis project Ga0308157, IMG submission 201035) | Phyllosphere microbial communities from UC Gill Tract Community Farm, Albany, California, United States - DLSLB.R1 | ecosystem: Host-associated > Plants > Phyllosphere > Unclassified | place: USA...
GACCCCGAGACTCTTGAGATGCGACTGCAGAACGCTCTCCAGCTCGTCGACAGCAAACAGAAGCAGCAGGAGAAGGACCGGCAGGAGGTCGATCAGCTCGCGGCTCTCATCGATGACCGTGCGGCCGAGGGCATCTACGACAAGCTCAAAGCTGCAGAGCAGAACGTGGAGTCCATTCGGTCAAAGCTGGCTCGCATGCAGCGGCAGGCAAATGCGATCCGACTGTTGCGCGACACCGTGCTCGCACACAAGGAAGAGGCTCAGCGGAGGTACGTCGCCCCGTTCAAGGAGGCGATCGAGAAGCTGGGTCGGGTGATCTTCGGTCAGGGACTGTCGGTGGAGATCTCCGAGAACCTCGAAATCGTCTCTCGCACGCTCGACGGACGCACCGTGGCCTTCGACGCGCTCTCGGGTGGGACGAAGGAACAGTTGGCGCTCATCGGCCGACTCGCCGTCGCCACCCTCGTCGATGCGGAAGCCGGAGCACCGGTCATCCTCGACGATGCCTTCGGCTTCTCCGATGAGCAGCGCCTGGCCGCGCTCAACGTCATCCTCGGCAATGTCGGCCGCACGGCTCAGGTCATTCTGCTCACCTGTCAGCCCGACCGCTTCGCCTCCATCGGCGGCGCCGAAACCGTCAGCCTGGGCTGAATCTCGGCGTCCAGTCTCGACGTCGTTAAGGGGCCTTGCGTTAACCTGGGGGTCATGAGCGAGAAGACCTATGCCGATGAAGTCATCGTCCGCTGCTCCGGCGGCGGGTACTACCGCACTCGCTGGATTCCGCTGATGTCATTCAAATCCATCCGCTTCGGCGCGTATCGCTTTCAGCGTTGCCCGGTCCATGGCCGATGGGAGATGGCAGGCATCGTCGAGGACGACGAGCAGACTCCGGAGATCATCAGCGAAGCAGACAAGTATCCGGCATCCCGCGTCCCCTGAACGACGCCGACGCCGCGGAAGCCGGAATCGCGCAAGACAGGCCCGACCTCAGCCTCAGTCGGCAGACCCCGCTGCCGCTTTGGCTGCCTGGGCGGCTTCGACGGCATCGGCGCGGATGGTCCGCCGCAGGATCTTGCCCGAACTCGTCTTCGGCAGCTGATCGATGAACGTCACCTGGTGCGGAGCCTTATAGGAAGCGAGCTTCTGCCGGCAGAATGACATGATCTCGTCAGCGGTCGCCTCGGCGCCGGGCTGCAGGGTGACGAAGGCCGACACATCCTCGCCGCGGTAGTCATCGGGGATGCCCACGACAGCTGCCTCCTGGATGGCCGGGTGCATGTAGAGCACATCCTCGACTTCCCGCGGCCAGACCTTGAAGCCGGAGGCATTGATCATGTCCTTCTTCCGGTCGACGATGAACAGCCACCCGTCTTCATTCATGAACCCGACATCGCCGGTGTGCAGCTTGCCGTTGGGGATCTGCTCCGCGGTGGCCTGCGGGTTGTTGAGGTAACTGGAGACCACCTGCGGTCCGGAGATCGCAATCTCTCCGACCTCCCCGGGGCCCATGGGCTGACCGTGGTCATCGAGGATGCGGATCATCACATCAGGCTGCGGCAGACCGCAGGCGAGGTTCCCGCTGTCCGGGTCGACCGGGGCTTGGAATCCATGCGGCACGGTGGCGACCTGGGCGCAGGTCTCCGACAGGCCGTAGCCCTGACCGACATAGATATCGGCACGCTCTTCGAATTTGTTGACCAGTCCTTCGGGCAGCGGTGCACCGCCGGACATGAGGGATTTGAAGGATGCGAACTTCTCGGCGCTGAAGGCGGGGTGCGCCATCATCGCCGTATATATCGTGGCCGGGCCGGCCATGTACGCAGGCTTCTGCCGATCACATAGAGCGATGAGCGAACCGGGTTCGAAACGATAGTTCAGGATGAGCCGGGCACCGCCGGCCACGGCCGCAAGGAACTGGCAGATGAATCCGGTGATGTGGAACAGGGGAGCCAGTGAGACGTAGCCGTCGCCGGGACCCAGGATCGGGTTGCGCAGGCAGTAGCGCGAGTTGCTCGAGATATTCGCATGAGTCGCTGCCGCTCCCTTCGACCGTCCCGAGGTGCCGGACGTGTAGGCGATGAGACCGAGGTCCGACGGAGCAGGGGAGTACGGGGTGAAGTCGGTATCGAGGTTGTCCTCCACCGCCTCTGCGAACGCAAAACGTCCTTCGGCCGGCGGCAGGTCCTCGAAGCGCGGCAGCTTGTCGAACATCGCATAGATCGCATCAGGGCCATCCGTCTGGAAGCTCCGGTCATCACTGAGCACAACCAGCGGCAGGTCCGAGGTATAGTCCTTGACCCGGTCGAGATAGGCAGCCTGAGAGACGATGAGTCCCTTGACCTCGGAGTCGGCGAAGATGTGCTCGAGCTCGCCGCGGTACATGGGGTTGAGGGGGACGACGGTGCCTCCGGCTTTCCAGACCCCATAGGTGGAGATCACGAACGCGGGGGTGTTCTGATCATAGATGCCGACACGGTCGCCGGGCTTGATCCCGTGGGCCGAGAGGAAAGCAGCGAAAGCTGTCGACCACCGGTCGAACTCCGCCCAGGTCAGGGTGAATCCGTAGTAGTTGATGCCTTCCTCGTCGCCACGGGCGTCGACTGTTGCAGCCAGGTCGGCCAAGGGCGTGGAATCCGGCAGCACATAGGGCTCCTGAGCGAGATCGCCCAAAGTGGTGATCCATGGGCGATCCTCAAACCAATTGTTCGTCATTGAACATCCTTTCGCAGGCGGTGCCGGACCCGTGCACACTGCTGCGGGCCCGGTGGGGTCTCACTGTATCGCGGAAGAGCCGACCTCAGCCGCGGTATTTCCTGATCTCATTGCGGGCGATGGAGCGCTTGTGCACTTCATCCGGTCCATCGGCCAGACGCAGGGTGCGCATATGCGCCCACATCCGGGCCAGTGGGAAGTCCTCGGTGACTCCGCCGCCGCCGTGGACCTGAACCGCCCGATCGATGACCTTCAGCGCCATCGTCGGTGCGACGACCTTGATCTCAGCGATCTCGTTCTTCGCCACCTTGTTGCCGTACTTGTCCATCATGTCCGCGGCGTGCAGGGTCAGCAACCGAGCCTGATCGATCTCGATCCGGGACTCGGCGATCCAGTCTTGGATGTTCGCCCGGTTCGACAGCTTCTCACCGAAAGTCACGCGAGATTCTGCGCGCTTGACCATGAGTTCGAGCGCGCGCTCGGCGGCTCCGATGGCACGCATGCAGTGGTGGATGCGGCCCGGGCCCAGTCGCGCCTGACTGATGGCGAAGCCTTCGCCCTCGCCCTTGAGAATGTCCTTGAACGGCACGAGCACGTTCTCGAAGATGATCTCGGCATGGCCCTCCCGGTCGGCGTAGCCGTATACGGGCAGGTTGCGCACCACGGTGACTCCGGCGGCATCGATCGGCACGACGAGCATCGACTGCTGACGGTGCACCTCGGCGGTGGGATCGGTCTTGCCCATGACGATGAGCACCCGGCAGTTCGGGTGCATCGCGTTCGACGCAAACCACTTGCGGCCGTTGAGCACGAATCCGTCGTCGGTGCGCTCCATGCTCATCTCGACGTTCGTCGCATCGGAGCTGGCCACGGCCGGCTCGGTCATGGCGAAGGCCGAAGCGATCTCACCCTCGAGCAGGGGCCCCAGGTACTTCTCCTTGTGCTCATCCGTGCCGAAGACCGTGAAGACCTCCATATTGCCGGTGTCCGGTGCATTGCAGTTGATCGCTTCGGGGGCGATCTCCAGGCTGCGCCCGGTGATCTCGGCCAATGGAGCGTATTCGAGGTTCGTCAGCCCGGGTCCCCATTCCGGGTGCGGGTGGAAGAGGTTCCACAGGCCCTGCTTCTTCGCTTCGGCTTTGAGGTCTTCGAGGATCTGCGGCTGTGTGTGGGGGCTGGCCGCCGCGGCCATCTGCTCGGCGTAGACCGGCTCGGCCGGGTAGACGAATTCGTCCATGAAGGCGTTCAGACGCTCCTGATACTCGCGTCCGCGTTCGCTGGTTTCCAACACGTGGGCTCCTTGCTTCTCGGTGGGTCTCACACTGCTGTGAGGTCTGGTCTCGGGTGAGTCTCACTCGGTGGTGGGATCGGTGTCACTGTTCGCTGAGTCGGGCTTGGTATCGGGACATTCCGCGCAGCCAGCGGTCGTAGTCGCTGCCTTTCATCCGGTACATCTCGAGGACTTCGGGGTGCGGCAGGATGAGGAACTGCTCGTTCTCGACGGCGTCGAGGACGATGGCGGCCACCTCGGCGGGTTCCAGGACGGTTCCGGCTGAGGTCACGGCCTTCTGGGCGGCGCCGCCGGCGGATCCGGCGTCGTCGAGCAGATTCGTGTTCACTCCCATCGGGCAGACCACCGAGGCGCGGATTCCGTCATCGCGATAGGTCATGGCCAACCATTCCGCGAATCCGACTGACGCATGCTTGGTCACCGAATACGCGGCCGAGCCGATCTGCGTGAGCAGTCCTGCCGCCGAGGCGGTGGCGACGAAATACCCGGAACCGGCCTCCTGCCAGCGGGGGACGAGTGCCTGCGCGGCGCGGATATGGGCGCGCATGTTGACGTCGATGATCGCGTCCCAGTCGGCGTCGGAGTCTCCGAGCATCGCCGGACCGATGATTCCGGCATTGGCGAAGTACAGATCGATCCCGCCGAGGCGGTCGTCGGCAGAATCGATGAGCGCACCGATTCCTTCGACCGATGACACGTCCCCCGTCCACGCGAATGCCGAGGTGCCGAGTTCGGCGGCGGTGTCGACGACCGTGGGGGAGAGGTCCGCGAGAACGACTGACGCACCGCGTTCGATGAGCTCGGCGGCCAAAGCGGCGCCGATTCCACCGGCGGCCCCGGTGACCACTGCACGTTTGCCAGCCAGGGATGAGGTCATGATCTCTCCAACAGGTCGAGGGCTTGGCGAGCGAGGTCTTCGACCCCGGCTCCGGCCTCTTCCGGGTCGAGATCGAGGTCGCCCATCTTGCCAGTCGCCAGTCGTGTGTAGACGCCTTCACGGATACAGGCCAGTTTCCACATCGCGAACGCCGAGTAGTAGCTGACATCGTGGACTTCGTGCCCGCTGACTTCCTGATAGCGGTCGATGAGTTCGTCTGTGGTGGGGAAACCGTCGTCGGCTCGGGGTACCCAGATGCTGGTGTACTGTTCGGGCACCGTGAGCATGGCGACGAAATAGCCGAGGTCGGTGAGCACCTCGCCGATGGCTGTCAGCTCCCAGTCGACGACGGCGTTGACCGACCCCGAAGGGGCGAAGATCATATTGTTCGGTTTGAAGTCCCCGTGTGCGATTCCCACGGGCGAGCCCGCAGGGTCGGGCATGGCCTCGCGGAGGACATCGTGGACCTCGTGGATGATCGGAGTCTCGCGCATCGCGATCTTCTCGACCTGCCCGATCCAACGACGCAGCTGCCGGTCGATGAGTCCGCCGGGTCGACGCAGATCGGACAATCCGACAGCATCGACGTCGACGAAATGGATCGCCGCCAGCGCGTCGACCATGCCGAATGCACAGTCGCGGCGGTTCTCAGGTGGGATGGACTCCCACTCGGTGGGAGTGTTGATCGGGAATCCCGGGCAGTGGTCCATGAACACGAAGGGCACGTCGAGGACCTCGGGGTCGTCGACGATGTCGAGGACGGTCGGCACCGGAACGTCACTGTCATTGAGCGCTGCCATGATCCGGCCCTCGCGGGCGACATTGTGAGCGCTGCCGCCCTCGTGGCCCAGGGGAGGGCGGCGCAGGACCCAGCGTGGGTTGCCGTCGACGAGGATGGTGAACGTCAGATTCGACCGACCGACTGACATCACTTCGACGTCGAAATCGCTGATCCCGAATCTCCGCTCGATCCATCTGCCGATGCTGTCCGCATCGAACCCTGCCGGTGATTGTGTCATCCTTGACCTTCCCGAGTGAACAGTCGTTCAGTAGAGTTCACAGTATTCATCCCGAGCGGGGGAGTCAAGCCGTGAAAGTGATCACGGTCATAGCCGCTCGGTGTGATAGAGGTGAGAAGACCGCCGACACCGGAGCTCGAGTGTTCCGTGTGCGTCACAACGATAGCGAGGAAACAATGAAAGCCATTCGCGTCACCGCTCTGACCGGCCCCGATGATGTGGAGCATCTCGATGTGGAGCGCCCGTCGCCGGGGCCGGGCCAGGTGCTCATCAAGGTCGCATATGCCGGCGTGACGTTCCCCGAAGTCCTGCAGACTCGCGGAATGTACCAGGTCAAGCACGACCTGCCCTTCACTCTGGGTTCCGAGGCCTCCGGCGTCGTCGCCGAGGTGGGTCCGGACTCCCGCTACTCCGTCGGGGACCGCGTTGCTGCGATCACCGGAAAGGGTACCTTCGCCGAATACCTCGTCGCCGGTGACGAGGCCACCGTGAAGGTTCCGGATTCGGTTTCCTTGGCCGATGCCGCAGGCATGCCGATGAACGTGCTCACCGCTGACTTCGCACTGCGGGTGCGCGCGAATGCCCAGCCTGGCCAGAGCCTCCTCGTCCACGGAGCCGCAGGCGGTCTCGGTTCGGCCGCAGTGCAGCTGGGTCTGGCGATGGGCCTCGAAGTCATCGCCGTCGTCTCGACCCAGGCGAAGGCTGAAGCGGTTCGCGAGATCGGCGCCACGCATGTCGTCCTCGCCGACGGCTTCAAGGACGCGGCGAAGGAGATCTGTCCGGGCGGCGTCGATTTCGTCTTCGACCCCGTCGGCGGCGACCGATTCACCGATTCGACACGAGTGCTCGCTCCGTTCGGTCGGCTTCTCGTTCTCGGCTTCACTGCCGGTGAAATCCCCTCGATCAAGGTCAATCGCCTGTTGCTGAAGAACATCTCTGTCGACGGCGTCGCTTGGGGCGCGGCGGCCTGGGGTCACCCGAACTTCATCCACGAGCAGTGGGACGTCGTCCTCGGGCACGTTGCCGCAGGTGACCTCAACCCGCGCATCCACGCGAACTACCCGCTGACCGAGGCTGCCTCGGCGATCAAGGAGCTCGACGGCCGTTCCGTGATGGGAAAGGTCGTTCTCGAAGTCGCGGGAGAGTAGCCGCGGGCGTTATCACCTCTTGCGGTTGCGCTTGGCGATATCGCGTCCGATGAGTTCCTTCATCACCTCGTTCGCTCCGCCGAAGATTGCCTGGATGCGGTTGTCCTTGTAGGCGCGAGCGATGGGGAACTCGAGCATATAGCCGTAGCCGCCGAAGAGCTGCAGGCAGCGATTGACGACCTCGATCTCGAGGTCCGAGCCCAAGTACTTCGCCTTGGCGGCGTCGACCGCGGTGAGTTCGCCTTCGTTGAGAGCCAGGGCACAGCGGTCGACGAACGCCTCCAGGGCGTCTACGCGGGTTTCGAGCTCGGCGAGTTCGAAACGAGTGTTCTGGAAGTCGCCGATGGTCTGACCGAAAGCGGGGCGGTCGAAGACGTATTCGGCCGTCCATGCCAGCGCTGCCCGCGCCGATGCCAGGGTTCCCGATCCGATGAGGAGGCGTTCGGTGGGGAGGTTGACCATGAGGTGGATGAACCCCTGATCGAGTTCGCCGAGGAGGGCATCGGCCGGCACCCGGACATCGGTGAACGAGAGTTCGGCGGTGTCCTGGGCGTCCAGGCCGAGCTTTTTCAGTTTGCGGCCCTTCTCGAACCCAGGTGTGCCTGCCTCGACGATGAACAGCGAAGTGCCTTGAGACGCCTTCGCCTCCGGGTTCGTGCGGGCGACGACGATGACGAAATCACAGTGGATGCCGTTGGTGATGAAGGTCTTGGCGCCGTTGATGATCCAATCGTCGCCGTCGCGGACAGCCTTCGTGGTGATGCCCTGCAGATCCGAACCGGCATCCGGTTCGGTCATGGCGATCGCCCCGATCATCGCGCCCGAGGTCAGTCCAGTCAGATACTTCTGTTTCTGCGCCCGAGTGCCCAACTCCATGAGATAGCCGGGGACGATTCCGTCTGAGACGCCCCAGCCGCTCGTGGCCGCACCGACACCACGGCGGGCGATCTCTTCGGCTCGCACCATCTCGAACCGGAAGTCGGAGACGCCGCCACCGCCGAACTCCTCGGGGATGGCCAGGCCGATGATGCCCGACTGCGCTGCCTTGCGCCACATCTCCCGATCGACGAGGTGGTTCTCCTCCCAATCCTCGAAGTGGGGGACGACTTCGCGGTCGAGGAACGCAGCGACCGATCCTCGGAATGCCTCGTGATCCTCGTTGTACAGATTCCTCTTCATCGATTGCGTCCTCTTCTCAAGCAGTGGTTGTCGCTGGGCGGGCAGGCAGGCCGGTCTTCGGGCCGAGGCGATGATGTGTGCTCGGTCACTGAGCGTGCGTTCAGTCTGGCATCCGCCTGAAAAACAGTCAATACAGACTGGATCTGTGAGATAGTCGGAAGCAGCCCGTTTCGACCGCAGTTCTGCGGTGTCGAACAGCTCCAGAACGGAACACGGCAGAAGGGGATGCGATGGATGCCGGCAACCAGGCCGAACGCACTGCGCGCTCACGCGACCTCATCCTCGATGCCACGATCGAATGCCTGCTGCGCGAAGGATATGCGGCGACGACGACGGTGAGAGTCCAATCGATCGCGGGGGTGACTAGGGGGCGTCTGCTCCACCACTTTCCCTCAAAGCAGGATCTGCTCACGGCCGCAGTCAGCCGCCTCGGCGAACAGAGACTCAGCCGACGGCTGGAGGACCAGGACGACGAATTCGGTCGGATACTGGAAACGGAACGACCCGACGCCGCCGACGCCGAGGCCAGAAGCGATTGGGCGATTCGGACCCTGTGGACGGGGCTGATGCACGGCAGCTTCTTCTCTGCCCTCGAACTGTGGACGGCTTCGCGCACCGACGACGAACTGGCCGGGAACGTCCGTGAGCACGAGAGGATCGTCCTCGAACGCGTCAGGGACAATGCCCGCGAGCTCTTCGGACCGGCGGTCACGCGGAACCCGGAGTTCGATGAGGTCTTCACGATGATCTTCGCGAGCATGCGCGGAATGGCCGTGACCTACATGTTTTCCCGACGTGACCCGCATCGGGAGCCGATGCTCACCACCTGGCAGCGGACCGCGCGAACCCTGCTCTTGGGTGCGGCGCCGGACTGACATCGCAGACCCACCGACGAAACCCGGTGAGAACCTGAGCGATCAGTTCCCGTAGATCTCGTCGAAGATGGTCAGGTCACCGACGACGATGAGCTTCGTCGTCGCTCTCGACATACCGACGTAGAGCATGTCGATGGCTCGCTGGGGGTCTCTGAACCCGTTGAGGCAGAGCACCACGGCGGGCCTTTCGAGTCCTTTGAAACCGAGCACATGCCCGTAGAAGACGTCCTCTTCAGCGAAGAACTGATCCCAGTAGGCTGCGATCCCCTCGCTCTCCACGATGTTCTTCTGCTCCGGATGCCTGGATCCGGTGGTCAGCAGTGCGACCTGGCCGGCGTTCCACCCGGCATCCATGAGTGCTTCGACCTGCCCATCTGCTTCGGCTACGGCATCCTCGAGGCCGACGTCGATCCACTCGATTTCGTCGCCGGGCCCGTTGCGTGCGATCGGCGGTTCCAACGCGAGGTCGGCGATTCCGGCGACGATCTGCGATGAATTGCGGAGATTCTCGTCTAGCTGGATGGGGTTCATCGTGATCGGTGATTCGCCGTGACGGTCGAAGATCCGTTGGCGCTCATCGGTGAAGACGTAGAGGGTGTCGGCAAGCTGATTGCGCAGGCAGGATTGGACGGCTTCCCACCACAGCAGGCTGAAGTCCTGGCCTTCGTCGATGACGATGGCGTCGAAGAGTCTCTTGCGCGGACGCTCGTCGGCGAGTTCCTTGAGCATCGTGGGCAGTCGCTGTTCCCAGTACTCCGAGTCGTCGTCGCTGCCGGTGGGCGCACCCCAGCTGATGGGCAGGTCGTGGAAGAGCCCGACGAACGCGGGCCGGTCGACTTCGGGCCATTGTGCGGTGAAGAGCTGGAGGAAGCGGCCGAGCCCGCGGGAATAGCACATGAGGGCGACCTTCTTCCCCTCCTGCGTCAGCGCTCTGGCCTTGAGCAGGGCCAGATAGGTCTTGCCCGATCCTGCACCGCCGCTGATCTCGGCACGATTCTGGTGGCGGAGGATGCGGATGAGCTTCGCCTGCTCACGGCTGAGTGCATCGGCTCGGTCAGAGATTTCGGAGGCTCTGAGCTTGAGATTCTCCACCGCCTGGTTGGTCCTGCGGAGGTTCTTCAGCACGAACTCGTGGCCGGCCGTGAGGTCGTGGCGTTCGGGGTCGAAGTCGAAGCGCAGCTGAGTGGCGATCTTCGATGCCAGGGAACCGATCTCGGTGCCGTCGACGAGCTGACGCCTCGGCGCGTCCGGCTGGTCCCAGTCGCTCGGCAGTTCCGTGTAGGGGAGGACCGCAAGGTGGCTGATCGGTCCGGGGAGGCGGGAGAGCCGCGGGCGCAGATAGTCCACGAGGGTGTGCTTGGCGATCATCGCCTGCTCGAGGGGAGAGGTGGGCAGTCGGTTTCGCTTTCCCTGGGCGCCGGAGGTGAACCAAGCGCCGTCGACGACGTCGACGCGTCCGCCTTTGACCTCGACGACGGCGATGCCGGCGCCCGGCCACAGGATGAGGAAATCGATCTCGACATCCTTGTCATCGCCGGTCAGTCGTTGACCATGGATGATCGCCGCTGCATCGGGCAGCTGCCGGCACAGAGCATTCCACACGAGCTCCTCGGCCGTGGACCCATTGAAATCTGGCTGTTCGGGAATCAACGTGACCATGATCCGAGACTAACCCAGACTCGGTCGCAGAAGACCGGCGACACTGCAACGGAAGTTCCGTTGCGGTGCCGCCGGTCTGCTCCGTCGGAGGTGACGCGTCACTCAGCCCCGGTCACGAGAGGCCGGGACGATCATTTCGCGTCGTTGACGAGCTCCGATTCGTCGAGGATGACGTCCGCGCCGGTCTCAGGGAGGCCGCAGCCGCGCAACGAGGCACCGTTCGTCTCCTTCATGAAGATCGTGGCAATCAGACCGATCGCGCATGCAGCCATGACGAGGTAGGCGGGAATGATGGTGTTTCCCGTTGCGCCGATGAGTCCATCGCTGATCGAGGGCGCGGTGCCGCCGAACAGTGCGGTGGAGACGTTGTAGGCGATCGCGAAGCCTGCGAAGCGCACAGGTCCGGGGAACATCGCTGGGAAGGTCGCCGAGATGGTCGAGATCTGCGGGATGTAGAGGACACCGAGGACGGCCAGTCCGATGAGTGCCCACACGAAGCCGTTGGCCATGAGCATGAACATCGGAATCGCCGCGACGAAGAGTCCGATGAGAGAGAAGTACCAGACCGGCTTGCGCCCGACCTTGTCCGAAAGCATTCCTCCGAACGGGATGAGGATCATCATGAACGCCTGCGCAAGGAACATCACGGTCAGCGAGGCGTTCGCGCTCATGCCGACGGGATCCTGCAGGTACGTGGGCATGTAGGACAGCAGCGTGTAATTGACCACGTTGACCGCGACGACCATGCCGCCGAGGACGAGCAGCTGCTTCTTGTAATTCGCGAACAGGGTCGCGAAGACTTCCTTGACCGTCTTGTCGTTGTCGCCACTATCAAGTTCCTCATAGACGGGCGACTCGTCGAGCTGCGAGCGCAGGTACAGGCCGACGACGCCTAGAACACCGGCGAAGACGAACGGAATCCGCCATGCCCAGTCCGTCATCGTCTGTTCGCCGAGCCCGAGCTGCAGAAGGAGGACGAACAGCGAACCGGCCGCCATTCCGGCCAGAGTGCCGAATTCGAGGAAGCTGCCGAAGAATCCGCGCCGGTTGTCCGGGGCGTATTCGGCCATGAAAGTGGCGGCACCACCATACTCACCGCCTGAGGAGAAGCCCTGGATGACGCGGAGCAGAACGAGGATGATGGGTGCGGCGACGCCGATCGTGGCGTAGGACGGCAGCAGCGCGATGCAGAAGGTGGAACCGGCCATGAGCAGAATCGTCAGCGCCAGTACGCGTTTGCGGCCGAGGCGATCACCCATCGGGCCCCAGATGATTCCGCCGAGAGGGCGGAAGATGAAGGACACGGCGAATGTCAGCAGCGCCATCAGCTGAGCATGCTCGCCGGGGAAGAAGTGCTGAGCGAGATAGGTGACTGAGACGGCGTAAAGACCGTAGTCGAACCACTCCGTCGCATTGCCCAGGGCGGAGGCGGCGACGGCCTTGCGGACCGTCTTGAGATCGGGTTCGGGCGGGGAAGCAGGTGATGCGGATCCTGAGGTATCGGGGATGCTCATGAATTCCTCCAGTCATTCGGATCACAGTCGAAGTGATCCTTCTTTCGAACCGAAGCCACGTTACGAGCCTGTGCTCAGCTTCTCAATCGAAGAATCCTGTCAAATCATCGGCGTGTCATTAGGAGAATATTCGGTTTTGGTGCACCTGACCTGGAGGAACGTTCTGCGTCGCCAATATCGGCGCGGCAAGTCGTCTTCACAGGGAACAGTGAAGTTATCGTTATGGCAATCGGGTTGACAGAAAACTCAATCAATGACCGAATTTGTCTGTGCAAGCGAAAAGAGTAGTCTTCTCTTTCGAGCTATCCGAACCATTTCTTCTCGGCCCCGGCATAGGTGCCGTCGTGCTGGGTGATGCGCAGCCAAGTGTTGAGGTATTCAAGCATCTGGTCGTCGCCTGAACGTATTGCATAGCCCTGTTCGCTGAAGTTCAAGGGTTTGTCCGGGTTGACGGCGCAGAGTTCCGGTTCTTCATGGGCTACCCACTTGGTCTCTGGTGCGTCGGTCACCATGACATCGGCCTTGCCTTTGATGATCTGGTCGAAGATCGTATTGTTGTCGTCCCATTTGATGACCTTGGCCTCGGGAAAGTGCTCCGCGGCGAACTCTTCGTTGGTGCCACCTTTTGGCGTGATGACTTCAACATCGTCATCGTTGATCTTGTCAATCGAGTCGTACTTGTCCACCTTCCCACACTGGGTGATGGGAGTCTTACCGTCCTGCGTGGTCGGATCCGACATATACAGTTGTGCGGCCCGCTCTGTGGTGATAGAGAGCCCTCCCATGCCTATGTCGCACGCGCCTTTTCGAATCTTAGATGGGAATTCGTCCCAGTCGATTCTGACGAATTCTGGTTTCGCGTCGAGGTCGTCGGCGAAAGTGCGACCCATGTCGACGTCAATGCCCGACCATTCCTTCGCCTTCGGGTCGAAATAGGTGAAAGGACGGTAGTCCCCGGTAGTACAGATCTTCACGACTCCCGACGATTCGATTCGGCTCAATGTCGGGGAAGATCCGTGCGACTCTGTCGGCTTCGGACCTTCGGCAGCATTCTGATCGGAATCGCCGGTTGACGTACACCCGGCAAGTGCAAGAGAGATCGCACAGACTCCAGCGATGGTGGGAGCGAATTTGCTTGTGAACTGCATGACTTCGATGTCCTAGGTGAGGCGGGCGCGTCGGTTCGCAGGATCGTGCGTGATTAGAGTCTAGCTCGATGCATCGGGGAGACGGGTTAGTCTATCTGCGGTCAGGAAGGCGACCGATCTCATCCGCATGGCAGTTCCCACCTCCGCCGATGCCGGTGCCCATAGCCGACGGCCGACGGCACCTGCACCGGCTCATCCGGTGGACGATACCCTCGTTTTTGCGCCGAGCGCCGTAGATCGGATCGAAAACGTCGAAACCAGATGAATGAGCGGAGGGACCGCGCGTATGCACGGTCCCTCCACTCAATCGACTCAGGCCGAATGGCTCAGGTGTCAGAACGGTGGTGCTGGATCAGGATGCCGCAGATTCCTCTGCCGCGGCTGCTGCACGCTGATCCATCGCCGGAGACGTATCGATCCCGCGAGCGTTGAGGCGACGCTTGACCAGCGGCCACACGGCGAAGAGCACCGCAGTGGCGACTAGGCTCGTCCACACCTGTGCCCGGCCGTCCTCGCTGAGGAGCATGATGACGACGACGCCGATGACGACGATGATGAGGAAGATGTTGAGGATCGGCGTCAGCCACGATTTCAAGGTCAGAGCTTCTCGCTCGGCCGGGCTGAGTTTGAGTCGCATGCGCCACTGGGCGAGGGCAATGAAGACATAGACGAAGAGGGCTACGAGACCGCCGGAGTTCATGATGAAGTCGAAGATCCCTGATGCCGGGACGGTGAAGTTGGCGACAACTGCCGCCAGTGCACCGAGGCTCGAAGCGATGAGAGCGGCCACTGGGACGTTCGTCTTCGAGCGCTTGCGGATGAGCGCGGGCGCATACCCTTTGTCGGCCAGGGAAGCGAACATGCGGGAGGCCGAATAGAGGCCGGAGTTGAGCACCGAGATGACGGCGGTGAAGAGGACGATCGTCATGATCGCCGAGGCGCCCGGCAGACCGAAGAGACCGTAGACATGAGCGAACGGAGCGATCGTATCGGGATCGGGCAGCTCATCCCAGGGAACCGCGGTGACGATGATGAGCACGCCGCCGACGAAGAACAACATGATCCGCCAGATGACGGTCCGAGTGGCCTGGTTGATGCCGCGAGCCGGATCGACCGACTCGGCCGATGCCATGACAGCGATCTCGGTGCCGAAGTAGCTGAAGATGACGGTGGCCACGCCGATCATCACGGCACTGAAGCCCATGGGCATGAAACCGCCGTGGTCCCACAGGTTGGATACGGAATTCGTCGCGTTGGGCCAGGCGCCGAACACGAAGAGTGCACCGACGATGAGGAAGACGACGATCGTGATGACCTTGATGCTCGCGAGCCAGAACTCGACCTCACCGAAGACGCGGACCGAGAGGACGTTCGTGCCGATGAAGACGATGACGAGGAGGAGGGACCAGAGCCAGGTGGGAATCGCGGGGAACCAGCCTGACATGATTCCGCCGCCGACGACCGCTTCATAGGCGATGACGCCGACCCAGAAGTACCAATACAGCCAGCCGACGAGGTAGGCGGCCCACCCGCCCAAGGACTCGTTCGCGTACTCCATGAAGGAGCCGACGGCAGGTCGTCGCGCCGACATCTCACCGAGCATCCGCATGGCGAGGAAGACGAGAAGTCCGCCGATGAGATAGGAGAGGATGGCAGCCGGTCCAGTCGAGCGGATGACGTTTCCGGATCCGACGAAGAGGCTTGCACCGATGATGCCGCCGAGCGTGATCATGGTGATGTGCCGGTTGCGCAGCTTGCCGCCCCCAGCGGCGTTGTCAGTGTCAGCACCCGAGTTGTGGGGTTCGCTCATAGAGCTTTCTCCTTGTGAGACCAGGGCTCGGATTTCGCACGAATGCCGAGCCTCCAGGCAGTCACTGTTGAAACTGCCTCCGGGATTCTACACAGAAGTCGCGAGAATCAGATGTCGTCGATCACACGGTGGTCGGCGAATGGAGTTGTCAGCGCAGTATTGTCAATCGTGCCGGTGGGACGCGTGCTCGTCGATCCACGTCCAGCCGGGCGGCATCGGTGCCCATGCGGCGACATCGCGGCCGGCTTTCGAGCTGTCGGCGAGGACGACGACTGCTCCGGCCCGCTCGGCGATGAGCTCTTTCGTGCGTGCTTCGTCGAGACTCGGTTCGCCGAGGCCCTGTGCCGGATCCACGGCATCGGCACCGAGGAATGCAATGTCGACATGGATGCGCGACAGCGCATGATCGGACAGCGCGCCGGTGGTGCCGTGCGACAGTGTCGAGACCTCGCCGCCGACCATGATCACTGTGGGGCCGGCGGGATGAGCCAAGGCCAGCGCGATCTCGAGACCGCGAGTGAACACGGTGAGCTCTTTGCGGTCCCTGATCCGCTCGGCCAAACGCACGGTCGTCGAACCCGCGTCGAGGAAGACGGTTCGCACTCGGGCGTCGTCGAGTTGTTCGAGCGCTCGTGCGGCGATCGTGTCCTTCGCCTCCGCCTGCTGCTCCATGCGCTCGCCCAAAGGCGGTTCGACATAGCCGGCGGCTGCGGCTCCGCCGATGGTGCGGATGATCTCGCCGTCTGCGGCCAACTCACGCAGGTCGCGGCGGATCGTCGATTCCGAGGTCTCGAGAGCCTCGGCCAGGCGAGGTATGCTCCACGAGCCGGTTTTGAGCAGGCCGAGAATGGCTTCGCGGCGGCGCTGAGTCCCTGAGCGGATCGCCATCTGTTCTCCCTCTCATTCGGCAGTGATCCGGCCGCAGCGACGCCGCGGCCGGAGATACGACTCAGCCTACTGCGGCAGGTACTCCGCGCGGATGCCGTCGACGAACGGAGCGTAGCCGATGGCCGCGCGGTAGGCCGAGCGCATGGTGCCCGCATCGGCGATTCCCTGACCGGCGATGTCGAAGGCGGTTCCGTGATCGACCGACGTGCGCAGGATCGGCAATCCGACGGTGACCGAGATGGTGCCGTCGAAGTCGAAGGTCTTCGATGCGATGTGCCCCTGATCGTGGTACTGAGAGAGGATTCCGTCATAGCGGCCGGTCAGCCCCTGGTGGAAGACGGAATCCGCCGGGATCGGTCCGGCGACTTCGAAGGCGCCACCCGCATTGACCTTCTCCACGGCCGGGCGGAGGATCTCGATCTCCTCGTCGCCGAAGGCGCCGTTCTCGCCACCGTGGGGGTTGAGAGCAGCGACGGCCAGTCTCGGCGAGGTGACGCCGTAGAGCTGGAGGGCACGATGGGCGCGTTCGATGGAGTCGACCTGAGTGTCCACGGTCAGGGCGTCGAGAGCCTTGCGCAGGGACATGTGGCGGGTGGCGAAGAAGATCTGGAGTTTGTGGTCGGGGACCTTCGTGTTCTCCACGACGAACATCGTGTCCTGCTTCGTCACTCCGGTCAGCTCACCGAGCATCTCGGTGTGCCCGAGGTGCTGCGAACCGGACTTCCATACGGCTTCCTTGTTGATCGGGCCGGTGACGATGCCGGCGACCTGCTGATCCATGGCCGCCTTGGTGGCGAGCTCGATCGCGGCCACCGAAGCCCTGCCGGCGCGGGCATCGACGACTCCCCAGTCAGGAAGGTCATCCCCGAGAACGCCGATATCGAAGACGTCGATGACGCCTTCACCGGCTGACGGGGTCGACCAGTCGGAGATGGAGCGCAGTTCGACGTCGAGTCCGAGGACGTCGACGGCCCGTTTCATCACGGCCAGATCCGCCACAGCGATTCCATGCTGATCGTCTCTGCCGGCGAACTCCGCAAGCACCGTGGCGGTGATCTCCGGTCCGATTCCGACCGGGTCACCCACGGTCACGGCGAGTGCTGGTGCTGTCATTTCTGTCTCCTCAGATGGTTCGGATGGATGTCGGTGGGTGGGGCGTTGGGGTCGTCGTGCACGATTCAGTCTCGCCTGACGCGAGCAGTCGTCGACAGGAATTCGAGGCAGTCGACGGCGGTGCCGGTGTCACCGATGAGTCCGCCTTTCGTGACGATCGGCAGTCCGTCAGCGCTTCCGCCGACGAGGCGACCGCCCACGGCCAGAGGCACGATCTCCTTGTCGATCTCCATCCCCATCGCACCGAGCTCGCGCATCACCGTGGCAGTGACGTCCCCGCCGGTGGTGTAGAGGCCGGAGACCGGGATGGCGGACATGACCGCCGAGGCGATCAGTGCCAGGCGCCGTGTCGTCTCTTCGGATTCAGCGTCGGTGAGTTCGCGCAGGTCGCTGGTCTCGAGGACGGTGGCGATGATGATCGCCCGCGCCGAGGCGGTCCGATCGATGAGGCCGAGTGCGGCCTCGACATCGGGCAGTCCCGCGTCGTCCAAAGGTGCACGCAGGACCGTGATCGTGGGGTCCTCGGCCACTGCTGCAAGCTGTGCACGGGTGACCTCAGTGGCCGATCCCGAAATGCCGAGCAGAATGCCGTCGGCGCGAGTCGGCAGCCGAGACTGAGCCAGGGCGAGGCTGCCGGGCCCGGGGTCGATGGTCACCCAGTCCAACCGCTCACCGTCGGCCAGACCTGCCCGGTCGCGGATGTCGGGGGAAGCCGCCTCGGCGAGCTCGTGGCTGATCTCAGC
>Ga0308157_10004657_pt1 | contig 17974 bp, 8 predicted proteins | sample PhyBR1_FD_201035 | JGI IMG/M metagenome (GOLD analysis project Ga0308157, IMG submission 201035) | Phyllosphere microbial communities from UC Gill Tract Community Farm, Albany, California, United States - DLSLB.R1 | ecosystem: Host-associated > Plants > Phyllosphere > Unclassified | place: USA...
ACAGAATTGCATCAACTCCCAAAGCAATCGAAATAATTACCATTTTTGATACGCGACAAAATCCTGCTAAATTAAATAGTGAAGCCAATTTAAAAAAATAAACTTTCTTTAAACTGTCGTTCCTGATACTTCCTGTCGTTAACAAAAACCAAATAATTTGTAAATTCGTTTTTTAAATGGTTTCTAGTAGTTAGTTTTAAGTTTGTGCTTATAGCTTACGGCTTAAAACTTAAACTAAAAGCTAATATGGCAAAAGTAAAAACAGCATTTTTCTGCTCGTCTTGTGGTACGCAATATTCTAAATGGATGGGGCAATGCGGAGCCTGTAAACAGTGGAATACCATTGTGGAAGAAGTAATTCAGAAAGAAGAAAAAGTGGCGTGGCAAACCAAATCTTCTGCTGGAATAAAACGCACGGCAAAACCTTTATTGATTACTGAAATTGACAGCACACAAGAGGTTCGTTTAAACACTTTGGATCAGGAATTAAACCGAGTTTTAGGCGGTGGAATTGTTCCCGGATCTATGATTCTTTTAGGTGGCGAACCAGGAATTGGAAAAAGTACGCTGTTGTTACAATTGTCGTTAAAATTGCCTTACAAAGTGCTGTATGTTTCGGGCGAAGAAAGTCAGAAACAGATAAAAATGCGTGCCGAACGCATCAATCCAAACAACAATTCGTGTTATATTTTAACCGAAACCAATACCCAGAATATTTTTAAACAGGTAGAAGAAATCGAACCCGACGTGTTGATTATCGATTCGATACAAACCTTACATACCGATTATATCGAAGCTTCGGCAGGAAGTATTTCTCAAATAAAAGAAACTACTGCAGAACTGATCAAATTTGCAAAGGAAACATCAACGCCCGTTATTTTAATCGGTCATATCACCAAAGACGGTAATATTGCCGGACCCAAAATTTTAGAGCACATGGTTGATACCGTGCTTCAGTTTGAAGGCGATCGAAATCATGTGTACAGAATTCTTCGAGCCTTAAAAAACCGTTTTGGATCAACTGCCGAATTAGGAATTTACGAAATGTTAGGATCGGGTTTACGCGAAGTTTCCAATCCGTCTGAAATATTATTATCGAACAGAGAAGAAGAATTATCGGGCACCGCCATTGCATCAACTTTAGAAGGAATGCGCCCGCTGATGTTAGAAATTCAGGCATTAGTAAGTACCGCCGTTTACGGCACACCGCAACGGAGTGCCACAGGTTACAACCTAAAACGCTTAAACATGATTTTGGCGGTGTTGGAAAAACGTGCAGGTTTCCGTTTAGGAATGAAAGACGTGTTTTTAAACATTACCGGCGGAATTTCGGTTGACGATCCCGCGATTGATTTAGCGGTAGTTTCGGCAATTCTATCATCAAACGAAGACGATGCTATTTCTAAAGATATCTGTTTTGCCGGTGAAGTAGGTTTGTCTGGCGAAATACGTCCGGTTAACCGAGTAGATCAACGCATTCAGGAAGCCGAAAAATTAGGTTTCTCTAAAATATTTGTATCAAAATATAATAAGATTACGTATTCATCTAAACAAATTCAAGTAGTATTGGTATCAAAAATAGAAGAGTTGGTATCGGCATTGTTTTAATAGAAAAAGAGGTCAGAAAAAGACCTCTTTTTGTTTTTTAGAATTTAAAGTTTACTCCAAATCTGGTATAAAAATTACTTAATGTATGCTGTTGTGTTTGATTGCTCGGTGTAAAAATTACTTCTTCTTTGTCTTTGCTAAATGCATTTACACCCATCATTACATAAGGTTCAACCTTAAATTTGCTTTTTGGATTAAGAGTGTATTTTAAACCGGTATTTAATCCTACATTAAAATCTGTTGCTTTTCCATGGGCCCTAAAACCATTGCCTCCGCTTTGATAATTCCTATGTCCGCTTTGAAATGAAACATTTGTTCCTACAAAGTAGTTTAGGTTTTTAACTAGATGTCTGTTGTATTGAATGTCTAAATCAAAATAACTACTTAAAGTTCTTCCGCCAGATCTTCCAAAATTATCATACTGTCTAGAATGTTCTTGAAAGTACAAGTTGTAGTTTAATCCCAAAGTTACAGACGATTTTTCGTTTAAATTTCGTTCTGCCAAAATACCCATTTTATAACTGTATGTATTATCCAACTGATAATTTAATGGATTGGAAGGAGCTTTCCCTGTGTAAAACTGATCGCTTCCCAAATGAAAACCAAAGTCCCATTTCTTTTGTTCTGGTTTTTCTTCTTGTGCCGAAGCCGAAATTGCCGTTAGAGTAATGACCGCTGTAAGCATCGTTAATTTTAAGTTTTTCATAAATGAAGATTTTAAATGTTCGATGCGAAGCTAATTAATCAAATACTACATTTTTGTTAAAAACGGCATTGTAATTGTTAGCAATGTCATAAATTTAGCACATAACTAAGTTAATTGAATTTCTATTGGTATAGTCTTTTTTAAATATTTTACTACTTCATCCCAACCTTTTGGATGTTTTGATACTCTTATATAAAAGAACTATTCATTAATTAAATGTTGTTTATGAAAAATATCTTATTTCCTGCTGCTATCGTTTTCAGTATAACGGCAAATGCGCAAAAACCTGTTTTTACACAGGCGCAAATTCAATCGGCTCGTGTGTACAATAATGCTGCCGAGTTAAAGCATAAAGCTTCGGTACAAATTCCGTCGGGCACATCAGAAATCGTAATTACCAACGTAGCCAATTACCTAAACGAAAGCACGGTGCAAATCGGCGTGCCAAAAAACGTAACGGTAATGTCGGTTCAGTTTACCAATGCGTATGTTGAAGAGTACGACAATAATCAAGATTCGCCTTTGGTAAAACCTGTGAAAGAAGAAATTGCTAAGAAAGAAATCGAACTGAAAACTTTGCAAAACCAATTAACTGCCGAGCGAAAAGGAATTGAGCTGCTTGATAAAAATCAGTCCATGAGCAATGCACAGAATTTTTCGGTAGCAGAATTAACCAAGCTGTTAGATTTCTACAAAACCAAACGTACCGAACTGGCAAATTCAATCAACAAGTTAGAAAATCAGGAAAAAACATTGTTTGAAGAGCTGAACACCTTAAAAGGAAAACTGACTTTTAACGAAACTACTACCGAAAAAACAAGTCAGGGCAAACTGGTTGTAAATGTAATGAGTAGCACCGCAGGAACCATTCCTTTAGAAGTATCGTATTTAACAAATCAGGCAACGTGGCAGCCAAGCTACGAAATGCGTATCGATAAAATTAACGAACCTATACAAATGCTTTACAAGGCACAGGTTCAGCAAAGCACCGGCATCGATTGGAAAAACGTAAAACTGGCGTTAACCAGCGGGGCAGCCAATCAAAATACTTTTGCGCCCGAACTGCAACCTTGGTTTTTAGATTATTATTATCCCGAGATGGAAAGCATAGTTGTTGATACATATAGAACTTCTAAAAAGAAAGAAGCGGCTGAAAAAACACTTCAAAGAAATTTTGACGATAGTTCTAATGCAGGAAGAGCTGATAGTGAAATGGCTGAAGTTTCGGCTCCTTCAACAATTAATGATTACACACAAATAAACGAATCGCAACTAAACATAACGTTTGATATTGATATTCCGTACACTATTTTAAGCAACGGCAAACAGCATAGTGTCGCTTTGAAAGATACACAGCTGCCTGCAACTTACAGTTATATCACTACTCCAAAATTAGATACCAACGCCTACTTAATTGCAAAAGTGAAAAATTACGGCGACTATAATATTTTACCCGGCGAAGCCAATGTTGTTTTTGAAGGAATGTACGTGGGGAAAACTTATGTAAACGCAAATGCAAACGATGATGAACTGCGCTTGAGTTTAGGTAAAGATCAAAATATATCGGTTACCAGAACCATGATTAACGATAAATCGGGATCAAAAATATTGTCCTCACGTAAACTACAGGATTTTGTTTATGAGATCTCGGTTCGCAACAACAAAAAAGAAAGTATAAGCATTATTGTTGAAGATCAAATACCAATAAGTAGTAATACCGATATAGAAATTACTTTAAGTGATAAAGGCGGTGCTACAACAGATGTGGAAAAAGGCAAACTTACTTGGAACATAAATTTAAAACCAAACGAAACAAAGAAGATACGCTTTGGTTATCAAGTAAAATCGGCGAAGGATAAAAGCTTACATTTTTAAATTAAAAGCAATCGTTTAACGATTGCTTTTAATTGATTAAAACATTCCTTTTTTTGCATATTATCTAGATAAAGTACATTAAGATAATATTTTTTTTATATTTTTACCATTCACATATACTAACAACCTATTAATTTTATTAAAATCAGAATGGAAAAAATTACACAATTACTGATTAATCTCAAAAGTAAAATATTACTTATAGTAATATTCTTATTGTCTTTTCTCGGACATTCACAAGGTGTTCCAGAATTAATGTATTATAAATTTGATTCGGCAGGAACAAGTGTTCCAAATGATGCTAGTGCGCCAGTAGGTAACAATCCTGCGCCAGTGACAGGATTAACAATAGGAGGCGCTGGTCAGTTTGGTTCAGGTCTTCAAGGAAATGCTGGGGCAACAGCTACTAACAGGGTTGATCCTGGTTGGACAGGAACACATACTGGAAGTTGGACAATTTCATTTTGGATGAATGTACCATCGCCAGCGACAACACGTTATATGTTTGGTAATTCAACAGGAAATGGGACATTTAGATGTTTTATAGGTGGTGCTGCATCTGGAATTAGACTTACTGGGGGGGTTCCTTCTATAACACTAGATATGCCTGCTTGGGCATCAGGAACAAGTGTAGTACATTATGTATATGACCAATCTGCTGGTACAGTTTCTGGATACATTAATGGTGTATTTCAACAATCAGTAACAGTAGGTGCAAGTTATCCTTTAGTTGGGTCAAATTTCTTAGTTGGATCTCAAGGTACCTCAATTGATGGTATTATGGATGAATTTAGAATGTATAACAGAGCACTTTCTGCAGCTGAAGTCGCTATAACATGGAATATTTCTTTACCAGGTATACCTTGTACTGGCACACCTACTGCCGGTACTGCATCTGCAACATCTCGTAATTGTAATAGTCAACCTTTTACACTGTCTTTAACTGGTGCTACAATGGCGGGTAATATGACTTATCAATGGCAAAGTTCTCCACAAGGAGCTAATACTTGGACAAATCTTACCAATGCAACAAGTACTTCTTATACTGTTACTAATCAAACAGTGGCTACGGATTACCGTTGTGTTGTAACTTGTACTAATTCTAGTAGTAGTTCTACATCTAATACAGTTACTGTAGCACAATTAGCAGCGCTTGGTAACTTTTCTGAAAATTTTGATACCACTCCGGTAGGAACCGCTAGCAAAGCAGGAGCTAATTGGCCAAATTGTTGGAGTTATATAGACACGGTTGGTACGGGTTATGGATTAGTAGTAGCTTCTACTCCACAGTCAACCCCAAATACTTATAGATTGTACAGAACTAATGTTACGGCAGGTGTTTCACAAGAGTTAGTGTTAGTTTCTCCACAGACTGATAATTTAGGTAATGGAACAAAACAATTAAGGTTCTCTGTAAGATCTTTTGGTACTACTACATATATAAATAAGTTAGAGATCCTTTCAATGTCGGATCCTACAACAACTACTGGAGCAACGGTACTTGCTACTGTGTATAATGATAATAATAATGGTCAGATATGGCAGGAGTATATTGTTCATTTACCTGCTACAACTAATGACTATTTTGCATTTAGACTGGCTTATAATGGTACTACAACAGCATCTTCTGTTATAATAGATGATGTTCATTATGAAAACCTTATACCTTGTATGTTTCCAACTGATATAAATGTAAATACAGCTACTATTACACAAACAGCAGCTGCCGTATCATGGACTGCTTCCATAGCAGCTGGGGTTACAGGTTATGAGTATGAAGTACGCTCATCTGGTTTGCCAGGCTCAGGCGCGTCAGGTTTAGCAGCCACAGGAACTACCAATTCTACAACAACAAGTGTAAATGTGACAGGTTTATCCCCATCAACAAATTATACCGTTTATGTACGTAGTATATGTGGTTCTTCTTCAGGAATTTGGACCACTTTTTCTGTTAATTTTAATACATTATGTGGAATTGTTGATAATTTCTTTGAAGGATTCGAAAATACTGCAACAGGTACTGCTGCAAATCCGACTTTTCCTCTATGTTGGACTTACCTGAATACAACCGGTGGTACTTTGGCATATGGCGATGTTAGAACAGCAGCAGCAAGAACAGGAAATAATGGGTATTATACTTATCGCCCTTCTGCTACAAATGGAGATATTCTACTGATCTCTCCCGAAACCAATAATTTAGGAAATGGAGCTAAACAGGTTCGTTTTTGGGCTAGAAAATCAGCTGTTGCACCAGTTCCTAAATTCGAGATTTACCGAATGGATGGAACTGCTACTACATCAACAAAGACATTAGTACAGGCTATTACATTAACTAATACTTGGGAAGAGTTTGTTGTGCCTTTACCACAAACAACAGACGATTATTTTGCATTTTCTTTTGATAGAGTAGGTACCGCTCCGTATGTTTATTTAGATGACATTTATTATGAAGACATACCAGCACCAACTTTAACAACTACTCAAAGCAGTAATATCTGTTTTGGAGGAAATACAGCTATGGCATCTGTTGTTGTAGAAGACGGCTCTGCACCATTCACGTATTTATGGAGTCCATCAGGAGGGACAGCAGCAACAGCTACAGGCTTAACAGCTGGAGTGTATACTGTAACGGTAACCGATGCACTTTCTCGTGCCGTAACCGCAACCGTAACCATTACCGAACCTGATGAGATCTTGGCTAATGGATTGATAACAAATGTTGCTTGTCATGGTGCAAATAACGGTAGTATAACTTTGTCTCCAACAGGAGGAACCTTACCATATACCTATTTATGGAATACAGGAGATACAGGAATATCATTGTCAAACCTGGTCCCAGGCACATATTCTGTAACAATTACCGATGGTAATAGTTGTGTTAAAACAGAGAGTTTTACAATAACAGAGCCTACCGTGCTCACAACAAGTGGAACGCAAGTAGATGTCAGTACTTATAAAGGTAGTGATGGCTCAGCAACAGTATCAGCGAGCGGAGGAACGGCACCTTATACTTACTTATGGAGTAACGGAGTAACAGGATCAACAGCTTCGGGATTAACAGCGGGAACTTATACAGTAACAGTAACCGATGCAAACGGATGTACAAGTGTTTTAGACTTTGTTATCACACAGCCTATTCCATTAATGATCCAATCTGTTTCACAAACCAATGTAAGTTGTAATGGAGGGAATGATGGTACAGCTACAGTAGTAGTAATAGGTGGAAATGCGCCATATACCTACCAATGGTCACCAACGGGAGGAACAGGAGCAACCGCAACAGGATTAACAGCCGGAACATACAGTGTATTGATAACGGAAGCAACAGGAGATGCTATTACTGAGACTTTTACTATTACTGAGCCTCAAGCGATTCTTGCTAGTATTTCTCAAAAAACGGATATTACCTGTAATTTTGCAAGTAATGGAACCGCAACTGTCACAGTAAGTGGAGGAACTGCACCTTATACGTACTTCTGGTCAAACGGAATGACAACTGCAACAGCGAATAATTTAAATGTAGGAACTTACAATGTACAGGTTGTAGACGCTAAAGGCTGTAAAGCAACAGCTATGGTATCAATCACGCAACCAGCAGCATTAGTATTAACATCAAACTTTACCGATATCAGTTGCTATGGTCAGAATGACGGGTCGGCATCGGTAAGTGTAACAGGCGGAGTTGGTCCATATACTTATTCATGGTCAAACGGTCAGGTTGGAACCGGTATAAGTAATTTAGCAAAAGGAACTTATGTTGTAACAATTACGGATACAAATAACTGTGTTGTCACAAAGAGTTTTATCATTACAGAACCAGCCTTTGTACATCCGCCTGTAGCTTTTAATCAAGATTTTTGTACAGGACAGAATGTAACATTAGCAAATGTAGTAATAACAGGTAGCAATATTAAATGGTACAGTTCAGCAAATGGCAACACTTTATTACCGGCATCTACAGTATTAACTAATGGGACTACTTATTACGCATCGCAGACAGTAGGTACTTGTGAAAGTTCTACTCGAGTGGCTGTTAAGATTACTTTGAATCAAGGTACACCATTAACTACTACACAGTTAAATGTATGCAGTAACACTAGAGTTCAAAATATGACCATTGACGGCTTTAATCATACGCAGTTGAGATGGTATAATACAGTAAATAGTACAACAGTAATACCGGTAATTCAAATGCTTGTAACAGGAACATACTATGTAAGTTCGGTTACAGGAACATGTGAATCTGCCAGACAGGCAATTCAAGTTACAGTAGCAGCTGCGGTACCTGCGCCAACGGCATCTTCACAGGTGGTTTGTGGAAACAGTACTTTGAATGATTTAGCTGTGGTAAAAGATCCTTCAGCTACTTTAAGATGGTATTCATCATTACAATCACTAATACCCTTGGCAAATACAACAGTGGTGTCAAATGGTACCTATTATGTACAGCAATTAATTGGTGGTTGCGAATCAATAAAAGTAGCGGTTTCAGTACAAGTAATAAATGTGAGTGTACCAACAATGACCTCTATAATTACATGTGAGGGTAATACTATTGCAGATTTACACCCTACTACAGGACAATATGTATGGTATTTAAACAGTAGTACAACTACTGCATTGCCTGATACTTTTGTAATTACACCTGGAAGTTATTATTTGGCTTATCAAAATACTGGATGTATTTCCAATAAAGTAAATGTAGCAGTCACAGTAAATGCTCGTCCGGCGAGTCCAACTGGTCAGTTGAATCAATTTTTCGGAGGTTCGGCAAGAGTATCCGATTTACAGATGAATCAACCAAATGTAAGTTGGTTTGCAACTTATGATGATGCTGTTAAGCAGTTAAATCAATTAGCGACAACGTATCCTTTGCAGGATAAGGCTACATATTACGGGATTTTAAAAGGTACAAACAATTGTGGTAGTTTAGTTCCAACGGCAGTTACCGTAAGGTTAAACTTAAGTAATGCAGAGTTAGATTTGACACAGTTGAAATACTATCCAAACCCAGTAGATTCTGAATTAAACATCAGCTATATTGAAGAGATCAAGAAAGTTGAAGTATTCACAATCACAGGTCAAAGAGTATTTGGTAACGATTACCAAGGTAACGAGGTTAAAGTTGACTTAAGCAGATTAAGTGCAGGCACTTATTTGGTAAAAATAGAAACAGCTAAAGCTTCACAGTTTGTTAAAATCGTTAAGCGATAAGTTTCAAACAAATTAATAAACAAAAACAAATGCAGGGAATTTTCCCTGCATTTGTTTTTGTTTATTAATTTGTTTGATATTAAATTTTTTATATATTTATAAATTATTAAGAAAAAGTTAAATTGTTATTTTTATAGGGCAACAAGCAAAATTACTATTTATTATTATAGTGTTTTTTGAATATGATTCTTTTAATTGAATTCAATTTATTAAATTTTCTTTTGAATAGTTAATTTTAAATTTTAATTTATGAAAAAAATTTACTTATTATTTTTAGCAATTTTGCTGTCATTCACTAGTTTTAGTCAAGTGAGTAATTACAGCTTTTTACAAAGCATAGGAACTTATCAAGAATTGACGGCTCCTACAGCGATATGGACTGCTACGGCAAACACAGGGGCATTATCGTTTGACACCGCTCAACAAGATGTCATTATTCCTTTTACTTTTACTTTTAATCTTTTGCCGTACACAACGATTAATGTAAATAGTAATGGAAGTATAATTTTTCCAGGAACAACAGCTACATCAACGACTAGTACACCTATTTCTGCCACAACCACTTATAATGGTGCGATAGCAGGTTGGGGAAGAGATATTAATGGTGCTTATGACGCATCGTTTGTTAGTAGTGTTAGTTATCAAACAATAGGGACAGCGCCAAATAGGAAATTTGTAGTTCAATATAAAAATGTACGCCCAGCATATTCAGTTTCTGCAACTGCAATAAATCTAATAAATTTTCAAATTCACTTAGAGGAAACTACAAATATTGTAAGAATTGTTTATGGTCCAAGTAGTACATTTATTGGTTCAACATATAATTCAAGCACTGTACAGATTGGTTTAAGAGGAGCTACTAATGCCGATTTTCTTAATAGAACTAATGCAGCTACAGTTAATTTTAATTCATCTACTTCTGGAACTTTAAATAGTAGTTCACAGGCTTTCAATAACGACCCTACATCTGTTCAAGGAATGCCAGGTTTAGGATTAACATATAGTTATACGCCGCCGCCGTTATGTACGGGAACCCCTGCGACAGCGACAGCTGTATCATCTGTTCCGAATGCTTGTGCTAATACTCCTTTTAATTTAAGTTTGCCAAATTTTCCAATCTTTAGAGGTCTTACCTATCAATGGCAGAGTTCACCTGCAGGTGCCAATACCTTTACTAATATAGTTGGAGCTACTACATCCACATATACTGTGGCAAGTCAAACCACACCAACAGATTATCGTTGTATAGTTACTTGTACAAATGGAGGTGCTACTAGTACATCCAACATAGTTAATGTAGGTCAAAATTTACCACTTGACTGTTATTGTGTACCTACTGGAGGAAGTACCTATTATTTAAGTGGTATTTCCTCTGCAGGAGGTATTGCAAATTTTAACTATACAGCTTCAGCTTATTCTACATATCAAGACAGGTTTTCAACTATTTCTTTTGCACAAGCGCCAGGTTCGGCTGTGAACATTTTAATGGCACAGTCATCTGGAACGGGCTATCATTACTGTTGGGTAGATTGGAATCAAGATGGAGATTTTGCAGACACAGGAGAAACTATTTGGGCTACAACAAGCTTTACAGCTAATTATAATGGCTCGATCCCTGTCCCTGCTGGTACTACGCCAGGTACTTATCGCGTTAGGTTTGCAAATAGTTGGTCAGGTGTAATAACTCCTTGCGGACCTAACGCGAATGGTGGTTATGTTGATGTAAAACTTGTAGTTCCAAGCCCATGTGTAGGAGCTCCTACAGCTGGTACATCTGTGTCATCTGTACCCAAAGCTTGCGCTAATACACCTTTTAGCTTAAGTTTATCCGGAGTAACAATCGCTTCTGGGCTTACTTTTCAATGGCAAAGTTCTCCTGCAGGAACCAATACTTTTACTAATATAACAGGAGCTACTGCTTCTGGGTATACTGTAGCAAATCAAACTACAGCAACAGATTATCGTTGCATTGTTACTTGTACCAATGGAGGAGCTACTAGTACATCAAGTATAGTTAGTGTAGGTCAAAATGTACCAATGGATTGTTATTGTATTCCTACAGCAGCAAATACTTATTACCTTAATAATATAACTTCAACAAACGGATTTACAAATTTTGTGCACACAGCTACAGCTTATTCGGCTTATCAAGATAAATTTAGTACCCTTTCGTTTTCACAAAAAGAAGGTGGTAGTGTAAATATTTCTATGACGCCTTCATCTGGGACAAATTATTATTACTGTTGGGTTGACTGGAATCAAGATGGAGATTTTGAAGATGCAGGAGAGACAATATGGGCTACGACAAGTTTTATGGCCAATCATAATGGTGTAATTACAGTTCCAGTGGGACAGGCTTTAGGAACATATCGTGTTAGGTTTGCGAATAGCTGGTCAGGTGTAATAACTCCTTGCGGGCATGCTGCTAATGGTAGTTATGTAGACGTTGCTTTAAAAGTAACAATACCACCCCCACCAACAATAACCATAACTCATACTAATAATATTTGTTTTGGAGGAAATACGGGTACCGCATCTGCTGTAATTACTCATGGCTCTGCACCATTCACGTATTTATGGAGTCCATCAGGAGGGACAGCAGCAACAGCTACAGGCTTAACAGCTGGAGTGTATACTGTAACGGTAACCGATGCACTTTCTCGTACCGCAACTGCAACTGTAACCATTACTCAACCTGATGAGATCTTGGCTAATGGATTGATAACAAATGTTGCTTGTCATGGTGCAAATAACGGTAGTATAACTTTGTCTCCAACAGGAGGAACCTTACCATATAGTTATTTGTGGAATACAGGTTCTAGAAATGCTTCTCTAAGTAATTTAGTAGCAGGCACATATTCTGTAACAATTACCGATGGTAATAGTTGTGTTAAAACAGAGAGTTTTACAATAACAGAGCCTACCGTGCTCACAACAAGTGGAACGCAAGTAGATGTCAGTACTTATAAAGGTAGTGATGGCTCAGCAACAGTATCAGCGAGCGGAGGAACGGCACCTTATACTTACTTATGGAGTAACGGAGTAACAGGATCAACAGCTTCGGGATTAACAGCGGGAACTTATACAGTAACAGTAACCGATGCAAACGGATGTACAAGTGTTTTAGACTTTGTTATCACACAGCCTATTCCATTAATGATCCAATCTGTTTCACAAACCAATGTAAGTTGTAATGGAGGGAATGATGGTACAGCTACAGTAGTAGTAATAGGTGGAAATGCGCCATATACCTACCAATGGTCACCAACGGGAGGAACAGGAGCAACCGCAACAGGATTAACAGCCGGAACATACAGTGTATTGATAACGGAAGCAACAGGAGATGCTATTACTGAGACTTTTACTATTACTGAGCCTCAAGCGATTCTTGCTAGTATTTCTCAAAAAACGGATATTACCTGTAATTTTGCAAGTAATGGAACCGCAACTGTCACAGTAAGTGGAGGAACTGCACCTTATACGTACTTCTGGTCAAACGGAATGACAACTGCAACAGCGAATAATTTAAATGTAGGAACTTACAATGTACAGGTTGTAGACGCTAAAGGCTGTAAAGCAACAGCTATGGTATCAATCACGCAACCAGCAGCATTAGTATTAACATCAAACTTTACCGATATCAGTTGCTATGGTCAGAATGACGGGTCGGCATCGGTAAGTGTAACAGGCGGAGTTGGTCCATATACTTATTCATGGTCAAACGGTCAGGTTGGAACCGGTATAAGTAATTTAGCAAAAGGAACTTATGTTGTAACAATTACGGATACAAATAACTGTGTTGTCACAAAGAGTTTTATCATTACAGAACCAGCCTTTGTACATCCGCCTGTAGCTTTTAATCAAGATTTTTGTACAGGACAGAATGTAACATTAGCAAATGTAGTAATAACAGGTAGCAATATTAAATGGTACAGTTCAGCAAATGGCAACACTTTATTACCGGCATCTACAGTATTAACTAATGGGACTACTTATTACGCATCGCAGACAGTAGGTACTTGTGAAAGTTCTACTCGAGTGGCTGTTAAGATTACTTTGAATCAAGGTACACCATTAACTACTACACAGTTAAATGTATGCAGTAACACTAGAGTTCAAAATATGACCATTGACGGCTTTAATCATACGCAGTTGAGATGGTATAATACAGTAAATAGTACAACAGTAATACCGGTAATTCAAATGCTTGTAACAGGAACATACTATGTAAGTTCGGTTACAGGAACATGTGAATCTGCCAGACAGGCAATTCAAGTTACAGTAGCAGCTGCGGTACCTGCGCCAACGGCATCTTCACAGGTGGTTTGTGGAAACAGTACTTTGAATGATTTAGCTGTGGTAAAAGATCCTTCAGCTACTTTAAGATGGTATTCATCATTACAATCACTAATACCCTTGGCAAATACAACAGTGGTGTCAAATGGTACCTATTATGTACAGCAATTAATTGGTGGTTGCGAATCAATAAAAGTAGCGGTTTCAGTACAAGTAATAAATGTGAGTGTACCAACAATGACCTCTATAATTACATGTGAGGGTAATACTATTGCAGATTTACACCCTACTACAGGACAATATGTATGGTATTTAAACAGTAGTACAACTACTGCATTGCCTGATACTTTTGTAATTACACCTGGAAGTTATTATTTGGCTTATCAAAATACTGGATGTATTTCCAATAAAGTAAATGTAGCAGTCACAGTAAATGCTCGTCCGGCGAGTCCAACTGGTCAGTTGAATCAATTTTTCGGAGGTTCGGCAAGAGTATCCGATTTACAGATGAATCAACCAAATGTAAGTTGGTTTGCAACTTATGATGATGCTGTTAAGCAGTTAAATCAATTAGCGACAACGTATCCTTTGCAGGATAAGGCTACATATTACGGGATTTTAAAAGGTACAAACAATTGTGGTAGTTTAGTTCCAACGGCAGTTACCGTAAGGTTAAACTTAAGTAATGCAGAGTTAGATTTGACACAGTTGAAATACTATCCAAACCCAGTAGATTCTGAATTAAACATCAGCTATATTGAAGAGATCAAGAAAGTTGAAGTATTCACAATCACAGGTCAAAGAGTATTTGGTAACGATTACCAAGGTAACGAGGTTAAAGTTGACTTAAGCAGATTAAGTGCAGGCACTTATTTGGTAAAAATAGAAACAGCTAAAGCTTCACAGTTTGTGAAAATAGTTAAACGATAAGTTTTAAAACAAATCAATAACCAAAAGGCGAGGCGGGGAATTTCTCCGCCTTGTTTATATATAATAGTGATTATCGGAAAGTTTATAACAAATAAAATCTATCAAACTTTCGTCAGTTCGAGCCTGTCGAGAACTTTCCATATCAAACTTCTCGATACAATTTTCCTCCATTTCATTACGAAAAATCTACTCGAAGTGACGGCTATCTGTATATCAAGTATATTTTGGCATAATGTTCCAGATAGTCAATATATAATTCTATTATTTAAATTAAAAAACAACCTAACCTAGGTTGCTTTTGTTTTCATTAAAGTTTGCTAAAAGTACATCGTGTATATCGGCTGCACTTGGCAGTTCAAAAAGTTCTAGTTTAAAGTAGGGTACAACAGCTAAAACATGATCAAAAATATCAGCCATTATTCCTTCATATTTAGGCCATTCTACCGTATTTGTAAAGGCGTAAATTTCAATTGGTAAACCATGTTCGGTAGGTTGCATGTGCCTAACCATTAAATGAAACTGTTTGTGAATGTTACTGTTGTTCAACAAATAACGTTTTATGTACTCACGAAACAAACCAATATTCGTCATTCTACGACCGTTTACCAGCATTGTAGGGTCATCGACATGATTTAGGTTATATGTTGATATTTCTTGCTGGCGTTCGATGATATATGATTTTAAAAGTTTGATTCTTTTTAAATCTTCAATTTCATCTTCCTTTAAAAAACGGATCGATCCCATTTTAATATTTAGCGATCTTTTTATACGGCGACCACCCGATTTCTGCATGGTTCGGTAGTTTTTAAATGAATCACTAATCAATGCATAGGTAGGAATGGTAGTTACCGTTTTATCGAAATTCTGAACCTTTACGGTACTTAAATTGATCATTAAAACAGTACCATCGGCAGCGTATTTCGGCATTTCGATCCAATCGCCCACACGAACCATATCGTTTGATGATACTTGAATACTTGCTACAAATCCTAAAATAGTATCCTTAAAAACTAAAATAACAATTGCTGATGCCGCACCCAAAGCAGTAAGTAAACCATAAGGTTCTTTGCCACTTAATTCAGAAAAAACCAAAATAGCACATACAATATATAGAATTATAGATATTACCTGAAAGTAGCTGTCTAAAGGTTTGTCTGTAAATCGTTTTCGGCTGTGTAAAACATCTTTAAACGTATAAAAAATGGACTTTAATAAAAGGGTAAAGGCGATAATAATACTTATATCTACCAGTTTTCCGGTAATGTTTGTTATTTCTGGAAAACCTGTGAATATAAGCGGTAACGATTGTTTTGCAATGATTAAGGGAATTAAATGCGCAACATATTTTAAAACGTTGTTGTGAATTAAAAAATCGTCAAAGCGGGTTTTACTCCGTCTGATGGTTTTAATAAGTAGCAACATTAAAATTCGGCGCAGTAAATAATCAACAACATATAGAATGATGAAAAATGCGATGAGCAGTAAAATGGTATTGATGTAATGCGATGCTTGGCTGTTTAAACCGGCTTCTTTAAGTAAATTGTATCCAAAGGAATAAATAGTGCTTTGTAATTCGTTCATGTAAATATATTTGAAAAAAATCCCGAATGTTACCTCGGGATTTTGTTTTATAAGTCGTTTAATAATTTAGATATTTCGTCTAATTTCGGAGTTAAAATAACTTCTATTCGTCGGTTTTTGGCTTTGCCTGTTGTAGAACTGTTTGATGCAATCGGAGCAAATTCACTGCGTCCGGCGGCAGTCAGGTTTTTTTTGTCGATGCCGTTTGTAAGTTCGATAATATTTACGATTGCCGTGGCGCGTTTGGTTGACAAATCCCAGTTGTTTGTGATTCCGCCACCTAAATTACCCATGATTTTATCGTTATCGGTATGCCCTTCGATCAAAATAGCAATATCAGGATTTTTAGCCAAAACTTCCGCCAACTGTTCCACTGCATTTTTACCTTCGTTACTCACCGTCCAACTTCCTGAAGGAAACAGCAATTTATTTTCCATTGAAACATAAACCTTTCCGTTTTTTTGTTCAACCGTTAAGCCTTTTCCTTCAAATTCAAACAAAGCTTTAGAAAGTGATTCTTTTAAATTGCGCAGGTTTTTGTCTTGTGCAGCTAATTTGCCCTCTAATTCTGCAACACGAGACGATTTTCCGTCTAATTCTTTCTTTAAACTGTTTAAGCGTTCAATTTCTGCTTTAATTGCCTGATCGCTGTTTTTCTCTAAACTGCCGTATTCTTTTTGCAGTTGATCGTAAGCAACTTTTAATTTGTCACGTTCGGCAACAGCATCTTCTAACTGACTTTGTAATGATTGATTTTTTGTTCCCAAATCAAACGATTGCGATTTTAAATCAGATGATTCGCCTGTTAAACGCTCTAATTCTTCGGCGCAATTTTTATATTTTGCGTCTAATTCGTTGTACAATCTTCTGGTAACGCAGCTTGTTAAAAAGGGTATGCAGCAAGCTGCTAATAATATTTTTTTCATGTTTCTAAATGTTTTTATTAATCAATTTCTATCGCAACCGGGCAATGATCAGAATGTTTGGCATCGGGCAGAATGTAGGCGCGTTTTACACGATCTTTCATGTTTTCTGCAATCAAATTATAATCAATTCTCCAACCTTTGTTGTTGTTGCGGGCGTTTGCACGATAGCTCCACCACGAATAATGATGCGGTTCAGGATTCAGCATACGGAACGAATCTAAAAATCCGTTCTTCATAAAAGTATCCAGCCATTCGCGTTCTTCTGGTAAAAAGCCCGAAACTTTTGCATTGCGAATAGGATCGTGAATATCAATTGCCTGATGACAAATGTTGTAATCGCCACAAATAATCAGGTTTGGAACGTCTTTTTTCAGTTCATTGATATAATTTTGAAAATCTGCCATGTACTGAAATTTATGTCCCAAACGATCAATATTCGTTCCCGAAGGCAGGTATAAAGACATAACCGAAACATCGTCAAAATCTACCCGAACGTTTCTTCCTTCCTTATCCATGTGCTCAATTCCGGTGCCAAAAACAATGTTTTTAGGTTCGTTTTTACATAAAATGGCAACGCCGCTGTAGCCTTTTTTTTCTGCCGAAAAGTAATACTGGTACGGATATCCCGCAGCCGTAATTTCTAAAACCGGAATTTGATCCTGTGTTGCCTTAATTTCTTGTAAACAAATAACATCGGGATTTGCAGCCTGTAGCCATTCTAAAAAACCTTTGGTAATTGCAGCGCGAATTCCGTTAACGTTGTATGATAAAATTTTCATTTCTTAAGTAGGTGTTTTGTCAAAAATACATATTTCATTGCGAACAAAAATACATTTAA
>Ga0308157_10004658_pt1 | contig 17969 bp, 6 predicted proteins | sample PhyBR1_FD_201035 | JGI IMG/M metagenome (GOLD analysis project Ga0308157, IMG submission 201035) | Phyllosphere microbial communities from UC Gill Tract Community Farm, Albany, California, United States - DLSLB.R1 | ecosystem: Host-associated > Plants > Phyllosphere > Unclassified | place: USA...
AACGAACGATGTTTGCGACGATGTGAGGTCCAGATCGGACGGCATCGGTCCAAGAGTGCGGGAAGCGACCATACAAGAGCGTGTGCCACGCTCGATTTCACCACGCCACCCTTATGTCCGAGAATTACACTTATCGGACATAAGGGTGGCAACATATGCTATTTGGCATCATCGACATATTGTGCCGCGAGGATGATTGTATCGGACCGGCCAATCCGGTCAAATTAGTCGAGGCCTTCGGCGACGGAACTGACCGTAACGCGGCGTAGGGGGCGATGTCTGCCTTTTGAACGTTTCGCCCTACCGTACGTACTTACGTATCGGTTCAGGACTGTGAAAGGCTATTGGTTTAGCTGCGCCCTAATGAGTGACAGAACCCCATCTCAAAGCTCCGATGCGGGCATGGATGCTCCGACCCGCCGCAGCCTGTTTATGCTCGGTGCCGTCGGTGCGGGCGCAAGTGCGGGTGCAGGCGCATCCATCTTGATGCGTCCCACCAGCGAAGAGACCGACGGACGTTTGGGCGCAACCTATCTCGCCGAAGCAACTACGGCCAAGCCCCGCTCAATGAAAAGCAAGTTCGACGACACTGTGTCCGTTCTTGATTTCATGACGGCTGCACAGATTGCGAGCGTTCGTTCGCGCGCGGGCGATGTCGAGTGCACCGACGCGGTCAACGCTGCGTTCGCGCATGCTCAAGACAAGATAAAAACCGTTTATTTTCCCAACGGCGTCTATCTTGTCGGCAACCTGACTTTCGGGTCGCAGAATGTTGCTGGTCAGTCGTCCGCACCCGTCGGCATGATCGGCCAGAGCAAGGCCGCGACGATCCTGAAGGCCAAGCCGCGGCTTACCGGAACGTTGCTCAAGTCATGGTCGCTGTCGGGCGTCACGTTTCGCGATTTCGCGATCGATACCTCAGGGACGACCGCGCAGGCATGGGATGCCCGGTGGCGGCCCAACGATCCCCACCGATCCGGCCCATCGACGCAGAACACCATCCAGGACATCATCGTCACCGGCACGCCGACCCTAGCCAAACTTCCCGGCCAGCTTCCCGTGACGCCACAGGTCAATTTCGACGATCTCAACGACACCTACCCGACGAACGTGACCGTCCGCGTCGTCGATCCTTTGCACAAGACGTGCGCGATCTCGTTTGTCGGCAGCGGCGGCCTGATAGCGTTGGTCGGCTGCATCTGGACCGGAGGATATTTGCGCTGGGGATGCCAGAATGGGGAAATGCTTCACAGCTGGGGAACGGGTATCGAGTTCGCCCGCGGCTGCCTTAATACCACCACGATCACGGCCGGCTATCCGTACGACAATGTTACCCGAAAGGCAGTATATTGGTCGGAAAGCTACGACAATTACCAGGCCATCAAGTCTCTTACCCTGATTGGATGTCAGATCGGAACGCTCCATGCCGATTCGTGCTATTTCGATCTGAACCTGTATTCCACGGTCAACGCGATCGGCTGCGAATTCATTGGACCAGCCTCCGTTCTGCTTGGTCCTAAGACCCGTCCGGGCAGCTTCGCCAGTGCCCGGGTCAAGCTGAACGGCGGACATCATACGGGCAATCTGGTGGTGGCGGACGTCGCTGGAGTCGTGGTTACCGCCGACAATTTCATCAACGATGCGACGGGTAAAGCGGTCACCAAGGACTGGCGAGGAGCGTTCACGCCGCTTATATACGGAGGTGCCAGAGCAAGCGGCGCTCTTCTCAACGGCAGCTATGGGCGATGGCTTCGGGTGGCGAACATCGTTCATTACCAGATGCGCCTAAGCTGGTCGCGCCATCCCGGCGCTGGCGGCGCGGCAATCATCAAGGGGCTTCCCTTCGAAGCCGGTGCCACCTCGATCGGCAACGTGACACTCGAATTTCGCGGCGGCACCGTGCCCGCTAATGTCTCCGTCACGATCGGCGGCGGCGTGATCGTATTCTATCAGGACGGGGCACAGTATAATCTACCCGCCACCGGGGATATAATCCTGTCCGGCAGCTACACAGTGGAAGCGTGATGGCGTCGCAGTAAGCCCTTGGACGACGAGGCCCCGGCCACTCCCTGTCCGCTGTTCGAATGTTATCGGTAGCAACGAGCAGTGATGCCTACCGATCAGCCACTTGATGCTGATTTGTAAGGAACTTTTCTGCACAAACTAACCTATGATAGGTTGCAGTGCGGGTGACGTGTGACAGTTCTCAGATCACGCAAGGGTTTCATTGCGCGCCGAGAGCAAAGCAATGGTGCGAGCATATCGTAACAACCAAGCGCCCGCCATCGCCGGACCCTAACAAAAAGCCCGTTCCGCCAATATCTACCAGAGCACTATCCTGCGCTCTTACCAAAAAATAAGTGCGCGACGCAAATGGCTCGCTACCGTGAAACACAGTGCTTCATCGCAATCCTGTTTGACCCTGACCGAGCAACAATATCACGGCTGTGCCGTAAGAGATCATCAATCGTCCATTCAACCGGGAATAAAACGATATCTCGGTGACGCGACTCAGCGTTTCAAAAAGCTGCGACTGTTGTACTCCGAACCGTTCTAGTCAAATAATACGACAGACATTTGTTTTGTTATCAACGGCCCAGCGGCAACACTGCGTCGATTGACATTCTTAAGCAACGGTGAGTTATGTGACGGCTTGACGAGGTCTGGCTCAGCCGGGCGTCTTCATGGACATTCTCCGGGGGACAAGACATTCAAATGAACAGTTCGACTTGGAACGACGCGCAAGCGCTCGCTTATATCGCTTCGTATGCAGATCTTCGCGCCACGATCGGTGCAGACCCGGAAGGTGGACGGCGTCATTACGCGCAGTCTGGTGTCCTGGAGAATCGCAGCATTTCATTTGATGCCTATGGCTATTTGGCGACGCATGGCGACCTGCGCGCGACGTTCGGGGCCGACATCACTGCTGCCACACGCCATTTCATTCAGAGCGGCGCTGCCGAAGGTCGCGGCGTAACGTTCGATGCCTATGGTTATTTGGCGAGCTACGCCGATTTGCGCGCTGCGTTCGGAACGGACGTCGGTGCTGCGACCCGCCACTTCGTCGAGAGCGGCGCCGCGGAAGGCCGCAGCGTTTCATTCGATGCGCTCGGCTACATAGCCTCCTACGCGGATCTGCGCACGACGTTCGGGACGGACACGGCGAGTGCCACACGTCATTTCGTCACAAGTGGCGCGGCCGAAGGCCGGACTGCCTCGTTTGATTCTGTGGCGTATCTTCTGAGCAACCGCGATTTAGCTGCAGCTGGCTTCAACGCGCAAAATGTCGCACGTCACTGGATCAGCTATGGTGCCAAAGAAGGTCGAAGCGCGTCCGGCCTGTTCGGTACCGAGCAAGTCGATCATGCGCTGACGATCGCTGCCAGCAAGACCGGTGCGTTCGATCGGGTCGGCGACCGCGACTGGTTCAAGATCGACCTTACGGCCGGCGATCGCGTGACCTTCGATCTCACGACGTCTACCGGAAACGGCGTTCTGGCGGTCTATGATGCCATGGGGCATGAACTCGCTGCCGACGGAGTATCCGGAACCAGCACGCGTTTTCTCGCGAACACCGCAGGCGTATATTACGTGACCGCGTCCGCTACCGGCCCCACGACGGGCAATTATACGCTGAGCTATTCGACAACTGCCACCATCACGGGCACGAACGGTGCCGACACGCTGACGGGGACGGCGGGCGACGATGTGATCAGCGCGCTGGCGGGTAACGACAGCGTTGATGCGGGGGGCGGTGCCGACACGGTGTACGGCGGAGCTGGCAATGACAGCATCCGCGGCGGGCTCGGCAACGACAGACTGTTCGGCGAGGCCGGCAACGACACTCTCGTCGGCGGTCAAGGTTCGGATCTGCTCGATGGAAGCGACGGCGATGACAGCCTTTACGACAGTGACGGTGGGTCGGACACGCTACTTGGTGGGGCCGGTCAGGATTACATCAGCATCCAACACTCTAGCGGCAGCTCGGGCGGGAACGAAACCGTCACGATCGACGCAGGCGCCGATGACGATCAGGTGACTTTCTACAGCTTCATATCCGGCAGTACGACGATCAACCTCAGCACCGGCAACGACAAGCTTAACCTGGAACAGAATTATTACGGAAACCTCGACATCACGCTGGGTCTTGGGCAGGATACGATCCTCGTATCGCCTTACTATAGCGCTAGCCAATACAACGGACAGAGTACAAGCTTTACCGATTTCGCGACAGGGTCGACGGGTGACGTACTTAACCTCGACAATTTCCTGACCCAGAACCTGGTCAACTGGGACGGTTCCAACCCGTTCGGCGCGAGCGGCTACCTGCGGCTGGTCCAGTCGGGCAGCGACACCCTGCTCCAACTCGACCGCGACGGCGCAGCCGGTGGCAGCTACAGCTACAACACGCTGTTCACCCTGGAGAACAACACCGCCAGTCAGTTCACCGCCGCAAACTTCAATGGGCTATCCCCTACCGGAGCGTCGCCAAGTGGCCAGACCATCACCGGCACGAACGGTGCCGACACGCTGACGGGGACGGCGGGCGACGATGTGATCAATGCGCTGGCGGGTAATGACAGCGTTGATGCGGGGGGCGGTGCCGACACGGTGTACGGCGGAGCTGGCAATGACAGCATCCGCGGCGGGCTCGGCAACGACAGACTGTTCGGCGAGGCCGGCAACGACACTCTCGTCGGCGGTCAAGGTTCGGATCTGCTCGATGGAAGCGACGGCGATGACAGCCTTTACGACAGTGACGGTGGGTCGGACACGCTACTTGGTGGGGCCGGTCAGGATTACATCAGCATCCAACACTCTAGCGGCAGCTCGGGCGGGAACGAAACCGTCACGATCGACGCAGGCGCCGATGACGATCAGGTGACTTTCTACAGCTTCATATCCGGCAGTACGACGATCAACCTCAGCACCGGCAACGACAAGCTTAACCTGGAACAGAATTATTACGGAAACCTCGACATCACGCTGGGTCTTGGGCAGGATACGATCCTCGTATCGCCTTACTATAGCGCTAGCCAATACAACGGACAGAGTACAAGCTTTACCGATTTCGCGACAGGGTCGACGGGTGACGTACTTAACCTCGACAATTTCCTGACCCAGAACCTGGTCAACTGGGACGGTTCCAACCCGTTCGGCGCGAGCGGCTACCTGCGGCTGGTCCAGTCGGGCAGCGACACCCTGCTCCAACTCGACCGCGACGGCGCAGCCGGTGGCAGCTACAGCTACAACACGCTGTTCACCCTGGAGAACAACACCGCCAGTCAGTTCACCGCCGCAAACTTCAATGGGCTATCCCCTACCGGAGCGTCGCCAAGTGGTTCCGCTTTTGTCGAGAACGACAATGACGCTCTTGATGCGAGCGTGGTTCACGGGCTTGGCAACGACCTGACCGTCCTAGCACCCGATTACATGATCGCTTGATTCGACGGCGGTTCAATCTCGTTACTCCCCAATGGGGTAACGGGATTGGATCGATCTGCATCGAGAACTGTTGCTATCCGCTTCCACCGCTCAGCTGGTTGCGTGGTCGCCCCGACCGGAGCGACTTGGTCGGCTGGCGAGACGCTAGGAATTCGTGCCTGGGCTCGAGACGGTGGGATTCGATGCGGCAGGTACGGATTTGTCGGGAACCGGCGCTCCGCCGGGGCGGGCTGCGGCGACGTCGGCGTATCGACCGCAATATCGCTTGCCGGGCGAGCCACCCTGGACCTGCGCACCGCAATACTCCCCGGCGCGCATCACGATGTCGCGGAGAACCAGCACGCGTCCGTCATGCAGTTCGACCGTCAGATGTCCGTCGGGACCGATCCTGACAAAGGCCGTCGACAGGGTGCGACGTCCCGCGGTGACCGTAGACAGGTCGTCCGGCATCGCATGACCGGGATTCTCCGCTGCGGACACCGCCTCTTGGATCGGTCCCTGGATCGCCTGCGCACGGTCGCCGGGGTCTTGCCCGGCCGGGCTCGGGGCGAGCGACTTGCGATCCCCGGCCCCCGTATCGCCTGACGCCGGACCCGTATCGCCTGACGCTGGGGCGGTCGTTCCCGGAACCGGGCTGGAATTGCGCATGGCGGCATCCCGAGGTGAAGGGGTGCATGCGGCGAATACCGCAGGGACTGGTAGCAAGATGCGGAGCATCGCGTTCTCCGTCGGCCTGAGTATGATTCCCAATACGCGAACCGCTACCCCGAGTCACGGGAAGCCTGTGAGGGAACTGGGCACACGATAACGTCACTCGATTTCCCGGCAGATGCCATCCAGCTTCTTGCTCCCTCTGCACCGGGTTTCGCAGTGCACTGCGCCCGCTCTGAGGCACTCGCGCTTTATGCCGAATTACAACGACTTCAGACCAAACTCGCGCTTGACGAACATCGGCGTGCCGTGATTACTTGTAACAATCAGCATCGATTTTGAAAGAATCTAACTGCGACGTGCAATTGCACGGCATGACGATGCGATCGGGTCGCACAGGGGGATTATAAATGAGCAATTCTGACCTCGGCAGCATCGCACCTTCCACACCGGTTATCGGCATCCGTGACCCGTTGGCGGAGATCGCTCCCGCCCCTGCCGAAAACCTTGTCGGCAGTTCCTCGCCTACCCTGTCGGGAAGCGGTCACGCGCCCGGTGGTGACGTGGGCTTCGGTTCCTGGGATCCGCTTGCGGAAATCGATCATACGACGATCGTCGCCGGATGCGGCTGCGCTGCGTGCGCGGGCTTTCGCGCGGCGGAAGAGGGCGGCAAGGACGTCGACCCGACCGGTGCCAATCCGGAAGGCAATTACATCGGCGAGTTGCTGCCGCTGGTCACCAATCTGGACGGGAGCCGCTCGTTCACGGGCAACCGCAACATCGACGCGACCCTGATCGGTGCCAAATGGGGTACCCTGAACCTCACCTACAGCTTCCCGACGTCGGGCTCGAACTATAACGGCAGCGGCTACGACACCAACGGCGTCAGCCTCTATCATGTCGACCTGGGCACGCAGCAGCAGGCAGCGGCGCGCGCATCTTTCGCCCAGCTCTCGGCCGCGACCGGCCTGACGTTCAAGGAAATCACGGATGCGGACACGGTTCATGCCAACATCCGCATCTCGCAGAGCGCCGACAACGACGTGGGGTCGGCTTACGGCAACTTCCCGTCCGACACGCGCGGCCTTTCGGGCGACATCTGGTTCGGCCGTACCAATCAGCCCTACTACGACCTCGCCTTCAAGGGGACGTGGGGCTACGCCACGATGATGCACGAGATCGGCCACACCATGGGGCTGAAGCACGGGCACCAGGACTATACGAACAGCGACCTGTCCTTCTACTTCGGTGGCACGCCGCGCTACGGCACCCAGTCGCTGACCCCGGACCGCGACGGACAGGCCTGGTCGCTGATGACCTATACGCCGGCGCCGTTCACCAACAGCAACTTCGCGGGCGAAAAGGCCAACCAGCCGCAGACCTACATGCAGTACGACCTGGCCGCGCTCCAGTACATGTACGGCGCCAACTATACGACCAACGCCGGCGACAGCGTCTACACCTTCAGCCAGACGACCGGCGAGATGTTCATAAACGGCGTCGGCCAGGGTGCGCCCTCGGGCAACAAGATCTTCCTTACCGTCTGGGACGGCGGCGGCAACGACACGATCGACGCCAGCAACTATTCCAACGGAATCACCGTCGACCTGCGCCCCGGCGAGTTCTCGACGTTCGACCAGTCGCAGCTGGCCAACAACCTGGCCTATCAGGGACTGACCAACCTGGCGCCCGGCAACATCGCCATGTCGCTGCTCTACAACAACGACATGCGTTCGCTCATCGAGAACGTCAAGGGAGGCGCTGGCAACGACGTCCTCGTCGGTAACGTCGCCAACAACATCCTCGATGGCGGTGCCGGCAGCGACGCGGTGATCTTCACCAACACCAACGGCGTGACCGTCACCCTGAACGACACCGGCGCGGACGTCATCGTCAGCCATGACGGCGAGACCGACACGCTGCGCAGCATCGAGAATATCGGTGGCACGATCGGCAACGACACGCTGACCGGCAACAGCCGGGACAATATCCTCAGCGGCGGCGCATCCGGCGCGGATAGCCTGATTGGCGGCGCCGGCAACGACCGTCTGATCGGTGGTGGCTTCACCGTCACGACAAGCTTCGTCGTCACGCCTGAGTCCGCACCGTCGAAGGCCGACATCACCAAGCCGCAGACCGCCAACAACGGCAGCATCGCGACCGCGGTGGATACGGCCGGCGCCTACGATATCGACGCCAACGCCAACATTACCAATTCGACCACGATCCCGCATGCGACCATCAATGCCACCGCCGCGGGCGGCGCCTTGGAATATTACCGCCTGGACGTAACCGCGGCGGGCGCGCAGGCAATCTTCGACATCGACGGGACGGGCTCGCTGGACGATAGCATCATCGAGCTGGTCGACGGCGCCGGGACGTTGCTGGCCAACAACGATACGGGTCCGGGTGATCCGGGCACGAGCGTCAACGACGACGCCTACATCACCTACACGTTCGCCGCAGCCGGAACCTATTACATCCGCGTCGGCCGCTACACGTCGGGGGCGGTCGCCCAGCCGATGCTGGCCGGCCAGACATACCAGCTGAATATTTCGCTCCAGGGTGCAGCCGGATCGACCGTCTTCACGACCAACAATACCAGCAGCCTCGTGGCCGACGGTGGAGAGGGCAACGACTTCCTGCAGGGAACAATCGCCAACGACATCCTGAATGGCGGCAACGGTAACGACACGGCCTCGTTCGTGACGGCAAACAGCACCACGGCGACCGGCGTCACGGTCGACCTGAACCTACAGGGCGCGGCGCAGAACACCGTCGCGGCGGGCAACGACACGCTGACCAGCATCGAGAACCTGATCGGTTCGCGGCTCAACGACACGCTGATCGGCAACGCCGACGGTAACGTCATCGAAGGCGGCCTGGGCAACGATACGCTGGTCGGCGGAGCAGGCGACGACACCGCGTCCTATGCAGGCGCCGCGGCCGGCGTGGCAGTAAGCCTCGCCTTGCAAGGTACCGCGCAGAATACCGGAATCACGGGCATCGATACGCTCAGCGGGTTCCAGAACCTGCAAGGTTCGGCCTTCAACGACACGCTGACGGGCGATGCTGCCGAGAACGTGCTGTCGGGCGGCGACGGTGACGACACGCTTAATCCAGGTGCCAACGCCGGCGGCACGGTCGACCTGCTGGACGGTGGCGCCGGATCGGATACGGCGTCGTTCGGGGGCTATACCGCCGGCGTCACGGCCACGCTGAACGGCGCAACGGACAGCATGGCTACCCTTGGCGGCGTGCAGATCGCCGCCTTGCGCAACATCGAGAATTTGACCGGCGGCGACGGCAACGACGTCCTGACCGGCGACGGCAACGCCAACGTGATCGACGGTGGTCTTGGCGACGACGTGCTCAACGGCGGCGCAGGCATCGACACCGTGTCCTTCCGCGGCACGACGGGCGTGACGGTCGACCTGAGCATCCAAGCGGCGCAGGCGACAGGGGGCGGCAACGACACCATCATCGGCTTCGAGAACGTCAGCACTGGCTCAGGCGCCGATGCGATCACGGGCGATGCCAACGACAACATCTTCTTCGATGGCGGCGGTGCCGACGTCTACAACGGCGCGGCCGGGTCGGATACCATTGACTATTCCGCCTCGACGTCGACGGTCTCGGTCAATTTGAACACCGTCGTCGCCCAGACGGTCGGAGCCTTTGGGGACAGCGACACGATCACCAATATGGAGAACGTGATCGGTGCGACCTTGTTCGCCAACGCGCTCACGGGCAGTGACACGGCGTCAAACCGTCTGGTCGGCGGCTCCGTCAACGACTTCCTGGTCGGCGGCGGTGGTGCCGATACCCTTATCGGCAATGCGGGCAACGACGTGATCTTCGGTGATTATGTCAACACGTTCAACACCGGGGCGACAACCGCTGACGGCAACGACATGATCGAAGGCGGTGCGGGCAACGACAGCCTCATCGGCGGCATGGGGAACGATATTCTGCGCGGTGGCGACGGCGACGACATCTTGGTGGGCGGCATCGCCAGCGGCAGTGAAGCCGGGTTGACCACCGTCTTCACCAACGACGGTGGCAACGACACGTTCGATGGTGGCGACGGCAGCGATACCGCCTACGCTTATTATACCGATCTGACCGACGCGATCAGCTTCGACCTTGCCAACCTGGCTGGCAACAGCGCCATCACGGTCAACGGCGTCCAAAGTGGCTCCTTCACCAGCATCGAGCGCGTGATTTTCCGCGGTGGTCTCGGCGACGACCTCGTGCGCGGCAGTGGTAGCGCGGACACGCTGGTCGGCAATCAAGGCAATGACCGGCTCGACGGCTGGTATGGCAACGACACATTGTCCGGCGGGCTTGGCGACGATGTCCTGAACGGCGGCGAAGGTCTGGACATCGCCACCTATATAAACGCGACTGCAGGCGTGAACGTGGATCTCCGGATTCAGGGCGTGGCGCAGGACACCGGTGGCGAGGGTGTCGATACCCTGGTCGGCATCGAATACCTGACCGGCTCGAGCTACGGCGACACGTTGCGCGGCAATGGCGACTTTAACCTGGTTACCGACACCGGGGTGGCCACTACGACCGCGCTCAGCCAGACGGACGCCCTGTTCGGCTATGGTGGCAACGACAGCATCTTGGTAACGCGTGCAGCGGCGGCCGTAGCGACCAACATCACCATGGACGGTGGCGACGGCGCCGACTTCATCGAACTGCGCGGCGGTACGGTCACCGCGGCACCGGCAGCGATTGCAGCCGGTCTCTCGACCGCCACCTACCTGGCCCCGGGTGCGACCTCCAACGATCGCAACCTCGATATCGTCAACGTCGTGGGTGGTGCAGGGAACGACCGCATCGTCCTGACCGGCGTCGCCAGCGCCACGATCGACGCGGGAACCGGTTCCGACATCGTCAGCATCAGCATGCGCGGTGAATCCACCGTCAACAACTACCAGCTCACGCTGGGCGCTGGGGCGGACACAATCCAGCTAGGCGTCGGTGCCACCGCGAGTTCCTCGACCGACGTGGCGACGACGGCGCGAACCAACCGCGTGACGGATTTCGAGCAGGGCAATACCGGCGATCGGTTCGAACTGACCAGCTTTCTGAACCTGGGGCTGACCGGTTACGCGGTCAGCACCAACGCCTTTGCCAGTGGCCACCTGCGTCTGGTCCAGTCGGGAACCGACCTACTGCTCCAGAGCGACTATGACGGCGCGGGCGTCACTAACAGCTTCACTACCATCTTCGCGATCAGCAACGGCTACACGGGCGGGTTCACGGCATTCAACTTCGACGGGTTCATCGGCAATTTGGTGCTGACTGGCTTCGCCACCGGCGAGACCCTCACGGGCACCACTGGCAACGATCTCCTTAGTGGCATGGGCGGCAACGACGTGCTGATCGGTCTGGCCGGCAACGATACGCTGGACGGCGGTGATGGCGACGACGTGCTGATCGGCGGAACCGGCGACGACACCCTAATCGGAGGTGCCGGCAGCGACACGGTGAGCTATACTGATGCAGCCGTCGGCGTAACGGTGGATCTCAGCGTCACCGGCGCACAGGCGACCGGTGACGGCTCCGATACCATCAGCGGGGTTGAGAACCTGATCGGGTCAGCTTTCGATGACAGTCTAACCGGGGACGCCGGAGCAAACCGCCTCGACGGCGGCGCTGGCAACGACACATTGAACGGTGCCGATGGCGATGACCTGCTGCGCGGCGGTCTCGGCAACAACACCCTGATCGGCGGTATCGGAAACGACACGGCCACCTATGCCGACGCACTAGCCGGCGTGACGGCGAACCTCAGCCTCGGCGGCGCACAGGTTGCCGGGGGAAGCTTCGACATCCTCAGCGGAGTCGAAGGTCTCGTGGGCTCGACGTTCAACGACGTCCTGACCGGCGACACGGGCGCCAACACCATCGATGCAGGCGCAGGCAATGATTATGTCACTGGCGGCGCCGGCAACGACGTCCTGATCGGCGGCGTTGGCATCGATACGCTGTTCTATGGCGACCTGACCGATACGGTGCAGATCAACCTGGCTTCGGGTCAGGTGAACGCAGGGAGGCAGGGAGGCATTGACCAGGTGTCCGGCTTCGAGATCGCGATCATGGCGTCGGGCAACGATCTGTTCATCGGCGATGCAACTGACAACACCGTCCAGGGCGGCGCTGGCGACGACCAGCTATTCGGGGCTGCAGGCGACGACAGCCTGTATGGCGGTAGCGGCGCCGACCAACTGTTCGGCGGCGAAGGCATCGACCTGCTCGATGGGGGGCTCGGCACTGACTTCCTGAACGGCGGGGCGGGCGACGATCGCTACGTGATCGACAATGCCGGCGACCGGATCAGCGAGTTCGGCGGCAGCGGCATCGACACGGTATTGTCAAGCATCAGCTACGTGCTCGGCACCGATCTGGAAAACCTGGTGCTGACCGGCACGGCCGCGATCGATGCGACCGGCAATGACGTCAACAACTACATAATCGGGAATGCCGGGCGCAACGTGCTGGCAGGCGGCGCGGGCGACGACATCATCGCCACCATCAACGGGAATGCGGCAATCAAGCCAGATGCCGGCTTCGACCGGATCGATGGCGGTATCGGCACTGACACGTTGATGCTGGGCGGCGTGCAGTCCGACTATCATGTGCTCAACGCAGGCGGGGCCACCTTCCTCGTGACGGCACGTGGTGCGACCGAAGTAACGGGCATCGAGCAAGGCGCCTTCAACACGACCCCGGCGCAATCCTGGTCGAGCGTGCTGGCAAGCACGGCGGCATTCGACGGGCTGAGCTACATCGCCGGCTATAGCGACTTACGTACCGCCTTGGGTACGGATGCCGCTGCAGGTGCCAAGCACTTCGTGGAATCCGGGTTCGCGGAAGGCCGTGCCTTATCGTTCAACGCGCTCGACTACATCGCGTCGTACGGCGATCTGCGTCAGGCCTTCGGCACCGACACAACTGCCGGGGCGCAGCACTTCATCCAGTCCGGCGCTACCGAGAACCGCAGCGTCAACTTCGATGGCTGGGCTTATCTCGCGTCCTATGGCGACCTGATCCAGACCTATGGCGCCAACGAGACGGCGGCAGCGCAGCACTTCATCCAGTTCGGTGCAGCGGAAAGCAGGACCACCAGCTTCGATGCGACTGCTTATGCGGCGGCCAATGCCGACCTCGCCGCGGCGTTCGGTACCGACCAGAACGCGCTGGCCCGCCACTACGTCCAGTTCGGCTATGCGGAAAGCCGGACGTTCGATACCAGGCCACCGGCCCCTGTAGCGGCAACACCGACAGAAGCGGCAGCGCCCGCCCCTGCCCTAGTCGCTGCGTTCGTTACCGACACCGCGGGTCATGGCGATGCTGTCCTATCAACTGGCGGGGCGTGGCTCAGCACGCCCGAGGTCAACCATGTTGCACCGGACATGTACGTCATCGCCTGACACGCGAAGTCGTATCCCAACGACCGCCGGACAGGGTTGGTGGGAGATACCGGCGCGGAAGGAAGCTTCCGCGCCGGTCTTATTTTCACCCGTCGATTGTTTTTGACGGCGACACACGAATAGCGACCTTATGAAACGGCCCCATGGTAGGAACGGTATGAGCCCATCAGCGGCCAGCAAGCAACGCGTGGGTCGCGGGGTGCTTCTTGACAGCGTACTTCTCAGTGGACTGGCGATGATGATCGCGCCGTTCGCGACCGCGCAGACGACAACACCGCGCGCCGGCTCGCTGCCCCCCGGTTCCTTGATGGTAGATCCACAACAGGGGGCAACGCCGCGGCCGCTTCCTGCGTCCCCGACGCTGCCACCGTCAAGCTCGCTGACACGCCCTGTAGTAGCGCCCACATCGGCCCCGCTACAGGGCCCGCTGCTCCCGGCTCCGACGGCGAACAGTCCGATCCGGGTCACCGGGACGCCGCCCGTATCGATCCAGCCCGTTCCGTTGCATCGGCGCATCATTGAGGGGGCCCTCCCCGCACCCGGAACCGACCCGATGCGGATCGATCCGGCGACCGATCCGGTGCTGCGTCTTGCGCGCAGTACGATTGATCCCGTTCCGTTTCGGGCCGCGATCGCCGCAGCCGTACGTCGCAATCCGGCGCTCGACGAGTCGCTGGCGCTGGTCGAGGAAGCCGACGCGGTCCGCGACGAAGCAAAGGCACGCAGGCTGCCAACCGCCGACCTGTCGGTGTCCAGCTTCCAGATACTGGGCCGCGCGTTTTCCAACGATCCCGGCAACGTTCTCGAGCGCTCACGCCCCCGCGCTCGAACCGACGGACTCATCCGCATACAACAGTCGGTGATAGATTGGGGATCGAGCCTCAGCCGCGTCCGCGCCGGTAAGGCACGACTGGAAGCGGCACGGGCTGCCGTAGAGGACACCGGCACGCAGATCGCTTTGCGGGCAGTCGACGCCTGGTATCAGGTCTACGGGTATCGCGTGCTGGCCCGGCTGGCCGACGCGTTCACGACCAGCCAACGCGACCTGCGCGTGGCGCTAGAGGACCGGGTCATGCAAGGCGCCGCGGCGCCTGCCGATATCGCCCAGGTCGATAGCTATATCGCATCTGCCGACGCCCAAGCCGCGGATTTCCGCGGACTGCTCAGAAGCGCGGAAGCGCAATATGCAGCCGTGGTCGGATCCCCCCCCGCTGGCGACCTTGGTCGTGCACCGGCACCGGCATTGGGCGGGATCACAAGCGCTGCCCTGCCCAACGATATCGATCGCATGCCGACAGTGCGTTCGGCGCGACTGGGGGTCGACGCAGCACGACTCGAGGCAAGTGCGCTCCGGGCGGACCAGTTGCCTCAACTCTCGGCCGGCATCGACGCGGGCCGGTACGGTATCGTCGAGACTGATCGCGACTATGACATTCGCGGCAGCGTGACGCTGTCGATGCGGCTCGGCGGAGGTGCGGCGGAGCGGATTCGGCAGGCGACGGCGCGTACCAACGGCGCCGATGCACGACTGCGCCGGACCCGTATCGACGCCCAAAGGGATGCTGAAATCGCACTGTCCGACATCGACGCGCTGGAGACGGCGCGCGATGCGATCGAGACCAACTACATCGCCAGCCGACGGTCGCGGGATGTGCTGGCCGAGCGGTTCCGGGTTTCACGCGGGACGCTTTTCGATCTGCTGAGTGCCGAAAACAACTATTTCGGCGTGGCATCGCGCTATATCCAGACCGTGATCGAGCTCGATAGCGCCCGGTACGCCCTTCTTGCCCGTACCGGCCGATTGCTGCCGGAACTTGGCATCGACCCTTCAAGCTTGGAATCCCGATGAGCAGATCACCCGACCTGGTCGAGCATCCCCGCCCACGCTTCGCACCTTGGCTGACGGAGCCGATGTTACGCAACAAGGCGACCTACATGAAGGTCGCGCTTGCCGCAGCGATGGTGAACATATTCGGTCTCATAACCTCGCTATTCACCATGACGGTGTACGATAGGGTCGTTCCAAACAACGCATTTACGTCGCTGGTAGGCCTGTCGATCGGGCTGCTCGTGGTAGTGGTCTTTGACTTTCTGCTGCGGATCCTTCGAGCCTATTTCACCGATCTCGCCGGCGCCGACATCGATCACGACGTCGGTGGCCGGGTCTTCCGGCGACTGGTCGCGATCAGGCTCGACCAGAAGAGAGGATCGACCGGCGCGTTGACCGGCATGATGCGCGAGTTAGAGACGCTGCGGGACTTCTTCGCCTCCGCCACCATGACCGCGTTGGTCGATGTGCCCTTCATTATCGTGACCCTGGTATTCATCGCGATTCTGGGCGGCCCCCTGGTGTGGGTGCCGCTCGCCGCGATCCCGATCGTGATCGGCGCCGGATGGCTGACACGGCCAGCGCTCGATCGATTGTCGGCAAAGTCGATGAGCGAGGGATTGTCGAAGCAGAGCGTGTTAGTCGAAACCGTCGGCGCGCTGGAAATGGTAAAGACCTCTGGCGCACACCGCTTGCTTGGCAGGCGCTGGAGCCGCGCTAACGTGGCACATGGCGACAGTTCGACCCGCCAGCGGCTGGTATCGACGATCGCGACCACGGTCGCAGCCTCCGCCAACACCCTGTCCTATGCGGGGACGGTGGTCGCCGGCGTGTTTCTGATCGCCGAGCACCGGCTCACCACCGGCGCGCTGGTCGCATGTTCGATCCTGTCCGGTCGAGCGGTCCAACCGCTCGCGACCATCGCCGCGCTACTATCGCGTCTGTCCGCGACGCGTGCCGCCTACAAGCAGATAAACGGCATGATGGAAACCGGATCGGAGGAACCCGCCAGCGGCGCTCTTCGGCCGAGCAAGTTCGAAGGCCGTATAGAGTTCCGCGGCGTCGAGTTCCGTTATCCAGGCGCAGCTGAAAAGACGCTGGCCGAATTTAACTTGGTCATCCCAGCGGGTCAGCGCGTGGCGCTGCTTGGCAGGGTCGGCTCGGGCAAGTCGACCATCGCGCGCCTCATCCTCGGCCTTTACCCGCCCAAGGAGGGCCTGGTGATGATCGACAACACCGATATCCGCCAATACGACCCCTGGGTGATGCGCGGACTGATCGGAACCGCGCTCCAGGAGCCGGTCCTGTTGTCCGGCAGCGTCCGCGAGAATATCCTGCTCGCACGGGACGGGATCGATGACGCGGAGATGCTGCGCGTTGCGGAGCTGTCGGGGACCCATGTCTTCATGGGACAACTTGCCAACGGCTATGACCTGCAATTGGCCGACCGCGGCGAAGGATTGTCGGGTGGGCAGCGACAGGCAATCTCGCTTGCCCGCGCGCTCGCTGGCCGGCCGCAGATCGTAGTATTCGACGAGCCGACCAGCGCGATGGATCAGGGTAGCGAGGCACAGTTAATCGGGCGGCTGCAGTCGGAACTTCAGGGCCGCACCTTTGTGCTGATTACCCATCGCCCGGCATTGTTGCGTCTCGTCGATCGGATTGTGATGGTAGAGAATGGTCGCGTAGTGCAGGACGGTCCACGGGACGCGATCCTCAAGGAACTTCAGCGCCCCCGTGTCGCGGCCTGAGAACAGATTCATGACCGATACCTATACCCACCACACCCACCTCGAAGATCTAGCCGACCGGATAAAACCCAAAGCCGTTTCCAACCTGCTCCTGTGGTTGATTCTCGGCTTCGTCGCGGTCTTCGTGATCTGGGCAAGCGTCGTGAAGCTCGACCGCACCGTGCATGCGCTCGGTCGGGTGGTGCCGTCAAGCCGACTTCAGGTGCTGAGTAGCCTGGAAGGCGGCATCGTAGCAGAGATCTTCGTACGGGCCGGCGACATAGTTTGGCGCGGCCAGCCCTTGGTCCGCCTCGACCGTACGCAGGCAGGCGCCGAACTCGGCAGCTCGGAGGCAACAGTGGGCGCGCTTGCTGCGAAGATTGCGCGGTTGCAGGCAGAGATCGCGGGCCGCAACCCGGTCTATCCCACCGCGTCCACGCCCGAGCTCGCTGAGCAGATCGATATCGAGCGGTCGCTCCACACCGCCCGGATGAGCGATCTTGCGAGCCTCAGTTCGGCTGCGGCAGCGCGCGAGACGCAAGCGTTGCGCGCCGTTACCGAAGCACGGGCCGCTTATCAGTCGCGCCTTTCGTCACGCAATTCCGCGCGACGCCAACTCGATCTGATGCGCCCGCTGGTAGAGCGCGGGATCGAACCGCAGCTCACCTTGATCCAGCTCGAAAATACTGCGGCGATCGCCATTACGGATGCGGCACAGGCCGCGGCCGGGATCGCGCGTACGGAATCGGCCGTAGCGGAAGCACATGCCTCGCTAGCGCAGGTCCGTGGCGCTTGGCGAGCGCAGGCCGGTACCGAACTTGCCGCTGCGCAGGCTGAACTGGCCTCTCGGCGCCAAGGCGTACCTGC
>Ga0308157_10004659_pt1 | contig 17964 bp, 12 predicted proteins | sample PhyBR1_FD_201035 | JGI IMG/M metagenome (GOLD analysis project Ga0308157, IMG submission 201035) | Phyllosphere microbial communities from UC Gill Tract Community Farm, Albany, California, United States - DLSLB.R1 | ecosystem: Host-associated > Plants > Phyllosphere > Unclassified | place: USA...
ATCGAAAAACCAGGACCAGACCGAATTCATGCTGCTGCTGCTGGCGCATACCTCGCTCGAATCGTCGGCCTCGATCAACCTGGTGATGATCGGCGGCGACGGCCGTCCGCGCCAGAAAGGCCTGACCGACATCCTGCAGGAATGGATCACCTTCCGCTTCGCCACCGTCACCCGCCGCACGCAGTTCAAGCTGGGCAAGGTGGACGCGCGCATCCACATCCTCGAAGGCCGGCAGACCATCCTGCTGAACATCGACGAAGTGATCCACATCATCCGCAACTCGGACGAACCGAAGGCGGCGCTGATCGAACGCTTCAAGCTGAGCGACATCCAGGCCGAAGACATCCTGGAAATCCGCCTGCGCCAGCTGGCGCGGCTGGAAGCGATCAAGATCGAACAGGAACTGTCCGAGCTGCGCAAAGAGAAGCAGCTGCTGCAAGACCTGCTGGACAACCCGTCGTCGATGAAGCGCGCCATCATCAAGGAAATCGACAACGACGCCAAGACCTATGGCGACGCGCGCCGCACGCTGATCGAAGAAGCGCAGAAAGCGGTGGTCGAACAGAAGGTGGTTGACGAGCCGGTCACCGTCATCATCTCCGAAAAGGGCTGGATACGCGCACGCAGCGGCATCGGCCACGACGCCGCGCAATTCAGCTTCAAGTCCGGCGACGCGCTGTACGGCGCCTTCGAATGCCGCACGGTGGACCACCTGCTGGCCTTCGGCAGCAACGGCCGCATCTACTCGGTGCCGGTGGCGGCGCTGCCCAACGCGCGCGGCGACGGCGTACCGGTGACCACGCTGATCGACCTGGCGTCCGGTTCACGGCTGCTGCACTACTTTGCCGGCAACGGCAACACGCGGCTGCTGCTGGCCACCAGCGCCGGTTTCGGCTTTGAAAGCAAGGCAGGCGACATGGTCAGCCGCAACAAGAGCGGCAAAGCCTTCATCACGCTGGACGACAACGACAGCGTGTTGCCGCCAACGGTAATCCCGGAGACCGCCAGCGCGGTGGCAACGCTCTCGTCGGGCGCGCGGGTGCTGGTGTTCGGCATGGACGAAATGAAGGTGCTGACCAACGGCGGCCGCGGCGTGATCCTGATGGAGCTGGGCGACAAGGAAACCCTGCTGGCGGCCAAGCCGATCAGCCAGAAAGGCGTGACCGTGTTTGGCAGCGGCCGTGGCGGCAAGGCGCAGGAAGAGCGGCTGTCGGCATCGGCGCTGGCAGTCCACTTCGGCAAGCGCGCCCGCAAGGGCAAGGAGCTGGCCACCAAGATCAAGCCAAGCGGCTTGACGCCGATCGTTTAAAGGCCGCGCTTGCCGCCCCGGCGCGGCGCGGACGCAAAAAAGGCGGGCATGCTGATGGCATGCCCGCCTTTTTCATTGCACGGCCGCAGCCGTGACGTGATTAGTGCTTGGCGGCGGCTTCCTTGACTTCCGCGTCAGCCTTGGCCTTGACCGCAGCGGTCTTGTTGGCGGCCAGCGCCTTGTCTTCGGTGGCGTCAACGGTAGCCTTGATTGCTTTGGCGTCAGCTTTCACCGATTTTTTCTCGGCTTTCTCTACCGCTTTAGCGACATCCTTATCGCCTTTGGCGGCAGCTTTGGCCTTGTCTTCAGGATCGGCCTTGGCGACCTTCTCGTTGGCCTTGGCTTGTTCCACGCCTACCTTGGCTTGCTGCTCTTCGTGCACCTTGTCAGCCTTGGCGATGGCTTTGTTGGCTTTCTTGTCGGCCTTGGCATCAGCCTTGGCTTCCTTCTGTTCAGCCTTGGCGATATCCTTGCCGGCTTCGTGCTGCGCCTTGGCGACGTCCGAAGTCTGGGCAAAAGCAGCGGTGGCAAACAGGCCGGCGATCAGAGTGGCGATAATTTTGTTCATGGTTTTATCCCTTTCGGTGTTGTTGGAGTGCGTGAGACACACTGTATGCTCACGTCGCCGCACACTCTGTACGCTAGCGTACTAAATCGCCTTATTGCCTTGCCGGCCGGGAATACAGATCGATGATGGTGGTGATCGCCTCGGCGCACACCGAGCAGAATTTCTCGCTGCGGTCGAACATGATGCACTGCATTTCAGGGCGATAGTAGCCGGTGGCTTCGTAGTTGGCGCCCTCGAATGCGCCGACCGTATGCACATGCGGATCGCGCGAGAACAGCGCGCTGCTTTGCTGCAAATCGCGGGTGAACAAGGCGCTCATTTCCGCCTCCGGCCGGTTGTTGGCGCGCAGCGCGGCGCGCTCCTTCTGGTAGGCGCGCGACGCGGTTTCGTAAGCATCCTTCGGCCACGGCGTCGGCAGCGGCGTGCCCTGCTTCACAAACCTGTTCCATTTCAGATTGGCCGGATCGTGCAGCGCGGTGGCATTGGGTTCCCACGGTTCGCGGCGCTCGCCGCCGGTGGCGTAAGCGACCGGCGAGGTGTAGTACTCGTCGGCCAGGCCGGCGAAGTGGTGGCCGAATTCGTGCACGAACAGGTAGTTGGCCCAGTCATTGCCGGCCGCCGCCGTGCTGAACTGGCCGAAGATACCGCCACCGCCGTAGGTATCGTTGTTTACCAGGATCTCGATGAACTCATACGGCGCATACTGCGCCAGCTCGCGCAAGGCGCGGTTATCGGTGGTCAGCACATAGCGTTCGCTGCCGAAGATATCGTAGCGGGTGCCCAGCGGCGATTCCTTGTAGGCGCCGGTCGACGGGCGCGACACGCCGGACTCGCTGGTCGGGCGGGCGATGGCCCAGACGTTGAAGTCGCTGGCGCGCTCCTTGAACGGCGAGGTGGTGAACAGGTGATCGGCCAGGCGGCGCGCATCGGCCTCGAATTTTTTCATGTCGGCCTGGGTGTAGCCGTCGCCGACGATCAGCAGGTCAACCTTGTCCTCGGACGGACCGTTGACGCGGATGCCGAGCGGCTTGACCGGCGCCGGCGGCTGCTTGCGGATCACCTCCATGGCGTTGGGATCGACGCTGGCGGTCCACACCACCGAGAACAGATTGCGTTCATCGCGCTTCAGGATGCGCACCTTGACCGGCTGCTCCGGCCTGGGGAAGCGCACCGACTCCTGGAAGCCGCGATTGGCGCGGGTGGCCTCGTCGGTGGTGCGCCACTCGGCGAAAATCGTCGAGAAGCCGCGCGAGTACAGCAGCTTGCCGGTTTTGGCGTCGACCACTTCGACCAGGTTGTTGCCACGGTTGGTCTGGTCGATAGTCTGGGTCAGGTTGCCGGGCCACGGCAGCGGCTCGATCACCACGCGTTCGATGGCGTAGTGCTCGTCAAGGGCGTTGCCGCTGTGGAGGTAGTCGAGGCGCATGGTGGCGGGTTGCGCGGCCAGCGCGGGGACGGTGCAGGCGAAAAGCGCCAGCAGGGAGATGAGGCGGCGGAGCATGTGGTGGTCCTGACGGTCAGTTGGAGGTGAGCGACATTGTAATGCGGCGGGCGCGGACGCGGGCGGGGCGGCGGGCGGGGCGGCGGGCGGCGGGCGGCGGGCGGCGGGCGGCGGGCGGCGGGCGGGCCGATTATTCGGTGCGCAGCGATTGGCCGATGTCGAGCGGGCGGATGTCGAGGCGCATGTTGAGGATGGAGTAGCTTTGCGGCGCGGCCGAGGCGTAGGCGACGCTGTCGCGCGTCTTGCTCAGTGTGAACTGGAAGCCCAGCTCCGGCAGCGGCGTGTTGCGGCCGCTGGTGGCGATGCCGATCGCTTCGCTGCGGCGGTTGTTCATCAGGCTCTCCATCAGCTGCACCAGCGCGTTGCGGCCCAGGATATCCGGCGAGAACACCGGATCGGCCACCAGGTCCTTGTGCGGCTTCAGCTGCCGCCCGGCCTTGGCCTGCGACGGCGTAAAGCTGTGCGTGCCCAGATCATACAGATCGCCGTTATCCAGGTAGCTGATGACCGCGTTGGAGATATTGAAACCGGCGCTGGCGGCATCGGTGGTAGCGCGCGACAGGTCAACCAGCAGCGCGCCCTTGCTGCCGACGATCTCCACCCGGCGCCGGCTATCGACCACCATGGCAGTGTTCTCGTCGATGCCCAGGCCGTACTTGTAACCCTTCTTCAGCATCGCCGGGATCATGCGCGCGAAGCGGCCGCGCACCAGGAAATGCTGGTCGACAAACACATCGTCGCCGATGAAGCCCAGGCCGGGCGCGATCTCCTCGCCATCGCGGACGCCGCCGCGCAGCGTAGCAAACACCGTCTTCGGCGCATAAAACATGGTGGCACTCATCACCGCCGCGCCGGCGCTGTTGCCGGCCACCACACCGCCCTTGCGGTAGACCTCCCACACCGCCTCCAGCACGGCGCTGCGGCTACCATCCTCGCGCACCAGCGCCTGCGTGATGCGCGCCTGGTCGCCGCCGGAAAAGAACACGCCGCCGGCGCCGCGCACGGCATCGGCCAGCAACGGGTCCTCGGCGGCCTTGCGAAAATCGCTGTCGGCCAGCTTGACCGCCAGCGGGATCTGGAAAGCGTCGGCGCCGTAGCGCTTCAGGTAGTCGACGATGGCAGCCGCCACCGGCGCCGGATCGGCCGCCGCCGAGGCGAACACCGCGATGCGTGCGCCCTTGCCGCCAGCCAGCTGCACGATGCGCTGCCACACCGCGTCATTGTCCGGCCGCAGCCCGCCGCCGATGATCACCAGCGCGCCTTTCGGGCCGTCGGCGGCCGGCGCCGGCGCCACTGCTACCGGCACGGCAGGCTCGGTCTGCGCCGCACGCGCCGCTTTGGCCGGCGACTGCGCACCGCCGCCGTGGGCCGCGCCCAGCGGCATGGCCAGCATCAAGGGGAACAGCCAGCGAAACAGCATGCGCATCGTACGCTCCAAATAAAAAACGGGACACTGTCCCGTTAATATACCTGAAGCCGCGCTAGCGGTAACGATATAGCGGCTGCTGCAGCTGGATCGGCCGGATGTCCATGCGCAGCTTCAGCACCGAATACGCCTCGACCTCGGTGCCGGCATAGCCGACACTGTTGATGGTCTTGGAGAAGCGGAACTCGAAGCCCAGCTCCGGGTTGAAATCGCGCGGATTGCCGAAAGCGATGCCGATCGCGTCCTGCTGGGCGTTGTCGATCAGGTTGACCATCAGGTCCAGCACCGCGTTGTTGCCAAGAATATCGTTGGTATAGACCGGCTCGCGCGTGTCCGGCTGGTTCGGGTCCAGCTTGTTGTCAGCCTTGTCCGGCGACGGCGTGAACTCGCGCGACACCAGGTTGAACTTGTCGCCCCGGTCCAGATAGCTGATGGTGGCGTTGGAAATATTAAACCCCTTGATGCCACGGTCGGTGATCGCCGCCGACAGATCCAGCAGCAGCGCGCCGCTGTAACCGATGATCTCCACATCGCGCCTGGCGTTGACCACCATGGCGGTGTTCTCATCGATGCCCAGGCCGATCTGATAGCCTTTCTTCAGCATCACCGGGATCATGCGCGCAAAGCGGCCGCGCACCAGCAAGTGCTGGTCGATGAACACATCCTCGCCGATGAAACCGAGGCCGGCGGAAATCTCGTGGCCGTCATTGACGCCGGCCTTCAGCATGTCCAGCGTCGACTTGGCGTCGTAGAACATGGTGGTGCTCATGATCGCCGCGCCGGCGCTGGAGCCGGCCACCACGCCGCCGTCGCGGTAGACGTCCCACACCGCGTCCAGCGCCGCCGTGTGGGTGCCGTCCGGGCGCACCAGCGCGCGGGTGATGCGCGCCTGATCGCCGCCGGTGAAATAGATGCCGGTGGCCGAATGGATCATCGCCACCGTCTCCGGGTCCTCGGCCGCCTTGCGGTAATCGCTGTTCGGCCAGGTCACGCCGAGCGGAATGGCAAACGCCTGCGCGCCATATTGGTTGAGGCGGTTGACGGTAGCCTGGGCGGCTGCCTCCGGGTTGATCGACGCACCGCCAAACACGCCGATGCGCGCGCCCTTGCCGCCCGCCAGCATGACAATGCGCTGCCAGACTTCGGCGTTTTCCGTGCGCAGTCCGCCGCCGATGATGACCAGATTGCCGGCTGGCGGCGCCAGCACCGGCTTGGGTGGCGGCACGGCCTTGGCCGGCTTGCTGGTCTTGCCCGGCACCTGGACCTTGGGCACCGGTGTGGCTGCGGCAGCCTGCGCGGCGCCTGCCAGCGCCAGCAGCCATAGCATGCACAGCCGCATGCACAGCCCCTGGAGCGTAAAACCAGTTAAATTCATGTTGCCCTTCCGATGAAAACCGGCGCCGGGCTGTGGCCGGGCGCCGTTTATTGCTGCTTGTTACTGCCGACTGCCAGATGATACCAAGCTATTGCTTAAAAACGCATTACTTGAAGGCGTAATTTACACTAGCGTAGAAGCGGCGGCCGCGCACATCGGTATAGGTCGGGTCATAGCCCGAAATGAAATGATAAGCCTGATTCGAGAATGGCGGCGCCTTGTCGAACAGGTTCTGGATGCCGGCACGCAGCTTCAGCTCCTTGGTGGCTTGCCAGGCGCCGGTCAGATCCCACAGCGAATACGAGCTGACGCGGTTGGCTGCCACCACCGAGCCGTCGTCGGTGTTGATCGCCGAGTTCTGGTCTTCATAGCCGCTGGAGAAGGTGTTCGACAGGCTGGCGGCAAACGGGCCGTTGTCCCAGTCCAGCGTGATGGTGTGGCGCCAGCGCTGCACCACGCCGTCGGTGACGAAGCGGCCCAGGTTGCTGACATACGGCGCATCCTTCTCGTTCTGGATCTTGGAATCGGTCACATAGGTGCCGCTCAGGCGGCCGCCGAAACGGCCGGCCCAGGTCTGCACGCCCTTGTAGTCGATGGTCAGGTCGAGGCCGGCGGCCTTCTGGGCGCCGCGGTTTTCCTTGTACAGGTCGATGTGATCGATGTAATCGTCATCGTCGCGGTGGATCAGGCTGGCGTACTTGACCGGATTGGCCAGCAGCACATCGTCGCCGATCTCGGCGATCAGGTCGGTGCGCTTGATATTCCAGTAGTCCAGCGACAGCAGCACCTGCTTGCTCGGCTGCAGCACCATGCCCAGCGAGAACTGGCGGCTCTTCTCCGGCTTCAGGTTGGCGTTCGAATAGCGGTGGGTTTCCCAGTTGTTGGCACAGTCGGCGTAATTATTGTCGACCGTGGCGCAATAGACCGGGTCCGGCAGCGTGGCGGTGGCGCTGGTTTGGGTCGGGCGGTACAGATCGGTCATCGACGGCGCGCGGAAGCCGCGCCCGGCCGAGGCGCGGAACAGCATGGTCTTGGCCGGCATATAGCTGAGGCCCACTTTCGGGCTGGCGGCGCCGCCGACCACGTCGTAATGGTCGTAACGCGCCGACAGCTGCGCCTCCAGCTGCTTGGTCACGGGCAGCAGCAGCTCGCCATAGATAGCCTTGATCTTGCGGCTGTAGCTGGTGGCCTGGCCGCCGTCCGGCGCGCTATCGTTGTTGATGTTGTCGCTCATCAGCAGCTCGGACGGGTTGTACTCGGTCTTCTCGCGGCGGAACTCGCCGCCGACGGCCAGCGCGGCGTCGCCGCCGGCCAAGGTGCCGACCGCGTGCGACACCTTGAAGTCGACCGAATCCATGGTGCCGCGCGCGTGGCGCACTTCCTGGTTGACCTGGATGCTGTTGATCAGGTCGCGGCCGGCCTGGCTGGACGGGCCGAACGGGTTGATGACGCCGTCGGCGATGCCCTGCATCAACTGGTCGTACAGCAGATAGCCGTGGGTGTCGCGGTCCTTGATGACGTTGACGCTGTGGTTGAGGCCGACATCATAATCCCAGCCATTGCGGCTGCCGCTCCAGCCGACCACATAGCGCTGGCTCTCGCTGATCAGCTCCGAAGTGCGACGGCCGGCTTCGCTGAGGCGGGCGTTGACCTGCACTTCGCCAGGGATGTCGTCGTCGGCGCTGGCCTCGTCGGACAGCAGGTCATAGCCGGCCAGCGCCGGGATCTTGCGGTAATCGAGGTAGCCGGTGACGCGCGCCGACGAAGCGGCGTACCAGGTCTTGGAGCGGCTCAGCGCCACCTCGGCGTACAGCTGGTTTTCCGGATTCAGCTGCAGCACGCCGCGCGACAGGATGTTGGCCTTCTCCGATTTCGGATACAGCTCGGTGTCGCCCATGTAATTATAGGTACAGGCGTCGACGCCGCCGGTGCCGTTCGGCAGGTAGACGTTGGCCGGACCGTTACAGGTCGGCACGCTAGGATTGATGGTGCGGTTGGTCAGCGGCTTGCCGTTGATGGTGAAGCCCTGCTCGTTCAGGTAGTCGCGCTGGGCGCCGGTCAGGCGGATATTGCCCGGCGAAGTGTAGCCGGACAGCAGGTGCGGCAGGCGCTCGGCGATGTGCAGGTCGTTGACGAAATCGCGCTGCGACGTGCTCAGCGCGCCGGTGCGCTGCACATCGGCAACGATGAAGACGTTGTAGCCATCCTTGGCCAGGTCGCCGGTGCCGGCGCTGATGCTGGCGGTGCGCTTGCCGGCGCCGCCCTCCTCGGTCTTCAGGCCATAGACGTTCAGCTCCAGCCCCTGGAAATCCTTGCGGGTGATGAAGTTGATGACGCCGCCGATGGCGTCGGTGCCGTACAGCGCCGAGGCGCCGTCCAGCAGCACTTCGACGCGGGCGATGGCAGCTGCCGGGATGTTGTTCAGGTCGACGCCGGTATCGTCGCCGGGCGAGGCAAAGTTGGCCATGCGGCGGCCGTTCAGCAGCACCAGCGTCGACGAGGTGCCGATGCCGCGCAGGTTGGCGCTGTTGAAGCCGCGCTGGTCCTTGCCATCGCTGATGCTGCCGGCGTCGGTCAGGCCGCCGACGTTGGCCGACAGCCGCTGCAGGATTTCCGCAGCGGTGGTGACGCCCACCTTGTCGATTTCCTCGCGCGTGATGACCTGCACCGGCAGCGCGGTTTCCGACTCGATGCGCTTGATCGCCGAACCGGTGATTTCCACCCGCGCCAGCGGCGCCGGTGCACTGTCCTGGGCTGCCGCCTGGCCGATCAGGCCGGCCGCCGCGCCGACGCTCAGCGCCAGCCGGACGGCGCGCATCATGGTGGTGTTGGGTGCTGCTTGCATATTCTCTCCCCGATATTCGATATATAAATAATTCATTTAAACTAACTGTACGCACATGCAGCGGAAAACTCAAGAAAGCCGCGCCCGTTTCGCCCTTGGGCGATTTACTTTGTGAAAATACTGCTACATACTCAATCCTTCACCGAAACTCCGGACCCGCCATGCACGCAACCAAATATTCCCTCTCCGGCCCGTACACCAACGCCGCCTACACGCTGACCAGCCTGCATTTCGGCACGCCCGGCAGCGGCAAGAAGGTCTACATCCAGGGCTCGCTGCACGCCGACGAAGTGCCCGGCATGCTGGTGGCGCAATTCCTGCGCCGCGAGCTGGAAGCGCTGGAAGCAGCCGGCAAGATCAGCGGCGAGATCATCCTGGTGCCGGCCGCCAATCCGATCGGCCTGGCGCAAGCCATCCACGGCGCCGCCTTCGGCCGCTTCGACCTGACCACCGGCGTCAATTTCAACCGCGCCTACAAGCACGTGGCTGCCGACCTGAAGCAATCGCTGGTGGGCAAGCTGGGCGCCGACGCGCAGGCCAATGTGGCGCTGATACGCGAACACGCGCGCGCCTCGATTGCCGACTGGCAGCCGAAGACCGATGCTGAAACGCTGAAAAAAGCCCTGATGACGCTGGCGATCGATGCCGACATCGTGCTCGACCTGCATTGCGACAACGAGGCGGTGCTGCACATCTACGCCGGCACGCCGCTGGCCGAAGGCATCGCGCCGCTGTCGGCCATCCTCGGCTCGCACGCCACGCTGCTGGCCTACGAGGCCGGCGGCGAGCCGTTCGACGAGGCCTGCAGCCGCCTGTGGTGGGACCTGGATGAACATTTCAAGCACCAGTTCCCGATCCCGGCCGCCTGCCTGTCGACCACGGTGGAGCTGCGCGGCGAGCAAGAAGTCAGCTACGAGCTGGCGCGCAAGGACGCTGCCGGCCTGCTGCAGTTCCTGACCTTGCAGGGCGTGCTGAACGCGGATGACGCCGCCGCCCAGGCCGCCGCCGCCGTGCTGCCGGCGCCGCTGTGCGAGGCAACACCGCTGGAGGGCGTCGAGCCGCTGTATGCGCCGCACGCCGGCATTCTGGTGTACACCCGCGAGCTGGGCGCGCGGGTGGCGGCCGGCGACGCCATCGCCGACCTGATCGACCCGGTCAGCGGCGACACCACGGTGCTGCGTGCCGCCGTCGACGGCGTGTTCTTCGCCCGCAGCGCGCACCGCCATGTGATACGCGGCATGAACGTCGGCAAGGTCGCCGGCGCCAAGGCTTACCGTGACGGCGATCTACTGAGCGCATGATGACTAAAAAATTCAAACTCCCGCACACCTTTGTCCTGCTGTTCATCATTCTGGCGCTGATCGCGGCAGCCACCTGGCTGGTCCCCGGCGGCAAATACGAGACGCATCTGGTCAACGGCAAGCAGCTGATCAACCCGGACAGCTTCCACTACATCGACAGCAATCCGCAGGGACTGGTGGCGCTGATGAAGGCGCCGATCAAGGGCTTTGTCGAAGCCGGCCAGATCATCGGCTTCGTGCTGATTGTCGGCGGTGCCTTTGCCGTGCTGCAGAAGACCGAGGCGATCGATTCGATGATCAAGTCGCTGGCGCGTGCGCACGCCAGCTCCAGGTTCATCCAGCGCGCGCTGATTCCGGTGTTTGTCACCATGTTCTCGATCGGCGGCGCGACGTTTGGCATGAACGAGGAGGCGATACCGTTTATCCTGATTTTCGTGCCGCTGGCGCTGGCGCTGGGCTATGACACGGTGACCGGCGTCTCGATTCCGTTTCTCGGCTCGCAGGTGGGCTTCTCGGCGGCCTTCCTGAACCCGTTCAACGTCGGCATCGCCCAGGGCATCGCCGGCGTACCGGTGTTTTCCGGCTGGGGCTACCGGCTGATCGTCTGGGCCATCGCCACCACGGTGACGGTGCTATTCCTGATGTGGTACGCGGCGCGCGTCAAGCGCGATCCAAGCTTGAGCCCGACCTATGCGCTGGACATCGAGAAGCGCAAGGAGCTGCCGCCCGGCGGCGTGCAGGATTTCCATGGCATGACCGGCCGCCACAAGGCGGTACTGTGGATTTTTGCCGGCGCGCTGGCGGTGATGGTGTTTGGCGTGGTGCACTACGAATGGTATATCGACGAAATCGCCGCGCTGTTCCTGACCATGGCGATCGTCATCGGCCTGGTCGGGCGGCTGGATTCGACCCAGATCGTCGAAGGCTTCATGCAGGGCGCGCGCGACCTGGTCGGCACGGCGCTGGTGATCGCGCTGGCGCGCGGCACGCTGGTGCTGGCGCGCGACGCCCACATCATCGACACCATGCTGCACGAGCTGATGCCGCTGGTGCAATCGTCGCACCCGGTGTTCGCGGCGTGGAAAATGTTTGGCATCCAGACGGTGATCAACTTCTTCATCCACTCGGGCAGCGGGCAGGCGGCGCTGACCATGCCGATCATGGCGCCGCTGGCCGACCTGGTCGGCGTCACCCGGCAGACGGCGATCCTGGCGTTCCAGTTCGGCGAATTCACCACGCCGATGATACCGACCTCCGGCATCACCGTCGGCGTACTGGCGCTGGCGCGCATCCCGTGGATCACCTGGGCCAAGTGGATGATCCCGCTGCAACTGATCTACGCCGTCCTCGCGCTGGCGCTGCTGGTGCCGCCATGCCTGATGAACTGGCAGTAGCCATGCCGGCGATATAAGTGGCTCGCCTCTGATCCACCTCAAAACGCACGAGGCATCAAGTGCTAACTTAGCCCCGCTGGCCATATTGGTGTCCTGATCAAAACCGCCGTTCCGGGGAGGAAAATCGATGTCTAACTTTGTTCAGAAATGCCTGTCACGCCAAGCTTCGCTGGAGGACATTGACGACTACATCGACCAGTGGCACGACCACCCCGGCAATCAAGCGCTACACGAATTTCTCGGCATGACGCGCGACGAATACGCCGGCTGGATCGCCGACGCATCGACACTGCCAGCGATTATCAGTTCGCATAAATATTCGGAAAATAACGCTCCATCAGCGTCGCCGGGCGGGCCGGCGGCGTGAAGCCGTAGCGGGCGTACAGCGCATGCGCGTCGCTGGTGGCCAGCATGAAGCGACGCAGCCCTTGCAGCTCTGGATGCGCCAGCACCGCCTCCATCAGCGCCTTGCTGACGCCTTTGCCGCGCTCCGCCTCCAGCACAAACACATCGGCCAGGTAGGCAAACGTCGCGCGGTCGGTGGTGACGCGCGCAAAACCCACCTGCCGGGCGTCCAGATAGGCGCCAAAACACAAGGAATTGGCGATCGCCCGCTCCACGGTGGCGCGCGGTATTCCCAGCGCCCAGGTCGAGCGCTCCGACAAAAATTGATGAATCAAGGTAAGGTCGAGCAGCGCCGGATCGGTGCTGATATGCAATTGAGCCATGTTTTCCGTGGTCATAAAGATAATGTTGACGTATTTTAGGGCAGCTTGCGGTTTATAATCGCTGTTGATCTTCAGCGACCCTCCCTTATTTGACTATGACTTCACAATTCTCCAAAAAAGCCGAAGCCTGGTCGGCCCGCTTCAGCGAACCGGTCTCGGACCTCGTCAAACGCTACACCGCCTCGGTATTCTTCGACAAGCGCCTGGCCAAGGCCGACATCCAGGGCTCGCTGGCGCACGCCGAAATGCTGGCCGCGCAAGGCATCATCAGCGCGCAGGACCGCGCCGACATCGAGCGCGGCATGACGCAAATCAAAGGCGAGATCGAGGCGGGCCAGTTCGAATGGCTGCTCGACCTGGAAGACGTGCACTTGAACATCGAAAAACGCCTGACCGAGCTGGTCGGCGACGCCGGCAAGCGGCTGCACACCGGCCGCTCGCGCAACGACCAGGTGGCCACCGACATCCGCCTGTACGTGCGTTCCGCCATCGACGACGTGCTGCAACTGCTGCACGCGCTGCGCGGCGCGCTGACCGACCTGGCCGAAAAGAATGCCGACACCATCCTGCCCGGCTTCACCCACATGCAGGTGGCGCAGCCGATCACCTTCGGCCACCACATGCTGGCCTACGTGGAAATGTTCGGCCGCGACGCCGAGCGCATGGCCGACGCCCGCAAGCGCGTCAACCGCCTGCCGCTGGGCGCCGCCGCGCTGGCCGGCACCACCTTCCCGATCGACCGCGTGCGCGTGGCCAAGACGCTGGGCTTCGACGACGTCTGCCACAATTCGCTGGACGCCGTGTCCGACCGCGATTTCGCCATCGAATTCACCGCTGCCGCCTCGCTGGTGATGATGCACGTGTCGCGCATGTCGGAAGAGCTGATCATCTGGATGAGCCCTCGCGTCGGCTTCATCGACATCGCCGACCGCTTCTGCACCGGCTCGTCGATCATGCCGCAAAAGAAAAACCCGGACGTGCCGGAACTGGCGCGCGGCAAGACCGGCCGCGTGTTCGGCCACCTGATGGGCCTGCTGACCCTGATGAAAGGCCAGCCGCTGGCCTACAACAAGGACAACCAGGAAGACAAAGAGCCGCTGTTCGACACGGTCGACACGCTGGTCGACACGCTGCGCATCTTTGCCGACATGGCCGGCGGCATCACCGTCAAGCCGGAAAACATGCGCGCCGCCGCGCTGCAAGGCTACGCCACCGCCACCGACCTGGCCGACTACCTGGTCAAGAAAGGCCTGCCGTTCCGCGACGCCCACGAAGCGGTGGCGCACGCGGTGCGCGGCTGCGACGACCTGAAGATCGACCTGGCCGACATGTCGCTGGAGCAATTGCGCGCCTACTCGACGCTGATCGACGACGACGTGTTTGCCGTGCTGACGCTGGAAGGCTCGGTGGCCGCGCGCGACCACGTCGGCGGCACCGCGCCCAACCAGGTGCGCCAAGCCATCGTCCGTGTACGCGAGCAACTGAAGTAAACTCCTGCCGCTGCGGCGGCGCCGATCTGTCCGCTTATTGATCTGGCACAGAACCGCGTCTGCCGCAGCGTTTAGCGTGAAGTCATCTACCACAGGAGGATGACATGAACCCACGCACACCCCTGCTCGCCGCCTGCCTGGCGCTTGCCGCGCTGCAATCCAGCGCTGTCCAACTGATGTCCGCCCCGGTGACGCCGGCCACGCCGCAGCAAGACGCCACGCTGGTGGCACGCCTGGTCGCGCTGGACGCGCGCGCCGGTCTGACCGCCGAATACAGCTTCCGTATCAGCAGCCAGCATCCCGGCCTGGTCGGACAGAAGATCGTCCGTGCCCAGCACACCTACCGTAACCTGCGCGTGTTCGGCTCGGAATCGGTGGTGGTGACCGACAGCGCCGGCGAGATTCTCAGCGTCGCCAGCGCCGACCGCCGCCCCGCCAGCGCCCCAGCCACCTGCATGCCCTGCGGCGGCGAACCAAGGCCCATGCCAGAGCCGGCCGTGCCACCTGCCCCGGCCCCGGCAACGCCCCCCGCGCCAGCGACGCCTGCGCCAGCCACCTCGCCAGCTCCCGCCACGCCATCGGTGCCCATCCCGCCGCCGTCGTCCGCCACACTGCCGGCTCCCGCCACGCCATCCGTGCCCGCCACCCCGCCCACTTCCGCACCGCGCCCGGCGCCGGCCACGCCGCCCACGCCAGCCGACCTGACGCCGACACTGGCCGGCGATGACGCCATCCGCATCGCCGTGCAACACGTCGCCCCCGCCGCCAGCCACCGCTGGCCGCCACGCGCCGAACTGCTGATCTACCCGATCATGAAAACCGTGCGCAGCGTCGACGCCATCAGCAAGCCGGACGAACAACTGAACGCGCTCGACCTCGAAGAAGTGGTGGACCGCTACGAGCTGGCCTACCTGGTCAAGCTGCGCATGGCGCAGGACGGCAAGCTGATCTACTACGATGTGGTGGTCAACGCCCACAATGGCGACATCATCACCCAATGGCCGGCGCTGCAAACGGTGATCGGCAGCGGCAACAGCCAGTACAACGGCGTGGTGCCGATCAGCACCTCGGCCACCAGCGGCGGCTTCCAGATGCTGGACAGCGCGCGCGGCACCGGCGGCCGCCACGGCGCCATGGCCATCACCAACGCCAACCACAGCTCGCCCAACAGCCCCGATCCCGGCAACATCTACACCAACAGCAGCAACACCTGGGGCGACGGCCAGCAATACAACGGCGGCGGCACCACCACCGCCAACGGCCAGACCGCCGCCGTCAACGCGCTGTGGGGACTGATGAATACCTACGATACCAACAAGAACGTGCTGGGCTGGCAATCGCTGGATGGCAACAACACCGCCACCTATATCGCCGCCCACATCGGCACCGCCTACGACAACGCCTTCTACGACGACAGCTGCCAGTGCATGTACATCGGCGACGGCAACAGCTTCACCAGCCTGGGAGCGGTCGATGTCATCGGCCACGAAATGTCGCACGGCGTCACTGCCGCCACGGCGGACCTGATTTACGCCGGCGAATCCGGCGGGCTGAATGAATCGGCCTCCGACATCGGCGGCGAGATGGTCGAAGCCTATGCCCGCAACGGCGGCGCCGGTCCGCTGATCCCCGGCGCCGGCAACGACTGGATGGTGGGCAAGGAGATCAGCAAGAGCGGCCAGCCGCTGCGCTGGATGTTCAAGCCCAGCAAGGACGGCAGCAGCCCGGATGCCTGGAACGCCAACCTGAAAAATCTCGACGTCCACTATTCCAGCGGCCCGAACAACCGCATGTACTACTTCCTGTCGCAAGGCTCCAAGGCCGATCCGGCTGGCGAATACCACAGCCCCTTCCTGACGCGCACGCCGGCCGCGATGACCGGCATCGGCAACGACAAGGCCTACCGCATCTGGTTCAAGGCGCTGACCACCAAGTTCACCTCGGCCACCAACTACGCCGACGCACGCAACAAGGTGCTGCAATCAGCGCAGGAGCTGTATGGCGCCACGTCGAAGGAAGCCATTGCCGTGCAGCGCGCCTACGCCGCCATCAACGTCGGCGCCGACATCGATGAAGAAAGTGGTGGCGGTGGCGGTGGCGGTGGCGGCGGTGGCGATGCGGTCGAGCGGATCAGCAATGGCGGTTTTGAAAACGGCGTCACCGGCTGGCGCGGCAACACCAGCGTGATCGGCGCGCGCAGCGGCCAAACGCCATATGAAGGCACGCGCTTCGCCTGGCTGGGCGGCAACGGCCGCCGCAGCAGCGCCACGCTGACGCAGCAGGTGCAGATCCCCGCCAACGCCAGCAGCGTGCAACTCAGCTTCGCGCTGCACATCGACACCGCCGAAATCAGCAACACCGTCTACGACACGCTGACGGTAACGCTGCGCGCGTCCGGCAGCACCGCGCCTGTACTGGCCACGCTGGCCACCTACACCAACCTGACGCCGGCCGCTGGCTACCAGCTGCATAACTTCGACCTGCTGCCGTTCAAGGGCCAGACCGTCACGCTCAGCTTCGCCATGCGCGAAGACCGTTCCAGGCAGACTTCCTTCGTGCTCGACCAGGTCAGCCTGCTGACCAAATGATCATCGCCGCCTGATGCGTGACCTGCTATCATCGAAGGCTCGACGCAGCTCACCATCAGGATATAAAAATGACCATAGGCGGAAAGACTATCGAACAAGCACTGGCCTCCCTGTCGGACATGACCGCAGGCGCGGTCCCGATCGGCAAGGACGAGCACCTGGCGCGCATCGCCCGTGCGCAGGCGTATATGCAGGCGCAGGGCATCGCCGCCATCTATATCAACGCCGGCGCCAACCTGACCTACTTCACCGGCACCAAATGGCACGCCAGCGAGCGCATGGTCGGCGCCATCCTGCCGGCGCGAGGCCAGGTCGAATACATCGCACCGGGCTTTGAAGAGAGTACGCTGAAGGACTTCATGCTGGTCGACGGCCACGTCAACTGCTGGGACGAACATGAAAGCCCGTACGCGCTGTTCATCGCTGTGCTGAAACGCCTCGGCATCGCGCCGAATCCGGCACAGCCGCCGCGCGTCGGCATCTGCGAGAGCGCTGCCTTCTTCATCTTCGACGGCATCCGCCCGCTGGCCGACGGCTACGCATTGGAGAATGCAAGCAAGGTCACCGCCCACTGCCGCACGCGCAAGTCGGCCGCCGAAATCGCCCTGATGCAGCGCGCCAAGGACATGACCATGGCGGTGCACGTCGCCACCGCCAGCATGCTGCGCGAAGGCATCACCACCAAGGAAGTGGAAGACTTCATCGACCGCGCGCACCGCAAGGTCGGCGCGGCGGCCGGCTCGTACTTCGTCATCGTGCTGTTTGGCGAAGCCACTGCCTACCCGCACGGCGTCAGCTACGTGCAGACGCTGAAGGCCGGCGACACGGTGCTGATCGACACCGGCTGCAAGCTGCACAACTACATCTCCGACATCACCCGCACCTACGTCTACGGCCCGATCAGCGAGCGCCAGCGCTCCGTATGGAACAGCGAGAAGAAAGCGCAAGCCGCCGCCTTCGCCGCCGCCCAGCTGGGCGTGCCGTGCGAACAGGTCGACCAGGCTGCCCGCCGCTCACTGGAAGCCGATGGCTTCGGCCCCGGCTACAAGCTACCCGGCCTGCCGCACCGCACCGGCCACGGCATCGGCCTCGACATCCACGAATGGCCTTACCTCGTCGGCGGCGACAAAACGCCACTGGACGTCGGCATGTGCTTCTCCAACGAACCGATGATCTGCATCCCCGGCGAATTCGGCGTGCGCCACGAAGACCACTTCTACATGACCGAAAACGGTCCGAAGTGGTTCACCGAACCAGCCCACAGCATCGACGACCCGTTCGGCCTGAAGCGTTAAAAAATTCGGGGTCAGTGCCTAATGCCGTTAAGTTAAGGATCTAGGCTAACCCGAGTTAGTTGTTGTAAACATGCGCGAAGGCTGTTAACCTTCGCGCCATGCTGTCCGACGCTCTCCCTTTGACCACATGTGACTTGCCAACTC
>Ga0308157_10004662_pt1 | contig 17961 bp, 14 predicted proteins | sample PhyBR1_FD_201035 | JGI IMG/M metagenome (GOLD analysis project Ga0308157, IMG submission 201035) | Phyllosphere microbial communities from UC Gill Tract Community Farm, Albany, California, United States - DLSLB.R1 | ecosystem: Host-associated > Plants > Phyllosphere > Unclassified | place: USA...
GGCGCCGACGGCGACGACCTCATCGGGGTTGACGCCCTTGTTGGGCTCCTTGCCGGTCTGCTTCTTGACGAAGTCGGCGACCGCGGGCATGCGGGTCGAACCGCCGACGAGCACCACGTGGGCGATGTCGCTGAGCTGCACGCCGGCCTCGGCGATGACGTCGTGGAACGGCTTCTTGGTGCGCTCGAGCAGGTCCGCCGTGAGCTCCTCGAACTTGGCGCGCGAGAGCGTCTCGGAGAGCGAGACGGGGCCCTCGCTGGTCAGCGAGAGGTACGGCAGGTTGATCGAGGTCGAGGCGGAGCTCGAGAGCTCCTTCTTCGCCTGCTCGGCCGACTCCTTGAGGCGCTGCAGCGCGATCTTGTCGCCCTTCACGTCGACGCCGGTCGACTTCTTGAACTGCTCGATCAGGTACTCGACGATGCGCTGATCCCAGTCATCGCCGCCGAGGCGGTTGTCGCCGCTGGTGGCGCGCACCTGGATGGTCGAGAAGTCGTCGTCCTTGCCCACCTCGAGCAGCGACACGTCGAACGTTCCGCCGCCGAGGTCGAAGACCAGGATGAGCTCGTCCTCCTGGCCCTTGTCGAGGCCGTAGGCGAGGGCGGCCGCGGTGGGCTCGTTGATGATGCGCAGCACGTTCAGGCCCGCGATCTCGCCGGCCTCCTTCGTGGCCTGGCGCTCGGCGTCGTTGAAGTACGCCGGAACCGTGATGACCGCGTCGGTGACCGTGTCGCCGAGGTAGTTCTCGGCGTCGCGCTTGAGCTTCTGCAGCGTGCGTGCCGAGATCTCCTGCGGCGTGTACGCCTTGCCGTCGATCTCCTGCGTCTTCCAGTCGGTGCCCATGTGGCGCTTGACCGACGCGAGGGTGCGGTCGACGTTGGTCACGGCCTGGCGCTTGGCGGGCTCGCCGACCAGCACCTCGCCGTCCTTCGTGAACGCGACCACCGACGGGGTGGTGCGAGCGCCCTCTGCGTTGGCGATGACCTTCGGCTCGCCGCCTTCGAGGACAGAGACGACCGAGTTCGTCGTTCCGAGGTCGATACCCACAGCACGTGCCATGACTTGCTCCTTCTGGTCAGAGTTGCTGAAGCCTTCTCGCGAAGCTTCCGTCGCGATGCCTCAAGCGTAAAACCTGCGCCGGATGGAGTCAAGTTGAAGTTGACACGAAGAGGCTCAAGTTTAGCTTCGGATGTGCGACATGGGGATTCGGCGACGCTCGGCCGAATCGCGCCGACAGATCCGCGAACGCGCTCACCTGTTCGGGTCCTCCCCACCGCGGACTGCGTATATACTAGGAACATATACGAAAGGTGCGCGATGGTCACGACGAAGCTCTTCTACAGCAATCGCACGCAGGCGGTGCGGCTCTCGAAGGATGTTGCCCTGCCGGATGACGTCGTCGAGGTCGAGATCGTCGCAAGCGGGCGATCTCGGATCATCTCCCCGGCAGGCGAGTCGTGGCACGACTGGTGGAACGGCGTCGAGTCGGTGACCGATGACTTCCTCGCCGAGCGCGATCAGCCGGAGGCGCAGGAGCGCGCGCTGTGAGCATCCGATACCTGCTCGACACGAACATCATCATCTTCGCGCTGCGACGAGGCGCCCCGGAGCTTCGCGACCGCCTCGCGCGAGAATCCGCGCGCCTCGCAACGTCCACCATCACGGCGATGGAGCTCGAGTACGGCGCGGCGAAGTCCTCGGATGCCGCCCGGAACCGCGCGGCCACCAGCAGGATGCTCGCCCTCGTGGAGATTCTGCCGTTCGACCGGCGGGCCGCCGAGCACGCGGGCGAGATCCGCGCAGATCTCGCCCGCCAGGGCACGCCGATCGGCGGCTACGACGTGCTGATCGCCGGAGCCGCCCGTAGCGCGGGGCTCATCCTGGTGACGAACAACACCCGCGAGTTCGAGCGCGTGCCCGGCCTGCAGCTGGAGGACTGGACTCGGGCGGCGTGAGGTGGGTGCGGAGGACCCATTGCTAGGCAACCAGGAACACGTCGACGACGACGCGATCGGGGTGACGTGTGCCGGTTCCGATGAAGATGCGCTCGCTCAGCCACCCCCACGGGCCGGAGCCCATGAGCTGCGGAACGCAGCGGAAATAGATGCGCTCGGCCGGCACAGGATCGCCCGCCACCAACGCGGCGATATCTTCTTCAGTCCCCGTCCTCAGGCCGAAATTGTCAATCGTGATGCAGTGGCCGCTGTCGAGCCGAATCGCGTACTTCGCGCGCAGCTCGGTGACGGTCGCCGAGCGGAGCGTCTGGAAGTCCGCACCGCCCGGCAGGATCTCGCCACCCGCATTCGGGCCGACGAACGTACCGCCTGTGATGGGAATGACGCGCTGGGCGCCTCCGTGCATCGCTCCCAGCTCGACCGGCTCATCGACCACAGCGGTGATGGTGCCGAAGTACTCCAGAGCGGGTGCGATCGGCTCGATGTTGTCGCGCATGACGTCAGTCCTCCTCGATGACTGCGGACTCAGTGACCCACGCACGGGCCTGCTCGCTGAAGGTGAACCCGAGCCCCAGCCGGTCCGGCACGATCATCCGCCCGTCACGGGTCTCCAGACGCTCCTCGAACAGCGGGTCGAGCCAATCGAAGTGCTCCACCCACGGCTCGGTCGGGTAGCACGCCGCCAGGTGCAGATGGATCTCCATCGCGAAGTGCGGGGCGAGCCCGAGACCCGCACGATCCGCCAGCGTCATCAGTCGCAGGAACTGGGTGATCCCGCCCACTCTCGGCGCATCGGGCTGAATGATGTCGCAGGCGCGCGCTTCGATCAGGCGCTCGTGCTCGGCGACGGAGGCGAGCATCTCCCCCGTCGCGATCTGCGTGTCGAGGGCTCGCGCCAGCTGCGCATGCCCCTCAGCGTCGTAGGCGTCGAGTGGCTCCTCGATCCAGTCGAGCTCGAACTCTTCGAACCGCCTCCCCATGCGAAGCGCCGTCGCCCTGTCCCACTGCTGGTTCGCATCGACCATCAGCGGGACCCGGTCGCCGATGTGCTCACGGACCGCTCGGACCCGACGCAGGTCTTCGGCCTGGTCGGGCAGCCCGACCTTGACCTTGATCCCGCCGATGCCTTCCTCGATGGACTGCGCGGCCCGATCGCACACCTCCGCAATCGATGCGTTCAGGAAACCGCCGGACGTGTTGTACGTGCGCACGGAGTCGCGATGCGCACCGAGCAGCTTCGACAGCGGCAGTCCCGCCCGCTTCGCCTTCAGGTCGTACAGCGCGATATCGATCGCGGCGAGCGCCTGGGTGGCCACGCCGGAGCGCCCGACGGACGCTCCCGCCCACAGAAGCTTCGTGTAGATCGACTGAATGTCGTTCGGGTCCTCCCCGAGAGCGATGTTCGCCACCTCGCGCGCATGCGCATACTGCGCCGGTCCGCCACCGCGCTTCGAGTAGCTGAATCCGTGCCCGGAAAAGCCCTGCGCCGTGTCGATCTCGGCGATCAGGAAGACGACCTCGGTCATCGGCTTCTGCCGTCCCGTGAACACCTTCGCATCGGAGATCTCGGTCTTCAGAGGGAGTGTGAGCGTGGACAGCCTGATCGATCGAATCGCGTCTCGCCGATACGTCATCGTGCGTTCCTCTCATTCGCCTGCGGCCGGTGGTCGACGTCACGCATCGGTGACGGCCGACATTGCGCGGCGCTGCTCGCGACGCGCTCGCTGCGCGCGCGGATCGGGTACGGGCGCGGCGGCCACGAGCTTCTGCGTGTACGGATGCTGCGGATCGTCACAGATCTGAGCGCTGTCGCCCTGCTCGACCAGCACCCCCTTCTCGAGCACCATCGTCCGGTGCGCGAACTCGCGCACGACCGCGAGGTCATGTGTGATGAAGAGATACGCGGTGCCCAGATCCCGCTGAATCTCGGCGAGCAGCTCGAGCACCGCCGCCTGCGTCGACACGTCGAGCGCGCTGGTCGGCTCGTCGCAGACGATGAGCGCCGGGTCGAGCGCCAGTGCACGAGCGATCGCGATGCGCTGGCGCTGACCGCCCGAGAAGTTGCCGGGGTACCGCCCGACGGTGTCTTTCGGCATGCGCACCCGCTCGAGCAGCTCACCGACCTTGCGCTGCGCTTCCTGCCTGCCGATCCGCCGGCTCGCAGTCAGCGGCTCCGCGAGGATCTGCCCGATCGTGAGCGCCGGGTTCAAGGACCCATAAGGGTTCTGGAAGATCACCTGGATCTCGCTGGCCAACGGGCGTCGCTGAGCTCGCGTCAGGCCGCTGATCTCCTTGCCCCGGAAACTGATCTTCCCGGCGGCGAGGGGCGTCAGGCCCAGAACGGCTCGACCGATCGTAGATTTTCCCGAACCCGATTCGCCCACCAGCGCGAGCGTCTCGTGAGAGGCAAGATCGAACGACACGTCGTGAATCACCCGGTTGGGCCTCGAACGCAGCCCCGGACGCTTGTACTCCACCGCAAGATTCACGGCGGTGAGAATCGATTCGGCCATGGTCAGCTCCGTTCCAGCAGGCTCGGCGTGCTGCTGATGAGCTGCCTGGTGTAGTCCTCCGCCGGTGAGTAGAAGATCGTGTCCAGATCTCCCCGTTCGACGATCTCTCCCTGCGACATGATCAGCACCCGATCGCACACGTCGGCGACGACGCCCAGGTCATGCGTCACGATCACAATGGCCATCCCGGTGGAGTCGCGCAGGTCGCGCAGCAGATCGAGGATCTCGGCCTGCACCGTGACATCGAGGGCGGTGGTGGGTTCGTCCGCGATCAGCAGCTTCGGATTGCCCGCGAGTGCCATCGCGATCACCACACGCTGGATCATGCCTCCCGAGAGCTCGTGCGGCAGCTTCCGCATCAGCGACTCGACATCGCGCAGCCTCACCCGGTTCAGCAGCTCGACCGCCCGCGCGTGCGCCTCAGCGCGCCCCTGCTTGCCCTGGCTGTGCACCCGAACGACCTCTTCGAGCTGCGAGCCGATCGTGAACGACGGGTCGAGCGCCACCATGGGCTCCTGCGAGACCAGTGCGATGCCGCTCCCGCGCACCTGCTGGTAGTCCTTCTCCGCAAGACCTGTGATGAGCCTGCCCTCGAGCCACGCGCCTCCGGAGGTCACCTCGCCGTTCGCCGGGAGGAGACCGAGCAGGCTGACAGCGGTGACCGACTTCCCGCTGCCGGACTCGCCCACCAACCCCACGATCTCGCCGGGGCTGACACCCCAATCGAGGTGACGCACGGTCTCGACCATGGCGTCGCCCACACGGAACCCCACCGAGTAGTCGACGACTGTCAGCAGCTCATCGCCTGCGGTCTCCGGCAGCACCACATCGCGGTGAGACTTCTTCGCGCGTCGGAACAGCCCGGCTGCCGCTTGCTTGCGTGTGTCTGAGGCGAGGTCGCGCAGGCCGTCGCCGAGGAATCCGAAGGCGAAAGTCATCAGGGCCACGATGCCGCCGGAGAACAGAAGGAAGTAACCGCTGCTGCTGAGCGCCTGCGACGCTTCGCCGATCATGCCGCCCCAGCTCGGGTGCGGCGGCCTGTCGGCGACGCCCAAGAACCCCAGACCGGTCTGCACCGACAACGCGATCCCGCTCAGGATCGAGGCCTGCACCAGCACGGGACCCACCACGCCGGGCAGGATGTGGCGCGACATGATGCGGCCGTCGCTGAGCCCGGACACCACGGCTGCCGACACGTACAGCTCGTCGCGGAACGAGATCACGGCAGCTCGGACGATGCGGATGAGGTTCGCCGACGCCAGGATCCCGAACGTGATCATCGCCGCTGCCTGGCTCTGACTGAACACCGCCAGCACGGCAAGGATCAGGATGATGTTCGGCAGCGCCATGAACAGGTCGACGACGACGCCGACGACCCTGTCGGCCCAGCCGCCGAGGTAGCCCGCGATGACGCCGAGCGCCGTCCCGATGATCAAGAACACGATCAGCGCCAGCGCCACCCCGAGGAGCGCGGGGCGGCCCCCGTAGAGCAAGCGGCTCAGGATGTCGCGCCCCACGGAGTCCGTGCCGAGCCAGTGGGCAGCCGACGGCGGTTCCAACGAGCGCGTAAGGTCCTGCTCCAGCGGCCCGTACGGCGCCAGAACATCGGCGAGCGCGACGGCCAGGATGACGAGCAGGATGAACCCCAGTGAGATCGCCGGAACAGCGTACTTGCGCATGGCCGTTCGCGACAGACCCTTCGGTGCCTGCCGGATCCGCCCGACCAGCTTGACGGACTGAGTAACGCTCATGACACCCTCACTCGCGGGTTGATGACGCTGTACAACAGGTCGACGATCAGATTGATGAGCACCACCACGATGGCGAACGTCAGCACCACTCCCTGCGTGACCATCGCGTCGTGCGTGTGGATCGAGTCGACGGCCATCAGACCGAGCCCCGGCATGGCGAAGACGCTCTCGACGAACACCGTGCCTGCCATAGCGCTGGCCGCCATCAGGCCCACCTGAGTGCTGATGCCGATGCCCGCGTTGCGCAGCCCGTGCTTCCAGATCACCGAGCCACGCCCGATTCCGGCGGCTCGGAGCGTGCGGATGTAGTCCATGTTCAGAACCGACATCATGGCGTCCCTGGTCACCTTCGCGATCACCGAGATCCCGTGGATCGAAAGAGCGAACCACGGCAGCACCAGGAAGTATGCCCAGTAGCCCACACCGTCTGACAGCGGTGAGTACCCGGTGGCGGGGAAGATCGGGATCGCGACGGCGAAGGTCGCAGCCAGCACGAGCGCCAGCCAGAAGTTCGGCAAGGAGAACCCGACCAGAGAAAGCGCGTCGACGAACTTGCTCACGGCGCCACCCCGCGCGGCGCTCCACACGCCGAACAGGACGCCTGCCGCGACCGCGATCACCAGCGACCCCAGCATCAGCGAAAGGGAGACGGGGAGGCGCTGCAGAATGAGGGCGAGCACCTCGCGCCCCGTATACAGCGATGTGCCGAAGTCGCCCTGCACCGCCCCCGCCAAATAGCTCAGGTAGCGCTGGACCACTGGCTGGTCGAGATTCATCTCGGCCCGCAGAGCCTGGTACTGCTCGTCCGTGGCCTCCGGCCCGAGCATCGCCCTGGCTGCATCACCGGGGATGAACGCCTGGAGCGCGAACGTCACCGCCGATACCAGGAGGAGCAGCAGAATCGACATCGCGACTCTTCGCAGGATCAGGTTCCACATCATCGTGCCTTTCCGCAGCGCGGCCCTATCGCCCGGTCGTTACTCCGACGCGGGCTCCCAGTCGTAGATGTACGACAGCAGCGGCGTCCCGCCGAGGAACTCCGGCGCCTGGAGCGCGTCCTCGTCGAAGAAGTACACTTCCTCGACCTGGGACACGGGAACGATGACCGCTTCGTCCATCAGCGCCTTGGTCATCGCCTTGGCCGCAGCGCCGCCCTCGTCCGCACCCGCGTCGATCAGTGTCTGGTACGCCTTGTCCAGCTTCGGGTCGTCGACGTCGAAGACGTTCATCACGCCGGAGTCGCTCATGAGCATCGGCAGCCACATCAGCATCGGCTTGCCGCTGTTGTCATGCTGCGCCGCGGTGACCTCCTTGGTGTTGATCACGTTGACCCAGTCGCCCGTGTCGGTCGCGGGGACCAGCTCGACGTTGATGCCGAGCTCCTCCCATTGCGCCGCTACTGCTTCGACCATGACCTTCGACGCGGGCTGGTGTCCCTTGTACGTGATGCTCATGTCGAAGCCGTCGCCGTAGCCCGCTTCCTCGAGCAGCTCGTGCGCACGATCGGGGTTGTAGTCGTAGTGGTCGGAGAGCGACTCGTCGTAGCCGTACGAAGAGTCGCCGGGCGTAGCGGGGACCGCATCACCGTAGCCGTAGTCGCCGTATGCGGCCGCGGTGATGGCGTCTCGGTCGAGGCCGAAGTTCAGCGCCTGCCTCACCCGGACGTCGGCCAGCGCGGGCGAAAGCTCGCCGTTGCGGTCGAGGAGCCAGATCGCGTTCGAATAGACCGGGTTGGCCGATTCTCCGATGTTGTCGACGTCCTGCAACTCGGGCAGCACCGACTTGTCGCCGACCATGACGTCGATCTGACCCGTCTTCAGTGCCTGCGCCTGCGACGTCGAGTTCGGGATGACCTTGATGGTGACCTTCTCCCACTTGATCTGGTCCTGGTCGTAGTAGTTCTCGTTCGGAACGTACGAGTAGTGATCGCCCTCGATCGTGTCCGCAGTATCGAGGACGTAGGGGCCGGCCCCGTGCGTCTCTGACAGCAGCAGGTTGGGATCTGCCAGCCCTTCCTCGCTGATGACGCTGCCCGCCATGTACTTCGGGGTGAGCAGCGTCCCGATGAGCGCGTTCGGCTCAGTCGAGGTGAACACCACCTCGGTGTCGCTCACCGCCTCTGCGGTGATGTCCGCCCAGGAGGCGACCACGGGCCCCTTGCCCGTGCGGAAGTGCTCGATCGTCGCGACGACGTCGTCCGCCGTAACAGCGGTGCCGTCCGCGAACTTCGCTCCGTCGCGAAGGGTGATCTTGAACTGCGTGAAGCCGTCGTCGAGGTACTCCCACTTGTCCGCGAGCCCCGCCGCGAGTTCACCGTTCTCGTCCACGCTGAGCAGCGACTGATAGGCAAGCTGCACGAACCAGCTCGACGGGTTGCCGTTCGCCGAGGATGCCGGGTCGAGGCTGATGGGGTCGGCCGAGAAGGCCAGCGTCAGCTCATTGTCCGTCCCGCCGCCTCCGCCCGCGCCGCAGCCGCCCAGCGCGAGCGTGCCGGCCATCGCGCCTGCGGCGGCGATCCAGGTCAGGTTCTTCTTGGTGATCATGGCTAGTCCTCCCAGCCGTTGGAGATGTCGTTGTTCTGTGAAACGTGCAAGCGCGAGCCCCGAACGGTGTCGTCGTCGACGACGGGAACGCTGAGGCTGCTCAGCGCGGTGCCGCCGAAGCGCACGGTCTGCTGCGCGACCGCGGTCTCGGCGCTGTCGAAGATGGTGCGCCCCGTGTTCGGGTTCGGGTCCCACCGGGGAAAGCTGCTCGACGTGATGTCGACACGGAGGCGGTGCCCCGCGCGGAACGTGTGTGCGGTGTCCAGCAGGTTGACCTCGACGCGGATGTCCTCGCCGGCGACCGGCGCGATGGTGCCGTCGACGAACTCACCGGCCGGCGTGAATCGCTCACGCTCCGACAGGCGGACGATGCCGTTCACCAGCAGGATCGATCGCCCCTGCGGGTCGACGTCGCAGAGGCTCACGACGAAGTCGGTGTCGGCTGCATCCGTGCTCACGTGCAGCGTCGCGGTCACGTTCCCAATGACGTGCAGGTCCTCCGCAAGCGGATCGCCCTCGAACGACACGATGTCGCTCCTGTCGTAGAGGCGGTTCTGCTCGCACGGCCCCGCCGGGAACTCCGCCGCAAGCAGAATGGGGCCGCCGAGGGTGGGAACCGGGTCGTCCGGGTCGTAGGCGAAGCTCACCGACGATTCCGCCTGCGGCACGGCGAGGGTGAGCGCGCCGTTCTCCGCGAGGTACCAGGTCTGCCGTTCCGATGCCGCAGGGGGATAGCTGTCGAGCCCCAGCCAGGTGTTCGATCCCATGAGGTAGAGGCGCACGGGCGGGATGCCGTCGAGAGCGGATTCCCGGCCCTTCAGCGTGGCATCGAACCACCGGATGATCTGATCGGTGAGCGGGGCGTCCTGCACGGGCAGGGTCGCCCGCGCCTGCAGGCCGAAGGTCACATCTCCCAGCCGATAGTCACTGCTGCCGTGCGGCCACGGGCCGATCATCAGATGCGGCTGCCTGACCCCCTTGCCCGCCGCGGACGCACTCATGCCGCGGTACTGCGCGAGCGTCTCGCCGAGGAAGCAGTCGAACCAACCACCGGTGTGGAACGAGGGCACATCGAGCTGTTCGTACTTGCCGGAGGTGGACGTCGCGGTGTGCACGAGCGCCCCCGGCTCGTTCGTCAGGACCTGCATGCCCCTGGCGTAGACCTCGCCCATCCGCTCAGAAACCTCATCGTTGAACGGACGCAGTCGATACACCTCGCCGGTATCGAGCATGCGCTGATTCGCCTCGAACGATGCGAACAGCTCTGCGAGGCTGCACTCCGGATAGGTGCGGCCCATCTCACCGAACGAGATCGCACGGTGCCACCAGCTGATCCGGTTGCCGAACTCGATCGCACCACCTCGCATCAGAAATCCGAGGAAGTCGGTGTGCCCCGGCGAGTTTATCGGCACGATCGAGCGCAGGTCGGCACCACCGAGCAGCGCCTGCCACTGCGTGGCGGCCGCGTACGACGAGCCCCACATCCCGACGATGCCGTTGCCGCCTGCCAGCCCCGCCACCCATGCCACCGAATCCGCGCCATCGTCGATCTCGCTGATGTTCGAGTCGAAGGTCCCCTCCGAGGTGTAACGCCCCCGCACGTCCTGCATGACGACGATGTAGCCGCTGTTGACGACGCGACGCACATCGACTTCGCGCAGCATCGGTGTGCGCTGCTTGCTGTACGGGTGGCGCATGAGCAGCACAGGGACGTCCTCATCGCGATCCGGGCGATAGACGTCAGCGAACAGAGTGACGCCGTCCCGCATCACCGCGGGCACGTTGTACTCAACCGACATCGTCTGGCGCTCGTTGTGCGGCATGCTGCTCCCTCGTCGTTCCGGAACAGGGACGTCGTCGTCGTGCTCCGGGTGTCAAGGCCTCCGTCGGCCTTCGCGTTCCTTGAGACTAGGGAACAATATCGATGCTTGTCCAAACCCAATCATGCATGTTCAAATACCTTGAAGGTATGAGAGGAAGATCACCGCATGTTCACTCTGGACCAGGCACGCGCGTTCGTCGCCGTCGCCGAAGAGCGTCACTTCGGCCGAGCGGCCGAGCGCCTCCACATGACGCAGCCGCCCCTGAGTCGACAGATCCAGAAGCTCGAGAAGGAGCTCGGCATCGCCCTTCTGCTTCGCGAGCCCCGCGGAGTCAGCCTGACTGCCGCAGGCGACGCATTCCTCGCCGAGTGCCACCAGCTGCTGGCGAAGGCGGAGCAGGCGCCGCGACGGGCCCAGCTCGTCGCGGCTGGTCAGGTCGGCGTCGTCCGACTCGGATACACCGCGGCGTCGAGCTATGGGATCCTCGGCCCGCTCCTGGCACGCTTTCACGAGCATGCTCCCAACGTCTCGATCGAACTGCACGAGATGGTCACTCCCGACCAGCTCGACGCTCTGCAGAGCGGCGCACTCGACCTCGGCATCGGTCGGCCTCCGTTCCCGAAGGACCGGATCAGTTCCCGCCTGCTCCTCACCGAGGAACTCGTCGTCGCGATGCCGGCCGGCCACCGACTCGCCGGCGGGACGCACCCGGTCACCGTCTCCGATCTCGAGGAGGAGACGATCGTGCTGCACTCGCCGACGAAGGCCCGCTACTTCTACGACCTCACCGCGCGGATCATGCCCATCCGACGAGAGCAGATCAGCTACACCACCAGTCAGGTCCTCACGATGGTGGGGCTCGTCGCTGCGGGACACGGCATCGCGCTCGTGCCGAGGTCCATCGACCGTTTCGCCGCGGGGTACGACGTCGTCACGCGGCCGATCGCGGGCGCCCCCAACGATCTCGTTCAGCTCCACGCCATGTGGGAGTCAGCCTCGGAGAACCCGGCGCTGCACACGCTCATACCGATTCTCGACAGCTCGCCGACGCCGCCCCCGCTCACATCGGCGGTACAAGCCTGAGCAAATCAAATACCTTTACGGTATCGACTGATACACAAAACGGTTTGTTTCGGCATAGCTTGCGACCCTAGCGTGAGAGCACGTATCGGAACAGGAGCACACCGTGACCGACTTCACCCCTGCCGAGCTGGCACTCCATCTCAAGGACGGCCTGCTCTCCTTCCCCGCGACGGCCTTCGCCGACGACCTCGAGTTCGACGAGAAGGCCTACCGCGAGCACGTCGCCTGGCAGGCCAGCTACGACGTGGGCGGGCTGTTCGCGGCGGGCGGTACGGGCGAGGGGTTCAGCCTGACCCCCGAGGAGAGCGCGCGAGTCGTGCGCGCGGCCGTCGCGGCGTCGCGGCCCGAGGTGCCCGTCCTGGGCTCCGCCGGCGGGTGGACGAAGAACGCCATCGCGAACGCGCAAGCGGCGGAGGAGGCCGGCGCCGCGGGCCTGCTCGTACTGCCGCCGTACCTCACCGAGTGCACGCAGGAGGGCCTGCTCGCCCACGTCGGCGCGATCGCCGACGCGACGCGCCTTCCCCTCATCGTCTACAACCGCGCCAATGCGATCTACTCGGCCGAGACCGTCGCCCGCCTCGCCGACGCGCACGAGAACTTCATCGGCTTCAAGGACGCGCGCGGCGACATCGAGCACCTTGCCAAGGTGACCGCGCGCAACGGCGACCGTCTGTTCTACCTCGGCGGCCTGCCGACCGCCGAGACCTACGCGTTGCCGCTGCTGCAGATGGGCATGAGCACGTACTCGTCGGCGATGTTCAACTTCGTGCCCGAGTTCGCCCTCGAGTTCTACCATGACGTGCGCGCGCAGGACCGCGCCGCGGTCACCGAGAAGCTGACGCGCTTCGTCCTGCCGTACCTCGACATCCGCGATCGCGGAGCCGGCTTCGGGGTCTCGATCGTGAAGGCCGGCCTCGAGGCCATCGGCCGACCGGCCGGCCCGGTGCGGCCGCCCCTGAAGCCGCTGTCGGAGCGGGACCGCGCCGACCTCGCCGACCTGATCTCCGCCGCGGGCGTCGGAACCGTCTCGCGCGAGAGGATTGCCGCATGACTGCCGCCACCGATCTCACCGGACGCTCGCTGATCGCCGGCCGCTTCGTCGCCGGCACGGGTTCGTCGTTCCGCGCCGTCGCCCCCGCGACCGGCGAGGAGCTCGAGCCCGCGTACTCGCAGATCGACGTCGACCAGCTGCGCGAGGCGACTGCGGCCGCGGAGGACGCGTTCGCCTCGTTCTCGACGTTGCCCCCCGGCGAGCACGCCGCGTTCCTCGACGCGATCGCCGACGAGATCGAGGCGGTCCGCGACGAGATCGTCGCGCGCGCCGTACGGGAGACGGGGCTCCCGGTCGCCCGCCTGACGGGCGAGGTCGGCCGCACGACGGGCCAGCTGCGCATGTTCGCCGGCGTCGTGCGCAGCGGCCTGTTCCGCGGGGTGCGCGTCGATCCCGCGATCCCCGACCGCTCTCCGACGCCGCGGCTCGACATCCGGCAGCGCAAGGTGCCGCTCGGCCCGGTCGCCGTGTTCGGCGCCTCCAACTTCCCGCTGGCGTTCTCGACGGCCGGCGGCGACACCGCCTCGGCTCTCGCCGCCGGCTGCCCCGTCGTCTTCAAGGCGCACAGCTCCCATCCCGGCACGAGCGAGCTCGTCGCCGGCGCCATCGGCCGCGCCATCGCCTCCCGTGCCCTTCACCCTGGCGTGTTCTCGGCGGTCTTCGGCCCGGGCCGCACCGTCGGCCAGGCCCTCGTCACCGACCCCGTCATCCGGGCCGTCGGCTTCACCGGCTCGCGCGCGGGAGGCCTCTCCCTCGTGGGTGCGGCGGCCTCGCGCCCCGTACCGATCCCGGTCTATGCCGAGATGAGCTCGGTCAATCCCGTCTTCATCCTGCCCGGCGCCGTTGCCGACGACGTCGAGGAGCTCGCGGCCGGCTTCGTCGCCAGCGCTCTCGGCTCCAGCGGCCAGTTGTGCACCCAGCCCGGCAGCGTGTTCGTCCCCGCTGGCGAGCGCGGCGATGCCTTCGTCGCCGCAGTGAACGCCGAGGTGGGGGCGTCGGTCGGCCAGACGATGCTCTCTCCCTCGATCGCCGAGGCATGGCGCGAGGGCGCGGCCGCGCGCGACGAGCACGCGGAGGTGGCCGCGCGCGGAACCGAGGGCGATGGTCCGAACGCGCCGGCCCCCGTGATCCACGAGACCGATCTCGATCGCTTCGTCTCGGACGGGGAGCTGCACGCCGAGATCTTCGGCGCGGCCTCCCTCATCGTCCGATACGACAGCGTCGCCGAGCTGCCGGCCGCGGCCGAACGCCTCGAGGGCCAGCTCACCGCCACGCTGCACCTCACCGACGCCGACACCGAGGCGGCGGCCGCGCTCGTCCCGGTGCTCGAGCGCAGGGCCGGTCGTATTCTTGCGAACGGCTGGCCGACCGGCGTGGAGGTCGGGCACGCGATGGTGCACGGCGGCCCGTTCCCCTCCACGAGCGACCCGCGCACCACGAGCGTCGGCTCGCTCGCGATCGAGAGGTTCCTGCGCCCCGTCGCCTACCAGAACCTGCCGGACGCGCTGCTGCCGGACCCGGTGAAGGAGTCGAATCCCTGGAACGTGCCGCGCCTCGTCGACGGCGAGATCGAGGCGTCGCGATGAGCGCTCCGACGATCGAGCGCGTGCAGGCGGTCCCCGTCGCCGGGCACGACTCGATGCTGCTCAACCTGTCGGGCGCGCACGGGCCGTTCTTCACCCGCAACATCGCGATCGTCACCGATTCCGACGGCCGCGAAGGGCTCGGCGAGGTGCCGGGCGGGGAGCCGATCCGGTCGACGATCGAGGAGGCCGGAGAGCTGCTCGTCGGTCAGCCGGTCGCACGCCTCCGCTCGCTGCTGCGGCAGGCCGCCGCACGATTCGCCGACCGCGACTCCGGCGGTCGGGGGCTGCAGACGTTCGACCTGCGCACCACGATCCACGCGGTGACCGCCCTCGAGTCGGCCCTGCTCGACCTGCACGGCCAGCACCTGGGCGTGCCCGTCGCCGAGCTGCTCGGCGACGGGCAGCAGCGTACGAGCGTGCCGATGCTCGGCTACCTCTTCTACGTCGGCGACCCCGACCGCACGGATCTTCCGTACCTGCGCGAGCCGAGCGGCGCCGACGCGTGGGACCGCGTGCGCCGCGAGCAGGCGCTGACACCGGAGGCGGTGGTGCGGCTGGCCGAGGCGGCGCAGGAGCGCTACGGCTTCGGCGACTTCAAGCTCAAGGGCGGCGTGCTCGCCGGCGACGAGGAGGCCGACGCGGTCGAGGCGCTGGCGGCGCGGTTCCCGGATGCCCGCATCACGCTCGACCCGAACGGCGGCTGGCTGCTCGAAGACGCCGTGCGCATCGGCGAGCGGCTGAAGGGCGTGCTGGCCTACGCCGAGGACCCCTGCGGGGCGGAGGGAAGCTTCTCGGGCCGCGAGGTGATGAGCGAGTTCCGCAGGCGCACCGGGCTGCCGACCGCGACGAACATGATCGCGACCGACTGGCGCGAGATGGCGCACGCCGTGCGCAGCAACGCCGTCGACATCCCGCTCGCCGACCCGCACTTCTGGACGATGGCGGGCAGCGTGCGCGTCGCGCAGCTGTGCGACGACTTCGGCCTGACGTGGGGCTCGCACTCGAACAACCACTTCGACGTCTCGCTGGCGATGTTCACGCACGTCGGAGCCGCGGCCCCCGGCGAGATCACGGCGCTCGACACGCACTGGATCTGGCAGGACGGGCAGGATCTGACGACGAACGCGCCGAGGATCGTCGACGGCGCGATCGAGGTGCCGAGCGCGCCCGGGCTGGGCGTGACGCTCGACCGCGACCGCCTCTCCGAGGCGCACGAGCTCTACCGCGAGCACGGCCTCGGCCAGCGCGACGACGCCGCCGCGATGCAGCACCTGATCGACGGCTGGCGCTTCGACCCGAAGCGCCCCGCCCTCGTGCGCTGAGCCGCCCGGTCGGCGCACAGAGAAGCGGCGGTGCGGAGGTCGGCCCCCGCACCGCCGCTTCGTCGTCTCAGCGGTCGACCTCGTTGCGCAGCCGCCGCCCTGCCCGCAGGTTCTCGAGGTTCTCGCGGATCAGCTCGGGCCCGAGGTCGGGGCGTCCGCCCGCGCCGTGCGGCGTGATGACGAGGTTCGGCGCGTCCCACAGCGGCGACTCGGCCGGAAGCGGCTCCTGCGAGGCGACGTCGGTGGCCGCACCCGCGATCGATCCCGACTCGAGCGCCGCGATGAGCGCGTCCTCGTCGACCGTCGAGCCGCGGCCCACGTTCACGACGTACGCGTGCTTCGGCAGCAGCTCGAGGCGGCGCGCGTTCAGCGCGTGCCTGGTCGCCTCCACGCCCGGCAGGATCATGATCAGCACGTCGGTCTCGGGCAGAGCCTCGTCGATGTCGCCCTCCGCGATCACCGGGAAGCCCGCACGCTCGCCCGCGCTGCGCGCGACGCCGCGCACGTTCGCGCCGAGCGCGGTCAGGATGCCGGCGAGGTGCTGGCCGATGTTGCCGAAGCCCCAGATCAGCACGTTCGCCCGGATGAACGAGGTGACCCGTCCCTCGGGGTACATCGGCTGGACCCCGCCGATCTCGCGCGACCAGACGTGGTCGCGCTGCGCCTGCGCCGCCTCCGGCATGCGCCTCAGGAGCGTCAGCCCCAGGGCCACGGCGTGCTCGCTGACCGTGCGGTCATGCACCCCCGAGCCCTTCGCGAGCCGCACGCCGTCGGCGAAGCCCCCATTGATCACGTCCTCGGCACCGGCGCTCATCGCCTGGACCCACCTCAGGTTCGGCATCGTCCGCGCGCTCGCCATGTTCTCAGCGCTGTTGGCCCAGACGACCAGCGCCTCCGCGTCCCGATGCTCCTCCGGGATCGGCGCGGCGGCGTCGTAGCTCACCGCCTCGACGCCGTCATCCGGCCGTGCCACGAAATCAACGCTGTGGGGAACAAGAAGCTTCATCGGTCACCTTTCGACGCCTCCAGACTATTCCGCCAGGAGCCCCGGACCCTCCGATGACCGATGCCGATTCGCGCTCGATCCATGCCGAGCTCACCAGTCGTGCATCGTGCCGTCGGCGAGGCGGTTGTACGGCAGGTACGCCTGCTGATACGGGAATGCCGCGGCGGCATCCTCGTTGAACTCGACGCCGAGGCCCGGCGCATCGCCCGGGTGCAGGTAGCCGTCGGTGAACGTCATCTGCTGCTCGAACACCTGGTTCGTCGCGTCGGAGTGCCGCATGTACTCCTGGATCCCGTAGTTGTGGATCGCGAGCCCCACGTGCAGCTGCGCCGCGAACCCGACGGGCGAGATGTCGGTCGGCCCGTGGAAGCCGCTCTTGATCTGGTACTGCGCGGCGTAGTCCATGACCTTCTTCAGCGGCGAGATGCCGCCGAAGTGCGTCGATGCGGCGCGCACGTAATCGATCAGCTGCTCCTTGATGAGCGCCTGGAAGTCCCAGATCGTGTTGAAGACCTCGCCGATCGCGAGCGGCGTCGTGGTGTGCTGGCGCACGAGCCGCAGCGCCTCCTGGTTCTCGGCCGGGGTGCAGTCCTCGAGCCAGAACAGGTCGTACGGCTCGAGCGCCTTTCCAAGCTTCGCCGCCTGGATCGGCGTCATCCGGTGGTGGCCGTCGTGCAGCAGCGGCAGGTCGGGCCCGAACTCGTTGCGCACCGCCTCGAACACCGTCGGCAGGTGACGGAGGTAGGCCCTCGTGTCCCAGTCCTCCTCCTGCGGGAACGCCCCGCGCCCGGCCGGCTCGTAGTCGTAGCGCTCGCCCGACGCCTGCTTCTGCGCCGCGACGCCGTACACCGCCTTGATCCCGGGCACCGACGTCTGCACGCGGACCGACTTGTAGCCCTCGTCGAGGTGATGCCTGATCGAGTCGAACAGGCTCTCGAGGTCGGTCCCCGACGCGTGCCCGTACGCGCGGAGGCCGCTGCGCGACGCCCCTCCGAGCAGCTGATACACCGGCAGCCCCGCGACCTTGCCCTTGATGTCCCACAGCGCCATGTCGACCGCGGCGATCGCGGCCATCGTCACGGGCCCGCGGCGCCAGTACGCCGAGCGGTACAGGAACTGCCACGTGTCCTCGATGCGGTGGGGATCGCGCCCGATCAGCAGCTGCGTCACGTGCTCGCGCAGGTACTCGGCCACGGCGAGCTCCCGCCCGTTCAGCGTCGCGTCGCCGATGCCGGTGACGCCCTCGTCGGTCGTCACCTTCAGCGTCACGAAGTTGCGCGACGGGCTGGTGACGAACACCTCGGCCTTGATGATCTTCATCGGATTCCCTT